>Ga0335081_10000795_pt1 | contig 51627 bp, 43 predicted proteins | sample Lox_Sample_35_FD_206713 | JGI IMG/M metagenome (GOLD analysis project Ga0335081, IMG submission 206713) | Soil microbial communities from Loxahatchee National Wildlife Refuge, Florida, United States - Lox_Sample_3.5 | ecosystem: Environmental > Terrestrial > Soil > Wetlands | place: USA... | reverse complement strand
TGCGTCACCGGTTATACCAATGCCCAGACACCTTCCAAAAAAACCAGTCGTGTTTGGGGACGAGTGAGAAAGAGGCTACGAACCTTTCCGATTGCGGCAGGCTTGGACAATCCTTTCTTGCGGAATCCCAAGTCCGGAGCCGTGGATGGCTGGCCAAACGAGCCTCACGGGTGCAAAGGAAGATTGACAAGGATTTCCGCGGCACAGCATCCTGCCGGCAATTCTATGAAGCGCGCGATTTGTCTCGGGGCGGCCCTGATTTTCGGTCTTCTTTCCGCGGCCTTTCCCGTTGGCGCCGCCAACCCGGGTTCATTCAACGTGCGCGATTATGGCGCGAAGGGCGACGGCAAAACCAAGGATACAGCAGCGCTGCAAAAGACGCTGGACGCCTGTGCGGCGGCCGGCGGGGGCACCGTGCGTGTGCCGGATGGCGTGTATCTGACCGGGAGCCTCGTGGTGGGCGCCAACACGACGGTGCGATTTGACCCCCACGCCAACCTCGTGGGCAGCCCCGACATTGGAGACTACCCGTTGGTCCAAGTCCGCTGGGAAGGCGAGTTCCGACAGGGGCATCGTGCGCTTCTCTCCGCCGAAAAGGCCGAAAACGTCAACATCGAAGGTCCCGGTGCCATCTTCGGTCCGCCACCGTCCCTGAGCCGGTTACGCGACCCGCACGGGCCGCTGCTCATTGAGTTGACCGAATGTACCAACTCGGTACTGGATGGTTTCGCCACGCAATACCAGCAACTGTGGTCCATTCATTTGCTGTTCTGCCGGAATTTCACGGCGCGCAACCTGACCATCCGCACCCTCAATGCCAACGGAGACGGCATTGACGTGGACTCGTGTTCGGAGGTGACCATCGAGCATTGCGACATCAACACCGGCGATGACGCCATCGCGTTGAAATCCGGACGCGGTCTGGCCGCAGCGCGCCTTGGCCGCCCGACGCAACATGTCACCATCCGGAATTGCACGCTGGCTAGCAGCAACTTCGCCGCGCTGGGCGTCGGCACGGAGTTGTCCGGCGGCATTCGAGACGTGAAAATTGAGGACTGCACGCTGTCGGGCCGGCAAAACGCCATTTTTTTGAAAAGTCGCGATGGCCGGGGCGGATTCATTGACAACCTGACCGGCGAGAACCTGGTCATCAACCCATCGCCGACGTTCATCGGCATTGACCTGTTGAAAAAGGGCATTCAGGCCAGTGACCCCGTGCCAGGCGAGATCGAAAAGTGGACGCGTATGAGCCACTTGAGCTTCAATCGCATCCGGGTAAACGATGTTGGCGAACTCGTCGCAGGCAGAAATGTTCCAGCCGAACGGCCGGTTGACGGCCTGGCGCTCACTGACATCACCGGGACCTGCGAACGGGGCATCACGCTGGCTAACATGAACGACGTGAAGCTCGCCGACATCAAAGTCACCGGTTTCATGGGGCCGCTGGTGACGGTGCAAAATGTGAAAGGCCAGGGCCTGGATGGCACGTCGGCCCGGTAACGGCTGCGCCTCACGGCGGATGTGATTGGCTCCAGGGTGCGTATTGTGCCAACACGTGTTTGGGGGTATCGCGAAACCAGGCGTATCCGTTACGGCGTTCGAGGGAAATTTCGTTCACGTCATCCTGAATGCTGCGGTCGCGGTCGCCGAAGATCGGCCGGTCCGTGCCGATTTCATAATAACGCGCCCATAGCGATCCGTGGCCCGGCGCGGCCACCAGTTGCCGGCCCCGGCCACGAACCAATTTGTAGGCCTTGTTCTCAATTTCCGTGCTTTCGAACCACGCGGCGGCAGCGCGGACCGCGGCCACGACATTGGAATCGGGGCCGGGCAACTGCATCAGGAACGACACCAGGCTCGCGCTCTCGCTGCTGGCCAGCGACGGCATTTCATAATTGCGCGCAGACGCCGGTTGCCGGGTGAGCGGGTCATACTGCTGGCACCACGCGGTGCGATGGCCGTTGACGATCACTTGTGTGGCCAGCACGCAGTCGAGGCCGCGTTTCAAAGCGGCGCGCGCCCGGGTGCGAACGCGGGCCGGGACGAAGGCGAAGTCATTGGTTCCAGCGGCCACATCGCGCAGCAGCTCCAGCACATTCAACATCGCGTTGTCGTTGTAAGTAATGCCATCGTGATAACCGCCCTGGAGCGGCCAGACCTGCGGCCAGCCGCCATTCGGGAATTGGGCGGCAAAAATGTAATCCAGCCCGCGCTTGAAGGCCGCGCGAAGCGAAGTGTTGTCGGTGCCGGTCGCGGTGATGACCTTTGCCAGAAATCGCAATTGTGTGGTCGTGGCATCGTTGTCAAAGGTCCCGACGTAATTCCAGTTGGTGTCACCAGGCACATCGTAATCCACGTTACTCAACCGGCGCGAACGATTGTCCGGCGCGAAACTCTCGCCCGGAACGCGGGCAGAACGTGTCAGATCAAGATTTTTGCTCCACCCGCCGGCGGGAGTTTGGAACGACACGATGATGTCTGCGATGCGCCGTCCTGCGTCCTGGCCGTACCAATCTGGCCGATTGTCCAGCGCGAGGCCCCACACCGAGGGGGCAGGTGCCGGAATGGTGGGCTGCTTGATACCCGTCTTCCGTTCTTCTTTCCGGAGAAAATTTTTATCCGTCGCCAACTGCCGGTCGGAACGTTTCAAATAGGCCCGCCACTCGGAGCGCTGCGCTTCAGGCAGCGCAGCGATGCGTTGGGCAGTCAACGGCAAGGCCGGCGGGTTGGTGCCGATGATGGCCGCCGGCCTGCCGGCGGCGGCGCTGAAAAAAAGCGCGAACCACAAAATGGACACAACGCGTTTCACAGAGAAAACGACACCCGAAACCGGCGCGCCGGACAAGCCCAAAACAGGCGCCCGGTTTGCCGTCAAAGGGCGATTTTGATACAGCGGCTCTCAATCGGGAAGCCCTTGGGCCGTCAGCTTCGGTTCAGAAAGTGTCACCACCTTGAACATCGCCACCGGACGCACAATCAAAATGGCTTGAGGGTTGGCCGGATTGAAGCATGATAATTGGCGTCATTCGATTTTATGAAGATGGGATTTTTGTTAACAGGTTTTGAACAGGTTTTGGCTGTCATGGTGCTGGCGGGGTTGCCCGCCCGCGGCGACACCAATCAATACGCCGGGAGCAATTGGGATTTGGAGGATGCAAAAAAGGTGATGGTGGCAGCGGCAGAAATCACCCCGGCGCAATATCCGAACTGCGACGAGGCGACCGTTGAACAAAGGTCGGTCCGGGTTTATCAGGCAGATGGCACGGGAGAGTGCCAGGATGAAACGTTTGTCAAAGTACTCACGGAAAAAGGCCGGCGCGACAATCGCACGCTGACGATGTATTTCATGCTGCCCTACACGACGGTCGCAGTGCCCAGACTGGAGGTGATCAAACCCGACGGGGAAACTGTGCCGGTGGACGTGGCGGCGAATTCCAGGGAGTCCATTGATGACAGCCAGATGGCCGCGAACATTTACGACCCGAACATGCGGGTGTTGCGGGTGAACATTCCGGGCCTGGACATAGGCGACGTGGTCCACTCCGTCGAACGCGAGACCATCGAGCGCCCGTTCATTGCCGGGGAGTATGCCGAAGAAAACATCTTTGAAGGACCGGGTTTCATCCGGCACATCACTTACGAAGTCCATGCCCCCGCCGACCGGCCGCTGAAGCGCATCGCATTGCGGGACGAAGTGCCGGGAACGGTCACCGCTTCAACCCGGCCGGGCACCAATCATACCATTGTGTACCGCTGGGAAGTGAACAATGTGCCGCGAATGTTTGATGAGCCGTCCATGCCCCCGTACGAGGAAGTGTTGCAGCGGCTCTTTGTGAGCACCCTGCCGGACTGGGCGGCCGTCTCCAAATGGTACTGGGACCTCAGCCTGCCGCATCTGGACGCGACGACGCCGGAGATGAAACAGACGGTGAAAGAACTCACCGCCGGGGCGCAGACGGACATGGACCGGATCAAAGCGTTGTTTTATTTCGTGTCCAACAAAATCCGGTACATGGGCATTACGCCGGAAAAAGACCGGCCCGGCTTTGAACCGCACGATGTGTGCATCACGTTCGACAAAAAATACGGCGTTTGCCGGGATAAGGCGGCCCTGCTGGTTTCCCTGTTGCGCCTCGCCGGCTTGCGCGCGTATCCGGTGCTCGTCAGCGTTGGGACGCACAAAGACGCTGAGGTCCCGGACCCGTATTTCAATCACGCCATTGTGGGGGTTGAACTTGAGAAGGGCCAAATCGTGTTGATGGATCCGACGGACGAGAACACGCGCGAACTGCTGCCGGATTATGATCGCAACCAGAGTTACCTGGTGGCCCGGCCGGACGGCGCGTCCATACGCTTAAGCCCGATTCAGCCTCCGGAGAAAAACATGATGCGGATAACGACCACCGGCGTCCTGAATGCGAACGGCGTTATCGAGGCAAAATCGGAATTATCCTTTCAAGGCGTCAATGACGACGAGTATCGAAATGCGTTTTCGCATATGAAACCGGACGACGAGCGGCGGTTCTTCGAACAACGCCTCCAGCAGGCGGTGCCCGGCTTGCGGCTCGAGTCGCTGAAGCTCACGCCGGCGGACATGCGCGATGTGTCCACGGGGCTGCGGGCGGCGTTGGAGTTTTCCGTGGGGGGCATGACGGCCAGCGGCGGCGGCGAGTCGGTCGTGAGCGTGCCTTGGATCGGGAAGCGGTTCGGGGTGGTCAATTTCATCCTCGACGGCACCGGCCTGGAGAAACGGAAATACCCTCTCGAAACCGAAATAACCTGCGGTGTGCACGAGGACATATCGCTCAAACTCGCGCGCGGCTTCACCGGGACGGCGGTGCTGCCGGCGTCTTCGTCGGTGGAGGACGATTGCATGAGCTACCAGCAACACTTTGATACGAAGGACGATTTGCTCGGGTGCTCGCGAACATTGAAATTGAAGGCGGTCGAGTTCTCGCCCGCTCAGTATCTGGCCCTCAAAAAAACTTTGAAAATGCTGGATGACGACGGGCGCAAGGCGCCGATTCTCGCGCTGGCCGGCATGCCGGTCGCGAATGCCGGGACGATGGGGAGCGCTCCGTCGGCGCCGCCGGTGGCATCCAACGCGCGGATTCTGGAGAGCCGGAAGGAGCTCGAGGTGACCGGCCCGCACACGGCGGTTTACCGGGTGAAATTCTCAAAGCGTATCCTGACTTACAGCGGTAAGATCCGGGAGGCCGAGGTAAAGATTCCCTACAATCCGGCCTGCGAAGAAGCGCGGCTTGTCAGCGCGGTCGTGACGGCCCCGACCGGCGAGCGCCAGGAAATTTCCAAAGACGAAATCAATGTGATGGACGAGGGGTGGAATGCGTCGGCGAAGCGATACACGGGTGGCAAGATCCTGGTCGCCAGCCTGCCGGGTGTGGACGTTGGGTCCACCATCGAGGTTGAATTTGAAGTCACCTACACCAACAAACCGTTTCTGGCTGGCTTCGAATCGTTTCAATTGCCAGACGAATTGGAGCAAAAATCATTTACGTTGACCGCACCGGCGGAAATCAAAATTCACCGGTTGGTCAGCGGCGCGCAAGGCATCGTCCGCGAGCATGATAGCCAGCACGGCGGCCGGCAGGAGTTCCAATGGCAGTCGGAAAAGGTTGGGGCTTTGCCGGCTGAAACCCAACTTCCACCGGAATGGATTTATAGCGCCGGGGTGGGCTATTTCATCGGCAGTGTGACGGACTACCTGAAAGCACTGAACGAGACCATGGAAGAGCGGTCACGCCAATCCACCCGGGCGGCGGAACTGGCCCGGCAACTGGCCGCGAAAGCGGGGAGCAAAATCGAAACGGTGAAAGCCATCCGCGACTTTGTCGCCAAATCCATCCGCGAGGCCGGCCCCGCTTTCACTGACCTGCCGTTGAGCGAGCTTTCCGATGCCGATACGACGCTGGCAGACGGATACGGCCACGCGGCGGACCGCGCCATACTGCTGCATGCGATGTTGCGCGCAGCGGGTTTTCAACCCGAGTTCGTGCTGGTTTCGGACTTGCCGGCGATCGCGGGCATTACCAATGTGGCCATGACATTCCCTTTGCCCCGGAATTTCCGGCTTCCGCTGGTCAGAATCAAATTGCATGGCGAAAACTATTACCTGAACGACACGGATCAGTACGCGCAACTGGGTTCGACCGGCAGCGATGGCAAACTGGGCATTGCGCTGTCCGACCGGGCGTGGCAAGTCATCCACGCCGCCAAGCAGTGCGAGGACGGGACCCGGACGACCTATACGCTGCTGTTGGACAAGCATGGCCGGACGGGGATCGGCGTTTCGCGTTGGTATTACGGCGAGAATTACAATGAAAAACGCCGGTTTTTCTCCGAATTGCCGCCCGAAGAGCGGAAACGATATTTCCAGGAAACTGTTTCCGGCGTGGCCCAGGGCGCGCACCCGGTGGGTGATTTGACCACCGCGTTTGACACCTATCCGGGCCATGAACAATTCTCGGTGATTATTGACAACTACGGCGTCATCGCCGGTAAATATCTTTACTTTAATCTGCCTTTTACCCCGTCACTGATCCCGGTCGGAGCCGACCAGCGCTCGCTGCCGTTGTTGATTTCATCTGGCGGCAAGAACACTGTCCGCACTCAGATTGAGCTGCCTCCGGAGTTTCGGCGGACGGTGGTGGCGCCGAAGGGCGAAGACTTCACCGTGGCTGGCGGCGAAAAAGTGCGCATTACGGCAAAAGAAACGTTTGGGGGATACGTCGTCACTGACGACTTTGAAACCACACCGGCCATCATCAGTCCGGACGGCTACCAGGCGCTGCGGGGTGTCGAATCCGCTCTGGGCCGGAGATCATCGAAGGTGTTTCTCCTGGAAGGACCGTGAGAATCCCGCCGGCCTCAACAGACGACGCGCAGCCGTTCGCGCTCGACCGAAAACGCCGCCGGCAAGCAGCCGATCCACTCACCGTCCAATTCAAAGGCGGTCGAGGTGCCGCCCGCCACGTCAAAGGTTCCGGCGCGAACCCGGCGCACGAGATTTTCCGGCAATTTTTGCCGAAAGAGCAAGCTGGGCGCGCAACAGAGCAGGGTCAGCCAGGTCACACGCGGGAACACGCAAATCTCCAGTAACCCGTTGCGCAAGTCCCCTTGCGGAAAAATGCCGAACGGGCCGCCGTAGAAACGTCCATTGCCGATGAGGACCAATTCGCCCGTGAGAATTTGTTCATTCGTCCGGACGGTGATTTCGGGTTGCGTCTCGCAAAGCGCCTTGAGTCCGGCAATGACATACGCCAGCGGGCCGGTCTTTTTCTTAAGCGACCAGTCCGCCAGTTGAATCGCCCGTGCGTCCATACCCGCGCCGGCGAGCTGGACGAAGTATTTTTTTTGCCGCGCGCCGTTTGCCAGAAATTCCACGCTTGGGAGGTCAAGGCGCGTTTCGCGTCCCCGCTGCAGGGTTTCCCAGGCACATTCGAGGCGCAGCGGGATTTTGAGCTCGCGCGCGAAGACATTGATCGTGCCGAGCGGCAGCACGCCGAGGCGCGCCCGCGCAAAACCGTCTGGCGCGTCCCCGAGGCCGTTGAGCACCTCGTTGACCGTGCCATCGCCGCCGGCGGCCACGACGAGTTCAAAACCGTCGGCCACGGCCTCCGCGGCCAGCCGTCGCGCGTCGTCGGGCGCGGTCGTGGCCTTCAGTGCGCAATGCGAGCCGATGGCATCAAGCTGATGGCGGAAGCGCCGGGCTTTCTCGCCGCGGGCAGCCGGGTTGAAAATTACGCAGGTGCGCACTCGCCGAATGATTTTAGCGGCGGGCACAGTTAGTCGAGCAGAAAGCGCGGCGTTTGCTTGCGTTCACGGGGCATTTCCCCGAAACTGACATCGTGAGCGGAGCAACAAATTGGAAGATCCCGAAGTGGCCGTTTCTGCTCGGCGACGCATTGTTGCTGGGATTCGCATTTTATATCATCCGGGAATCGCCGCACCCGATATCCCAATGGCAAACCGTCGTGTGCCTGGCCTCCGCCACAGTTGGCGTGGTGCTCGGCGTGACGCCCTTCGTTCTTGATTATCGGGCCATTCTCAGGCTCGTGGACGTCAACGCCCTCGGCGAGGTTGCAGGTAAAATTCAGGAGCTTGAGCAACTTGCCGCCCGGATCAACGCCGCCACCAACGAATGGATGAACGTTCAGACCCAGGCCGAGAAAATTTCCACCGGCGCAGACGAAATCGCCGGCCGGATGGCCGGGGAAGTCCGCCAATTCTCCGAGTTCATGCAAAAAATGAACGACAGCGAAAAAGCGGCGCTCCGGCTTGAAGTCGAGAAATGCCACCGCGGTGAAGCCGAATGGCTGCAAGTGCTGGTGCGCATCCTCGACCACGTTTTTGCGTTGCACGCCGCCGCCGTCCATTCCCACCACCCGCAACTCGCCGAGCAAATCACGCATTTCCAAAACGCCTGTTATGGTGTCGCGCGCCGGGTCGGCGTGACGCCGTTCGTCGCCGCGCCGGATGAGCCGTTCAACCCCGAACGCCATCAAGCCCTGGATGCCAAATCAAAACCGCCGACGGACGCGACCATCGCAGAAACGGTCGGAGTGGGCTACACTTTCCAGGGAAGGCTGCTGCGCCCCGCTCTCGTCCGGTTGAAGGAGAACAACGTTGAAAAGGCGGACGAGAATCCGTTGCCGCTCGCAGCCACCGAGTCCACTTGAATGGCTATCCCGCCCGACTCCAGTTCAGACCGCAAGCATTCGCAAAACGCATCGGACCGGGTCCTGCGCCGGTTGGCGGTTGGGCTCGCAATTTTTTCCTTTGGAGTCGTGCTGGCTGCCCACAACATCACTGACGGCGATCTCTGGAACAAACTTGCCATTGGAGCGCATGTCTGGAAATACGGCACGGTGCCGGTGCGCGATACGTTTGCCTTCACGCCCGTGTTGCCGCGTTACATCGAACACGAGTGGGGCGCCGGCACGATTTTCTTCGGCGTGCTGAAATTCTTCGGGCCAGCCGGGCTGATGACGCTGAAAATCCTGCTCGCCTTCGGCGCGCTGGGGGCAGCGATGGCCACCGGCCGGAAGCTCGGCTGCGCTTGGGAAACCATGCTGGTCCTGGCCATCCCGGCGGCGGCGTGCGTGTTGCTCGGCTACATTCCCGTGTTGCGAAGCCACACGTTCACCTATTGCTTTTTTGCCGTCACACTGCTGGGCCTGGAAGAAATCCGCGCCGGCAGAAAATGGCCGGTTTTTATTTTGCCGGGGATGATGCTCTTGTGGTCCAACGTCCACGGCGGATTCATCGCCGGACTGGGCGCCATCGTGATCTATAGCGCCTTCGCGTTGTTCACCCGCCGGCAAATCAAACTCTGGTTGCTGACGGCGTTTGCTTGCAGCGCCGTTACCCTGATTAACATTTACGGCCTCAAATTCTGGGCGTATTTGCTTCCGGCGCTGTTCAACCCACGGCCGAGAATCGCCGAATGGCAGCCGCTGCCGGTTTTTGCCAACGATGTTTTTCTCGCCTTTCGGATTCTTTTTGTGCTGGTCGTTCTGTTGCTGCTCGTTGCCTGGCGGCGCACGGAGAAAAAAAGCTGGCCCGGCCTGACTCTGTTGGCCTTGACTGCAGCGTTGGCATGGCACAGCCGCCGGCATGCGCCGTTCTTTGGAGTCACCGCCCTGGCTTTTGCCGGTCCCTTCCTGCAAACCGCTCTCACCGACCTGGCGGCGGCCCTGCCGCAAATTCTGCGGACCGCTTTCAAGCCGTCCCTTGCCGTGGCGATGCTTTATGGCGGCATCGCCATTTTTGTTGCCGCGCATTCGTTGCCCTACGCCTCCTTCGTCCTGTTCTCGCCGGTGGGGCACGATCCGGTGCGCGAAGTGGATATTCTGTCGCGCGCCCGGGCTACCGGAAACCTGGCGACGCCCTTCGCATGGGGCGGCTATTGCTCGTGGCGGCTTTATCCGCGCATTAAAATTTCGATGGACAGCCGCTATGAAACCACTTTTCCCGAATCCACGTTCAAATTAGATGACGATTTCTATGAAAAGCGCGGCACCAACTGGGCCCGGCTCATCCGGGATTACCCCGTGGACTATGTCATCCTTGAATTTACCCAGGACCGGTTGCGTCCGCAGGATTTGCTGGACCATGGCTACGTCCTGATTTGGGTCACGAAGGGCCATTCCGCGCTCATGGCCCTGCAAAAACACGCGGCCCAACTCCAGCGCGTCGCCGCCGAACTTCCGCCCACTACCGTCAACCCGGTGGACGCGAGCATTCCCTACGGCTGGGGCCAAGCTGATGAATCAATCGACGGACACGGAACGTCTCAGTGACAGGAAATGCAGCCAGCAAGCGCTCACCGGTCGTGCGTAGATTTTGGCCAGGGCCAGCGCGTAAAGTTTTAACTGCGGCGCGTACATTTTTGTCTTTGCCGGCAGTTCGCCCGCGCGGAGGTCGTCAGTTTTGAAATCCACCAGCCAGATTTCTTCCGGCAACAGGACGACCAGGTCCGCCACGCCTTGCACGACGACAAATTCATTTTCGAGTTCCGCTTTCGGTTTTATCCCGAGGGTTTCCGCCAGTTCCGGAGGGCTGAACTTTGCCGTAAATGCCAGTTCACGCCGGACGTTGACCGCTTGCGCGCGGATCTTATTTCCCGGCGGAGAATTCCAAAAGGCGGCAAGCGCTTCGAAATCCAGCGCGGCACGCTCGTCCGCTGACAAGACTTTTTCCCGCTCCATGCGTCCGGCTTCGGCTTTCAATGTGGCAACGTCGTTTGCGCCGCCGAGCACGAAATGTTGGAGAAATTTGTGATGCGCCAAACCGATTTCGGCAGCGGACAGTTTCGGACTTTGGAGTTCAGAGTTCGGGATTCGGGGGAACGCACCGCGCCGCGGCGGCCTCGTGAATTTCTGCTCCGGGAAAACCCGTTCCACCTCGTCGTCAGGTTCGTCCGCTGCCCGGCGGCGCAGCGCCGTGACGGACGATTTTGCCGCATGCTTCGTCGCCGCCGGGAACGGATATTCCCACGCCAGCACTGCGCGCAGCTTCCTGGCCGTGGTGTCATCGAGCGGGCAAATTTCAAATTCCGTTCCGCGTTTTCCGCTTTCAGCCTTGGCCGCCGGCATTTCATCTTGCCTGAGCCGCCAGCGCAAATGAGCAAATTCGCCTTCGGTTGCGTTTCGAACTCCGAACTCCGAACTCCGAACTCCGAACCACAGGCCCAGCCAGTCCGCGTAACTTTTCGCCGCGAGAATCTCGAGCGGCGTCACTGCGTCCCGTCCGGTCCAGTGTGTCCGCCATTTGTCTTCCGTGATCGTGCCGCTCAAGATCAATGTGTCGCGCGCGCGGGTCATGGCGACGTAAAGCAGCCGCAACTCCTCTCCCAGCAACTCGCGCCGCTGGTGGCGTCGCGCGAGCCAGTGCGGCAGGCTCGGATAACGCCTGCCCAGGTGGGGCGGTTTGACGCGCGGGGACAGGCCGAACTGTTCATCCAGAATAATGTCCGCGCGCAGGTCCTGCAGGTTGAACGGCTTCGCCAGATCGGCCACGGCCACGACCGGGAATTCCAGGCCTTTACTCTGGTGGATGCTCATCAGCCGCACAGCATTTTGGTCCGCGCTGCCCGTGACCCCCGGTTCCACCCCGGCCTCACGCTGAGCCTCGATGAATCGCAGAAAACGGAACAATCCTTGGCGTTGGAGTTGATCAAACCGGCGGGCCAGATTGAGAAAATGTTCAACATTCGCCTGCCGGAATGCGCCGCGCGGACGCGACAGCAGCCACTCGGCATAATGCGTTTCTGCCAGAATATCTTCGAGGCATTGCGAGAGCGAAACCTGCCTCGCCATTTTCCGCCAGCGCGAGAACCGTTCCAGGAAATTTCCGGTTTTTTGATGCAGTTCACTCCGCACTCCGCGTCCCGCACTCCGCGCCCGATTGAGCGCGGTCCAGAAATGAACCGCTTTTGCCGCCAGCCGGATTTCCGCCAGTTCATCGAGCGCCAGACCAACCAGCGGCGAGCGCAGCACCGCAACGCACGGAACGTCCTGGAGCGGATTATCGAGCAATTGCATCAGGCTTAACAAATCCAGAATCTCCGCACTCTCGAAGAATCCGCCGCGCTCGACCACCAGCGGCACACCGGCGCGTTCAAATTCCTTCGCGTAAGTTTCCGCCTTGTTCGCCGGTGAACGCAGCAACACCGCCATGTCGCGCCATTCGACCGGACGAAAGGCTTCTGGCTCCGCGTGCCGGATATCGAGTCGCGCACCTTTCAATTCCTTGAGACGCAAGGCCAGCAGTCGCGCTTCCTTTTCAGATTCCTCCAGGTCCGCCAACACATCCGCGTCGGTTTCACTTTCAGAAATTGCTTCCCCGCGCCCGCCCTTTCTCAACCGCAGGCATAATTCGGCGCGCGGACTTGAATTGCCGGCAAGGCTGAGCGCGCCGCGCGTTTCCGGCGAACCGAATTGAAGTTGCGCTTCGCCGTCATAACCCACGCCGCCGACCTCCTGGCGCATGAGCAGCCCGAAAACTGAATTCACGAAATGAAGCAGGCTTTCGCGGCTGCGGAAATTTTCCGCCAACGGGATGATTTGCCCGTTTTTGCCGCGCCAGGCTTCGGCGTAGTCGCGAAAGATTTTCGGGTCGGCAAGCCGGAAACGGTAGATGCTCTGTTTCACATCACCGACGAGGAAACGGTTGCCTGTGTTTGGAGGTTTTGCTTCAGATGGTTGGCCAGCCGGACCGCCGGTAGGCGCAACTCCGGGCGCATCGCGGCTCAGCGCCTGAATGATTTTGTCCTGCGCGGCGTTGATGTCCTGGTATTCGTCCACGAACACGAACCGGATTTTTTCACGCCAGCGTTTTGCCACCGGTGTCGGCAGGTCTGCCGCAAAATCCCAAAGCAGTTCCAGCGCGAAATGCTCCAGGTCGTGGAAATCCAGGACGCCATCGCCGCGTTTGCGCGCGGCGAACCGGGCGGAGAACCTTTGCGTCAACCGCAATAGCGCCGTCATGTGGCCGCGCACCCAGTTCCAGTCCTCGGCCAGCGGATCGTTTCCGCTTTTGATGGCGGCGAGCGAGACCAGAAACGCTGCATCGCTCAAAAGGCCTTTCAGTGGTTCGCGAAGGACGGTTTTGCGTTTTGCGGGCCAGTGGCCATCGGCAGAAACGGCGCGCTCCAGAATTTCAGCGGCGTCCGCGCGCGAAAAGTTTTCCGGCAATCTCCCGAGAAGGTCCGTCAATTCAGCGGCCTTTTCGTTTCCGGCCCTGAGATTTTCCAGCAGGGACAACCCTTCATCATGCCAGTCCCGGATGGCCTCCAGCAGCCACATTCGCCATTCGGCCGGTCCGGGTTGTGAAAAGTTTTCCAATTGACGGGCGAGCCAGCCTTCGGCGTCGGGCCGGGTTTGGGCGTAATGATACAAGCGCAGAACGAGCGCCCGTATTTTTTCATCGCGCCCGCCACCGTAGATTTGAATCAATTTTTGGACCGATTCATCCAGTTCGTTTTCACCCGCATAGTGGGTTTGCAGTTCCTCTTCGAGCATCTCGTCGGCCAGCAACCGCGCTTCACCCTCGTCGAGCACCACGGGTTGCGGGTCGAGGCCCAGTTCGTAGAAATGTTCGCGCACAAGCTTGAGGCAAAAGCTGTGCAGCGTGCCGATGTGCGCGGCGTCGAAGAGCGCGAGCTGCGCGGCCAGATGTTGGTTGAGGATTGAAGGTTGAGAGTTGAGGGTTTTTTCCAAAGCTGCGCGCAGGCGCTGGCGCATTTCTGCGGCGGCGGCCTCGGTGAAGGTGACAACCAGAAGTTCAACCAGCGACGCCTGCTCGCGGCACAGGCAATCGAGGCAACGGTCAACGAGGGTGCGGGTTTTGCCCGTGCCGGCGCCAGCCATGACGAGCACGTTACCGCGCGCGGTGACGGCGCGGCATTGGGACGGCGTCAAGCCGTCGTCAATTCCGGTCACGGGCGATTTGAGACTGCGCACGCGGGCTAAAGTGGCACAGGCGTACTCGCCTGTGAAACCAAAACCACAGGCCGGAGACCGGCGCCGCGATTCAATTTTTGTTCGTGATTTTCCGGGCGCGTTGGATAAATTTCCCTCATGTCATCCGGGTTTCGCATCAAGGACCAGCCCGTCAATCAGCGTCCACGCGAGCGATTGGCCGCGCAGGGCGCGGACGCTTTGAACCATGCGGAACTGATTGCAATCCTGTTACGGACCGGCTTGAAAGGTGCCAACGCCGTCGAAATAGGCGAACAGCTCATGAACAAATACCGCACGCTGCAGGCGCTGGCCCGGGCGTCGGTTGACGATTTGCAGCAGGTCAGGGGCATCGGACGCGACAAGGCAGTGACGCTGGTGGCGGGGTTCGCGCTGGCGCGCAAAATGGCGGAGGAAATGCGAATGGAGTCGCCCGTACTTGAAACTCCCGAGGCCATTGCGGATTTATTGCGCGAGGACAACCGCCTGCGGCCGGTCGAAACGTTTCAAATCATTCTGTTGAACACCCGGCGCCGGCTTATCCGCGTCGAACCGGTTTCACACGGCACGCTTGACACGCTGCTGGTGCATCCGCGCGAGGTGTTCCGGGCTGCCATCGCCGCCAACGCCGCTGCGGTGGTGCTGGCGCATAATCACCCGAGCGGCGACCCGACGCCGAGCGAAGCGGACATCAAGGTGACGCGCGATTTGATCCGGGCGGGGCAGTTGTTGAAGATTGAGGTGCTGGACCATGTCATCATCGGCCGCGCGACGCCGGAACGGCCAAAGGATTACGTTTCCTTGCGCGAGTTGGGGTATTTTTATTCGTGAAAAGTGAAAGGGATTTGTCACGTTTCACCTATCACGCTTGCCGGTTTGAACAAAGACATTTGAATCCGCGTTCGTTTTTTGTGAATCTGTGGCCGCAAAATGATCCATCAAACAGCCATCATTCACCCGAAGGCGAAACTTGATTCGGCGGTCCGGGTCGGTCCGTATGCCGTCATTGACGAAGGCGTCGAGGTGGGCGCGGGTTGCATCGTCGGGCCGCATGTTTATCTCACGGGGCTGACGACCATCGGCGCGCACAACCAATTTCACGCCGGCTGCGTCATCGGCGGCGCGCCGCAGGATTTGAAATACGACGGCACGCCGACGCGGCTGCGCATCGGTGATCACAACGTTTTCCGCGAACACGTCACTGTGCATCGCTCGACCAAACCGGATGCGGAAACCATCATCGGCTCACACAATTATCTCATGGCCAGTGCGCATGTAGCCCATAATTGTGCCGTTGGCGACCACGTAATTCTTGCGAATGGCGCATTGCTGGGCGGGTATGCGGTGGTGCAGGACCGCGCATTCATCTCCGGCAACTGCGTCGTGCATCAATTCTGCCGCGTCGGCACGCTGGCGATGATGCAGGGCGTCTCGGGCACCAGCAAGGACGTGCCGCCGTTTACGGTGGCGCTGCGTATAAATGAAATTTGCGGGTTGAATGTCATTGGCTTGCGCCGTGCCGGTTTCACGGCGGAGCAACGGATGGAATTGAAGCGGCTTTACCATCTGCTGTTTCGTGGCGGGAAAAACCTGGGCGCGGCGATGGCGGAGGCGCAAACGAAATATACCAGCGCCACGGCGAAAGCCGTGCTGGAGTTCATCGCCGAAGCAAAACACGGTGTCTGCGCAGATACCAGCCATACGAACAGTGGCGGCGAAGGCGGGTAGGACGCGGCCATGTATAAAGTTCCCGGCTCGGATGGGCACGAATCCGCCCCGGTTTCCGCCGAGCCGGTGAAAAAGTGGATTGCAGAGACCGGGGTTGAGTAGAAGACGCTCGGGACCAACCGGGCAGTCTATCTTGATTTGATATCCGGTGTTGATTGCGGTCGGGGTTATCGTCGGGATTGTCCACAGACGCTCGATGCGGTAATTTTTGACATATGTATAAAATCATCGGGGCAGACGGCAAGATCTACGGTCCGGTGAACGCCGGACAATTGCGGCAATGGCTCGCCGAAGGCCGCGCCAATGCGCAGACCCAGGCGCTCGCGGACGGCGCAACGGAATGGAAACCGCTCGGCGCCCTGCCGGAATTTGCCGGGCATTTCGCGCCACCCATGCCGCCGGTGATTGGTGCGCTCCGTCCGGCTTATCCGGCGTTCGGGCAGATGCCGCGAACCAATGCATTTGCCACGACCGGCTTGATTTGCGGCATTTTGTCACTGGTCCTGTGCTGTTGCTACGGTTTTCCGTTTAACCTTCTGGGAATCGTTTTTTCTCTGATCGGTCTGGCGCAGATCAACCGTCATCCTGAGATTTACGAGGGCCACGGTCTGGCGATGGCCGGACTGATACTCTCCATCCTCAGCCTCGCGGTATTTGGGGTGCTGCTCGTGATTGGATTGGCCACAGGCCACACGAATTTCCGGTGGCACGCCGGGACTTTTTGACCGCCCATGCGCTCGCCTTCGTCAGCCGTTCCGCCGAAAATTGCCGCCTCGCGGCCGCTCGCATTTTTTGTGGGGACCGTGATCGTGGCGGCCGTGCTGGGTTCAGGCGCGGTTCTGTTTTTTTTCAATCCGAGCACGCACGGATTTTATCCGGTGTGCCTGTTTCACGAGTTGACCGGCCTGAACTGTCCGGGGTGCGGCGGGACCCGGGCGGCGTATCAACTGCTGCACGGACACTTTTTGGCCGCGTTGCGGGACAACGCCCTGTTTATTCTCACCCTTGCCGGATTGGTGGCGCACGGTGCGTGGTTCGCTGCACGTAAAATTCGCCGTCAACCCGTCACCCTGGCCGTGCCACCGAAAGTGCTGTGGGCGTATCTGGTTTTTGCCATTGCTTTCAGCGTGTTGCGGAATCTGCCGGCGTTTTCATTTCTGTCACCATGAACCCGCCGGAACTTTTCGCTTTTGCGGCCGCGAGTTCTCGTGTTCAATCGTTCGCCTATGAGTCTGACACATCCATTGACGACCACGACGTTTGATCTGCCCGGCTATCGCGTGGCCAAGTCCTTCGGTGTCGTGCGCGGCATTATCGTGCGGTCACGCTCGGTCATCGGCAATTTGGGCGCGAGCATCCAGGCGATTTTCGGCGGGAACATCTCGCTCTATACCAACCTGTGCGAACGCGCCCGCGAGGACGCCTTCAATCTGATGCTCACCCATGCTGGTCAGCTTGGCGCCAACGCCGTCATCGGCGTGCGCTATGACGCCACGGAAATTGCGGCGGGCATCACCGAGGTCTTGTGTTATGGCACGGCGGTCTATGTCGAAGCGGGTTGAGGGTTGAAGGTCGAGGGTTGAGCGAAGTTTCCAACTCCCGACCTTTTCATTTTTCAACACTCGACATTCAACACCCAATCGAGAATGGCTGGTCACAGCAAATGGGCGAAGGTCAAACACTTCAAGGGCGCGATTGACGCCAAGCGCGGGAGAATTTTTTCCAAGCTGGGACGGGAAATTACCATCGCCGCCAGAATCGGCGGCGGCGACCCGGACATGAATCCGCGGCTGCGCATGGTGCTGCTCAAGTGCCGCACGGCGAACATGCCGAAGGACAATATCGAACGCGCGATAAAAAAGGGCATTGGCGGCGGCGAAGGCACAAATTACGAGGAATTGACATACGAAATTTACGGACCCCACGGCGTGGCGCTGCTCGTCGAAGTGAGCACGGACAATCGTAATCGCACCGCGTCCGATGTCCGCAGCATTGTGACCAAAAACGGCGGCAGCATCGGGACGCCCGGTTCGGTCGGCCGGTTGTTTCAGCGCAAGGGACAGATTATTGTCTCGCGCGAGGCGGCGGGCGAGGACCAATTGATGGAGCTGGCGCTTGATGCAGGCGCGGAGGATTTCAAGGCCGAACCCCTGGGTTATGAAATCACCACCGAACCGGCGAAGTTCGAGACGGTGCACAAGCAGGTCGAGGCCAAAAACATCAAGTGCGAGGCGGCGGACATCACGTACTTGCCGACGATGAGCGTTCCCCTCAGCGATCCGGCGGCGGTGGCGGCGGTCAATAAATTGATCGAGGCATTGGAGGAACACGACGACGTTAAGGAAGTATTCTCCAACGGCGAATTCCCCGACGCGTAAAGCGCGCGACGAGGTATGAAAGCATTGAGCGCTGACACTCTTCTGGCGCGACTGTTGTCCCGATTGACGACTGCGGTGTGCCGTTATCCCCGCGGGTTTGTGTATCCGCAGGCGGCGTTGTTTCTGGTGTGTGTCGTTTACACGGCCGGGTACCTGCAAACCGACATGAACCGGGACAATCTGGTCGGCCCCAACCATAAGAATCACGAGAATTATCTCCGCCTGCAAAAGGAGTTTCCCCAACAGGGCAACGACCTGGAGGTGGTGGTGGAAAGCGAAAATCTTGAGAAGAACCGGCAATTTGTGGAACGCATTGCCGCGAAAATGGAGCAGGAAACCAATCTGTTCCGCGATGTTTTTTACGAACAGAGTTTGTCGGTCATGGGGGCGAAGGCATTGCTGTTCGCCGACGAGGATGATCTGGTCGAATTGAAACAGAAGCTCGACGACGCCCTGCCGTTTCTCCGCCAGTTCACCCGGACAACCAACCTCATCACATTTTTTGAGCAGGTCAACACGGATTTCCGCACGGCGCCGCGTGAAACGAATGCCCAGACCGAGTCCCTGATTCAGGCCATTCCGGCATTGACGCGCATCGTGACTCAGGCCGCGGATTGTCTGGGACGACCCGGGACGCCACCATCACCCAGCGTCGCTTCGCTTTTCAATGCCGGCAGCGAAACGAACACTTACGTCACCTTCGATCATGGCCGGATTTTTCTGGTTACGGCACATGCGCCCGCCAGCGACCTCAACAACGAAGCCATTCAACGGCTGCGCCAACTGATCCGGGAGACGCAAACCGAGGTGCCCGGCCTCAATGTCGGGCTGATCGGCGAGCCGGTGCTGGATTATGATGAAATGACCCAGGCAAAAAAAGACATGACCCTGGCCAGCATCCTGTCGCTGGTTCTCTGCGCGTTGATTTTCATTTACGGCTACAACGAAACCGGGCGACCGGTCAAAGCGATGATTTGCCTCATGATCGGCCTGGCCTACACATTGGCGTTCACCACGCTGGTTGTCGGGCATTTGAACATTTTGACCGTCACTTTTGCGCCCATGCTTATCGGCTTGGCCATCGATTTCGGCGTGCATCTGATTACTCGCTACGAGGAGGAATTGCGACACGGCAAGACGGAAGAAGCGGCGATGACCAGGGCGATGGTCTTCACTGGACAAGGCATTTTCACCGGAGCTCTGACCACCGCCGGTGCGTTTCTGGCGATGTATTTCACCAGATTCAAAGGCATCCAGGAAATGGGCCTCATTTGCGGCGGGGGTTTGCTGCTCTGTCTGGTGCCGATGATGACCCTGCTGCCGGCGCTGCTGTTGCGCGGCCGGCAAAACGTCATGGATCATCAACCAACGGAGGACGCCACCCGGGCGCGCATTGAAAACATCTGGCTGCAACGTCCCGTGCTCGTGGTGACGATTACGGCGGCCTTGTGTGGACTGGCGCTGGTGCAGGCGCGCAAGGTCCGCTTCGATTATAACATGCAGAAATTGCAGGCCGTTGGATTGCCGTCGGTCGTGTTTGAGGAGAAGCTGTTTGCGGCGGCAGACAAATCCCTGCTGTACGGGGCAGTGGTTGCCGATTCGCTGACCAACGCGATTGATTTGGAGAAAAGAATCAAGCAACTGCCGACGGTGGCCGAAATCGAACCGCCGGCCAGCTTGTTGAATCATCTCCTCCATCCCAGCAGCGAAGAAAAGCTCAGGCTGATCGGCCAGATCAAACTGGAGCTTGCGCCGTTGGAATTCGGCGCGCCAGACACAAACACAGTAGATGTTTACGACTTCAGCCGGACGTTATATGGACTTTACGGTTATCTGGGCGCGGCGCTGGCCGAAGTTGGCAGCAGCGACCCGGAATTGACGAAACAGTTTGTGGCACTGCGCCAGGCGATTGAGAATTTGCGCCGGGCGATGCTGCAAGGCGATTCCGGGGAGCTTGCGGAGCACGCGAACAAACTGGCGCGATTCCAGCAGGCGCTCTTCACCGATATGCGCTCGACGTTTCAATTGCTGCAAAATCAGGATGATCGCGCACCCCTGCACGTGGAAGATTTGCCCCAGGCCTTCCGCGATCAATTTGTGGGCGTGACCGGAAAATATCTGCTGCAGGTTTTTCCCAAAAACGACGTTTGGCAGCGCGAGAACCAGGAAAAATTCATTGCGGATCTGCGGACCGTGGATCCGAACGTCACCGGGACGCCAGTCCAGCTTTATGAATTTGAAGAACTGCTCAAGAACAGTTACATCCAGGCGGCCTGGTATTCTCTGGCCGCGATCGCGTTTTTGGTTTTATTCCATTTCCGCAGCATTGGCTCAGTGATTTTGTCGTTGTTGCCGGTCGGCATCGGCACGCTTTGGCTGGCCGGATTGATGGGCTGGTTCGGAATTCCCTTCAACGTGGCCAATATCATGACGCTGCCGCTGGTGGTCGGCATCGGCGTTACGAACGGCGTTCAAATACTCAATCGCTTCGCTGAGGAACGCACCCCCGGCATTCTGGCACGCAGTACCGGCAAAGCCGTGCTGGTCTCCGGGTTGACGGCGATTGCCGGATTCGGCAGCCTGATCATCGCCAGGGACCGCGGCATTCACAGTCTGGGATGCGTGATGGCCACTGGAATCGCAACGTGCATGATTGCGGGACTGACCCTTTTGCCGGCGCTGCTGAATTTGCTGGGCCGTTGGCGTCCGTTGATAGATCAACCCAGTGCCGACAATCCATCATCAGCACTGGGTCAGGAGGAACCGAGGTCAAAAACCTCGAGTGCAGGTAAAAAATAATTGAAAACCGTTTAAAGTCAATCTCTATGTTAAATTCAGTCGCTGATAACAGAAAACCGCCAAAACACATCAAGCGTTAACGATAACCGACAAAAAGATGACCGCTTGATTCAATATACGTTTCTTCATTAATTGTGAAAAAAAAGATGGCCAAAGATCCGGGAATATTTGCGTGGCTGCCTCGAATGGGCTGGCTGAGTTGGGGCTTGTGTTTTCCTGTTGTGGCGTTCGCTCAAGACGTTTTCAGCGCCGGGCCGCTGTATGATCGGTTTCCGCTGACGCTCGATTCCGGGTACCGAACTGAAGCCGCCGGACCCCTTTTTTTCCAACAGGAAAAACAGACGGAAAAGTCGTGGGGCATTCCGCCGTTGTTTTCGCGCGCAGCGGATCCGGCGACCGAATCCGAAGCCTATGACCTGTTTTATCCGCTGCTGACCGACCGGGTTTACGGAAAGGAATACCGCTGGCAGTTTTGCCAATTGCTCAGTTTTGCCGGCGGCGAGAGTCAAACCGGGGCTGCCAGGAATCGGTTCACGCTTTATCCACTCTATTTCCAGCAGCGGTCACCGGACACCAACGAAAATTACACCGCACTCGTGCCATTTTACGGCCATCTCAAGGGCAGGTTGTTTCGAGACGAAATTTTCTTCGTGATGTTCCCGATTTACAGCGAGACGCGGAAACGCGACGTAGTCACCGACAATTACCTTTACCCCTTTTTCGATCTGCGTCATGGCGACGGGCTGCACGGCTGGCAATTCTGGCCGGTCATTGGCCGTGAACACAAGGACGTGACGACGCACACCAACAGCTTCGATGAGACGGAAGTCATCGGCGGGCACGACAAATGCTTTTTCCTCTGGCCGTTATATTTAAGGCAGGACACCGGCATTGGCACCGACAATCCTGAAAAATTCCGCGCCTCCATTCCGCTTTACGCCGTATCACGCTCGCCCCGGCGCGATTCGAGCTCCGTGCTGTGGCCTGTTTTTAACTGGATTGATGACCGCGAACAGAAGTACCGTGAATGGGAAGGCCCGTGGCCCTTTGTCGTGATCGCGCGCGGTCCCGGCAAAACGACGACGCGCGTCCTGCCCTTGTTCGGCCGGTCGCATAACGACACATTGGAAAGCGATTTTTATTGCTGGCCGCTTTACAAATACAATCGCCTCCACACGGATACGCTGGAACAGGAACGCACGCGCATCCTGTTTTTTTTGTTCGGGGACACGACGGAAAAAAATACGGAAACCGGCAAGACGCGACAGCGGGTTGACCTGTTGCCGCTGTTCACCTGGCATCGTGACTTTGACGGCAATCGCCGGCTGCAAATTATCGCGCCGATTGAACCGGTGTTGCCCGGTAACAGCGGGATCGAACGCAATGGGTCGCCGCTCTGGTCCTTGTGGCGGGCGGAGGACAATCCCGGGACCGGGGCAACGAGCGGGTCGTTGCTCTGGAATTTGTATCGCTATGACAAGACGCCCGGCACGAAAAAATGCTCGCTCCTTTTCGGTCTTTTTCAGTATCAATCCAATGCGGAGAGCAAGAAATTGCGCCTGTTTTATATTCCGGTGGTCAAAACGCACCTGCCGGCAGGCCATCCGGCAAAATGAGAATGTGTCCGACGTATGTTTGAGAGCATCGGCGAAATCGTTCTGCTGTTCTGGCGCACGTTGCTGGCCTTGCCGCTCGCGTGGCGGCAGCGGCAAAAGGTCTTCGACCAGTTTTTTGAAATTGGCAACGCGAGCCTGTTGATGGTCTGCGTTCTGTCATTTTTCATCGGGGCGGTCATCGCGCTGCAAACGGGGCCGGTGCTGGTGGACCGCAGCCTCGCCAGCGCGGTGGGCGGCATTGTGGGCATCGCCATGGCCAAGGAACTGGCGCCGGTGATGATGGCTATTCTGATTGCTGGACGCATCGGTTCGGCGATGGCCGCAGAGATCGGCTCGATGCGCGTCTATCAGGAGATTGACGCGTTGCGCACCATGAACATCAACCCGATCCACTACCTCGTGTTGCCGCGGCTGGTGGCGATTGCCCTGGCGCTGCCGATGCTGGTGATTTTTGCGATTCTCGTCGGCTGGTTTGGCGGCGCAGTCGTGGCGGAGGCGAACAATCACATCGCTATTCCGTTTCAGGCGTTTTATGCCGACCTGCGCGAAATCGTCGCAGTCAAGGATGTGGTCAACGGCGTTTTCAAGAGCTTTTGCTTCGCGCTCATCATTGGTGTCGTTTCGTGCCATCAGGGGTTGACGACCATCGGCGGGCCGCGCGGCATTGGCCGCTCGGTCACCAAAGCCGTCGTGAACTCCATCGTGTTGATCGTGATTTTTGACTACTTCCTCACCCGTATCCTGTTGAAATGACGAGCCATCCGACAAACCAGGAGACGGGTGTCAGCCTCCAGGTCCGCGGCTTGCGCAAAAGCTTTAATGGCCAGGAAGTGCTCGGCGGCGTTGGTTTTGAGGTCAAACCGGGCGAGGTTTTTGTCATCATGGGGCCGAGCGGCAGTGGCAAAAGCGTCCTGCTCAAACATCTCATCGGGCTCGAAACCCCCGACGCCGGCGAAATTTTTATCAACGGCGAATCCATTCAGACGCCGGAAATCGCCGCCAAATACCGGATGGCGCTCGTTTTCCAGTCCGGCGCGCTGCTCAATTCGCTCACCGTCGGCGAGAATGTCGGGCTTTACCTGAGCGAACACCGTCTCAAACCGCCGGAGGAAATTCAGCGCATTGTCACGGAAAAACTCGAAGACGTCGGGCTCAAGGATGTCGCCGACAAAATGCCCAGTGAACTTTCCGGCGGCATGAAAAAACGCGTCGCCATCGCTCGCGCCCTGGTCATCGAACCGCAGTTGATTCTCTACGACGAGCCGACCAGTGAACTCGATCCGCTTTCGGCCATTGTCATCGGCGAGGAAATATTGAACCTCAAAGAGCGCATCCGCGTCACCTCACTCGTGGTGTCGCATGACCGCGACCTTGCGTTTGGCGTCGCCGACCGCCTCGCCGTCATGGTCGAAGGCCGGATTGTGACTATCGGCACACCCGACGAGGTGAAGCAGTTTGACGACCCGCTCGTTCAAAGCTTTTTACACGCAGACTTCAAACACAAACCTCAACACCCAAATTTATGAGAAACTCACTGGAAACCAAACTCGGTTATTTTGTTGTCCTCGCCGTCTTTGCCGCGTGGATTATTGTCGAAACCCTCGGCGGTGTGGAAATGTTCCGGGGCGGCTATCACATCAAGGCCCTGTTTGACACGGTGCAGGATTTGAAGGTCGGCAACAGCGTCAAGCTGGCTGGCGTTGAAATCGGCCGGGTCGAGAAAATCGAGCTGGCCGGCGACAAGGTGCGCGTCACGATGAAGCTGCACTCCGATGCCACCGTGAAGACGGACAGCAAAGCCACAATCAAATTCACGGGCATGATGGGGCAGTATTTTGTTTCCATTGACTTTGGGACGCCAGGGGCGCCGCCAGCGGTCGACGGCACAGTGCTCGCGACGGAGGAACAACCCGACCTGAACGCGGTCATGACCAAACTCGACCAGGCGGCCACCGGCATCGAAAATTTCGGCAAGAGTTTTACGCCCGATACCCTCAACAATTTGATGGGCCCGCTGGTTGATTTCGTCAAACAAAACAGCGGCCATCTCGGCGGGGCCATTTCCAACATTGACAACATCACCGGTCAGATCACCAGCGGCCAGGGCACAGTCGGCAAACTCATTTATGACCAGACCCTTTATAATTCCGCCCTGGACACGGTTTCCAATCTCCAGGAGGCGGTGGCTTCCGCCCAGCAGACCATCAGCGGCATTACCAACGGCCAGGGCACCATTGGCAAACTCGTGACGGATGACACGCTGTACACTGCCACGACGGCTTCCATGACCAACCTCAACCAGATTTTGCTGAAGATCAATCGGGGACAAGGCACGGTGGGCCGGCTCGTCAACGACCAGGAATTTTACAAAAACGCCAAGCTGACGCTGCAAAAAGTGGACAAAGCCACCGACGGGCTGGAAGACCAGGGACCATTGAGCGTCCTCGGCATCCTGGCGAATAATTTGTTCTGACTGTTTTGTAGCCGCGACTTTGAAGTCATGCCCGAGTGCAACCTGAAACTTGCGGCTACGGGTTTCTCGCCAAGCCAAGGTTCTTCAACACCTGCACGGTGGAATGCGACTTGTTGAGCGTGTAAAAGTGCAGTCCCGGAACACCGGCGCGCAGCAATTCCTCGCACTGCCGCGTGGCGTATTCAATGCCAAATTCAACCGCCGCCACATCATCGTTGCCCAGTTGATCCAGGCGGGCGCGGAGTTGGGACGGTATCTTCGCGCCGCACAGCCGCGTGAATTTCGTGATTTGCGCAGCGCTCAAAATCGGGATGACGCCGGGCACCAGGGGCACGCGCACGCCAAGTTTGACGGCGACAAAATCACGGAAGGCGAAGAAGTCGGCATTGTCGAAGAACAATTGCGTGAGCACAAAGTCCGCTCCCGCATCCACCTTTTCCTTCAAGTGCTTCCAGTCGGCGTGCTTGCCAGCTTTGCTCGCCGGGTGGCCTTCGGGAAATCCGGCGACGCCGATGGAAAAGTCGCCTGACTCGCGGATAAAATGGACGAGTTGCGCCGCAAACTCAAAACCGCCGGGCGCAGGCTGAAACTCGCCGCCGCCAGGCGGGTCGCCCCGCAAGGCCAGGATATTTTTGCAGCCGAGCGCGCGGATCTGTTCGAGCACCGCGCGCACCTCGTCACGGGTGTGGTTGACGCAGGTGAGGTGCGCCAGCGCGGTCAGGGCGTGCTGCCGCTGGATGCGGTCCACAATCATCAACGTCTTGTCACGCGTGCTGCCGCCGGCGCCGTAGGTGACGGAGCAAAAATCGGGTTTGGCTTGCGCCAACGCGGGAATGTGTTTCTCCAACAAATTACGGTCGCCCTGGTCCGTTTTCGGCGGGAAAAATTCAAACGAAATAACAGGCCTTCGCTGCACCGGAATGTTTGCATCCGTTGCATTGGCCTCTGATTTGTTTGCGGTTGCGGCAGCAGGAGTGAAATTGGCTCCGGCCCCGCGGGCGGGCTGTTTCGCCGCCGCCTTGGCCGCATAAATGTCGCGGATGAATCGCATTTGGGCGGTGAATTATGGCGGAAGCGCGGACGAAGCCAAGTTTTGTTCTGTAGGAGCCGAGGTCACGAGGTTCAAATACCTCTGGCAAAACTCTGTGGCGTCGAAAAGAAAGAGTGAGCCTCCTCACGTCGGCTGCTACAACACAATAAACCGAAAGCCCCTTCCGGTTTTGCCGGAAGGGGCCAAGGATCCTAAATCAGTTTAGAACTTGTAAATAATGTTGGCATAAAGACCAACGGAATCACGGTCGAACTTGGAGAGGCCACTCAGCCCACCGTCGGTGAAGTCGTCAACTCCTTCAGCAACCAAATCATTGCTGTCGAGCACATGGTCCCAACGCAATTCAAGCCGGCTGACAACGTTGGCCCACATATCATACTCCATGGTGGCGGTGATCTCGATCAGGTCGGGAGAATCGGGAGCGCCAGAAGGAATGATGGACGCTTTGGCATATTCACCGCGTGCGCTGAGGCTCAACTTGTCGGTGGCCTTGAGAGTAGCATAACCGCCCAAGACCCAGACGTTAACCGGGAAGGCATCGAAGTGGTAGGCGTAATCAAACGCGAAACCGGTGGTCAGTTGCTTCCACGGCGTGTTTAACGTCATGCCGGCATAGTAATTGGCCTGATAATCGTTGGCGTAACCAAAGCTGGCGCTGGTATATCCGTAAATCCCGCCGGCATAGATTGATGAGCCGGCAGCCCAGCCCCATGAACTCGGCGCACTGAAGGCCAACGACGCCATAACGGTCTTGTGCCAATAGCTTCCGGCCCCGTCACCGAAGCCGGACTCGTTATTGCGCAAGTTGATACCAGCCGACAATGCGTTGGCGACCCCGGCGGAAACTGACCATTCGTCATTGATTTTATACGTGGCCAAAAAGCCCGTAAGTTCCGTCGGCTCGATGGAATAGCCAATGGAGCGGGTATAATTCGGGTTGCTGCCGGCGTCGAACACTTCATAGCCCAGCGGGGAATCAAACACGCCAATCTTCCAGTCAATCCCGTTGCCAATCGGCGTGCGCAGACTGACGTAGGCCTGCTTGATGGCAAAGTCGCTGTAGCCAGAATAATAACCATTGAAGGTGCCATTGGCTGACGGATTGTACCCGACGGCATCCGGGCCGAACAGCAGGTCAATTTGGTAACCGGAAGCCCATGGAGATTCGTCTTGGGGTTTGGAGATGGACAGCTTCACCACGTCCAGATTGAAACCGTCCTGTTTGTTTGGCCCCTGAAACGGGATTAATGTCGAAGGCGAGCCGATTTGTTGAGCACCTCCGGGGTATAGCGACCAGTTGAACGAAGCGCTGACGTAACCACTGATGGTGGTGTTGGAAAGCGCCGTCTGTAACGCATTCATTTTTTCGTCCGCACGCGCCGCCGAGGCGAGGCTAACCACCCCGACCGCCGCCAGACCCAGTGTCCATTTATTAAACTTCATCTTGTTCCTCCGATGTTGTTTGGTTTAATTGTTCTTGTTTCGCTGTCTGCATTTTCGGGGCAAATCCCATTTGTCCCGGCACCGCGTGGTGCGATTGAGAAAGAGGCTAATAAAATCCTCACGACGAGGCAATCATTTTTTTAAGTAATTTTGTCCACCCAACACGCTGATTTACAAGTTGTTGCGCCACAGGCGGCGAAAGGCGCCTCATTTTTGGGTGGATATTGCATAAAATCAAGGCACGGAAATAGCCGTTTTGACGACCTAAGTTATTTCCATGCCGGGTTTTCCGGGGGGCATATTGGAATAAATCGTGCTTTGGTTTGGGACGACAAAGACGCCGATTGCAGGCAGGCAATTCGGCTTCGGACATTCATTGAAAAATCAAGAATATGCCATCATTCGCTTATGTAGCTCGTGAGACGGCCTCTGGCCGCGAAATTCGCAACAATGTAGAGGCGGCGACCGAACAGGCCGCCATTGCCGCGTTGCTCAACCGCAATTTGCTGGTCGTTTCCATCCGGGAAAAGGTTTCCCGCAAGGGCCGGACCCAGGGAGGCAAGGTTTCGCTGGCCGATCTGGTGATGTTCACCCGGCAATTGGCAACCATGGTGGACGCGGGCATCGCGATCGTGCAATCCCTGCAGGCGCTCGCCGATCAAACCGCCAACAAGGTCATGCGCGACACGATTCACGACGTTTGCACGCGCGTGGAGGGCGGCGAGAGCTTTTCCGAGGCGCTGCAAAAGCATCCCAAGGCCTTCAACCGCCTTTACATTTCCATGGTGGCGGCGGGCGAAAAGGGCGGGTTGCTGGCGGAAATCCTCGCCCGCCTGGCGACTTACCTTGAAAATTCCGACCGCCTCCGCAAAAAAGTCAAAACGGCCCTGATGTATCCGTCGGCGGTGACCGTGGTGGCCATCTGCATCACCACCTTTCTGTTGGTGAAAGTGATTCCGACTTTCAAGGACATTTACGCCGGGTTCGGCGCGGCCTTGCCCGGGCCGACGCAGTTCATGATCAATCTGAGCGACATTGTGAAGCATTATCTGCTGCTCCTGATCGGGGGCGCCGTTCTGGCGATTTGGGGGTGGTTTTATTTCATCAAAACGAAGTCCGGCCGGGAATTCTGGGATGCCCGCCGGATAAAACTTCCCGTCTTTGGCGCCATTGCGCATAAAATCTGTCTGGCGCGTTTTACCCGGACGCTGGCCTCGCTCGTTCGCAGCGGCGTGCCGATTCTGGAAGTGCTGCAAATCGTTTCCCAAACCGTTGGCAACGTCGTCATGGAAAAAGCCATCAAGACCGCTGCCGTTGACATCGAACGCGGCGAGGGCATTTCCGCCGCGCTCGGCAAAAACCCGATTTTCCCCAGCATGGTTATCCGCATGATGAGCGCCGGCGAACAGACCGGCAACATTGACAGCATGCTCGAACGCGTCGCCAACTTCCTCGACGAGGAAATTGAATCCACGCTCTCCGGCCTCATGTCGCTCATCGAACCGATGCTGATTGTCTTCCTGGGCATTGTCATCGGCGGCATGGTCGTCTGCATGTTCCTGCCGATCTTCAACTTGGCCAACATTGTCAATGGCAGCGGGCATTAAACTTGAAAAAAACCAGCGGACCGCCGGCAATTCCACCGGCGGTTTGTTTTTACACCGACACAGTCTTACCCGGTTGGGGTTGCAGGATTTTGATTTTCGGCCAGCGCGCGCGGATTCGGTCTTCGAACCACGCGCGGGAATCATCACTGCCATGGCCAAGCAGGACCGCGCGCGGGAGAACCTGGCCGACAAAATCGAGCAAATCCCCGCGGTCCGCGTGCGCGGTCAGATCGAAATCGCGCACCTCGCAGCGCCGGGTTACCCGGCCGGCGCCGGGGCTGAATACAAATGTTTCGCCGGGCTTCGCCCGTTTCAGCCGCCCGCCCGGCGTGTCCGGATCGGCGTAACCGACGAAGAAAATGGACTGCCGTTCGTCACCGATCATCCGCATCGCCAGGTCATGCGCCGCCGTGTTTTCGCTCATCATGCCGGCGGTGATGACAAAGATCTTCCCCCCGCTCAATTTCATTTTTTCCGCCTGGCCCTTTTCGAGCACGATGAGTTCCAGCGCCTCGTGCAGTTGCAGATTCGTGTGCTGCCGGTGCGCCCGATGCGCCTCCAAATCGTAAATTTCCGTGAACACGCGCCCCAGCCCGCCGATATAGACCGGTTGTTCCTTTAATTTTCCCTCGCGCATCAACAGCGCCAGCAGCGCCAGCATCTCCTGCGTGCGGCCCAGGGCGAACGACGGAATGAGCACGCAGGCTTTCCGTTTGAGCGCGCCATGAATCGCCGTTACCAACCGTTCAATTTCGCTTTCGCGCGAGAAACCCGGCGGCACGACGCGATTGCCGCGCGTGGTTTCCATGATCATCACGTCGGCCTCCACGTCCTCAAACCGCGCCGCGCGCGAAAGGGTCTGGTTGTGGAAGCAGACGTCCCCGGTGTAAAACAGCGTTTCCTTTTTGCCGCGAAGCAGAATACCCGCCGAACCGAGCGTATGGCCGGCGTCGAAAAATTCCAGCGTCGGGGAAGGCCGCCCGGCGCGCGTCTTATGGAAGGCCGCCCATTCGATTTCGCGATTGTATTTGAAACCCTGAAACTGCGGCGCGAGCCCGTCCACTTCGTCGTGCGTGTAGAGCGGGTATTCGCGGATGCCCAGTTCGTCACGCTGGCGCACCATCACGTTCACCGAATTGTGCAGCACGCGCTCGACGAGGAAGTAGCTCAGTTCGCTCATCAACACATGGGCCCCGGGGAAATGCCGGCACGCCACCGGCAGTGCGCCGACGTGATCGTGGTGACAATGCGAAATCGCAATCGCATCCACCTCAGCCTGCCCGGCCCTGCCGAACAGCGGCAGCCCTTCGCGGCCCTCTCGTTTCGGGTGCATCCCGGCGTCGAGCAGAATCCGGTGGTCGTCCACCTCCACCAGCCACGCGCTGGCGCCGATGTCCGTGTCCGGGTTCAGGTTGGTAATTTTCACGCGCAGAATTTAACCGCAGATGAATCAGATGAACATAGAAAATTCAGAAAGGAGAGAAATGAAAGTATTCAATCCTCAATATTAAACTTCTGACGACGAGGGTTCAAAGTTGAATATTGAATGTTTCACGAATCGCTTCTGCGGATGCCGCCAGATCCGGTCGCCCGTATCCCGGTCCATCGTGCCGCCTTGGGGAGGGCAACTGCTCCGGGTCATCCGTTGCGTTCCCGCGGACGGAATAGAAAATATATTGTCCGTCATGCGGACGATGGAGGTGCAACCACCGACGGAAGCCCGGAGATTGACATTTAGCGCAACCGTACCGCGTGAAGCGTTGGGTTATTCGTAGCCGAAGACCTTTACAAAAGGTTCGAGTTTCTCCAGATGCGGCTCGAGATATTTTTGATAATTGCGCCAGCGGCCGATCGCGGTTTTGAAGATCGGCTTGGTCACATCCGTTGAGGTGGGAGACCTCACAATTTTACTTCGCGCATGTTCGTGGAAGCGCAACACGCGTTCGTCCCAATCCACTCCCAGGAACTTCAACACGCGGCGCGAAGCAGATTCCAAATCATTCACCAACTCCTCGTAGCGGATTTCGATGGCGGGATTTTTCAAGCGCGGTTGCATCACGCGCCAGAATCCCATCACCGAGGCATATTGCGCCACCGTGCCCTCCAGGCTCAAATAGGCGGAGCTGACGATGTTGATGTCCAGCGGTTGCATGAAGCAACTCAGGCACACATCGCGCGGGTCGCGAATGGCCACCAGAAATCTGGCTTCGGGGAGTATGCGAACCACCGCCGGAATGGCCGGATTCAACGCTGGATTCTTGTCAAGCAACAGCCGGTCGCCGACGGCTTCGCCCAATATTTTTTCCGCAAAATTAAAATAATTCTCGCGCGACTGGCGCAGAGACTCTGCCGTCGCGGATTCCAGCACGGTCAATGCCGGCGTTTCCTCCGGAAAATTCCGGTGCAGCGGGCGGCTCGCTTCTTCGCTGAAGACGAGCGACTCTTCCAGCGAGATGATGTCGCCGTGGGAATCCAACACCTGTTCGAGCAGCGTTGTGCCGGAACGGGGATGCCCGCACAAGAGCGCAAAACGCCGCGCCGGCTGGAGTTGCGCGCCGAATTCAAACCACCGATGCAAAATGTCCGCGGAAATCATTTTTTCCGTTTCCAGTAATTTGGTTTGAGTGCGCTGCAATTGCTCGATTTCACGGCCGGCGAACGGGCGCAACAGTTTCTTTGCTTCGAGAATCGCCTTCATCGCCTCGTCATAACGTTTTTGCGCGTCCAGAAGGCTGCCCAGCTCATACCAGCCGCGCGCTCGCGATTCCGCGTCCCCGCCGGAGTTGGATAAGAACAGCCGCAGCTTTTGTTCGGCAGCTTCCCAGTGACCGGCCAGCCGTTCGAGCCGGCCCTGGACAAACAAGGCCGCAACGTTTGACGCATCTGCACGCAGAATGCGGGCAACGAGTTCCGTGGCTTTTTCGGGTCGGTGCTGACGTTCGTAAATCCACGCCAGTTTTATCAGGGCCGCGCCCGGCGCATTTTCCCGCTCGAGGCAGCGGTTCAAATAACGCTCGGCCATGGCATCGTTCCGGAAATTGGCGCAATGCAGGCCCGCCGCGAGAAAGGCTTCCGCTTTCCAGCCCGAAACCCGGACGGCCTTTTCAAAAAACTTTTCCGCTGCCGCAAAGTCGTGGCGCCGCCCGTGCACATTTCCCAACTCCAGCAAAATGATGGGATCGTTGGGGCTCAAACGGGCGGCCCGCTCCAAAATGTCAAAACTGTGTTGGTAATTCTGGCGTTCCCATGCCGACTGTGCGTCCCGGAGCATTTTGAAGATCAAATTTTGCGGCGCGGGTGGCGGTCGGTTCACAGAGAAGAAAATAAACGCTGGGCGCTTTCACGCAAGCGGACATTCGATTATCCAATCCAGGACAACGCGTGGGCGGGCCGTCAGAGTTCCGGTTTGCGCCGGATGGTTACCCTGCTGCCGCGCCCGGCGGCAGAATCTATCTGGCTCGTAAGTTGTTGCTCCAACTCGCCTGTCCACTTGCGGCAGACCCAGAGTGGAACAAATCCAAAACCCCCGAAGGAACAATCAATCAACTGCCACCACCATGGAATACCCCGCAAGCCGCGAAACACCAGCGCGTAGGGAATCACCAGCGCGCACGCCAGCAACCCAAAGTCAAACAGCCAGCGGTTGCGGACGGGATCGCGCAAAGCGCCGACAAAAGCGACGGCGATGACAAAATGTCCAAATGCCAGCTAGTCCGTGCCATAGAAAAGGAACGGATGCTGCGCCTGGGTCTGAACGAGGGCCGCTTGAACGCGCAACAGCCAGGCTACCAGTACCGACGGTTGGCCGCCCGGCCCAAGAAAATTCACCAGCAGGTTAACTTCACCGGGCAACGGAATCGCCGTCGCACCGCTCAAGATCAGCCCGACGATGAACAGCCACGTCAGTAATTTAATACGCCGGCGCAAGGTCAGTTCGCGATTCATGGGGGTGCTTTTCGAAGGAGCCATCGCCCAACCATCAAAATCCCCGCAGCCAGCATCAACACGGGAACCAGGACGACGAACGCCAGATAGATCACGATGTAAACGACGGCCAGAAACGCGGAGAGCTTCCAGCCCAGGGTGAGCGAGCCGATCGTCCCGTTCAACACGCCGGTGAATTCCCGGAATCCGGCCAGATGCACCAACAGAAACAACACACTGATGGTCCCGGCGCGCTGCAACAGGTCCCGGGGTGATAAGAATTCAGACCGCTGAAAAACCGCGAATTTTTTCAAAGGATTTTTCATCGCGGTCCTGTCCTGCTTTCCACCTTTTGCCAGAGCGGCCCGAGTGTCGCAGCGTAGAGCAGAGCGGCATCGCCGACCTGGTTGCTGGCGCAATATTTCAGCCGCCCGTGGGTTCGCGAAGGAAAAGCGGCAAATTCCAGCGTGGCCGCGAGCGGCTTGAGGAATTCGTCGTCATGGAACGCGCTGGCGCCGACGAACGCCATGCCGCTGGAACCGGCGCTGATGTCAAACCCCGGGAAGATCGGGCCGGAATCCACGTCGGGCGTGCCGGGCCAGGATTGCGGCCATTCATGCGCGTAACCGAAACCAAGCGTGATGGCGCCGAGTTCCTTCCGGGCGCGCTGGTATTGGTCGCGGGCAAAATCCGCATCCAGCAATTGCAGGCTGTGCGCCACCATCCAGATGCTCGAACCCTCTGGTCCGTCCAGCGGCGTGCCGTCCGTCGTAAAACTGGAAAACAGCAGCCCTGTTTTCGGGTCCACGAGCCTGCGCCTGGCCATGGCCAGCCAATCACGAATCAAGGCCGAATGATCGGCGCCGTCGAGATAATCGGACAGCTTGATGGCATCCAGCGCGATACAATGATCGAACATCCAGCATTGGTCGGGATAGCTTTCCAGAATCAAGCGCGGGTTTTTTCGGAAGCGTTCGACCATGGCGTTTACGCGTTCAGTCAGCAACGGTTTGTATTCCGGTTTTTCCTCGACCACCCGGCGGGAGGCAAGCATCAGGGAAATTTCGCCGTCGAGAAACAAGCTGTGCGGCGGTTGCATGACATAACGGCTGTCTTTGGCATAGGGCATCAGGAAAAAATACATTCCCTCCTGTTTTTCCAACCGCAGGGTTTCATCAATGATTTGGTCCATCGTTCGCAGATAAAGCGGCTTGGACGCCGGATCGCGCAGCGCCATGTTGGCCAACGACCAGACCAGATAGCTGCGCCCCATGAAATCCCATTCCGCATTGCTGACCCGCATTTTTTTGAGTTCGGCGTCGCGCAACACGGGGTCGGTCCAAAGTTGAAGGTGCCAAGCCGCCAGTTGGCGCGCTTCGGGCGAAAGCCCCGGTTCCTGGCGAAACGCAGAGACGGGTTTGGTGAAAAAGAAATGCAGGCACGGCAGCCAGATGAGCGCAGCAAGTATCAAAGCAGCCAGTCCGGCCAGAATTCTCTTCATTCGCGCCTTCATGAGAAAATCAATCTGCACACTGCGTTGAAAACTGTCTCGAAAAAACCGCCTTGAAAACAGCCGGGGCCGATGAATTCCACGGGACGGTTCGCGTCCCAGATGAACGGCCGCAACACCCAACAGATCTGGCTGCCCAGGAAAAGATTTCCCGCCAGCCAGGCGAGCAGGACAATGCGCGCCGTAGCTGCGCTGCCGGTCCACTGTCGCAGCAGCGGCACCAGCCGGACGTTGCCGATCACACCCGCCAGCGCGATGAACACGGCCAAAGTCAATTGCATGAAGGCGTATTCCGGCGACGACGGGTTTGTTCCCGCAGTCAACGGCGGAGTATTCCAGACCACGAACCACGCCACCGGGCTTAACGCGCCCAGCACGATGGCGGTCACGGCAAAACTCATCAGCACCACAGTCAACGATTGCCGGAAATTCACGTTCAATCCCAGCAGTGGTGCGAGCATCCCGTTCAACAGTCCATTGCCCAGCGTTGTCAGCAAAATCACCAGCGGAAGTTTTATGCCCGTGTAAAGTGCCTGCCAGGGATCGCGCCAACTGCCCATCACCACGCCATAACTGCCGGCGCCAATCACGATGGCGGCAACGCAAAAGGCCACCAGGTTCGACTGTTGCCGCGCAACCCAGTCCTGGAAGCATTCCGGCCCGGCGCGCAGGAAAACGCCGACCGAGTTGGGGGCGTCGGAGGTGGCATTCATATTTGAATGCGGGTTAGCGAGGAACAGCGCGCGATCACCTTCCCGGTGCGGCCTTCGGCGCGTTGTCCTGTGCCTTCAGGCATTCCGCCCAATGCGTCCCGAAGAATTGCTTTTCCTTTGGCAGGAAAGTGTCCGACGTTCCCAGAATCGGCCGGAGCGCCGTGGTCATTTGCAGCGCCACCAGCAGAAAAATGATGACCCACGTGTGAAACCCGGCGTGCGACCGGGCGTTGGAATGGGAAAAGCCCGCCTCCAAAAAACGCAATCCGAAAACGGTCGCGATGAACCAGAAAACGAGATGCAACGTGCCCATCCACGGGAGCGATTCGGTGGATTGCGAGAAAATCCACGCCACCGGCGCGAAGCCAATGAGCAGAATTGTCATCAGCATCAGCAGCCCGGCGAGCAGGCCGCAGACTTCAATCAGCCGTGCCCGCGAACCGCTCAAGCAGGTGAAGATGTAAAGACTGGGCAGGCAAATCAGCGCCGAAATCATCAGGCCGCCTGCGATTTTGACCGGCGCGGCCCACAGTTGTGTCCCCTCCGAAAAGGTGCCGACCACCACACCGTAAATCAGGCTACACACGATGGCGACGAAAACCATGACGGCAATCAATTTGCCGGCGGTCGGCTGGCGCAGTTGGAACATGACGCGCCGCGGTTGCCGCAGAATCGCGTCAATGGCCACGATGACGTTCGGAATCGGGGCGCGCTCCAGCGGGTCATCACCCAATTGTCCGGGCGCGGACGGAATAATGGGTGGGATTTGAGAGGCGAGTGAATTTGATTCGTTCATAGGTCAATGAGGTTGGTGGTTAATCGGTGAAAATTTGTGAAAATGAATGAAAAACAGCTTCATAAAAATTTCCGTGAATTGCGCCCGCGCGAAAAAATTCCACGGGCAAACCCGGCGAGCCAATAAACGGTCGTAGAATCCACGAGAGCTGGCTACCCAGAAAAAGATTCCCGGCGAGCCAGGCGAGCATCACACGAAAGGCCACACCACGGCTTCTACCGAGCCGGGCGAGCAATTGGAACAAACGCAAGTTGCCGGTCACTCCAGCCAGCGCGATTGCCGCCACATGCGCGAGTAAAATGAAATTGTAAGTTAGTGCTGAAACAGCTTTTGAAGTCAGTCCAGGTGCATTCCAAACTGCGAAGGCAATGATCGGACTGAACGCGCCGAGAATGGCCGACGCAATGGTGAAGCTCATCAAAATCGCGGAGAAGGATTGGCGGAACGGAATGTTCAAACCGAGCAGTGGCGCAAGCATGGCGTTAAGCAAAGCGTTCCCGATCACGGTGAACAGAATAATGAGCGGGAATTTAATGGCCACGTAGAGGGCCTGTTGCGGGTCGCGCCACCAGCCCATCGCCGCACCGTAAAGTCCTGCTCCCAGAATAATCACACCTACATGCAACCAGAATCGCCGGGCGTTCCAATGTTCTGTCCAGGCCGTGATGAATTTCGGTTCGCCCCGCAACAGCGCGCTGATTTCGCGCGGATTCAGCTTTTCAGGTTGCGCCTGCATGGAAATGATTCAGTCTGCGTCCGTCTCAGATTTCGCCGGTTTGGGCGTCAAAAGTCTCCGGCTGATTTGGAGCACGGGAGTGGACATCAGCACCAGCGCCACGCCGAACAGCGGCCAGTTGAATTTTTCAGGCAGCGCGATGCGAATGGCCTCCAGGCCGCGGGGCGCCGCCGCCAGGGCGTCGGCCATGAACGCATAAAGCGCCAACGCCACTCCGGTGAAGCTTAAAACCCACACGCGCCCATTGGACAGCGCGGCAGCAGGAATACGTTCAAATTGACTGGCAAAGGTGCCCCACAAAATCAGCAAAACTGAAATCAGGACCGGGGCGAGCACCGGCCCCCACCACGGCATCGGCAGCAGAAATAAAACATCCCAGTCCAGCATGGAATGCGGCCAGCCGCACATGATTTTCAGAAAAACGTAGTAAAAAATGTCCCAAACCCCGAACGCAACGGCCGCATAACCCAGCCGCGCCCGCCACGTCCGGCCGGCCAACACGCCGACGGCGAGCAACATGACCAGCGTGGCAAATTCACGCGGGAGTTCCACCGAGGCAAACCCGCCCATGACCGGCAACGGGTCGGGTTGATACGGCACAATCCGGTGCATCATTGAGCGCAAGTAAAAAACCACGGCGGCCTCCACCCACGCCATCGCAGCGGCGAAAGTGGCGACGGTGAACCAGCGGGTGGAGTGGGCCGGTTTCAGGTTCATGGCTTGGCCGCGGCTCTGGGCTTAATCCAACCGGTCGCTGGTCCTTCCGGCTATCCATTCAAAAAGCAGGAAGATGCAAGCTAGGAACGGAAAAACTCCATAAAGGGTGTCGCTGACCGAATGGGATTTCCGGTCAACCGCCAGGAACACCTGGACGCAAAATGTGAGCGCTCCCAGCGTAACGATCATTCCCGGCAGGGAGATGGGAATATAAAACCAACCCAGCCGCTTGAACCATTGAATTTTCATTTTTCCTTTCGTTTGGGTTTAACTGCAAAGTGCCGGTGAAAAGTCTTTGCCAACCGGCGCGCCAATCATTGCTTCAACCGCGGCAATAATGGCATCCGGCGTCGAGGTTCCTGCGGTGATGCCGACGGTATCTTCAGCGCGAAACCATGCTGCGCGCAAATCATCTGCCGTCTGGACGTGATGAACGCGCCGGCAAAAATGCGAGCAGGTTTTGACCAATTCGTGCGTGTTGTTGCTGTGCGCACCACCAATGACGATGACCACGTCACATTTCTGCGCCAGTTCGATGGCCGCGTTCTGCCGTTGTTTCGTCGGCTGGCAGACCGTATCAATGAAACGCACTTCCGATCGGGGAAACCGCTCCCGCACCAGCCCCACGAGCTGCCGCACCCTGTCAATCGGCTGTGTGGTTTGAGCCACGACGCCGAAACGCGGACGTTCGCCAAGTTTTGCCACGTCTTCCTCGCTGAAGATCACGTCAAACGCATCCAGATCGCCGGTCAGGCCGCGCACTTCGACGTGGTCGCGTTTGCCGACGATGACCGGGTGAAACCCCTCGCGCACGAGCCGCGCCACCGCGCGGTGGGCCACATGCACCAGCGGGCAGGTCGCCTCGACGATACTCAGACCGCGTCCGCGCGTTTCGTTCATCGCGCGTTCCGAAGCACCATGCGCCGTGACCATCACTGTCTGCGTGTTCACGTCGTCAGGTTGTTGTGCTATGCGAATGCCTTGCGCCCGCAATTCCGCCACCACCGTTTCGTTGTGGACGAGATCACCCAGAATGGTCAGCGGTTCCCGGCGTGCGGTTTCCAGAGCCAGGGCGACAGCGTCTTTCACCCCGAAACACATGCCCAGATGTTCAGCGCGAATGATTTTCATAATCGGTGCTGGAATTTAACTTTGTGTCACAAAGTAACAGACCGCGGCGGTTTTGAAGTGTTCAAACATTGTTATTTTTTGGTTTGGCGGACGATTTGTTCCAGCAGGTTGATGTATTCGTCAAAGGCCTTCCGGCCCGCCGCCGTGAGCGAGCAAGTCGTGAGCGGGCGGCGATTTTGGAACGATTTGGCCACGGCCACGTAGCCTTCCTGCTGCAATGCGCGGATGTGGGTGGTGAGGTTGCCGTCAGTCATGGCGAGCGCGTCGCGCAGTTCGGTGAACGACAGCTCCGGCGAGGCGGCGAGCATGGACATGATCGCCAGCCGGCCTTTCTCGTGAATCACGCGGTCGAGCTGTAGAAAAGGTTCCGGGTTCACGCCGCATTCTTTCCTTTCTCGGTCAAATATAAATAAGCGCCGTAGGCCAGATGCAGCACGCCGAAGAAGAAGCCCATGAGCCAGTGCGCTTTGTTCTCCAAATCAATCCACTCGGCCGCAGTACCATAAACCAATAGGCAAACAGAAGCGATAAACAACCAGCCGAAAACTTTTATCCCGCGCGGCATGAAAAATCCGGCGGCATGAAGGGCGAAGCCATAAAACAGAATCCAAACCAGCGCCACAGTCGCCGCGATTTCCGAGGGGCCGAAAAAGACCGGCAACAGCCCAAGGCACAATCCGGCAGCGAAAGGTGGAACGAGCGCCTGTGTTACACGTCTTGTCGGTGGGGACCAAAATGGCTCTTTGTCCCTCAGCGCTTGGCGGCGGGCAATCAGGAAGGCGCCCGCGAGCGCGAAAAGGGCGGTCCCAAACCAGAGAATGAGAAAGCCGCAATACGTCTCGACTGGCAACAAAAGTCCGATGGCCGCCGCCACCACCCCCAGAACGCCCGCCAACAGCATGATGGGTGCGAGCGCGCGACGGTACACGGCGGAGCGCTCCATTAAAGTGCGGATGGTTTGCAGGTTTTCTTCAGCCCAGTTTGGGTTCATGAAACTACTTTGCATCACAAAGTCACGCTTGGCAATCGGAAAATGATTCGAAATCTCCGGCGGCCTGCGTGGCGGCTTTCGGCAGAAAGCCGCACTTTTCATTCTTTAATTTGCCGCGCTCTGCCGGGATGCCGCCGCGACAATCGGGCGGCTCCGCCGGAGTTTTATATCCTGTCCGCTTGCTTTCTCCGCGGAATCTGCCGAACATTTTATCCCAGATGCCGGCAGCCAGAAAGATTTCCGCCCGCCAGCGCGTTTTGGCGCAGTGGCGCGGCGTGGATTTGTCGCCCATGGAAACCGCGCAAGCCATGCGCGCCCGGCGCATCGGCGACGTGCTGCCGAAAGTGGCGGCGGATTTGCACCTGGACACCCGCCGCGCCGAGGCCGAGGTCGTCAAGGTGTGGAATTCGTTGATTGACCCGAATATCGTCGCGCATGCCCAGCCGGCCGGCGTGCGCAAAGGCACGCTGTTCGTGAATGTGGACAGCAACGTGTGGCTCGCTGAAATTGTCCGCTATCGCCGGAAGGAAATTCTTGACCGATTGCAGCATAGCTTCGGAAAGGATTTGATTCAGCGAATTTCGTTCCGCGTCGGATAAAGTCAGGGCCATCGCGCTGCGATAGCCGGACAGCGCGGCGCGCCATCCCCGCCACTTCATGCCATCCACTTCATCTGCTTGGGCGTGAGGAGCCAAAGCAATCTCGCGCAATGACCAGCGTGCAACACATCGGCATCCAGTTTGCAGAGGCCGCCTTTTTTCAACTGGAGGGCCGCACCGCTGCCGCCTGAAACCAGCAGCGAAACGAGCCGGCTCAAATAAGGTTCGTGCCCGACAAGCAGGACATGTTCCGGCGCGGGTTTTGCCCCATTTAACTGCCGGATAAGAACATCCACCTCGCCGCCCGGCGTCAGCGCCACGGAAAAATCAAGCCGTTTTTCCTGCTTTAAATCCTTGGCGACGATCTGCGCCGTCTGTCGGGCGCGCAGGAACGGGCTGGACAGGATCCGGTCAAAACGCACTTCCCTTTTCCGCAGGAGAGCAGCGACATGGCGGAGTTCGCGTTCGCCTTCCCGCGTGAGCGGCCGGGTGGAATCATTTTCGTAACCCGGCGTCCCCGGTTCCACCGCGACGCCGTGGCGCAAAATGTAGAGTTTCATGCAGGAAAAATACACGCTGCCACGCCCGGTGCAATGTCCGGAAAACGTAACATTTTTGAGTTGGGTTTCCGCGTCGACGCCTTGTAGCTTTCCGCCCGCATGCAACCCGTCCGCCGCGCCGTTATTGATGTCGGCACCAATTCGATCAAGTTGCTGGTGGCCGACGTGTCGGGACGCGACGTGCGGCCGGTGCATGAGGAAAGCCGCCAGACACGGTTGGGCCGGGGTTTTTACGAAACGCACCGGCTCCAGCCGGAAGCGGTGGCCTGTACCGCCGAGGCCGTCTGGGAGTTCGCCGAAATCGCGCGCGAAAGAAATTCCGATTCCATCCGCGTCGTCGCCACCAGCGCGGCGCGCGACGCGGTGAATCCCGGCGACCTCACCTCGGCCATCCGGCGCGCCTCCGATCTCAATGTCGAAATCATTTCCGGCGAACAGGAGGCCGAATGGGCGTTTCAGGGCGTGACCACGGACGCGGAACTGGCGAAACAGCCGCTGTTGCTGCTCGATGTTGGCGGCGGGAGCACGGAGTTCATTCTCGGCCACGGCGAGCACAAACATTTTGCGCGCAGTTTTCCCCTGGGCACCGTGCGGCTGATGGAGAAATTTCCGCACAGCGATCCGCCCACACGCGGCGAATTCACTGCTTGCCGCGACTGGATAATGAATTTTCTCAAAGACGAAGTCCGCCCGAAGCTGGAACCGGCCTTGCGGCGTGAAAATCATTCCCGGGAAATTCAGCTCGTGGGCACCGGCGGCACTACCAGCATTCTCGCACGCATGGAAGCGAAGCTCGACCGCTACGACCGCGAACGAATCGAAGCCACGCGCCTCAGCCTGGAAAGAATCAAATCACACCGGCGTCTGCTCTGGCGTCTGCCGCTGGCCGAGCGCAAGGAAATCGTGGGCCTGCCGAAATTGCGGGCGGACGTGATTCTCACCGGTGTGATCATTTATGAGATGGTGATGACGGAATTCGGCTTCCAACAACTGCGGGTCAGCACGCGCGGCCTGCGCTTCGCCGCCGTGATGGACTGATGCCATTTACGATTTACGATATTTGATTGACGCGGCCTGGAAAATTTTGAGCGGCGGGTAAATCGTAAATCGCATATCGTAAATCATTATGCGTGTTTTGATCGTGGGCTGCGGCTATGTCGGATTGCCTCTTGGGGCGGAACTCGTCCGGCTCGGATACGAGGTCTTTGGCCTGCGCCGAAGCACGTCGGCGGAAAATGAATTGCAGGCGGCGGGCATCAAGCCGCTTTTCGCTGACATTACCAAGCCGGAAACATTGACGAAATTGCCGCGCGAATTTGATTGGGTGGTGAATTGCGTTTCTTCCACCGGCGGCAACGCGAAAGATTACCGGCAGGTCTATCTTCATGGCACACGTAATTTAATCGAATGGCTTTCCACCAACCCGCCAAAGAAATTCGTTTATACCAGCAGCACGAGTGTTTATGGCCAGACGGACGGTTCGCAGGTCAAGGAAACCAGCCCGACTGAACCCGCTGCAGAAACGGCGAAAGTGCTCGAGGAGACGGAAAAATTGCTGCTGGCGGCGTGCGCCGGAAGTGGCGCGGGCGGCTCGCCCGCGCGAATCGAAACACACGGGCGGGACGCCCGTGCCACTATATTTTCCGCAGTGATTTTGCGGGTGGCGGGTCTTTACGGACCTGACCGAGGTCATGGGTTCAAACAATTTCTGAAAAACGAGGCGCGCATCGAAGGCAACGGCTCGCGGTTCCTGAACATGATTCACCGCGACGATTTGATCGGGTGCATCATTGCGGCGCTGAAGAACGGACGGCCCGGCGAGATTTACAATGCCGTGGACGACGAGCCAGTAAGCCAGGCAAATTTTTTCCAGTGGCTCGCAGCGACCGTCGGGAAATACCCGCCGCCGTCCGTGCCGGAGAATGCGGATGAAAACCGCAAGCGCGGCGTGACGAACAAGCGGGTTCTGAACCGCAAACTGAAGATGGAACTCGGCTATCAGTTCAAGTATCCGAATTTCCGCAAAGGCTACACCGCTGAAATCCTCCGGCTGGAACGCGCCGGTGAACTGCACGTCACGCCGGATGAACGGTAGATTAAACCGGTCCGCTTTTAATCAGACTTTTTGCAAGGCCGCCTTGACCCGCTCCCGCGTCATCGGCAGTTGGCAAAGCCGAGCGCCGGTCGCGTCGTGGATGGCGTTGGCGATGACCGCCCCCATCACGATAATCGCCGGCTCGCCGCCGCCTTGCGGCGGCTTGTCCGGCGCGTCGAGGATCACGGTCTCGATTTTCGGCACCCAGGCAAAGCGCGGGATTTCGTAGGAGTCGAAGTTCGTGTCCAAAACTTTCCGGCCTTTGAAATGGATTTCCTCGGTCAGGGCATAACCCATACCCATGGTGATGCAACCTTCCATCTGGATTCTCGCGCCTTCGGGGTTTACCACCAGGCCCATGTCCTGGGCGCAGGCAACGCGTTTGACATGAATAGCGCCGGTTTTCACATCTACGGCGGCTTTGGCAATAGCAGCCACATACGTTCCCGCATCAATGCCGCACGCAACGCCGTAACCGCGCTTGCTCGGCGCTTTGGCCGGCGACCAGCCGAACGTTTTGGCGGCCGCCTTGAGGACGCGTATCATTTTGTCGTCGCTTAAATTGTTCAGGCGAAATTCCACCGGATCAATTCCCGCGGCGGCAGCCATCTGGTCAATCTGTGATTCCCGGGCAAACGTGTTGGTGTTGTTGCCGGGAGCACGCCAGGCACCGGTGTGAAACGGATGTTCCGCGCCTTGCCAGCCGCGGCCGTGTCCGGAGGTGCGATGATTCGGTACGGTATAAAACTGTTGGGCGCCGCGGTCGCCGGCGTAATAAACGTCGTAATCCCAGAAAACCATCTTCCCGGCCGCATCCACGCCGGAACTGATTTTGACGATGGCTGCGGGCTGAAACGTGTCGAAAAAGAATTCCTCTTCGCGGCTCCACATCACCTGCACGGGTTTGCCGGTGATTTTCGCCAACTGCGCGGCTTCAACGGCCTGCTGGTTATAGGTCTTGCCGCCAAACCCGCCGCCCACGAAGGGCGTAATCACCCGGACTTTGTCCGTCGGGAACCCGATTGCGCGGGCGATTTCGGGCTGGGCACCAAACGGGTTCTGGGTCGAAGCCCACACCGTGGCCTTGTCGCCTTCGATTTGGGCGAGGGCCGTGTGGGTTTCCATGGCCGCGTGGGCAACGTAACAGTCCAGGTAAGTCGCATCTACAGATTTGGCAGCCAGCTTCCGGCCCGCCTCCAGGTCTCCGCTTGATCTCAAAACGTTGGCGGGCGGCGCCACGCTCAGCAGATGCTCGTAAATGTTTTTGTCATCCAATTTGGCTTCGGGAACGTCGAATTCAGTCTTGATTCGGCTCAGGGCGTCTTCCGCCACGTCGGGAAGCTCGTGAAGGACCGCAATTAAATCCTTGCCTTGAATATCCTTGTCCTGAACGACTTGCACGCCGGGGACTTTTTTGGCGGGCGCGGTGTCCACGCTTTTCAACGTGGCGTCGTGGGCCGGCGGCCGCAGGATTTTCGCGTAGAGCATTCCGGGCAGGCGGATGTCGCCGGCATAGTGAGCGGCGCCCGTGACTTTTGCCCGGCCATCGCGGTGCAACTGTGGCTGGCCGACGATCGTGAATTGGGAAGCGTCCTTCAACGGCGGCCGGCCTTCGATATGTCTTTCGATGCTTTTTCCTTTCGTCAACTGGCCATAAGTCATCCGGTGCTCTGGTTTGTCTCGGTCGAAGATGACGCCGTCTTTGGCCGTTAACTGCGTTTGTGGAACCTTGAGCGCTTCCGCGGCCAGTTCCAACAGCACCGCCCTCGCTTCGGCGGCTGCGGTCTGCAGGATGGGTCCAAACATGCGCGTGGTCATCGAACCGAACGTGCCCATGTCCCACGGGCACCGTTCGGTGTCGCCCATGACCATCTCCACGGTGTCCAGCGGTGTATCCAGTTCCTCGGCCAGCATTTGCGGCAACGAGGTAATCGGGCCTTGGCCCATCTCGATCTTGCCGGTGAACCCGGTCACATGGCCATCTTCGCCGATGTGGAGAAAGGCGTTGAAATCGGAGGGCAAACCCCGGCCAAAACCGCGCCCGCGTCCGCCTTCCTGGGCCTGGGCCGCGAGGAACTCGCCCATCGCCACGCAAATGAGGATGCCGCCGCCCAGGCGTTTGAGGAAATCCCGCCGGGTCTGCGGATAGAGGTCCGAGAAATCCTTGATGTCCTTGAAATTCAGCGCCAGATAGTCGTTCGCGTTCATTTGGCCGACCCTCCTTTCATCCCGGCGGCGGCGGATTGGATGGCGTCAATGATGCGCGTGTGTGCGCCGCACCGGCAGAAATTGTTGTTCATGCCCTGGACGATCTGTTCACGCGTCGGTTGGGGTTTTTTGTTCAACAGACCGACGGCGTTCATCACCTGTCCCGGAATGCAGAATCCGCACTGCAACGCATCGTGTTCCATGAACGCCTTTTGCACCGGATGAAGATTGCCGTTCTGTTCCAGCCCTTCGACGGTCACGACATCCTTGCCATTGACGGAACCCACGGGCATGAGGCAGGAACGGTACGCCACGTTATCCACCAGCACCGTGCAACAACCGCAGAAGCCCTCGCCGCAGCCAAATTTGGGACCGGTGAGTCCCAGCTCGGTTCGCAACACCCACAGCAACATTCGGTTGCCATCCACTTTCAAGCGCGTGGGTTTGCCGTTGAGTTTGAAGGAAATGGTTTCAGCCATATCAACCTCCAGTCGGAAAATATTTTCTCTTTTTGCGATACTCGGTCGTCCAACGTCCGCTGCACCGGCCTTTGTATCTTTTTGCATCGCAGTGTCAAAGCAGAATTTTTGGGGATTTTCCGGCAAACCAGGCGCTCCCAATCCGAAATCCGCGGACCGAAGCCCGAATGGGAAAGCACCGTTGTCGGCCAGCCGGTCGTTTGAATTTCGGGCTTCGGATTTGCGCCGACGCAACAATGGCGCTAGCGATTACAGGGGCATCGGACCTACACCGCGCTGTCGCCTTGTTCGCTGGTGCGGATCCGCCAGGCGTCGTCAATAGTGGAGACAAAGACCTTGCCGTCGCCAATTTTGCCGGTCTTGGCGGCTTTAAGGATGGCTTCGACAGCGGACTCCACCAACGCTTCCGGCAGGACGGTTTCGATTTTGATTTTGGGCAGGAAATCCACTGTATATTCGCTGCCGCGGTAAATTTCGGTGTGCCCCTTCTGGCGGCCAAAACCTTTCACTTCCATGACGGTCATGCCGAGGATGCCGATGCCGTTGAGGGCTTCCTTAACGTCATTCAGTTTGAACGGCTTGATGATGGCTTCAATTTTTTTCATTTGTCGTCTCCGGTTTACTCATTGTAAGCGCGCTCGCCATGTTGGGAAAGGTCCAGACCCACGCTCTCATCTTCCTGGTCCACGCGCAAGCCAACAAGCCGGTCAACCAATTGCAACAAAACCCACGTGGCGATGGCCGCCAATGCCACCGTGACCAGGACAGCCTGAAGTTGATTGAAAAACTGGTGCGCCCCGCCAGTGATGGCAGTCGTCACACCATTGGCTTTAAAAGTGCCCACGAGCGCCGTGTTCACCTTCGGGTTGGCAAGAAAGCCGAGCATCAACATACCGGTTGTGCTGCCCACGCCGTGCACGCCGAACACGTCGAGCGAATCATCGTAGCCGAATCGCGCTTTGAGCTTTGTGACGGCGAGGTAGCAGACTACGCCCGCCACCAGTCCGATGCAGAACGCCGCCGGGACGGTCACGAAACCCGATGCCGGCGTGATGGTCGCCAGCCCAGCCACCATGCCGGAGGCCGCGCCCAACACGCTGGGTTTGCCCTTGAGCCACCACTCAGTCGTAGTCCAACTCAAAGCCGCTGCCGCCGCCGAAAAGTGCGTGGCGGCGAATGCGCTGGCGGCCAGTCCGCCTGCGCTCAAGGCGCTGCCGGCATTGAAACCAAACCAGCCCACCCACAACAGCCCGGCCCCGATAAGCGAATACACCACATTGTGTGGCATCATCGGTTCTTGCGGGTACCCGTCGCGCCGGCCCAGCACCAGTGCGCAGACCAGCGCCGAGACGCCTGAACTGATGTGCACCACCGTGCCGCCCGCGAAGTCGAGCGCGGGAATTTTTCCGCCGAGCGCCCAGTTGAACAGCCCGCCCTTGCCCCACATCATGTGGCACAAGGGAAAATAAACCACCGTCGTCCACAGCACGATGAAGAGCAGATACGCCTTGAACCGGATGCGTTCCGCGATCGCACCGCTGATCAACGCCGGCGTGATGATGGCGAACATCATCTGGAAGAGCATGAACGTCTGATTCGGTATGGTGGCCGAGTAATCCGGGTCCGGCGCTGCGCCAATGCCCTGCAGGAACAAATGCTTGAGCGGGTTGCCGAAAATCGCGTTGCCTTCGCCGAACGCCATGCTGTAACCGAACACCATCCACAACGTCGAAACCACTGCCATCAGAATCAGGCTGTGCATCATCGTGGAGAGAACGTTCTTGCTGCGCACCAGCCCGCCGTAAAACAAGACCAGGCCCGGAGCCGTCATCATCAGCACCAGCGCCGCGCTGGCGAGTACCCAGGCGTTGTCACCGGTATTGATGGGCAGGCCGCTGGACGCGTTTGGGGCGGAAGTCAATTGCGCTACCGCATCCGGGCTATCCGCGTTGGTGGCCAAAGCCACGCCGCCCAATCCCAAAACCATCGCCGGGCCAAGGCAGGTCGAAAGCAAGCCCCGATAGAAACGGATTGGAACGGTCATAGCACCAGACTAATGTCCGCAATTAGACCCGACCTGTCGCATTTTGGCAAACTGTAACCGGGGATTGCCATCCGGTTTCCCGCCGTGCCCGGTGCAAAAATTCTTCGACGCCGTTGGTATTCGTGTTTAGTTTCCCCGCCGATGGCCGCCGAAACCCAACTCACGCCCATGATGACGCAGTATCGTCGCATCAAAGGCGAATTGCCCAAAGATGCGCTGCTCCTGTTCCGGCTCGGCGATTTCTACGAGATGTTTTTTGAGGACGCGCAGACCGGGGCGCAAATCCTGAATCTGGCGCTCACCGCGCGCAATGGTGTGCCCATGTGCGGCCTGCCGCATCATGCGTCCAATGCCTACATCGGCCGGTTGCTCAAAGCCGGACGCAAGGTGGCCATCTGCGATCAACTCGAAGAGGCCCGGCCCGGCAAACTCGTCAAACGCGAGGTCACCCAAATCCTCAGCCCCGGCACGCATTTCGACGAACGGATGCTCGTGGCCGAACGCAACAACTTCCTGGCTGCGGTTTGTCCGAGGGGAAGGACTTTCGGACTGGCGCTCGTGGATTTGACCACCGGCGATTTCCCGACGACGGAGGTTGAGGGTGACGCGGCATTGCTCACGGAACTGGAGCGGCTGCGTCCGGCGGAAATCATTTATCCAAGTGAAGCCAGTGGCCTCCGCGATTTGCTGCGCGGGGGCGCTGGTAATGAAGGCAAACTACCCCTCACCCCGCCCCTCTCCCCATTGGATGGGGAGAGGGTGGCGAAGCCGAGTGAGGGGAACGTCTCTTCAAAGTCCAACTACGGCTGGATTGTCAACGGCTATGACGATTGGACTTTTGCCCCGGAAACCGCACTGTTCACGGTGCGCGATCATTTCAAGGTGTCGTCCCTGGACGGCTTCGGGCTGAAAGACCGGACGGCCGCCATCGGCGCGGCGGGCGCGGCGCTCCATTATCTGACGCAACACCTGCGCCGCGACGTACAAAACCTTACACGACTTTCGTTTTATCGCCGCGACGATTTTCTCGCGCTCGATTACACGACCTTGCGGCATCTCGAAATTCTGGAGCCGCTGCGCCACGACGCACCCCGCAGCGCTTCGCTTTACGGCGTGGTCAATCGCACGGTCACGCCGATGGGCGCGCGCCGCCTGCGCGACTGGCTATCGCAGCCGCTTGCCGCCGTTGAGCCGATCCGCCGACGGCACGAGGCGGTGCAGGCGTTTATTGAAAATTCCGCCGGCCTGGACAATTTCCGGGCGCAACTTTCGCAGGTGCGAGACCTGGAGCGCACGATCGGGCGGTTGAGTTCCGGCAGCGGCAATGCGCGCGACCTCATCGCCTTGCGCATGGCGCTGGAGCAAATCCCGGCCGTGAAGAAGATTCTTGTCGGAGTTCAGGCTTCAGCCGGTTCGAACGGAAGCAAACTGAAGCTTGGACTCCAACCAGGTGACGCATCTTCGCTAGTCATGGAGTTGGAATCCCGGCTCGCCGAGGCACCCGACCTCGTCGAATTGATTTCCCGTGCGATTGTGGACGACCCGCCGCTGGCGGTGAAGGAAGGCGGCATGATCCGCGACGGTTTCGACACAGCACTCGACGAGCTCCGCAATGCCACGCGCGGCGGAAAGGATTGGATCGCCAAATTACAAACGGATGAAATCGAGCGCACCAGCATCCCGTCGCTCAAGGTCCGTTTCAATTCCGTGTTCGGTTATTACATCGAAGTGACCAAGGCGAACCTCGACAAAGTGCCGCCGCACTACATCCGCAAGCAGACCATTGCCAACGGCGAACGTTACATCACACCGGAGTTGAAGGAGATGGAGGGCAAGATCCTCGGGGCGGAGGAACGCAGCGTGAAGCTCGAATACGAATTGTTCCAGCGCGTGCGTGAGGAAGTGCTCGGTCAACTGCCCAAAATCCAGCAAACCGCTGCGGCGCTCGCGCAGCTCGATGTGCTCGCATCCTTCGCGGAAACGGCGCGCCTGCACAGCTATTGCCGACCAATAGTTGCCGACGAAGGCGTGATTCAGATTCGCGACGGGCGCCATCCGGTTTTGGAACAAAGCTTGCAGGACGAACGTTTCGTGCCGAATGACACGGGACTGAATAGTGGCACGAACGCGATTACTCCCTCTCCGCCGCAAAGCGGGGGAGAGGGCCGGAGAGAGGTGGTGCAAATCAAGACCGCCCACCCTGACCCTCTCGCCGCTGCGAGCGGGGAGAGGGAAACGAGTCTTGTGTTTCCCCAGATCGCGCTCATCACCGGACCGAACATGGCGGGCAAGAGCACATACATCCGGCAGGTGGCGCTCATCGTGTTGCTGGCGCACACCGGCTCGTTTGTGCCGGCAGCGGAGGCGCGAATTGACCTGGTGGATCGCATCTTCACGCGCATCGGTGCCAGCGACGACCTTACACGCGGCCAGTCCACTTTCATGGTGGAGATGAACGAGACGGCAAATATCCTGAACAACGCCACGCCGCGCAGCCTGATTGTGCTCGATGAAATCGGCCGCGGCACCAGCACCTTCGACGGCTTGAGCCTCGCGTGGAGCATCGTGGAGCACCTGCACAATCAGGTCGGTGCCAAAACATTGTTCGCCACGCATTACCATGAATTGACCGAGCTCGCGGTGCGCCTGCCGCGCCTGAAAAATTTCAATGTGGCGGTGCGTGAATGGCGTGACCAGATTGTCTTCCTGCGCAAAATCGTGGAAGGCGGCACGGACAAAAGCTACGGCATCCACGTCGCCCGGCTGGCCGGCGTGCCCAGGGAAGTGTTGGAACGCGCGAAGGTGATTCTGGGTAACCTCGAAGAATCCGAACTCACACCTGAAGGGACGGTGCGGCAGTCTGGGCGCCGCCAACAGGACCGAGACAAGCTCAAGCAACTCGCCCCGCCGCCGCAGATGGATTTGTTCGGGTAAACCCGCTCCGAACGTTTACTTGCGGATCGCTCGTGGCAGGAAAGTGTCCCAGGTCCGGCCGGTTTCCACCGTGCCTCTCCAACTGTCCCCCCGTCGGGGAGGACGCGGAACGCGAATGAGGTGATTGCAGCTCGGGCATTGAAACTGGCGCCCACTTTGTTCTTCGGCGACCTGTAGATGCTGGTCGCAGTGGGGACAGGTAAATTTGAATTCGTTCATAACGGCCTGTTGTTTTGCGTTGGATGCTTTCTTCAAATAGCGGTTCAACCGCTCATTGGTCAGAGCGTAATTTCCCGCGCCCAAAGGATCAGAAAAATTTTGAGCAATGGCTGAGCCGTTTCATCCCGACAATTTCGCACTACCAACTGACGGCTTGACCGCACTGCCGAACTGAAGGCTGGGCGAGCCGCCGAGATTGGAAAGGGCATTATGAAAAAGCACCATGTTCTGCAATCGAATCGGGATTGTAATGGAGGGTCCGCCACGACAACCCGGACATGTGCCTCCATGCAGGTAATACTCCTGTTCGCGGCCGGCCTTGGATCTGAAACCTTTGCCGGGACAATCATCACCAGCAATCTGCCGCCGAATATCGCCATTATTAACATTGACGCCCGCGCCGACGGATCGGCCTATTTTAACTCCGATCAGTCATTGTTTTATCAGCCGTTCAATGCGGGCGGCGCCGCGCAGTTGCTCACTTATGGCGTTGCTCCTGGAAGCTACACTTTTCGGGTCATCAATCCGGCGGACGCCGCACAAATGTTTCCGGCACTGACTTCCGACCAGACGAATGAGATTTATACCGCTTGGACGTTCAATTCACCGTGGGTCACAGATTATTTGGTATTTGACGGCTCGGCGGCCACCAACATCTCAACCCCGCAACTCTTCGATGGGGCGTTCTCGAACCTTAAAGGCGGAGACGTCAATTTTATCCTCTACCCTGATCCGAACAGTGCCTACATCGGCGCCATCACCAATGGGTTCTATAATTTGATTCGCACCGCTGCCACCGGGGGCCGGAACAGCACTAATGACATCACCTCCTACACTTTCACATCATCAAACACGCTGATTTTCGCCGTTCCTGACCCCGGGCTCTATGACAAT
>Ga0335081_10000794_pt1 | contig 51743 bp, 48 predicted proteins | sample Lox_Sample_35_FD_206713 | JGI IMG/M metagenome (GOLD analysis project Ga0335081, IMG submission 206713) | Soil microbial communities from Loxahatchee National Wildlife Refuge, Florida, United States - Lox_Sample_3.5 | ecosystem: Environmental > Terrestrial > Soil > Wetlands | place: USA... | reverse complement strand
GTCACTACGCCTAAGCCCGGCACGCTTGGGCTGCTAATTGCAGAATATCGCGCAAGCGCATTCCCCGACCTGGCTCCCCGTACACGCTCAGATTACCAGAGAGTATTTGATTACTTGAAGCCGATCGCGGACACGCCGCTCGTTCAATTTAATCGGCCGCTCGTGGTTCGAATTCGCGACAAGGCCCGTGAGGCTCGGGGTCGAAAGTTCGCCAATGACGTCAAAGCGCGGTTTTCGATGATTTTTGGTTGGGGAGCTGAGCGCGGATATTTGGCAAGTAACCCGGCTGCGGGCATCAAGGATATTCGCCGTAAAAAGGGCGCGCCGGAAGCAAATCGTCCGTGGTGCGATGAAGAACGCGACGCAGTACTCGCGGCTTGTACGCCCCACCTTAAGCCCGCGATCGCACTCATGATGTTCACGGGCCTCGGTCCAAAGGACGCGCTGAGTTTGCCGCGTACTTACTACCGCGATGGCGAAATCGCCACGAAACGATCGAAAAATAACCAACCGATTTATTGGCCCTGCCCCGCGCCATTGGCAACCGTTCTCGATGCTGCGCCCCGTCATGATGCAATCACCTTGTGCGCAAACTCTTACGGGCGCCCGTGGACCATAAGCGGGTTTCGCGCGTCTTGGCGCAAGGTGCGCATCAAGCTTGAAGTCGGTGGTCGGGTCGGCCCCGCACTCACGTTATATGGCCTACGCCACACGGTGGCGGTCATCCTTCGCGAGATTGGGCATGATGAGCGGACAATTGCGGATGCGCTCGGTCAAAAAACAATCGAGATGGCGAGACACTACGCGAAGGGTGCAGACTTGAAGCCGAAGATGCGCGGCGTTGTTCGTTCCTTCGACGCCGAGTTGAACAGACGCAGCACAAAAACTGTCAAACCTGATCGGTAAAAGTGTCAAACCTTTTCTCAAGCCGAAAAATATTGGAGCCGAACGTGAATAATCTCAAAGATATAGTTGGCGGTCCCGAGAGGACTCGAACCTCCGACCTTCGGTTTAGGAAACCGCTGCTCTATCCGGCTGAGCTACGGGACCGTGGTTGTTGTTTATCACAAGCAGTTTACTCGCATAGGCCTTCATCCCCATGAAGGTCTTCTACCCGGCATCAGGCCTTCATCGGCTTGCCGCGCCAACCGTATTGGCCGGTCTCGCAATTCTGCCGCGATGACATCATACTGATACATTAACATTCAGCGTAATTCCGCCGCGGCCAAAGATCAGTCACGCCTATGGTCCAATCCATCCGTTTTCTCGGCAGCCCTTGGACGCGGATTCTAATCCTCGCGGCCATCGGGTTTGCCGCCGCCGTGCGGGCCGAGCCGAGACCGGACATTGCAACGGCTTGCAATCTTGAGACGCTCGGCACCGGCACCGTGCGCCGCATCGTCGACGGCCGCACCTTTCATCTCGACGATGGCCAGCAAATCCGGCTAGCCGCCATCGAAGTTCCATCCATGCCGCTGCCGGGCGAAACCGGCTCGCCGGCGAAGGCCGGGCTTGCCGCCAAGACCGCACTCGAAACGCTGCTCAACGGCAAGAACGTGACGCTGAAAACCCTCGGGCCCAATGCCGACCGCTATGGTCGCATCGTCGCCTACGTCTTCGTTGAGGGTCAGAAGCGCGCGGTGCAGCAGGACATGCTTGCGCAAGGCCACGCCCGCGTCGCCGCTGAGGTCGGCGACTCGTCCTGCGCGAGCGCGTTGCTGGCGGACGAACACGCGGCGCGCACTGCTGGCCTCGGGCTCTGGGCTGATCCATATTACGTCGTCCAGCAGGCGGAGAATCCGACGAAAGTCTTGGCCGAGCGCGGCCGGTTCGCGCTCGTTGAGGGCCGGGTGTTGTCGGTACGCGAGAGCAGAGGCACCATTTATGTGAATTTCGGACGCCGCTGGGCGGAGGATTTCACGGTAACCGTGCTCAAGCGCAACGAACGTACTTTCACCGGTGCCGGCGTCGATCTGAAGAAGCTTTCAGGCCGGCGCATCCGCGTGCGCGGTTTTATCGAAGAGCGCGGCGGGCCCTGGATCGAGGCCACGCGGCCGGAGCAGATCGAGCTTGCCGAGCAACACTGACACAACGACGGCAACGGGCATCGCCTTCGCGATCGCGCGGCTCGAACCTTTTCGCACATTCCTACGCACGGCGCGATTGCTGGTGCCGCTCTCGCTCGTCCTTGCGGCCTGCAGCGCCCAGCCCGCTGCCGACCCGCCGCCGGTCGCCGCGGCGAATTTGGAAAAGACGCCGGAACTGGCGCCGGCGGTGCAGCGCGAACATGCGCGCATCCTCGCCGCCTATGGCGGCGCCTACGAGCAACCGCAGCTGGAAGCGTTATTGGCGAAAACCGTCGACCGGCTGGTGGCGGCATCCGAGCGGCCTGATCTGAAATACAAGATAACCATCCTCAACTCGCCGTCGATCAATGCCTTCGCATTGTCCAGCGGCCAGCTTTACATCACGCGCGGGTTGATCGCGCTCGCCAACGATTCTTCCGAGCTTGCCTCGGTGCTTTCCCACGAAATGGCGCATGTGATCGCGCGTCACGCCGCATTTCGCGAGGATCAGGCGCGACAGGCGCAGGTCTACAGCCGGGTCTACACCGAACTCCTCGGCGATCCGCAAATGGGCGCGCTCGCGCTGGCGCGCTCGAAGGTCGCGCTTGCAATTTTCTCGCGCGCGCAGGAATTCGAAGCCGACGGGATCGGCGTCGGTATCTCCGCCCGAGCCGGCTTCGATCCCTATGGAGCGCAGCGTCTCCTGACCTCGATGGAGCTCAATGCGGAGCTGAATTCCCATGTTGCGGGCAGGACCACGGCGAATGCCAACACCAGTCCGCCGGATTTTCTGTCGTCGCACCCTTCCACGCCCGACCGCATCAGGAACGCCCGCGCCAACGCGCGCCAATACGCCAGCCCGGGCACCGGCAAACGCGACAAGAATGAATATTTGAAAATGCTGGATGGACTCGTCTACGGCGATGATCCAAGCGAAGGAATCGTGCGCGGCCGGCGTTTCCTGCATCCCAAGCTCGGCTTCACATTCACTGCGCCGGCAGGCTTCAGCCTCGACAATACCGCGCAGGCCGTATTCGGCATCAAGGACAACGGCACGCAAGCGCTGCGTCTCGACGTCGTGCACGCCGCGCCAAACCAGGCGCCGACCGACTATCTCAACTCCAGCTGGCTCGAAAACATCGATGGCAAAAGCATCACCGAGACCGTCATCAATGGACTGCCGGCCGCCACGGCGACCGCCACCAACGACGAATGGGCGTTTCGCCTCTTCATCATACGTTTCGACGACGACATGTGCCGTTTCATCTTTGCCTCGAAGCACGCGACCGAGACCGCCGAACGGGCAATCGGCGAATCCATTGCGACCTTTCGCCGCCTGATCCCCGCCGAAGCCGCATCGGTTAAGCCATTTCGCATCAAGGTGGTCAGAGTGGCGGCCGGCAATACGGTCGAAAGTCTGGCGCGTCGCATGGCGATCAAGGACCGCGCCATCGAACGCTTTCGCGTGCTCAACGGCCTCGCTACCGGTGACAAGGTGAAGCCGGGCGACCTCGTCAAGATCGTGGTGGAATAACCGCAGGCGCACGGGATAGACTGCCGTTCTGCGATGCAGGAGTGTCATGACTCTGACGATCCTTAAGGCTGCGGTTCGCGCCATCAGTCTCGGAATCATCCTCGCTGCATCCGTCGTCCCGTTATCGGCGCAAACCGATTGGCCGCAACGCACTGTCAAGCTGATCGTTCCGCTCTCGCCTGGCACCGCAACCGATGTCACGGCGCGCCTCTATGCCGAGAAACTTTCGCAGCGTTGGGGCAAGCCTGTCGTCGTCGAGAACCGCCCCGGTCCCGACGCGCTTGTTGCGGTGAGCGCTTTCGTCAGCGCGCACGATGACCACACGCTTTTGTTTTCGTTCGGCGGCCCCGTCACCATCAATCCGGTGCTCAACGACAAACTGCCCTATGATCCGGAGCGCGATCTGGTTCCCATCGTCTCCGCCTCGGATTCCTTTATTGCCATCGCCGCTTCCGCCTCTTTCAACATCGCCTCGCTCGCCGAACTTGCCGAACGGGCGCGCGCCGAGCCGGGCAAATTGAACTGGGCAGCGACGCCCGGCATGCCGCAATTCGGCTTCAACGGCTTCATCAAGGGCGGCAAGCTCGATATGGTGCAGGTCGCCTATCGCGACTTCAATCCGGCCCTGCAAGACTTGGCCGAGGGCCGCATTACCGCCGTTGCGACCGGCTTGCTGCCGCTCATTCCGCTCGCGCAATCCGGCAAGGCCAAAATTCTCGCGGTCACCGCCCGCCAGCGCTCGACCGCCGCGCCGCAGGTACCGACCGTGATGGAAGCGGGATTTCCCGACGCTCTGGCCGAGGGTTTTCAGGGATTTTTTGGCTGGCGCGATATGCCGGTAGCCTTGCGCGACCGCATCGCCGGCGATGTGCGCGCCGTCGCCCCATTGATGCCCGCCGAAAGGCTCACAGCGCTCGGCCAAGTCATTCGCGTCGGCACAACCGCAGATTTTGTTGCAATGCTTGCCGACCAGCACGCCCGCGTCAAAGCCATCGCCCAGGCAACCCCAGCCAAGACGAAGCCGTGAGCATCCCCTTTCGATTCGCGGACCGAACGGCTTAAGATAAGCAAAGACCGCAAAACCGGGAGGAAATCATGCGCGTGATGAAAGCTGGGGCAATTGTTGTCGTCGGAGTTCTGGCGACGCTCGGACTGCTGGCCACTTCGGCTCCTTCGCAGGCCGAGAATTGGCCGACCCACCCGGTCAAATTCATCGTCCCGTTCGGTCCCGGTGCCGGCGCCGACATCGGCGCGCGGCTCTTCGCCGAAAAACTGCAGGCCAAGTGGGGCCAGCCCGTTGTGATCGAGAATCGTCCCGGCGGCGACAGCATCGTCGCCATACAGGCGTTCCTTGGCGCCAATGACGATCACGTGCTGCTGTTCGGCCCGGCCGGCAATTTCACCGTGCATCCGTTCAATTACACCAAGCTTCCCTATAATCCGGCCGATCTTATTCCGATCGTCCGCGTCTCCAACACGATCCTGGCGCTCGCCGTCAAGCAAGACACCCCCTACAAGAGCATGAAAGAGTTCACCGAAGCCGCGCGCGCCGCGCCCGGAAAGTTTAATGCCGGTCTCGTGCAAGGCATCACCGAATTCACCTTCTGGGGTTATGAGCACGAGGAGAAGCTCGACATCGTGCAGGTGCCGTATAAGGACATCAACGTAGCGCCGACCGATCTCGGCGAAGGCCGCATCCAGGTCGTGATGTCGTCGTATGCGATCGTGCAGCCGCAAATCCAGGCCGGTCGGATCAGGCCGCTGATCGTGAACAACAAGACGCGCGCGCCCGCGTTTCCGAACATCCCGACCGCGCGCGAGAGCGGCTATCCGTCGCTCGAGGTCGAAGGGCTCGTCGGCCTGTTCGGCCTGAAGACCATGTCGAACGAGCTGAAGGAGAAGATCGCGGCCGACTTCAAGGCCGTGACCGCCGACGGCGTCATCGGCGACCGGCTGCGGGCCACCGCACAGGCCATCAACATCGGCGGGCCGAAGGAATTCGCCGATGCGATTGACGAGCAACGCGCCAAAATCGCCGCCACCGTCAAGGCGATCAATTTCAAACCGAAGAACTAGAGCTCGCGGCAATCGCAGGGTCATGCCGACCAGACGAACAGTCGCAGCCGCCATCGCACTCTTTGCTGCGAGCGCAGCCCCTCTCGTTGGCGTTTGCGCGCCTGCGCTTGCCGACCAATATCCGTCACGCGTGATCAAGGTCGTCGTGCCGTTTACGCCCGGCTCGCCGAACGACGTGATGGCGCGGCTGTTGACGCAGCATCTGCGACCGCGGCTCGGACAGCCCCTCGTCGTCGAAAACAAGCCCGGCGGCGGCACCACCATCGGAACCAAGGCGGTCGCGACCGCCGAGCCGGACGGCTATACGCTGCTGTTCGTGAGTTCCGCGTTGGTGATCGATCCGGCGCTCAACAAGAAGCTGGACTACGATCCACGCAAGGATTTCGCGCCGATCGCGACGGTCACGACCGCGCCATGGCTCCTCGCGATCCATCCGAGCCTGCCGGCGAAAAACGTCGCCGAATTCGTCGCCTATACCAAGGCCAATCCCGGCAAGGTCAGCTTCGGCTTCGCGCAAGGCACGGCGTCGCAACTCGTAGGCGAACGTTTCAAAGTCCTCACCGGCGCCGACATCCTGAGCGTGCCCTATAAGGGCGGCGCCGCCGCCATGCCCGACTTCCTCGGCGGCCGGCTGCAGATGCTGCTGCCCACGCCGGCCACGACCTTGCCGCTGATCCGCGAAGGCAAATTACGCGCGATCGCCATCACCAGCCCTGATCGCAGCCCCGATTTGCCGGACGTGCCCACGATGATCGAAGCCAAATTGCCGAGTCTCACGCTCGATTTCTGGGCCGGCATGCTGGCGCCGGCAGGCACGTCGCCCGAGATCGTCGGCAAGCTCAATTCCGCCATCAACGAAACGCTGCGCTCGCCGGAAGTGAAGGAGAGCATGAAGAAGCTCGGCTTCGAGGCGAAAATCGGCTCGCCGCAAGACTTCTCGAAATTCATCGCCGACGAAATGCCGCGCTGGGCCGAGATCGTGAAATCGTCCGGCGCGAAAAGCGACTGAGCCGCGTCGCAGCACGCCGATGTCATCCTCCGACAACATCGTCATCATCGGCGGCGGCATCGGCGGCCTCGCGGCGGCGCTCGCCATGCTCAAGCGCGGCCTCGCTGCCGAGATCCACGAACAGGCGCCGGAGCTGAAAGAAGTCGGCGCCGGCATCCAGATCAGCTCCAACGGCACGCGCGTGCTCTACGCGCTCGGTCTTGAGCAAGCGCTCAAGCGCGTGCAGGTGCTGCCCGCGCGCCGCGTCATCCGCCATTGGAGCACGGGCGAAACCTGGAACTGGTTCGACCTCGGCGCGAAAACCGCCGAACGCTATGGCACGCCGCACGTCATGCTGCACCGGGGCGATCTGCACGGCCTGCTTGCCGAAGCCGTGCGCGCCGAGAAACCCGATGCGATCAAGCTCGGCCGGCGCTGCGCCGCCATCGCCTCCGAGCGCGATCACGTCGACATCTCTTTTAAGAACGGCGAAACGGTCAGAGCCGCCTATGTTATCGGCGCCGACGGAATCCATTCCAAGGTGCGCGCCGGCCTGTTCGGCGCCGACCGCCCGGAGTTTGCCGGCTGCATCGCCTGGCGCGGGCTCGCGCCGATGGACAAGCTTCCCGCCCACATCGCGCAAAACATCGGCACCAACTGGCTCGGCCCGCATGGCCATGTGCTGCACTATCCGGTGCGGCGCGGCGAGATCATGAACTTCATCAGTTTCGTCGAGCGCGACGACTGGCGGATCGAATCCTGGGTCACGCAGGGCAGCAAAGGCGAGCTCGCCAACGACTATCGCGGCTGGCACGAGGACGTGCACGCCATCATCGAGAGCATCGAGACGCCCTACAAATGGGCCATGATGGTGCGCGGCCCGATGGCGCGCTGGAGCCGCGGCCGCGCCACGCTGCTCGGCGACGCCTGCCACCCGACGCTGCCGTTCCTTGGCCAGGGCGGCGTCATGGCGATCGAGGACGGCTACATCCTCGCCGCGTGTCTCGCGAAACATTTTGCCGACCCCGCCGCCGCGTTCGGCCGCTACGAGGACATCCGCCGTGAACGCACCGCCGCCGTCGTGCGCAAATCCCACGAGAACCGCCGCTCGGCGTTCAGCCCCGCGCTCGCCGATCCCAAGGCGGTCGGCATCGAAGTCGCGCGCGAATGGCAGCAGGAGCGCGTGCGCGAGCGCATGGAATGGCTTTACGCCTACGACGCCACCGCCGTGGCGGTTTGAAATTCGCATCCGTTCACTCCCGCCCAAGCGGGAATCCAGAAAACCAAATGTCTCGCGTTTTTTTGTGGTGCGCGCTGAGCTTCGCTCCGAAAAACCAAAAGGCCCGGTCTCGCGACCGGGCCTCGGTATTTTTTCGTCGGTTGCGCGGAGCGCCTTACGCTGCCGCCTCTTCCTCGACCACTTCGGCCGGCTCTTCACCGGTCTTCGCCGGACCGCGGCGCGGACCCTTGGCGAGCGCGGCTTCGATTTCCTTCACCGCTTCGGTTTCGGTCACGTGCTGCACGGCGGAGATTTCGCGCGACAGCCGGTCGAGCGCGGCTTCATAAAGCTGCCGCTCGCTGTACGACTGCTCGGGCTGCGTCTCCGAGCGGTAGAGGTCGCGCACCACTTCAGCGATCGCCACGATGTCGCCGGAGTTGATCTTGGCCTCGTATTCCTGCGCGCGCCGCGACCACATCGTGCGTTTGATCCGCGCGCGGCCCTTGAGCGTTTCGAGCGCACGCTTGACCAGCGGGCCCTCGGCGAGCTTGCGCATGCCGACACTGGCGATTTTCGCAGTGGGCACCCGCAGGGTCATCTTGTCCTTGACGAAGTTGATGACGAACAGCTCGAGCTTGAGCCCCGCCACCTCCTGCTCCTCGATGGCGACGATCTGGCCGACCCCGTGGGAGGGGTAGACGATGAACTCGTTGGTCTTGAAGCCTTGGCGCTGGGTAGCCTTTTTGGCGGTCATTCCAGGGACTGCTCCTTGCTCAGGCTTATGCGCCTTGGCGACGGTAGCCCCGTGCCGCGCATTGCCGCGTACCGCATGTGAGCCCCTCCGGCTGACGCCGGTTGAGCCCTTTTTACCCCGCCGGACCGATCCGGCGGATTTTCTTGTCTTTTGGCGCATTTTCCCTATCACCGCTAATGCGTGTGCCGTACCACGCCCCAGTCCCGGATTTTCTTGTTGGACCCCGAAAAAATAAGCTCCCCACGGGGAGCGAACTCGGGTGTCATCCAAGTATCATGGGACACACTATATATCACATTTTCCGCAAAAATCAATGCCTTAACCCATGATAAATGGACCGTTATGTAGTTCCCCCAGATAAAATCGTTAATATTGGTTAAAATCCCAGTTAGTCCCCACTACCCGGTTCCGGTGAAAAGAACTTTTTGAATTTATCCGGCACGCCTTCCCATTCCTTGGCATCGGCCGGGGGCTCCTTTTTAACCGTGATATTTGGCCAGGTTTTGGCGTATTCGGCATTCAGCGCCAGCCACTGTTCCAGGCCCGGTTCGGTGTCCGGCTTGATCGCCTCGACTGGGCACTCCGGTTCGCACACGCCGCAGTCGATGCACTCGTCGGGGTGGATGACCAGCATGTTCTGGCCTTCATAGAAACAGTCCACCGGACAGACTTCGACGCAGTCCATGTATTTGCACTTAATACAATTATCGTTGACGACATAAGTCATTCGCTGCTCCGGCCCGGGCCGGTCCTGACCTGCGGCTGCCTACCGCATGGATGCTGGCTTCGCAAGAGATCGAAGAATTGCCGTCGCGCGATCCTCGGGCGGCACCAATTCCTCGTACAGCCTGCGCGCCGCGTCCGACGAACCGCGTTGCGCGACGAATTGCACCACCTTCAGCACACGCACGTTGCTGTCGAGCGCGATTGTGATCACGTCGCCTGCACGCACGGCGCGGCTTGCCGCCTGGATCCGAACCCCATTCACCCGGACACGCCCCGCGCTTGCCAGCGCCGCGGCATTCGTGCGCGTCCGCACCACGCGCGCGTGCCACAGCCATTTATCTATGCGTTGACGGTCCAAGGTCCAGGCGCCCTTAAGACATGATCCCGAAAAGCGGGAGCCGGCTTTCAATCATGTTCGAACAAAAATTAGGACCATGATTGATCATGGTCTAGCGCCGCTCCTTTGAGCCGGTTTCCAGCTGCTCCTTGAGCGCCAGCAGTTTTGCGAACGGCGAGTTCGGATCCGGCCCCTTGCCGCGATCCTCCGATGACCATGTGCGGGGAGAGCGATTATCATCGTCGCGATCGCGTCGGTCACGGCGGCGGCCGAAACGCTCGCGCGGCTCGGCATCCTGACGCTCATCGCGTTCGCCGCGCTCCGGCTTTTTGGGACGCGGGCGTCCATGCCTTTCATTGCGTTCGCGCTCGCCAACCTGATCGCGATCGCGCCCGAATTGAGGACGCCGCGGCTTGCGCTCTTCGCGTCGCGCCTCGGCCGGCGCTGGTGACGCCGCAGCGGCTTCGGCCGCCGCCCGTGCTTCACCTCCGGCTTGCGCTTCCGGTTTCGCCGCTTGCTGCTCGCGCCGCCGCGGCGAACGTTTGCCGTCTTCTCGCTTACGCCGCGGCCCATCCGGGCGCGCGATTCGCCAAACCTCGATCATCTCCGGTTCGGCCGCTGCCGGAGCCGCAGCTGCAACCGGAGCTTCAACGGACGTCTCCGCGTTTGCGGCGGCTGAATGCGCCGCGATGTCCGGCGCGGGCGCGGCTTCGGCCAGAGCCGACGGCGCGCTTTCCGCCGCCGCGGGAAAATACTCGGGGACCGGAATAAGATTGATCGCCGGCTGCGCTTGCACGCTTGCCGGGTTCTCCGCTTCCGCGCCCTCTACCAGCGTCGGCGCCTCAACGGCGACCGGCGGCGTTGCGTCCGCCGCGACCGCACTCTCGGTCGAGACCGGCGTCGCTGTCGCGGTCGGTTCAGCCATGGCCGGCTTCGGTCGCCGCTCCATGCGATAGCCGAGCGCGCGCAGTACCGAGGCGAAATCCTCGCCCGATGCGCCGGTGAGCGACGTCATCGCGCCGGTCACCGTGAACGCCCTTCCGTCAATCGCGCCCGCGGGTTTGTTGCCGCTCAATCCCCCGCGCCAAGCCAGCGCCGGCCGGATCAGATCCGCGAGCCGCTCCAGAATGTCGACGCGGATCGCACGTGCACCGCACACGCGATAGCCGGATGTCTGGTAGAGTAGCTTCGGCATTTTCTCGTCGACCGGAATCGACGTGCGTCCGCTCGCGGCCAGGTGCTGCAGATTCTCCAGCCCATGCTCGGGCCCGCCGTGCTTGAGCGCCCACAGCTGCACCGCGAGCGCCCGCGGCGCCGGCTTGAGCAAGGCCGGAACGTAAATGTGATAGGCGCCGAAGCGCACGCCATGCTTGCGCAACGTCGCGCGCGCCGGCTGATCGAGCCCTTTGACGTCCTCGGCCACCTTTTGCCGTTCGAGCACGCCGAGCGCTTCGACGAGTTGGAACGCTATTCCGCGCGCGATGCCGGTGACGTCCTCGGCGAGCGTCAGCTCGAACAGCGGTCCGAGCAGCCGCTCCACATGGGTCTTGAGCCACAGATCGAGTCGCGTCTGCACCGCGTCGCGCGGCGCGCCGGTGAGCTGCTCGTCAGCGATGATACGCAACCGCGGCCGCAACACGTCGTCGCCGGCCGCCAGTTTTGCCACCGCCTCGCCGGTCCAGCGCAGCGTGCCGTCCATCGCGAGGATGAAATCACGATCGGGTGCCTGCGACAGGCGCCGCGCCCGCGCATCGATCTCGCCCGCGAGCGCGCTGCGCGCGGCCGCCTGCAGTGCCTTGGCTTCCGACCCTTCGGCTGCGCTGTCCGCCGTAAAGCTGAATCCTTCCAGCCGGCCGATCACATGACCCTCGGTCATGACCTCGCCGGTTTTCTTGATCTCGGTGTTCAGCATCGTGTTCTCACGCAACCGTCGCATCAACACGCTGGTACGGCGATCGACGAAACGTTCGATGAGCCGTTCGTGCAAGGCATCGGAAAGCTTGTCCTCCACCGCGCGCGTGACCACCTGCCAATGCTCCGGATCTCCCAGCCAATCCGGGCGGTTCGCCACGAAAGTCCACGTTCGTACATGCGCTATTCGGTTCGAGAGCGTATCGATGTCGCCATGGGTATGGTCGGCCTCGGCGACCTGGCGGGAGAACCAGTCGACCGGAATTCTACCCTCCCGCATCAGGAATCCATAGAGGGTAACCACGAGTTCGGTATGCGTGGCGGGTGCAATTTTACGATAATCCGGGACTTGGCACACCTCCCACAACCGCTCGATGGCGTTCGGCGTCACGGCGATGTCACGAATTTCGTCGTCGCGCGCCGCGTGTTCCAGCACAAGAATATCTTCCGCGATGGGCGCGCGCGTCAGGCCGCTCTCGTTCGGCACCGTCGCAAGCGAGGCCTGCAGCGCGCCGATCGACATAAAATCAAGATCGGTGTTGCGCCATTGCAGAAGTTGCAGCGGCTCGAATGAATGATTTTCCAGCGCGCGCACCAGTTCGTCCTCGAAAGGTGGGCAGCGTCCCGTGGTACCGAATGTGCCGTCACGCGTGGCCCGCCCGGCGCGCCCGGCGATTTGCGCAAGCTCTGCCGGATTGAGGCGGCGGAACTGGTAGCCGTCGAATTTGCGGTCGGATGCAAACGCAACGTGATCGACGTCGAGATTGAGCCCCATCCCGATGGCATCCGTCGCGATGAGATAATCGAGATCGCCGGACTGATAGAGCGCGACTTGCGCATTGCGTGTGCGTGGGCTGAGTGCACCCAGCACCACGGCGGCGCCGCCGTGCTGGCGGCGGATCAATTCGGCGATGGCGTAGACTTCCTCGGCCGAGAACGCGACGATCGCGCTGCGTCGCGGGAGCCGCGTGAGCTTCTTGTCTCCGGCGTGGATCAGCGTGGACAGCCGCGGCCGGCTTACGATATTCGCCCCGCGTAACAGCTTTTCCACCATCGGCCGCACCGTGGCGGCCCCGAGCACCAGAGTCTCCTCGCGCCCGCGGCGATTGAGCATGCGGTCGGTGAAGACGTGCCCGCGCTCGAAATCCGCTCCGAGTTGCACCTCGTCGATGGCCACGAACGCCAGATCGAGGTCGCGCGGCATGGCTTCCACCGTCGCGACCCAATAGCGCGGGTTCGGCGGCTTGATCTTTTCCTCGCCGGTGATCAGCGCGGCGTTCTCCGCACCTACCCGGTCGATCACCTTGTTGTAGACCTCGCGCGCAAGCAGCCGCAGCGGCAATCCGATCATGCCGGAGGAATGCGCGAGCATGCGCTCGATCGCGAGATGCGTTTTGCCGGTATTGGTCGGACCCAGAACGGCGGTGACGCCGGCACCGCGCGCGCGAACGTCGCGGCTGGCTGACATTGCTGACGAGGGGGGCATCACGTGGTCTCTACACCGAGCCGGACCAAAGCAGGATTGGGTGGCGTTTGTCGAGCATTATCGGAAGCCGGCATCTGTGGCACGAGCCACCCGCGATATTCGACGATCAGGCCGGTCAGCGGATGCCGGATCTCCACATGAAAACAGAACCGCCCGTTGTCGACCTCCTCATAGATATTCCCGAATGGCGCCCATGCAACCGGCATCGGAACGCCGAGAAATGTCCATCGCCGCAGCACCAGTCGCATGCGGCCGCCCTCGATCGCCAGCGCCATGCCAAAAACCAGCGGGCCGAACCGTTCGCACAGGAGGTGCTCGAAACGCCCGCGGCCGGCTTCCTGCGTGCTCGAGAACGATCGGCTGTTGAATATGCGCCGCCAATGCTCGCAACCTAGCCGCGCTTCAAAACCGACCTCGACCGGAACATCGCTTCCGGTTTGCGGAAAGCCGACCATGCCGACGATGAGGCGCGCCAATAGTCGGCGGCCGCGCTGGACTCTCGCGCTGCCCTTGGCAACGAGGCAGTCCGTCAAATCGTGCATCTGCCGTATCGGCTCGGGCAAGGTGTCCCACGCATCCTCGAGCAGACGGCGATAGAGCGGCCGGGCTTGTGTTTCCGGTGCGACCTCCCGGCAGCCCGTCGCGATCCGCCGTCCGGCAAACAGCGGCGCATAGTCGTACAATTCAAGCTCGTTGACGGCCGGCCGCGCACCAAACGCGGGAAAGCGGCCATTGAGGCAATGCCGGATGATCGCCGCTGCCGGCATCGACGGGATGAAAGGACCATCGTCGCCTTCGGCCACGAGATGCCACGAGCGCCTGACGGACGTGCCGTCATCGCGCACGCCAATAATGCCGACGAACATGCCGCCGCGATCCTCGCCCCACCGCAGCAGGCCATTCACGCGGTGCATGAAGGGGGCGAGCGGCGTCAGCGACGCCAGGATTTTCCACCTCACAAGCCAAGCCAGTCCATTGAGTATGCGATGGAGGATGTCAGGCATCAGCCCTGCCCCAAACCAGACGGAACTCAGCGTCGGCCACAGCTCGGGCAGCAACGCAAGATCGGGCACGTCGACGAGCGAAAAGCGTCTGCTTTTCAGTCCCACGCGGCCCGGCGGCGCGATGGTATATCGTCGCGTCTCGGTGAGCGCGTGGCCGACAAAGGGTTTGCCGTTTCGGAGCAACGAAACCGGCTTGCCCGCATAGCCAGCGATCGCGCGTGTCACGCTCAAGCCGACGCGCGCATAGGGCGATGGCGCGATGCCGGCGCTGATCGCTTTGATCGGTGGAAATCCGAGCGAGAGATGCCGAACCGCCGCCGCCGTCAGCACCGGCACGCTGCTCACGCCCGACAGGACAAAAACCGCCGCCTCGCGTGCCGCACGGTCGAACTTGGCAATGCCTTTCACGAAATCGGAACCGTCGCTGAGGTCAAGATAGTGAAGCTTCAGCGCAACTGCCGCCGCCGCCAGGCGATAAGGATTGTTGCCGTAGGATTGAAACGGCCCGCTGGCGTCCACCACGATGTCCGGTTTGATCGCGCCGAGTTGGACCTCCATATCGGCGTCGCGATCGAACGCGCAAGCCGCCAACGTCGCCTGGCAGTTGAGACCCGCGCAAAAGTCCTCCGCCCGCTCCTGCGATCGCCCCGCAATGACCAATGTGAACCGCTGATCGTCGGCGAGCAGCCGCACGAGGCGCCCACCGAAGGTGCCGTAGCCGCCGAGGATAAGGATTTTCAATTGCCGGACTGGCACGAGCCGCTGGGCTGACGGTTCATCGCAGGCTTTCATTGAACTCTGGAGCCACATCACGGCGGATTCGCCCGTCAGGCGGGAATTCTGTACCACAATGTTACGCAATTCCTGCCGTAGCTTAAGCTTGCGAACGAGTCTGGAACGAAACGCGGCCGAATCGCTGACTCGCAAGCTGTCGGAGTTTGTTCACTGCGATATCTGGCGCGTTCAACGCATCGCTCCACAACATCAAGTATTTTACAGCGTAAAACCGCGCATCTAATCGGCTGAAAACGTTAAGGCCTCACGAGATGAGGTTCCGCTGAAGAGTCAACGTGGAAAAGCTTTCCACTATTGTGGATAACCACAGGCATCAGTGCATAACCAGCCGGCTAGGGCGATTTTGAACTCGCCGTCGCGGCGTGAGGCGGCTGCGCGGCCGTCACGAACTCCGTGGCCTGCACGATGCCGACCCCGAACGGTGTCGGCACCGACACGCGAAACGGTACCACCAGGCGTGTTCCGGCAATCGGCGCCAGCCACAGTTCCATGTTGCGTGACGCGACCAGATACTTGATTGCCGTACGCTGCGGGTTGTGCCCGGCGATCGGAACGTAAGTCATTGCGCACACGACCGAGGAGCCCGAATAGCCCTTGTTCGTGCTGACCTGGTCCGCACGCTTATAGTCGAGCTGAAGGTCGTAGCGCATGCGGCCGTCGTATACGGCGAGCGTGCGCTTGCAGGCCTCCGGCGACATCAGGTTGCCGTTTCCGGGCACACGCATCAGCGTCGCCGTCATCGGATCGGCGACACCTTGGCGATGCGCATCGGTCAGCGGTATGCGGTCGGGGTTGGGCGGTGGCGGCGGCGTAATCGAGACATCCGTCACGAGATTACCGTTGAGCCCCATGCGGAACTCTTCGGTGTATTTGTCGAAAGTGATCGTTGCGTTGAAGCTTCCGGGTACCGGCGTGCCTTTGATCATCGCGCCGCGCGCGACGCTCGTGCCTTCGCCCGCAGCGAAAACACGCAACAGCCCGGTGGTCCCGCCGGTCGCAATCGCGGAATATTTGTCGTCTCCGATGTCCACCATCCAGCGGCCGGTTCCCACCGGAATGCCGGCAAGCGATGCCACATAGCTGGCGTCGAGTTTGCCCTGCGCCAGCGCATCGCCACCGCCCGCCGACGCGCACAAAATGGCCAGCAGGAAGATTTTAAACACTGGCTGGAAGGACGGCACGGCCGCGATCCTCTTTGGATGGCTCAGGGCGGAAGCGGCTGATCGACCAACCAACCTGCACCCTACATGTGCCAAGAACATTTGCCGCTTCGTCGAGACGCGATCGGATCATTCCGATGTGACCGACTGGCCGCATTCTGCAGCCGAATAAGTCGTTTATATGGTCGGTCGGCGCCCCCCGGTCGGCCAAATCGGCTCATTTCCTGAACTTGACGGGCCTCAACCCCCTCAACTATACGTCCGGCGCATTACGGAACGTGTTATTCCAGTGCCGTAACGGCATTGAAGCGAACCGAAGGAATTAATCCCATGTCTCGGCGTTGTGAGTTGACCGGCAAGTCGGCGCAAACCGGGCGCCGTGTCAGCCATTCCAACCGCAAGACCAAGCGGCGGTTCCTTCCCAACCTGCTCAACGTCACCATGATATCGGACGCGCTTGGCCGTTCGATCAAGCTTCGGGTTTCCGCCAATGCGCTCAAGACGGTGGATCACCGCGGCGGCCTCGACGCTTATTTGGTCTCCACCAGGGATGCGGTGCTTTCGCCGCAGATGCGCGAGATCAAACGCGAGATAAAGAAGAAGCAAACCGGCGTCGTCGGCTCATAACAACGAGCAACGCCGTCATTCTCCGACCAACGTGAACTGCAGCAGCAGGTTGCGTTGGATCGGAGAAAAATTATCGTCGGAGATGAGTGTGAGCACAAGCTCGCCGTTGGGCGCTCGATGCACCGCGATGCCTTCCATGTTGTCGACCTGGTAACCCATGTCGGCGAAGATCAGCTCCGGCCCATCGATCAGCGCGCCTGGTTTCACCTGCGACAGCGGCACGCGGCGAATGCGCAAGGCGACCCCGGCCGTCCATGTGAACCGGCGCTCCAGAATAAGCAGGTCCCCGCGCGGCGTGGTCGTGCAATCGCTCACATCGAAATCGTCCTTGCGCCGCACCGCAAAGGCGCCGAAATTCGTTCCGTTGATCAGAAAGGCGCGAAGATTGCCCTGCGCGTCGAGGCCGCGCTCGGAGATCGCGATCAGCGTGCCGGCGAGTGGCTGCCCTTTCGGCGGCACCGTCAGACACTCCAGGCCCTTGTTGTGCGGCAACCGCCGCACGTCGGGCGGCAATGCGATCGGGCGGCCGCGCGCCATCAAACCGTCCTTGCCATAGTCGAATCGGACGATCTGGTTGACGCGCTCGATGCCGACATAGAGCGTGCCGTTGTCTTCCGCGAGCGACTCGGTGTCGTACCAGCCGCGCGCGGCAAGCGGCCGACCATCCGTGCCCAGCATCGGCGCCGTCTCGACATCCGCCAATCCGACCGGATGCGTGCCTTGATAAACGATGCGTCCGCGAAACCAGCGGCCCTTGTCGCTCAGCGACAGAAACTGCGAGCCGTCCGGTGAAACGCGAAGGGCCGAGAGCCCGCCGAAATTCCGGTTCGACGAATGCAGCACTAGGCCGCCGCGAAATTCCAGCGCGCCAAAACGCATGCGCGAGGCATCGCGCGGATCGAATCCTTCGATCACTTCGGACTGGACGTCGATTCGTTGAATAAAATCCGCGACCGACGGCGCCTGCGCCGCAGCCGGAACCAACGCAAGGAAAAAAGCGACACACCCAGTGGTGACGGAATGTCTCAAGGCCATTGCCATTGGATTGCCGCGTTCAAGCCGCTCAAGAGTGCAACTTACGCATCGTACGCACGGGCTGACGCGGCTCCACCGCCGCGTGTTCCTCAAACAGCTCTGCAAGTTTCTCGGTCATGACTCCGCCGAGCTCTTCCGCATCCACGATTGTGACCGCACGCCGGTAGTAGCGCGTGACATCGTGGCCGATGCCGATGGCGATCAGCTCGACCGGCGAGCGGGTCTCGATGTCCTCGATCACCCAGCGCAGGTGGCGCTCGAGATAATTGCCGGGATTGACCGATAACGTCGAATCGTCGACCGGCGCGCCGTCCGAGATCATCATCAGGATCTTCCGCTGCTCCGGTCGAACCAGCAGCCGCTTGTGCGCCCAATCGAGCGCCTCGCCGTCGATATTTTCCTTCAGCAGGCCCTCGCGCATCATCAAACCGAGATTCTTGCGCGCGCGCCGCCACGGCGCGTCCGCGGCCTTGTAGATGATGTGGCGCAGATCGTTGAGCCGCCCGGGATTGGGATTTTTGCCCGCGGCAAGCCACGCCTCGCGCGCCTGCCCACCCTTCCACGCCCGCGTCGTGAAGCCCAGAATCTCGACTTTCACGCCGCAGCGCTCGAGCGTGCGCGCCAGGATGTCGGCGCAGGTCGCCGCCACGGTGATCGGACGTCCGCGCATCGAGCCCGAGTTGTCGAGCAGCAGCGTCACCACGGTGTCGCGGAAATTGGTGTCCTTCTCGCGCTTGAACGAGAGTGGATGCAACGGATCGATGATGATGCGCGACAGCCGCGCCGGATCGAGCATCCCCTCCTCCAGGTCGAATTCCCAGGCGCGGTTCTGCTGCGCCATGAGGCGGCGCTGCAGCCGGTTGGCGAGTCGCGCGACGACGCCTTGCAGGTGCGAAAGCTGCTTGTCGAGATAGCTCCGCAGGCGATCGAGCTCTTCCGGCTCGCACAACTCCTCCGCCTCGATGGTCTCGTCGAACCGTATGGTGAAAGGCTTGTAGTCCGGGCCGCGCGGCTCGTTCGGATGATGGCGTGGCCGCCACGGCTCGGCCGCGGTTTCGGCTTCGCCCATTTCGGCATCGTCGGCCATGTCGGTGCTCGGCGCATCGACTGCCTCCTCGGAGCTTTCCGCCGCGTCAGCCGTGGCATCCGTCTCCTCCAGACTCATGCGCTCCTTGTCGGCCGAATCCGAGTTCTCGCCCTTTTCGCCTTTTTCGTCCTTGCGGCGTTCCTGATCGCCCTCCTCGCCCTCTTCCTCGTCGTCGGAATTGCTGCGGTCTTCGCCCATGTCAAGCGCTTCGAGCAGATCATGCACCGCGTCGCCAAATCGCCGCTGGTCGTCCACCAGCCGTTCGAGCCGGTCGAGCCCGCGGCTGGCGCGGTCCTCGATGAACGGCCGCCACAGGTCGACGAGTTTCTTTGCCGCCGGCGGCGGGGCCTGACCGGTCAACCGCTCGCGCACCAGCAGGGCGACCGCGTCTTCGATCGGCGCATCGGCGCGATCGGTGATCTCGTCGAACTTGCCGCGATGGAATCGATCGTCGAGCATGGCGGCCAGGTTTTTCGCGACGCCTTGCATACGCCGCGCCCCGATCGCCTCGACACGCGCCTGCTCGACCGCATCGAACACCGCACGCGCCTGCTGACCGGCCGGAACCAGCCGACGGTGCACGCTCGGATCATGGCAGGCAATTTTCAGCGCGATCGAATCCGCGTGCCCGCGCACGATTGCCGCGTCGGCGCGCGCAAGCTTGCGCGGCGGCTCCGGCAGCCGCACCTTGCCGCCTTGCAGGCCCGGCCGCTCGGCCGCGAACGCCACCTCAAGCTCCGGCTTCTTCGCAAGCGCGCGCAGGCAACCGGTCACCGCTCGCTTGAACGGCTCGGTGGGCGAATCCTTGACCGGATTCTTGGGCTTGATGTTCGAGCTCATGGCGGGCCCGCTCCGCGGGCAAAACTTAACTCAGGGCCACGTTCACTGCAGACTCGGGCAATTCGACGCCGAAGCAGCGTTGATAGAACTCGGCCACGATCGAGCGCTCGAGCTCATCGCATTTGTTCAAGAACGTGAGCCGGAACGCGAAGCCGACATCCTTGAAGATCTCGGCGTTCTCCGCCCAGATGATCACCGTGCGCGGGCTCATCACCGTCGAGATGTCGCCGTTGACGAACGCGTTACGCGTGAGATCCGCCACGCGCACCATCTTGTTGACGATCTCGCGGCCCTCGTCGGTGCGATAGTGCTTGGCCTTGGCCAGCACGATTTCGACCTCGTTGTCGTGCGGCAGATAATTGAGCGTGGTGACGATCGACCAGCGGTCCATCTGCCCTTGGTTGATCTGCTGCGTGCCGTGATAGAGACCGGTGGTATCGCCTAAGCCCACCGTGTTCGCAGTCGAGAACAGCCGGAACGCCGGATGCGGCCGGATCACCTTGTTCTGATCGAGCAGCGTGAGCTTGCCCGAAACCTCGAGCACGCGTTGGATCACGAACATCACGTCGGGACGGCCGGCGTCATATTCGTCGAAGCACAGCGCGATATTGTTCTGCAGCGCCCACGGCAGGATGCCGTCGCGGAATTCCGTCACCTGCTGGCCGTCCTTGATGACGATGGCGTCCTTGCCGATCAGATCGATACGGCTGATGTGGCTGTCGAGATTGACGCGCACGCATGGCCAGTTCAGCCGCGCCGCCACCTGTTCCACGTGCGTTGATTTGCCGGTTCCGTGATAACCGGTGATCATGACGCGCCGGTTGTGCGCGAAGCCGGCGAGGATCGCGAGCGTGGTCGGCTTGTCGAAGCGGTAATCCGGATCGACGTCCGGCACGTGTGCGTCGGGTTTCGAATAGGCCGGCACTTCCATATCGCTGTCGAAGCCGAAAAGCTGCCGGATCGACACCTTCATGTCGGGCAGCGGAGCGGTTTCCTGGGTCGCTGTTGCCATTGCTTCTCCGTGGCCCCGGGAACGGCGCGGGGGCCGCATATATTGCCGGGTAAAGATTCGGATTCCGGGTCAACCTAGCAGAAATGAGGCGCCCCGCGATAGTCGCCCTGCACATAGCTAATTAGCTGGAATCTCACGCATTCAGATAAGTATTGCGAGCGGTTTCGGCAAGCATGGCACGACCGCCGCCCACAAACGCGGGTACGCGCAGAAGGGTCAGCTACCAGAGCCGCATCTGGTCAGCCAGACGGTCTCTTTATTGTTGCTGGTCATCCGGCCAGCCTCGATGAACGTGTGACCGTCGCTGCTGACCGAACGGAACGACCGGCTACGATTTCCTTCCAGGCGCAAATCAAATTCGACCCGAACGCCGGGATCGGCGCTGGCGGTCTGAGTGATACGCAACATGTTGGACTCGGTCTCTTCCACCGACAACACCGTCGTGGAAGCAACGACTTTCGATCCGGTAACGACAAGGTCGCTCTTCACGGTTCCGTCGGGTTCGATGCGATAGATCAGATAGGGATTTCCATTGCCGGGCGGCTTCGCGCAATCCATCGCGCGAGTTCCGATCAGGCCGTGCTTGCGCAAGAGGTCGGCAGCGGACTGCGCCGCGACCTGCATCACGCAAAGAACGAGTAGAATTGTCGAGACCGCGATGCGAGCGATTGTACTTCGCATCGACCGCCCCCGGTTAGCGGCTTCCGACAGATTTCAAATAATTGTAAGCCTGAATGATCTCGCGCAAAATATCTTCGCAAGCGCGGTCACCGCCATTGGCATCGGGGTGGTGGCGTTTCACCAAGATCTTGAACTTGGCTTTGATGTCGGCGGCAGTCGCACCGGGCTCAAGTCCCATCACGCTCAACGCCTTTCTTTCGGCATTGCGCACGGTGCGGCCCGGCGGCTCCGTGTGCTCCGATTTCGGGCGCCAGTTGCCGCCGAACTCGCGGAACATGCCGAACGGATCTTGCGCGCTGTCATATCCGGCATGTGTATCCGTCCCATTGGGACGTTTTCCCAATCCCATTTTCCAGGTCGGACGGTGCCCGGTCACGGCATCTTTCTGATACCGCGAAACCGCATCCTCGCTCATGCCGGCGAAATAATTGTAGGAATGGTTGTATTCGCGCACGTGATTGAGGCAGAACCGCCAATATTCCCGTTCGCGCAGCCGGCCTTTGGGCGCGCGGTGCGTTGCCTTTTCGCTGCAGCCCGCCCACTCGCAAGTCGGACATTCGGCGCGCAAACGCCGGTCCTGCGAGGGCTTCACCCGGATGCGATCGAAAATGGGGGAATCGAATTTCATGACCGATCATTATGTGAAATTTGAAGTACCATCTTCAAGTCTTGACAGATGCGATTTTCGTCAATTGACCCTAACGTGCGGTTGAGCTTGATCAGCCGCCGAGGCAAGAACGATGGCCGTCAAGGATGTGATCACCAACAAGTTGACCAAGGCCTTCGCGCCGCAAAGCCTCGCCGTGATTGATGAATCGCACCGGCATGTCGGCCACGCCGGCCATCGGCCGGGCGGCGAAACGCATTTTCGGGTCACCATCGTGGCCGACGCTTTTCGCGGCAAAAACCGCATCGAGCGTCACCGAATGATTAATGCCGCGCTTGCAGCCGAACTTGCCGGCGGCGTGCACGCGCTCGCGATCCACGCCAGCGCGCCGGGCGAAGGCGGCGCCTGAACGAGCACGGCGCGATCGATTGCGTTCGCGTCGTGAGCTGAAAGAAGCGACTTGAAAAAAGTCTTCGATGCCTCCAGCTGCGGACGAACCGGCCTGCCGCCGAATCCGGGCTTGTTTTGAAGCGTCCGGAAGTGCGGCTCTGTTGCAGCACCGCCCCAATCACTCCATCATTTTGGCGATCTGCACGACGACCTCGCGAGGCAGCTTCAGCGTCTCCTGCACGAGCGCATCAAGCTCATCACCCGTACCCGGGTCGATCATCATCTTGCGTGAGGCAGCAGCGGCGAGGAAATCTTTATCATTGAGCATCTCGGCAAACGCTTTTCGCAATGCCGCCAATCGTTCCGGCGGCACACCCGGCGTGGTCAGGATCGAGCGACCGAACTCTCCGGTCGAGGAGACGGCGCGAAGAACGGTTCTGCCTTCCTCGGAGAGTGCAAGCTCGGGCAGGGTGGGCACCTGCGGCAACAACCGGTGCCGGGTCAGCGATGCGGCATAGAGGATGTTCGCCTCTTTGTTTTGGAGCCAATCAGGATGGCTGACCACCATACCCGCGACCCCATAGGCGCCGACGATGTCCACTTCGCCGCGTTCCATCGCCAATATGATGTCGATCGTGCCCTTATAACCTCGCACCAGCTTGAATTTTGCGCCCGCATAGGCGTTCAGCGCCGCGGGGAACAGCACGGTGGTGGAGCCTCCGCCGGAAGCGCCAACGATATATTCCTTCTTTCGGACATCGTCGAACGAGCGAATTCCGCTTTTCGCCAATGCGACGCCGGTATCGATATTGGTGACCAAGCGGCCCAGATATTTGAGCTGCGTGACATCGACCTGGGCAGTGTTGTTGACCATGCTATCGAGTGCCAGCGTCTGCGCGAGACTGCCGAACACCGTGCCGTCACGCGGCGCCGCCTCGTACATGAACTTGGCGGCGACGAAGCTTCCGCCTCCAGGCATATTCTGCGGCACGATCGTCGGATTGCCGGGAATGAATTGCGGCAGGAATTCCGCCGCCAGACGTGCATAAAGATCGTAGCCGCCGCCCGGCCCGTAACCGACAAGCATTCGTAAGGTCTTGCCGCGGTAGAAATCCGCGACCGGATCGGCGCAGGCTTGCGGCACCGGAAAGGCGCTCACCAAGACGCCAATCAATGCTACGGTCGCCTGCACAATATTCTTCAGCAAAAGACTCATCGATCCACGCCGCCACAGAGAAGAAAAAGCTCCTTGTGATCGGTATGGAACTGCGCCGATCACATTCTGCTGGCAAGGCAATCAACTGCGCAGCGTTGCTCGCCTTTGCATATCTACGACGGATTCAACCCACCGAAGCGCGCGAAATTTTCGCGCATTCAGCCTTGAAGAGGTCATTGAGACACCAGTCGGCGATCTCCATGCCGGTCGCAAACCAGATATTTCCGGCCTTTTTCATGTGCTGAATGATCCCGCGCAATGCCAATGTGCGGCCTGGCCGACCGATGATGTAGGGATGGCACGTGAACGGGATGTAGCCAGGGCGCCGTGCGGTCTCTTCATAGAGTTCGTCGAAATACGCTTTCCAGACTTCGAGCCCAATGTACGGGTTGCCATATTCGCCATGGCGGTGTCCGAAAAGCGTGCCATCGCCAAAGGGTTGTCGAGGCAGCTCGACCAGCAATTTTCCGTCCTTTTCGTAGAGGAACGGCAGCTCCTCATGGAAACAATTGCTGTTCCAGACAAAACCGTGCTCGATAAGAAGCTCGAGCGTGTTCGTGCTCTGTGTGCACGAACGCCAACCATAAGGGCGTCGACCCGTACGGTTTTGGATCATCGCAATCGTCTTCCTCATCACTTCGTGTTCTTGGTCGCGGGGCAAGTAGCGAGCGATCTCGTGATTGTATCCGTGACCTTCCACGACATGGCCGTGGTCGAGAATCGCTTTCACCGCTTCTGGGAAGCGCTCCGCGATTGCGCCGCAGGTCAGGAAGGTCGCTTTGACATTCTCTTCTTTCAGAATTCGCAGCAATCGATAGATCGCATGGTGAGGGCCGTATTCACCTTGACTCCACATTTCGTAATTGAGGATGCCGTTCTTATCCGGCTTGACGTCCTCGCCGCCCTGAAAATCGAAAGTGAGAAAAACTGCCGCTCGCTCTCCGCGTGGCCAACGGATGAGATGGTCGTAGTGGTATTCCTTGAGCATCGTCGCATGCCTCGCATTTCGATCGAATAATTCAATCCATTCATATGCTAAGCCCGGAGAGGATTTTTTGGTAGTCTAGTTTTTGGAACAACTGTTGTTCCAGAATAAGCATGCAGCGGACAACCACACTGGACGCGAACCTTCCGACTCTGAATACGACCGCATGGAGATTTCATGCCGCTTCGATCAAATGCTGAAGGACCTGAAATGTCTCTGACGGCGGCGCCCAGAGACTTAAATAAGCTCAATACCTTCGTACGAGTGGCGGGACGCCGCAGCTTCACCAAAGCTGCTGCCGAGCTGCGCACGACTCCTTCGGTCGTAAGCAAGCATGTGAAGGAATTGGAGAACTCGCTCGGATTTGGTCTACTCAATCGTTCGACACACGGGATCGTACTTACAGACGCTGGCGAGGGCTTGTTTCAAAACTGCCTTCAAATGCTTGCGAAACTCGAGGACTACGTCGTCGAGACACGCAATCTCCAGAGCGGACCGTTTGGAACATTGCGCGTTCAAACCACCAGTGAATATGGCAGGCATGTTCTCGTACCTGTCATCGTCGCATTCGCCCGGAAGCACCCTAATCTTCGTGTTCACCTTTCTATCTTGGATGACAATTCTACTCCTGCGGAGGAGGGATTTGATGTGATTGTCGCCGCCAAGAAACCCTCTTTGCCCGGTCTGGTGGATTATGACCTGGGCGAGCTTGAGCATGTTATCTGCGCGTCCCCAAAATATTTTAGACACCACGGTCGTCCGAAAACGCCGAAGGATCTCTCCAGTCATAACTGCCTGATAAACTTGTTCTCAGGAGCAAAGGATTGGCCTTTTCGAACCTCCTCGCGTCCCCTTCGCGTCAAAGTGCAGGGGTCGCTATCCTCAAACAGTTTTTCTGTTCTCATCCAGATGGCCGTCGAAGGATGCGGAATAGTCAGAGTGCCGGCTCATGCGGTTAAGGCGGAGCTCCGAGCGAAAAAGCTGAAAGCAATTTTTCAAGACAACACGCTATCTCCGGAACGGATGTACGCATATTTCTTCAAGGCAAGACACCTGCCGGCAAAAACAGCCAGCTTCATTAGTTTTTTGCGGACCTCGATCGCGGCGCGATGACCCGTGACGACAGCGAAGCAGCTCTTTGGAGAAAAATGGAGATTTGCCGGGAGTTAAATGTCCAGGCGTTCGGTCAAGGCAGCGTCCAGGCTGCATTGTCGCAGAGTAACCAACCCTGCCTCACCCCGCTCTTGCCACCGCCGGCTTCGGCACCAGCGGCGTGATCCGCAGCGCCGTGATGCGGTTGCGATGCTTCCGCTGCACGCGGAAACGGAAACCGTGGAACGTGAAGCTCTGCCCCACCTCCGGGATCGAGCGCGCTTCGTGGATGACGAGCCCAGCGATCGTGGTCGCATCCGTATCCGGCAGATTCCAATCCATCACGCGGTTGAGGTCGCGCACCGGCACCGCGCCGTCGACATTGACCGAGCCGTCCGGCTGCGGCCTGACGCCCGGCACCGGAATATCCTGCTCGTCGGAAATATCGCCGACGATCTCCTCCAGAATATCCTCCAGCGTCACCATACCCATCAGGTCGCCGTATTCGTCGACCACCAGCGCGAAATGCGTCTTGCGCCGGCGGAACGCCTTGAGCTGCTCAGATAGCGGGCGGATGTTCGGCACGAACCAGGGCGGCAGCGCGATCGCGACCAGATCGACCTTGCTCGCGTCGCCCCCGGCGTCGCGGATGGCCCGCAGCAGATCCTTGGCGTGCAGAATGCCTACGATATTCTCAGGACTGCCGCGCCACAGCGGCACGCGCGTATATTCCGAGGCCATCATCGCGCGCACGATCTCTTCCGGCGGGTCGTCGGCGTTCAATGTCATCATCGCGGTGCGGTGGACCATGACGTCGGCGACTTCCAGTTCGCGCAGGTCGAGCACGCCGCCAACCATGTCGCGATCGACCTTCTCCACCTCGCCTTCGCGATGCATGAGATCGAGCGCACCGCGCAGCTCCTCGTGCGGCGAGAGGATCGACTGATCCTCGCCGAGCCGGATTCCGAACAGCCGCAGGATCCATCGCACCAAAGCCTCGACCCCCACCAGCACAGGGACGAGCATCCGCACCACGAATGAAATCGGCCGCGCCACGATCAGCGCCACGCGATCGGGGGCATTGATCGCCGCGGTCTTCGGCAGCACTTCGGCGAACACCACGACCAGCACCGTCATCGCGACGGTGGCGTAGAACACCCCGATGTCTCCCCACCACGCGAGAAACAGGCTTGCCGCCATGGTCGACGCGGCGATGTTGACCGCATTGTTGCCGAGCAGCAGCGCGCCGATCATGCGCTCGCGCGCCGCCAGCAGTTTGTTGACGATCCCGGCCTGCTTGTTGCCGTCCTGCTCGAGCCGCAGCATCGCGGCGCGCGAAGACGCGGTCAGCGCGGTCTCGCTGCCGGCGAAGAAGAACGACAGCAATAGGCAGATGAGGATCGCCGCGACGGTCAGCCAGTCGTCAAGAGTCATCGTCCGAGTTTCTCGGCGAGAAAGGATTCGACCTCGGCAGCATCGATATCCCGGGCAATGAACGCAGACCCGATGCCGCGCGCCAGGATGAACGTGAGTCGGCCGCGTTTCACCTTCTTGTCCTGCCCGATGAGATTCATCAGCATGTCGAGTGCCGGCACCCCGCCGGCGATTGCCTTGACATGGGTTGGCAGGCCGACCGCCGCAAGATGCGCAATGACCCGCTCGGCTTCCGCTTTCGGCAGCAATCCGCATCGCGCGGAAAATTCGAACGCCAGCGCCATGCCGAGCCCGATCGCCTCGCCATGCAGCAGCCGGTCGGAAAAGCCACACGCCGCTTCGAACGCATGCCCAAACGTATGGCCGAGGTTGAGCAACGCCCGGTCGCCGGTTTCGCGCTCGTCGCGCGCAACGATTGCCGCCTTGGCGCAGCAACTCACCGCAATCGCGTGCTCGCGCGCAGGTCCGCCGGCAAACAGCTCGCGCCAATTCGACTCCAGCCACGCAAAGAATGCGGCATCGCCCAGGAGACCGTATTTGACGACCTCGGCGTAGCCGGCGCGGAATTCGCGCGCCGGAAGCGTATCGAGCAAGGCCGTATCGGCCACCACCAGAACAGGCTGGTGGAACGCCCCGATCAGGTTCTTGCCCTGGCTCGAATTGATCGCGGTCTTGCCGCCAACCGATGAATCCACTTGCGCCAGCAAGGTCGTCGGCACCTGCACGTAGTCGAGCCCGCGGCGCGACACCGCCGCGGCAAATCCCGCCAGATCGCCGACCACGCCGCCGCCGAGCGCAATGATTAAATCGCTGCGCTCCATGCGCGCCGCCAGAATCCCTTCGCACAGCGTTTCGAAAACGCGCCAGCTTTTTGCCTGTTCGCCGGGGGCGACGATGATTTCGTTCGTCCGGATGTTCGCTGCACGCAGGCCTTCCTGCGTTGCCTTCAGATGATGGCGTGCGACATTCTCATCGGTGACGATGAGAGCCGCCGCGCCCGGCCGCAGCGCCGCAATGCGCTTGCCGAGCGAGCCCAGAAGCCCGCGCCCGATGACGATGTCATAGGCACGGCTGCCGAGCCCGACATTCACGATGATCGGATCTGACGCGCGAAGCGGTGCCGTCATTGCCCGCTCGCCTCTTTGTTGCCGCCGCCGATGAGGCCGACATGGGTGCAAAGACTGCCGACGATCTCCCCCACGATCGTCTCGTGCGGCACGTCGCGCGATTCCACCGTCACGTCGGCTTCGGCATAGACCGGGTAGCGCTCCTCGATCAGTCGATTGAGCGTTTCGAGCGGATCATCCTTGGCGAGCAGCGGCCTGTCGGAGCGACGCTTGATCCGCTTTATCAAGACGTCGGGTGGCGCCTTCAACCAGATCGAAACTCCCTTGGCGCGTATCGCCGCCCGGGTTTCCGGATTCATGAACGCGCCGCCGCCGGTGGCGAGCACTTGCGGCCCGCCTTCGAGCAGGCGCGCGATCACGCGCGCTTCGCCGGCTCGAAAATAGGCTTCCCCCTGATTGGCGAAGATTTCGGTGATCGTCATGTTCGCGGCCTTCTCGATCTCGGCGTCGGCGTCGACGAACGGCAGCGCAAGCCGTGCCGCCAATCGCCGGCCGATCGAGGACTTGCCCGAGCCCATCATGCCGACGAGCACGATCGAACGCCGCCCGAGCGCCGTCGTGAGCGCGTTTTCGGGCAGCGTTGCGTCTTTGTCTTGCACCGCGACATCCGACATGGATCGATTCCGAAATGCTCGCCACGGTTCCATAAACCGCCGCCCGAAACAACCCGGGCCGCCGCCGGGCCTCTTGCCACGGCCGATGGAACGTGGTCGTACTCGACATTATATCCGTCTCTACCCGACGGCATATGAGCCACAAATAATGCCGAGCCTGTTCCGATTTCTGTTGATCATCGGAGTGTTTATTGGCCTGATTTACGGCGTCATCTACGCGCTGGCCAGTTTCATCGAACCGACCTCGCGCGAGATCACGGTGACGATCCCGCGCGAAATTTTAACCAAACCGCGCTAGAGGCGCGCCGCATGGCTCGCCCCTTGAAATCCTCCGACCAGGCTCTGATCGCGCTGTTTCTGGACATGCTCGCGGCCGAGCGCGGCGCCAGCAAGAATACGCTCGCCGCTTACGCAAAAGATCTGGAGGATTTTTCCGCCGAACTTGTCGCGAACGGGAGAACCATCGCGACCGCAACGAGCGACCAGCTACGGGCTTATCTTTCGCGGCTGGCCAAACGCGGTCTGAAAGCCGCCTCCGTGGCGCGCCGGCTGTCCGCCGTTCGTCAGCTCTATCGTTTCCTCTACGGCGAAGGCCATCGCCGCGACGATCCCGCCGCCGCGATCGAGGGACCGAAGCGCGGCCGCAGCCTGCCGAAGGTTCTCTCCATCGCGGAAGTCGACGGTTTGCTGGCCCAGGCGCGCGGCGAGCTGTCATCCGAAAGCCTTGCGAAGCGGCTCCGCGCCGCGCGTCTCGTCTGTCTCCTGGAAGTGCTCTACGCTACCGGCCTGCGCGTTTCCGAACTGGTCGCGCTGCCGGAAACCGCCGCGCGCCGCGACCTGCGCATGTTGATCGTGCGCGGCAAGGGCGCCCGCGAACGTCTCGTGCCGCTCAACGATGCCGCCAAACGCGCCATGGCGGATTACCTTGCGCTCCGCGATGAGGCGAAGCTCGGGCGCTCCAAATGGCTGTTCCCTTCCTTCGGTGAGGCCGGCCATCTGACCCGCCAGCATTTTGCCCGCGACCTTAAAGCCCTCGCGGCTGCGGCCGGATTGAAACCCGCGAAGGTGAGCCCGCACGTGCTGCGCCATGCCTTCGCCAGCCATCTGCTGCAGAACGGCGCGGATCTGCGCAGCGTGCAGACGCTGCTCGGCCACGCCGACATTTCGACCACCCAGATCTACACCCATGTGCTGGCCGAACGCCTCAAAAGCCTGGTGCGCGACCTGCATCCATTGGCGGAAAAGTAAGCATTTTCGCGCCACTGGCCTTGCTTGACTTAGCATGCCGTCAATGGCCAGTTTCATCGTCACTGCAGGCGTCACCACCCCGTATCATCCACGGCAATTTCCTTCATGCGCAGTTATCTCGACTTTGAAAAACCGGTGGCCGAGCTGGAGGCCAAGGTCGAGGAGCTTCGCGCCATGGCGCAAAGCGGCAACGCTGTCGCGGTCGGCGATGAGATCGGCAAGCTCGAAGCCAAGGCCGCCGCCGCGCTCAAAGATATCTACGCGGACCTCACGCCCTGGCAGAAGACGCAAGTCGCGCGTCACCCGCAGCGTCCGCATTGCCTCGATTTTATCGCCGGCCTGATCAGCGATTTCACGCCGTTCTCGGGCGATCGGAAATTCGGCGATGATGAAGCAATCGTCGGCGGCTTCGGCCGCTTTCACGGCGAGAGCATTTGCGTGATCGGCCACGAGAAGGGCTCCACCACCGAAAGCCGGCTGAAGCACAATTTCGGCATGGCGCGGCCGGAAGGCTACCGCAAGGCAGTGCGGCTGATGGAACTCGCCGACCGTTTCGACATTCCGGTGCTGGCGCTGGTCGATACCGCCGGCGCCTATCCCGGCATCGGCGCCGAGGAACGCGGCCAGGCCGAAGCGATCGCCCGCTCGACCGACGCCTGTCTCAGTCTCGGCGTACCCAATGTCGCGGTCATCCTGGGCGAAGGCGGATCGGGCGGCGCCATCGCGATCGCCACCGCCAATCGCGTGCTGATGCTGGAACACGCGATCTACAGCGTGATTTCGCCCGAGGGCGCCGCCTCCATCCTGTGGCGCGACACCAGCCGCGCGCAGGACGCCGCCACCAGCATGAAGATCACCGCGAGCGACCTCGACGGCTTTCATATCATCGATCGCATCGTGCCGGAGCCGATCGGCGGCGCCCACCGCGATCCGCCTGCCGCCATCGCCAAGACCGGCGAGGCCATTCTGGAAGCGTTCTCCGAACTCAGAGGATTGAACCGCGAAACCGTACGCCGATTGCGCCGCGACAAGTTTCTGGCCATTGGCCGCGATCTAGACTGATCAATTCTGGATATTCACGTAGTTGTCCGACCTATCCTCAGTTTCCCCAAGCAATACGCGGGCCGCTGATGGTCATTCGCGAATAAAACCGCGCCGCGATTGATCATTTCAATTTGGATATAATTTTACCATTCTTTCACCATAACCTTGTTGAATCAGGATGATGCTGGGACCCGCCCTTGCGAATAGGCACTCCAAGGGGTAACAATTCATTAAGGATTTCGCTTGGGACGCCCGGACGGGGAGCAGAGCGATTGAATCGTAGCCCGCGTGCCCGCTTAGTTTTTGCGTCGGCGGCCATTGCCGCAGCGATCAATCTTGCCGGCTGCATGACCGAGGGTACCGATCTGTCGGGGCGCGCGATGACGCCGCTCTCCGACCGGACGCTCACGGAGCTCGAGCAAAAGAACATGGACAAGGGTTCTCCGATCCTGATCCGCCTGTTCAAGGAAGAAGCCGAACTCGAAGTCTGGAAGCAGGATCGCACCGGCCATTACGCGCTGCTCAAGACCTATCCGATCTGCCGCTGGTCCGGCGAACTCGGTCCGAAGATCCGCGAAGGCGATCGCCAGGCGCCCGAAGGCTTCTATTCCATCACGCCGGCGCAGATGAACCCGAAGTCGCAGTACTACCTCGCGTTCAACATCGGCTATCCCAATGCCTATGACCGCGCCTGGGGCCGCTCGGGCGCCGAGCTGATGATTCACGGCGACTGCTCCTCGCGCGGCTGCTACGCCATGACCGACGAGCAGATCACCGAAATCTACGCGCTCGGACGCGAAGCCTTCTTCGGCGGCCAGCGTGCGTTTCAGGTGCAGGCCTATCCGTTCCGCATGACCCCCACGAATTTCGCCAAGCATCGCAACAATCCGAACTTGGCGTTCTGGAAAATGCTCAAGCGCGGCAATGACAATTTCGAGGTCACGCGCCTGGAGCCCAAAGTCGATGTCTGCGAAAAACACTACGTGTTCAACGCCCAGGCCCCGGCCAACACGTCCTTCAATCCGAGCGGAAAATGCCCGGCCTACGTAGTGCCCGAGGACATCACCACCGCGGTGAACGAAAAGCAACGCCAGGACGAATTCGAGACCGCCGAACTCATCACCCGTGGAATACGGACCTCGCCAATCCGAACCGGCACCGACGGCGGCATGCATCCGGTCTTCCTGGCCGCGTTGCAGCGGCAGGAAGTCGGCGCCCCGGATAGTCCGCTGCGGACGGCCTTCGTGTCGCCCCCCGGAACGATACCGGCAACCGTCGTTCCTCCGCACGCTCCGGATTCCGCCATCGCGACCGTCACCACCGCACCGCCGCCGGCGCAAGCCGCGCTCCCCAAAGGCGCCATGGCAACCGCGCGGCCCATGCCATTATCAACGCCAACGCGAACCGTGAATGGCAGCTTGTTCGCCAATGCGCGCGCTACAGCGACCTCGAGAGAGACGACAAGCGCAATCGCGCCGGCGAAAGCCGCCGAAGCAGCAAAACCGCATCCGCATCACGCCATAAAGCCGGTTCTCGCTGCTGCGCCCGGCGCGATCAGGCCGAAGCCGGCCGTGGTCGCCGCAGCGCCGGCCAAGCCGCCAGAGAGCAAGCCGGCTGAGGTCGATCGTCCGTCCAGCGCCGCAAGTCTTGCCACGAATGCCGTGGCCGGCACCGCGCCCATGCAGCCCGCCGGCAGTTTCGAGAGTCGCTGGTCGGCAATCACCAGCCGCGGCCGCTTCTGAGCAAGATTGGCAGCCACCGCCGATCCGCGATGAAAGCTCGTCCCGTCGGTTCAAAATTTTAAAGCAGCCGGATCGCTCCGGCTGCTTTATGTATGATCCTGATAAATTGCAGCGTCTTTTCGTTAGCCCGCGCGTGCAGACTTACGCGTCGACGGTGCCCGTTCCACGACTGGCGTCGGCATGCGCCGACGGACCACGTGTGAACCGGCATCGACAATCGGGTACGGCTGCTCGAGCATCGGATAGCGATCGGCGATCTTGTCCTCGGCGTCCTCGTGCGTGAACTGAGGCAGAGCGGCGTGCTGAGGCACGCTGAACTGGCGGCCGACCGTGTTGCCGCTGACGGCAAAAGGCTGTTCGAGGAAAGGATAACGATCGGCGATCTTGTTCTCGGCATCCTCGTGCGTGAACTGCGGCAGCGCTTCGTGCCGCGTCGCCATCGCCTGGCGGCCGGTCACAGTGCTGGTGACCGGGTACGGCTGCTCGAGGAAAGGATAGCGATCGGCGATCTTGTTCTCGGCGTCCTCATGCGTGAACTGCGGAAGAATTTGCCTGTCACTGGCAATCGCGTTCGTGGCGATGCCGAACAGCATCAAAGCCGACAATGTAATGGTAGCTCTGGTGAACATTGCAGTATCTCCTTTGTGCTGGTGAGCCCAGTGCTCACCGTAGACCCCTGTTTCGCTCCGCTTTCGATTGCGGTTACACCGCAGTCTTCACGAAGACGTGTTGACGTTTCGAAATTTCAGAACTGGCGCCGGCGCGCATTCGCGTCGCGCTATCGCGCAGCTTCGTCAGCGCGCGATGCAGATTGACCTTGAGCGCACCGGGTGAAAGTCCGGTCGCGGCAGCCGCATCTGCAAGCGATCGACCCATGAACGCGAGCTGTTCCACGGCTTCGCGCTGCTTTGTCGGCAAGGACGTGACCGCCATGCCCAGTGCATCCTTGCGCGCGACCTGATCGGCTGAATCTTCCGGATTGCCGGCCGGGTCGGAATGATTCTCGAAGGCGTATGGTTCATGCACCTCGCGCACGGAGGAACGACCTCGACTGCGCATGATGTCGATCGCGCGCCGCCGCGCGATCGCCTTCAGCCAGGGAGTAAATGGTCTGTTCGGATCATAGGTTTGCCGAACCCGATGGACGGTCAGAAGCGTTTCCTGCACCACATCGTCGACCAAGTCCGCCGCAACCCCTTGCCGGTACGCCATCATCCGGACCAGGGGGATCGAGGCCCGCATGAGGCGATCATAAGCCGTGCGATCGCCGCGCAGCGCGGCACTCATACAAGCTGTGAGACGCTGATCGCTGAATTGTATGATCGCGGCGTTCTGGCTCGGCCCGACGTCGGCTTCAGCCGATGCCACTGATCGAGACGGCAAATCCGCACGTCCGTTCACGAGCGGCCGCTCGGCCGCATGCGCGGCAAGCGCAAGGACATTATGCATGGTGGTTTTCCTTTTAGGCGACCCGGTCAAACGGCAGGTCGAAAGCTTGCTCGCCCGATGGAATGCCGGGCTCGGCGCGCACGATCCATTCCGTCATCATCGCGTTGACGATCGCAGCATGAGTGAATGGACCCATATGGCCGGCGCCATACACGGTCTGCAGCGAGGCAAACTTCATTGCCTTGGCGAGCTGCCCGCTAATCAACTGCATCGATTGCGGTGAATGCTCGCCCTGCAGCATCAGGACGGGAATGTTGAACCGGCGATAAGCGTAAAGCGGAGTCCGCTCGCTGATTACCGCGCTATACTCGAGAAAGAACTTCGGTATGTACCTGATGAGATCGTTTCTGGCTTCGACGCGTAACGCCGCCCAGCTTCCTTCTCCGCTCCAGTATTCAAAGAAGCGCTTTGCTGCGGCCTCGTGGACGCCGTACAAAACCAGCTGGCGGATGCTCTGCGCCACCGCATAGAACTCTTCGAATGCAGTTTTTCCCTCCGACCCCAGCGACTTCAGAATAGGGAAGGACACCGGCTCGTAAAGCGCCATGCTGGCGACCTGCGTCGGCCGTTCGAACGCGGCCCGCAATGCCACGCAGCCACCATAGGAATGGCCGACGAGATGCACCGGCCGCTTGGCTTCGTCGATGATCCTGACGACTTCGGCAGCCTCATCGGAAAGTCTGAACGCCCGGTCGGCGGTCCAGTGAGGGGATCCGCCTGAGCCGATGAGATCGAGAGCGATCACCCGGAACCGATGGCCGAGCGCGGTCCCAAGTTGCCGCCACTCGGAACGGCTCGCCCCCGAGCAATGCAGTGCGATGACGATCGCCTTGGCATCGCCTGGGCTGCGAAGATGGTTTGCGATGTTGGACACGATTGTCATCCTTGCTGCGTCGTTAACCGTTCATCAGCAAGATGAATGGATCAGATCAGCGCCACAGATCGCAGCGTCACGGTCCGCCGCTGCTTCTTCGTCGGTGAAGACGAAAGTATAATCGACGACTCGCATTTCAGGTATAATCAGCGGCTGCGATTGAACGACCGGCTGCGATTGAGGGGCACTATCGGCCGGCGCATGCGAGTTAAGGGCTGCTACAATAGCGCCGGTGATGATCGTGGTGGAAAATAGGGCTCGCTTAAACATGACAATCTCCGTATGAACGTGGACGGTTGATGTCAGTTTTTTGAACGAATGACTTTGAGCGGAGCCTGATTTTTCCCTTAGAATTCCCTGAATTGTCCCTATATGACGTCCGGAGGGGGCGCGCGGCTTGATCTACCATTTCGAAAATTATTCGCTCCATGTGGACCGTCAGGAATTGCGGCGGGGGGACGATCTCGTCGCGGTCGATCCACAAGTGCTTGATTTGCTGCAATATCTCATTCGCAATCGCGAACGTGTCGTCAGTAAGGACGATTTGATCGAGAACATATGGAAGGGGCGAATTGTTTCGGAATCCACACTCACGAGCCGAATTTACGCCGTACGCCAGGCCATCGGCGACAGCGGCGATCTTCAACGTTTCATTCGAACAATTCCGCGTAAGGGAATTCGATTTATTGCGGACGTGACCGAAAGCGAAGGCCAGGCAGGTCATCAAGCCGCGCCATCGGAATTGCCGGCGACACCCAGGGTATCGGCACCGAGCATTGCCGCACCGCCGCTGACCGACAAGCCGTCGATCGCGGTCCTTCCCTTTGCCAATATGTCCGATGATTCGGAGCAGGAATATTTCAGCGACGGTCTCACCGAAGACATCATTACCGGTCTGTCGCGGCAGCCGTGGTTCTTCGTCATCGCCCGCAACTCGACGTTTTCATACAAGGGCAAGGCGGTCGACGTTCGAGAAGCGGGCGCCCAGCTTGGGGCGCGCTATATTCTTGAGGGCAGCGTGCGCAAGGCGGACAACAGGGTTCGGGTCACCGCCCAGCTGATCGACGCCACCCAGGGCAATCATTTGTGGGCTGATCGCTATGATCGCGATTTGGCGGACATATTCGATCTTCAGGACGAACTGACCAGCAAGGTCATCGATTCGGTCGGCCCGCAGATTCTTGTCACCGAGGCGACTCGAGTTCGCAGGAAGCCGCCGCAAAGCATCGACGCGTGGGATCTTGTCATCCAAGCGCTGCCGCACATGTGGCGCATGACGACGACAGACCATCAGCGCGCGCTACAGATGTTGCAACAGGCCATTGAGATTGATCCGAACTATGCCCATGCGCACGCCTTGATCGGATGGATCTATGTCAGCATGTTCAATCTGGATACGCGCAGACCGATCGGCGAGTTCACCGACCGGGCGCTCGAATCCGGCACGCGGGCCGTTACCCTGGACGATCAGGATCCCTGGGGTCATCTCGCGCTCGGCCTCGGTCACGCGCGGCGACGGCGGTCCGAGCTCGCGCAATCGCATCTTTCGAAATCCGTGGAACTAAACCCCAGCTTCGCGTTGGGCTATGCCGGGCTTGGCTATGCGCTCGCAGTCGGCGGCCAGCCCGAGCGCGGCTTGGAGTCTTTGGAACAGGCGCACCGGCTCAGTCCGCGTGATCCGTTTCTCGCGCTCTATTCGCCCACGGTGCGCTATATGGCGCTGTTCGCGCTCGAGCGTTACGAGGAGACCGTCGAGGTATGCCGGCTCACCATCGCATTGCATCCCAATCATGCAGGCGCCTGGCGGCTGCTGACCGTATCCTTGGGGCTGCTCGGAAGACTTGACGAGGCCAAGACAGCGCTTGAGCAAACCCGAAAGCTGCAACCCGATCTGTCGAGCGCGCACGTTGTGAATAACACGGTTTACGTGAACGTCGCGGATCGAAATCGATTTCTCGAGGGTTTGCGTAAGGCAGGATTGAAAGATTAGCTATCGCGCCGTCAGGCGTAGCGGCCGTGGCAGTGCTTGTATTTCTTGCCAGATCCGCACGGGCACTGTTCGTTCCGTCCGACCTTGCCCCAACTCGTCGGATCCTTGGGATTGCGCGCCGGTGCTGCCGTGCCGATGCCGTGCCGCGCGAGCGTCTGCGCGCCGGCCGCCGCCAGCGCCATCTCGTCCTCGCCGGTCGTCGGATCGATCTTGTGCGCCTCCATGAACGGCAGGGTCTGCGAGGGAAGCTGCTGCGGCTGCATCGGCTGGGCGTCTTCCGGCGGTTGCTGCACGATCTGAACCCGCATCAGCTGCGCCGTAACCGCTTCGCGCAGGCTCTGGCTCATCGCCTCGAACAGATTGAACGCCTCCGCTTTGTATTCATTCAGCGGATCGCGCTGGCCGTAGCCGCGCAATCCGATCACCTGTCGCAAATGCTCCAGCATGACCAGATGTTCGCGCCACAGATGATCGAGCGTCTGCAGCAGGATTGACTTCTCCACGTAGCGCAGCACATCCGGCCCCCACTGCGCCACCTTCGCGGCCATATGCTCGTCGGCCCGCCGCTCGATCCGCGCGAGCAGTTCCTCGCCCGCAATGCCTTCTTCCTTCGCCCACGCGTCGACCGGCAGATCGAGGCCGAGCACGCGCTTGATCTCTTCCTTCAGCGCCGAAGTATTCCATTGCTCGGGGTAGGCATGCTCCGGCACGTGCTTGGCCACGAGATCGTCGATCGTGGTATGGCGCATGTCGGTGACCACCGCCGCCACCGCTTCGTCCTGCATCCATTCGACGCGCTGATCGAAGATCACCTTGCGCTGGTCGTTCATCACGTTGTCGAACTTCAAGATGTTCTTGCGGATGTCGAAATTGCGCGCCTCGACCTTCTGCTGCGCCTTTTCCAGCGCCTTGTTGATCCAGGTGTGGACGATCGCCTCGTTCTCCTTCAACCCGAGCTTCTGCAGCATGCCGTCGAGCTTGTCGGAGCCGAAGATGCGCATCAGATCGTCTTCCAGCGAGAGGAAGAACTTCGAGCGCCCGGGATCGCCCTGACGGCCGGAGCGGCCGCGCAGCTGATTGTCGATGCGCCGGCTTTCATGCCGCTCGGTGCCGAGCACGAACAGTCCGCCCGCGGCCAGCGCCTTCTCCTTCAGCCGCGCGACTTGTCCGCGAATTTCCGCGACCGCAGCGTCGCGTTGCTGGCCCTCCGGCATGTCTTTCAGTTCCTGCCGGATGCGCATGTCGGCATTGCCGCCGAGCTGGATGTCGGTGCCGCGGCCGGCCATGTTTGTGGCGATCGTGATCGCGCCCGGTACACCCGCCTGGGAAACGATGTAGGCCTCCTGCTCGTGGTAGCGTGCATTGAGGATCGCGAAAACTTTCGCCTTTGAAGCGCCCTCGTCGCCGGAATAGAGCGCCGAGAAGGCATTCGGATCGGAAAAGTCGTGCTGCTCCCAGCCCTGCTTGCGCAGGAGTTCCGCGAGGTGCTCGGACTTTTCGATCGAGGTCGTGCCCACCAGCACCGGCTGCCCGCGCGTCTTGCAATCCGTGATCAGCGCGAGGATCGCACGGTATTTCTCCGTTGCGGTTCGATAGACCTCGTCGTCCTGATCGTCGCGGATCATCGGCAGGTTGGTCGGTACTTCCAGCACTTCGAGATTGTAGATGTCGGCGAACTCATCGGCCTCGGTCGCGGCAGTGCCGGTCATGCCGGCGAGCTTCTCGTACATGCGGAAGTAGTTCTGGAACGTGATCGAGGCGAGCGTCTGGTTCTCCGGCTGGATCGGCTGATGCTCCTTGGCTTCGAGCGCCTGGTGCAGGCCTTCCGAATAGCGCCGGCCCGGCATCATGCGGCCGGTGAACTCGTCGATGATCACCACCTCGCCGTTACGCACGATGTAATCCTTGTCGCGCTGGAACAATTTGTGCGCGCGCAGCGCCTGATTGATGTGATGCACGGTCGAGACATTCTCGATTTCGTAGAGATGTTCGCCCTTGAGCAGTCCGGCCGCGCGTATCATCTGCTCCATCTTCTCCATGCCGGCTTCGGTCATGGTGACGGTGCGCTGCTTCTCGTCGACTTCGATATCGGATTTCTCGAGCTTGGGAATGAAGGCGTCGATGGTGTTGTAGAAATCTGACCGGTCATCGAGCGGCCCCGAAATGATCAGCGGCGTGCGCGCCTCGTCGATCAGGATCGAGTCGACTTCGTCGACGATGGCGTAGATGTGACCGCGCTGCACCATGTCTTCGAGTCGGTACTTCATATTGTCGCGCAGGTAGTCGAAACCGAGCTCGTTGTTGGTGCCGTAGGTCACGTCGCAATCGTAGGCCTTCTTGCGCTGCTCGTCGTCGAGCCCGTGCACGATGACGCCGACGGAAAGCCCGAGGAAATTGTAGATCTGCCCCATCCATTCGGCATCGCGCTTGGCGAGGTAGTCGTTGACCGTGACGACGTGCACGCCGCGGCCGGCAAGCGCGTTGAGATAGACCGGCAGCGTCGCCACCAGCGTCTTGCCTTCGCCGGTCTTCATTTCGGAAATCTTGCCTTCGTGCAGGATCATGCCGCCGATCAGCTGCACGTCGAAATGGCGCTGCCCAAGCGTGCGCTTGGCGGCTTCTCGACAGGTCGCAAATGCCGGCACCAGAATGTCGTCGAGCGATTTTCCGTCGGCGACTTCTTTCTTGAACGCCTCCGTGCGCGCGCGAAGCGCATCGTCCGAGAGCTTTTCCAGCTCCTTCTCGAGCGCATTGATCGCGTTGACGCGCGGCTGGTAGCTGCGGATGCGGCGTTCGTTGGCCGAGCCGAACAGCTTACGAGCGACGGCGCCGATCATCGATCAATCCTTCCTGGCGCCGCGCAGTCGGCGCCCGTCCGCCCTGGCCTTTTCGGCCGAGGGGGTCCGGAAATGTGCCACTTTTCGAGCAATAGCAATGCAATCTCATCAGGCAGGACCGAGGCGATGATCGAGAGATAGGGGGGGGTCTTAATGTTGTCAATTAGCGAAGCGGTACCGCAGTTTCCCAAAAAATGGCCATTCTTTCGTTGCTTATCGTACCCAATTAAGCGAAAAGTCCGCCATCAAATCCGCCGCCGACGGATTTTAAGAGGCCCCGGCTCAAGGATCATGTCATGACATCGCGTTCATCTGCTTTTTTACCGAAAACGCCCGTTGCTCGACGCTCCAACAGGCTCGCCCTGCTCGCGGCGGTAGCAATTACGGTCGCCCCCTTACTCGTCGGCTGCGGCAAGGGTTCCGACACCAGCAAGTCCTCCGGCACGCAACCCACTTCCACTACCTCGACCGCAAGCACGCCCGATCCCAACGACCAGGTGGTCGCCCGGGTAGCCGGCGTCGACATCCGGGAGAGCGATCTGAAGATCGCGAGCGAGGATCTCGGCCAGCAGGCGGCCGCGCTCTCTCCTGCAGCCAGGCGGGACTATCTCATCGACTATGTCGCCGACGTTATCCGCTTGGCCAAGGCGGCCGAAGCCAAGAAAATCGGTGAGGGCCCGGACTTCCAGCGCCGCCTCGCCTTCTTCCGCAACAAGGTTCTCGCCGAATCCCTCCTGCACAACGAAATGGAAACGGCCGTCACCGAAGAGGCCATGCACAAGGTCTACGATGACGCCACCAAGGCGATGGGCAACGAGGAGGAGGTGCGCGCACGTCACATCCTCATTCGCGTGGTCGATCCGAACGACGAGAAGGCGAGCAAGGAAGCCGAGAACAAGATCAAAGCGCTCATCGAACGGATCAACAAGGGCGAAGACTTCGCCACCCTCGCCAACGAATACACCGAGGATCCTTCCGGCAAACAGAACGGCGGCGATCTCGATTACTTCACCAAGGACCAGATGGTGCCGGAATTTTCGAACGTGGCCTTCGCGCTTGATAAGGGCCAAATCTCGGCACCAATCAAAACCCAATTCGGCTGGCACGTGCTCAAGGTCGAGGACAAGCGCACCCGCCAGCCGCCGGCATACGACAAGGTCAAGGATCAGCTGAGCGCCATCGTGAAGCGCAAGGCGCAAGACGAGTTGATCAACAAGATGCGTCAGGAGGCCAAGGTCGAACGGCTCGACAAGCCGGCTGAAACCAAGCCCGCTCAGGCCAAGCCGGACGACAAGGCTACCGACAAGCCTGTCGATAAACCCACCGACAAGCCGACCGACGCGCCGCCGGCCGACAAGCCGGTCGATAAGAATTGATCGCACCGATCAATTTTATTCGTCGCCGTCGTATCTTGACCGCACGGTCCATTCGGCCATAACGCAAGTGCGAGCACCGAATGGACGCCGGGTTGCGTTCACGCGCGAGCGCCCGAGTGCCTGCCGATTGAATTGACGCGCCGAGATTGACCGCCGATGGCCAGTGCTGTCTCTCCTCTTGCCCCTAAAAATGTTCCTGCCATGCCGGCGATCGCCGGCGTGCGGCTCGCCACCGCTGCTGCCGGTATTCGCTACGCCGATCGCACCGATGTCCTGCTTGCGCTGCTGGCGCCCGGCAGTACCGCAGCCGGCGTATTCACGCGCTCGAAGTGCCCCTCGGCCCCGGTCGAATGGTGCCGGGCGAAACTTAAAGGGGCGAGACCGCGCGCATTGGTCGTCAATTCTGGTAATGCCAATGCCTTCACCGGCAAGAACGGCCGCGCCGCGTGCAAATTCACCGCCGACATCGCGGCCCGCGCCGCCGGCTGCAGTCCGGACGATGTGTTCCTGGCCTCCACGGGCGTGATCGGTGAGCCGCTCAACGCCAAAGCCTTCGATGGCGTTATGGAACGCATGGTCGCCGGCGCGCGGCCCACGCCGTGGCTCGATGCCGCCAAGGCGATCATGACCACCGACACCTTTCCGAAAGTCGCGACCGCGACCGCACGCATCGGCAAGGCAACAGTGACGATCAACGGTATCGCCAAGGGCGCCGGCATGATCGCACCCGACATGGCCACGATGCTGTCTTTCGTGTTCACCGATGCGTCGATTTCCGCATCCGCCCTACAAACGCTGCTGCGCGATGGCGTCGCCGACACCTTCAATGCCGTGACGATCGACGGCGACACCTCCACTTCCGACACGCTCATGGCCTTCGCGACCGGCGCCGCCGCGGCGCACGGCGCGCCGGCAATCGCCCGCGCCACCGACCCCCGCCTGAAACGATTTCGCGCGGCCTTCAAGGCAGTGCTTGCCGATCTTGCGGAACAGGTGGCGCGCGACGGCGAAGGCGCGCGCAAGCTGGTGGAAATCTTGGTCGAAGGCGCTACGTCGAAAAACTCCGCGCGAAAAATTGCGCGCTCGATCGCAAACTCGCCTCTGGTGAAAACCGCGATTGCCGGCGAGGACGCCAATTGGGGCCGCGTCGTCATGGCGGTGGGCAAGGCCGGCGAGCCAGCCGACCGTGATCGTCTGTCGATCTGGTTCGGCGGCATCCGCGTCGCTCACAAGGGAGAGCGCGATCCCGGCTATGACGAGGCCGCGGTCTCCGCCGTCATGGCGCGGCCTGAGATTACGCTCAAGGTCGACATCGGGCTCGGGCGCGGGCGCGACCGCATGCTCACCTGCGACCTGACGAAGGAATACGTCGCTATCAACGGCGACTATCGTTCGTAGCGCGCTGGTGCTGGTTCAAATTGGCGGGCGGCTCTCGATGGCAACTAGGCTTCTGGCTTTGAGCATCCTGTTGCTGGCGTCGATCGCGAATTGCGCCGCGATTGAACCCAATGCGCTCTTGAAAAATATGCCGGCATCGTATGTCGGCACCTACGTCTGGCAGGAATCCGGCGACACCTGGAACCTCTCGGTCACCTTCTCCGATCGACAGATCGGGCGCAACGGCGACGTGGAATTTTTGGGGATGGAATATTTTGTTCACGCGTCGAAAATCACGGAAAAATTCGAATCGAAGGTTCGCGCGGTGGTCAACGCCAGGACCTTCGCGTTCGACATGACGGAAATCGACGATCAGGGCAAGAAAGTCGGCTTCACCCCGATGGTCTACACTGGCAAGATTTCCTCCGACCTTCGCACCATCGAGGCGTCGTGGACCGGGGAAGGCGGCAGGAACGTCACGATAAAACTTACGGCGGAGCGTCGCTGATCGTCACTGTGACGATTGTCCTCCGGCGGCCCGAGATCACTCTGCAAGGTCGACATCGGTCTGCCACCGAGGTGACTGCATGCGTTGTTCGACCGTCGACGGCAACTATAAGTCTTTGTTTCTACGATCGGCGCAATGCGCTGTTAACCAGATGGTCACCGCGTTTATACAATTCGTTGAACTGTTCTTAACTCGGGTTTGCCTAAATTCCGGAGCATAAAGGCCGTGAGCGTCAACGTCGTCCTCGTCGCCGCTTGTGCCCTGATCGATACCGATGGGCGCGTCCTGCTCGCCGAACGCCCCGCCGGCAAGACAATGGCGGGCCTATGGGAGTTTCCGGGCGGCAAGGTCGAGCATGGCGAGCGACCTGAACAAACGCTGATCCGGGAACTCAAGGAGGAGTTGGGCATCGTAGTCAACGAGACGTGTCTTGCGCCGCTCACCTTCGCGAGCCACGCCTATCCGGAATTCCACCTCTTGATGCCGCTCTATGTCTGCCGGCGCTGGGACGGCATCGTTAAGGCGCTGGAGGGCCAACGGCTCGCCTGGGTCCGGCCCAACTGCCTCAAGGATTACAAGATGCCACCGGCGGATGAGCCGCTGATCGCACACCTGACAACGCTGCTGTGAATGTGAACTTCAAGCCTCGACGAGCGAGAATTGCGATATGACCAGCCTGGCGTTGTTTTGCTCAAAAACGGCCCGTCAGTTTCATCGGCTGCTGGTTGACGAGCGCGGCGCTACCGCCATCGAATACGCCATGATCGCCGCCGGCGTCGGCGCCGCCATCGCGGCTACCGTCTTCAGCCTGGGCTCGTCGGTGAAGGAAAATCTCTACCAGAAGATTTCCGACGCCTTTCAATAGCGTCGGCTAAGGCTTCAGCCCGGCCGGGTCTTTTCGCCGGCGGACACTTCGCGCGTGCCCAACGCATCCGCAAGCCGCGTTGTTGCCGATCCGGGAGCTAGCGGCCGTTGCTGGCTCTCGTGCGGCGCCCAGCCGGACAGCCAGACGATGTCGAACGTCGCCCGCACGCGGCCGTCCGAATCGGCAAAGCGCTCGCCATAGATTTGCAGCATCCGCCGCAGCATGGCGCGCCGCAACGGGGAGCGTTGCCGTTCTGTCAGCGCATTGGCCGCGCCCATCTTTCGTAAATCATGCATGAGCGCGAGCGGCGAGCCGTAACGCACGATGATCCGGTCGACGTCGGTGACCGGCAACGCAAAGCCCGCGCGTTGCAACAGCGTGCCGAGCTCGCGCACCTCGACAAACGGCGCAACCCGCGGCGACGCACCGCCCTCGATCTCGGCCTCGGCCGCCGCAAAGGCCTCGCGCAATTCGCTGAGACTGTTCCCTCCGACCAAGGCGGCCAAGAATAAGCCGTCCGGTTTGAGCGTGCGCCGGACCTGCGCGAGCGTTCCCGGCAGATCGTTGACGAACTGCAGCGCCAGTGCCGACACCGCGAGATCGAGCGATCCGTCGCGCAACGGCAACGCCTCGAGATCGGCGATCACCGAGGCGCCAACCGCATTCGTCGCACCCGGCTCCGCCACCGCAATGAGCGTTCCGACTGAACCCGCAAGCGCGCGCCGCACGGCTTGACCGGATGTGCCAAGCTCGGCGGCCATCTCGAAGCGCCGCAAGACCGCCGAAAGCCGTTCGGCCAGCTCGCCCGCCACGCGGTCGAGCAGGAAGGTCGCCGCGCCGAGCGCAAGCGCGCGCCCGCGGCGCCGGCGCAGCAAGATACGATCGAAAATCACAGGCCCTTGTGCCATTGAGCATCGCTTTCCCAGGCGATAGCGTATCGCGATGTCGCTGCAAGGAACAGAACCGCGACCATCGGCGCTGGCGCGCATTGCAACAGGCCTGCGCACCGGCTTACGTGCCGCCGGCAGCCGCACGCTCAACGTCGCGTTGCCGCCGCTCTGTCCGGCCTGCCGCGAACTCGTCGCCGAAAGAGGTCTGTGCGCCTCGTGCTGGGGCAAGCTGTCGTTCATCGCCCCGCCCTATTGTGAGCGGCTCGGAATTCCCTTCGCTTATGATCCCGGTCCCGGCGTGCTTTCCATGCAGGCCATCGCCGACCCGCCCGCCTACGCGCGCGCGCGCGCCGCCGTGCGCTATGACGACATCGCACGCACGCTCGTTCATGCGTTGAAATACGGCGACCGGCTCGAACTCGCGCCGCTGATGGGATGCTGGATCGCGCACGCCGGCCATCAACTGCTCGCGGACACCGATGCGCTCGTGCCGGTTCCGTTGCACTGGCGGCGGCTGTGGATTCGCCGCTTCAACCAGTCGACGCTGCTGGCCAAGACGATTTCGCATGCGAGCGGCGTCCCGGTCGACGAGACCGCGCTCAAGCGCGTCAAGGCGACCGTCCAGCAGGTCGGCTTGAGCAAAGCCGAACGCGCGCAAAATGTTCAGGGCGCCTTCCGTGTGCCGCCCGAAGCCAGGCCCACGGTCAAAGGGCGTCGCCTCATCGTGGTCGACGACGTGATGACGTCTGGCGCGACCGCCGAATCCTGCGCACGCGCATTACTGCATGCCGGCGCGCTGAAAGTGGATGTGCTGGTATTCGCCCGGGTTGTCGACGCGGTACGCGCGCCCATATAGTAGGGGGCAAGTGCGACCCGGAAATCTATGGTTCCAATCGAAATCTACACCACCCCCTACTGCTCGTATTGTCAGTGGGCGAAGGAATTGCTCAACCGAAAGGGTGTTAGCTTCACCGAGATCGATGTCAGCAATCGGGAGCTGCGCGCCAAGATGACCACCCGTGCCAATGGACGTTCGATGGTGCCGCAGATTTTCATCGGCGATACGCATGTCGGCGGCTGCGACGAGCTTTACGCGCTCGAAGACGCCGGCCGGCTCGATCCGCTGCTTGGCCTAATCAAGGGTTAACGGGGCGCCAATCGGCATGAGCGGAGCAACCGGCAAGACCTCGACCTTCCGCGTCGGCCTCGTCCAGATGCGCTCGGGCTGCACTCCGCAGGCCAACCTCGACGCGGCATCGAAGCTGATCGGGGAGGCCAAGAACGCCGGCGCCGATTACGTGCTCACGCCCGAGATGACCAATATCATGGAAGTCAACCGCACGCGCCTGTTCGCCTCGATTGTCGAAGAGGACAGCGACCACAGTCTGGTCACCTATCGCGAGCTCGCGCGCGCGCTCGGCATCTATCTTCATATCGGCTCGCTTGCGGTCAAGGTCTCGCCCGACAAGGCCGCCAACCGTTCGTTCCTGATCAATCCACAAGGCGACATCGTTGCCCGTTACGACAAAATCCACATGTTCGACGTCGACCTCGCCAACGGCGAGACCTATCGCGAGTCGCAGAATTTCCGCTCCGGTGAGATCGCGGTGGTCACCGATCTGCCGTGGGGACGGCTCGGCCTGACCGTGTGCTACGATCTGCGCTTCCCCTCGCTATACCGCGCGCTCGCCGAGGCCGGCGCCTCGTTCCTTGCCGTGCCGTCCGCCTTTACCCAGCAGACCGGCGAGGCACATTGGCACGTGCTGCTGCGCGCCCGCGCCATCGAGAACGGTTCCTATGTGTTTGCCGCGGCGCAAGGCGGCAAGCACGAGAACGGCCGCGAGACCTTCGGCCATTCGTTGATCGTCGACCCGTGGGGCCGCGTGCTGGCCGAAGGCGGCAGCGCGCCGGGCGTCATCGTCGCCGATGTCGATCCGGCCGAAGTCGCAGCCGCCCGCGCGCGCATCTCATCCCTGCAACATGGACGCCGCTTCGAAGTGGTCGAACCGCTGGCCGAGCCCGCGCATCTGCGCATGATCAAGGGAACGCCATGATCCGCTATGCGCTGACTTGCGGCAAAAAGCACGCGTTCGAAGTCTGGTTCAAGAATTCCGCCGACTACGAGCAGCAGAAGAAACGCACCCTCGTCGCGTGTCCCGTCTGCGGATCGACGAAAGTCGAAAAGTCGATCATGGCGCCATCGCTCGGACGCTCGTCCAAATCGAGTTCCGAGCCGATTTCTGCTCCAATACCCGCCGACCCGGCACCACCCGTGCCCGATGACAAGGCCCCGGTCGCCATGATGTCGCCGCAGGAACACGAGCTGCGCGGCAAGCTGAAGGAGTTGCGCGAGCACCTCACCAAGAACGCCGACTATGTCGGCGCCAAATTCCCCGAGGAGGCGCGCAAGATGCATTACGGCGAAATCGAGCACCGTTCGATCTACGGCGAGGCCTCTCCAAAGGAGGCCAAGGAACTGCACGACGAAGGCATCGAGTTCCACCCGCTGCCGGTGCTGCCGGACGAGAAAAACTAAGGCTCACACCGTCCAGACCAGCAGCGCCACGCCGGCGACGATCAGCACCATGCCGGCCGCCTCCCTCCGCGTCGTCGGCTGCCTGAACACAAAAATCGAAATCGCCTGTGCGAATAGCACCTCCGCCAGACCGAGCGTGCGCACATTGGCGGCGCTGGTCAACGCAAATGCGAGGAACCAGAATTGAGATGCCGTCCCGCCCATGAATCCCGCGAACAGCGAAGGCCGCCAGGCGCGCGCGATCGCTATCATCACGGCACGATCACGGATCGCGAGATAAAGCGTCAACAGGATCGACTGGGTCGCGAGTCCGATCGCCAGCGTAAAGGTCGCGGCCAGCACGAAATTCGGCAGCCCGAGCGAGAGGATCGCGCCCCGAAAGCCGGTGACCGACAGCGCCAGCATTCCGCCGGACGCAAGCCCGAGTAGCGTCGGCTTCAGTCCGCCCGCGACCGTCGCGTTGCCCTTGAATGACATCAGGACCACGCCCGCGGTCGCAATCAGAATGGCGATGATCATCGGCAGTGTCAATTGATCGCCGAGAAACAACAGCCCGAACACGGCGGCCTGGATGACCTCGGTCTTGGTGTAGACGATGGTGACCACAAACGAGCGGTCGTTCATCGCAGCCAGCATCAGCGCGGTGGCGAGAATTTGCGCGAACGCTCCCAGCAGCACCCACGGCCAAAATATCAGGCCCGGCCACGGCGGCGGCGAGGCGGTGACCAACAGAACGCCGGCGAGGAAGATAATCGCGAACGGGAACCCGAACAGGAATCGCACATGCGTCGCGCCGACCGTGCCGAGCGTCGCGGTCAGTTCGCGCTGCATTGCGTTGCGCGCGGTCTGCCCGGCGGCGGCGAGCAGCGTGAACACCACCCAAAGCGAGCTCGCCATCATCTCCCTTTTTCAGCCGCGAGCATATAGTTCACGTCGGTATCGCCGGACAGCTGCCAGCGGTCGGCAAAAATGTTGTAGACCACGCCTGCTTCTTCGATCACCTGCAGGCCCCCCTGCTCCAGGGCGATTTCGAGCTCGTTCGGCGTGACGAACTTGTCCCACTGATGCGTGCCGCGCGGCACCCAGCGCAAAACATATTCGGCGCCGACGATGGCGAGCGCAAAGCTTTTCAGCGTGCGGTTGATCGTACCCACGATCATCAGCCCGTCCGCCTTCACCATTTCTGCGCAGCGTGAAACGAACAATCCGACATCGGTCACATGCTCGACCACCTCCATGGCGAGCACCAGGTCGAAACGTTCGCCGGCATCTGCCAGCGCCTCCGCCGTCGTGCAGCGATAATCGATTGCAAGCTCCATCTCGTCGGCGTGCTGCTTGGCCGCCGCAATGTTGTCCTCGGACGGATCGGCGCCCACCACCTCAGCCCCCAGCCGCGCCAGCGGTTCCGACAAAATCCCGCCGCCACAGCCGATATCGAGAATGCGCAAGCCTTTCAGGCAGTCGAGCCGTTTGCCGTCACGCCCAAACCGGGCCGCCGCCTGATCGCGGATGAATGCGAGCCGCACCGGATTGAACTGATGCAGCGCCGCCATCTTGCCCCGCGGATCCCACCATTCAGCGGCCCGCGCGGAAAGCCGCCCGATTTCGGCCGCATCCACGGTCGAGACGACTCTGGGCTGAGCTCGTTTCGGCATTTGCCATCACCTGAGGCTGCGGTTGCAGCCGTTAGACCCCGCCGGTATGTATAGCCGCCTTTTTGCACCCGTGCGCGGGTAGCTGTTTACGTGTTGGCAAGGACGACGGGACCCCCATGGCTCGGCTGGTGATGAAATTTGGCGGCACTTCCGTCGCCGACATCGAGCGCATCCGCAACGTGGCGCACCATGTCAAGCGCGAGGTCGCTGCCGGCCATGAGGTCGCCGTGGTGGTCTCGGCCATGGCGGGCAAGACCAACGAACTCGTGGGCTGGTGCCGCGAGGCCTCGATGCTGCACGATGCACGCGAATACGACGCGGTGGTGGCCTCGGGCGAACAGGTCACCGCAGGCCTCTTGGCCATCGTGCTGGAAGGCATCGGTATCAATGCGCGCTCCTGGCAGGGCTGGCAGCTGCCGATCCTGACCTCCAATGCCCATGGATCCGCCCGTATTCTCGACGTCAATGGCGCCGAACTGATCAAGCGTTTCAAGGAACGCAAGGAAGTCGCCGTCATCGCCGGTTTTCAGGGCGTGCACAAGGAGACCGGCCGGATCACCACGCTCGGCCGCGGCGGCTCCGACACGTCGGCCGTTGCGGTTGCCGCTGCCATTCATGCCGATCGCTGCGACATCTACACCGATGTCGATGGCGTCTACACCACCGATCCACGCGTGGTCCCGCGCGCACGGCGCCTCGAAAAGGTCTCGTTCGAGGAAATGCTTGAGCTGGCCTCGCTCGGCGCCAAGGTTTTGCAGGTGCGCTCGGTCGAGCTCGGCATGGTGCACAAGGTCCGCATTTTCGTGCGCTCGAGTTTCGAACGCCCCGAAGACATCGATCCGCACGGCAATCCGCCGGGCACGCTCATCTGCGACGAGGAGGATATTGTGGAACAGCAGGTCGTCACCGGCATCGCCTTCTCCAAGGACGAGGCGCAGATCGCCGTCCGCCATGTACCGGACCAGCCCGGCATCGCCGCCGCTATTTTCGGTCCGCTCGCCGAAGCCAACATCAACGTCGACATGATCGTGCAGAACGTATCGGCCGACGGCGCCACCACCGATCTCACCTTCACCGTGCCGGCGGCCGACTATCAGCGCTCGATGGATGTCCTCAACAAGGCCAAGAAGGCGATCGGTTTCGCAAAGCTCGATCCGGCGACCGATGTCGCCAAGGTATCGGTGATCGGAATCGGCATGCGCAGCCACGCCGGCGTCGCCGCCAAGGCGTTCCAGGCGCTGGCTTCGCGCAATATCAACATTCGCGCCATCACCACCTCCGAGATCAAGTTTTCGGTGCTGATTGACGCCGCCTATACCGAGCTTGCCGTCCGCACGCTGCATTCGCTCTACGGGCTCGACCAGTAGCCCACCCATGGGGCCGCAGATTTCCTATGCTCAACGCTATGAGGACCTGCATCTGCTGCGCTGCTTCGGCGAGCAGGCTTCGGGCTTCTACATCGATGTCGGCGCCGGCCACCCGGTCTACGACAATGTCTCGTTCGTGTTTTATTTGCGCGGCTGGCGCGGCATCACGGTCGAACCCAATCCGTGGCTCGCAGAGCTCAGCGGAGCCGTGCGGCCGCGCGACATCCGTATTCAATCGCTGATCGGAAAAGAACAAGGAGAGTCAACCTACTATCTCGTCGAGGATTATCACGGTCTCTCGACCACGGTCGAAAGCCATGCCCGCGCGGCGCAAAGCGAACTCGGCAAACCCTCGCAAGCCATGCGAATGCCGGTGACCACCCTCAAGGCGTTGTGCGCCGCACATGCGCCGAAAACCATCGACTTCCTGAAAATCGATGTCGAAGGCGCCGAGCGCGATGTGCTCATGGGCGGGGACTGGCGGCGCTTCCGCCCCAAAGTCGTCGTCCTTGAAGCCCTGGCGCCGGTGACGCTCGAACCCTCCTGGCAGGGCTGGGAGCCGTTGTTGACCGGGAACGATTATCGCTTCGCCTTCTTCGACACGCTCAACCGCTACTACGTGGCAAACGAGCATGGCGCCCTGGCGGCGCGATTGACGGCCGCGCCAGCCTCGTTCGACGACGTGACGAAATTCAGCAGTTTCCGCCCCGCACTGGAAGATGCCTCCCATCCCGATCATCGCCTCGCCGGACTCGTGGTAGGCACCGACATGGTTCGCCTGCCGTTGCTGGACAATGCCGCCATGCTTCAACTGCTCACGTCCCAAATTCCACCCGGCGAGCTCGATCGCACCGCGGCTCCTGCGGACGCGGTTGCGGTCCACGAGCGCCTGTTTGGGGTCAAACCTCCGCCCGCCTGGCTTGCGGACCAGCATCTCTCCCGCGATGCAACAATATGCGATCTTTATCGCCACATCATCGCCGGTGAACGATTCAAGGCCGCCTGCGGCCGCATATCGGCAAGCTACGCCTGGTAATCGACCTGTCGCATCCTTCCGCTAGATGTGGAGCCTCAAGAGGTTGTTCTCGGTCAAGCCAAGTCTGCTGATGGGTGTTTTATCATCGATGCCGGCGTGTGGCCTATGCCAATTGTATCGATGCAGCCATGGCGACAATTCCGCTT
>Ga0335081_10000793_pt1 | contig 51764 bp, 45 predicted proteins | sample Lox_Sample_35_FD_206713 | JGI IMG/M metagenome (GOLD analysis project Ga0335081, IMG submission 206713) | Soil microbial communities from Loxahatchee National Wildlife Refuge, Florida, United States - Lox_Sample_3.5 | ecosystem: Environmental > Terrestrial > Soil > Wetlands | place: USA... | reverse complement strand
TCGCCCCATGCCTGCACTTGATCGATATTTTCATGCGATGGTGGCGCAAGGCGCCTCGGATTTTCACCTCTCCAGCGGACGTTGTCCGGTGTTTCGCATTGCTGGGAGCATCGTCACGGTTGGGAAGGAGATTCTCACATCTGACGAGGTTCAATCGCTCGTTTTCGAAATTGCGCCGGAACGCAATCGCCTGGAATGGGAGCAATGTCACGACACCGATTTCGCGTATGATCTGAAGGACGTAGCCCGTTTCCGCTGCAACGTTTTTTCCGATCGCCTTGGCATCAGCGCGGTATTCCGTCTGATTCCCTCAAAGATTCTTTCGTTCCAGGAACTCGGCTTGCCGGATTCGGTCAAGAAGCTCTGCTTCCTGCAAAAAGGCCTCGTGCTGGTGACCGGTCCGACCGGCAGCGGCAAATCCACCACGTTGGCGACCATCGTTAACTTCATCAACGAACATCGTACTGACCATATCATTACGATCGAGGACCCAATCGAGTTCGTGCACGAGAACAAGAAGTGCCTCGTCAACCAGCGCGAGGTGTACTCCCACACGGACAGTTTTAAGAGCGCATTGCGGGCCGCCTTCCGCGAGGACCCGGACATCGTGCTCGTCGGCGAAATGCGCGATTTGGAAACGGTCCGCATCGCGCTGGAAACCGCGGAAACAGGTCACCTGGTATTTGGCACCTTGCACACCAACAGCGCCCACACCACGGTGGACCGGCTCATCAATCAATTTCCGGCTGACGAACAAGCCCAGGTGCGTTGTAGTCTTGCGGAAACATTGAAAGGCGTAGTTTCGCAAACCTTGTGCAAGAAGAAGGCGGGCGGTCGCGTCTTGGCGTTGGAGATTCTGATGGGCAGTTACGCGCTCAGCGCTAATATCCGCGAAGGCAAACTGCAGCAAATCCCGAGCTTCATTCAAATGGGTCGCAAAGAAGGCATGTGTTCGCTCAACGATTCGTTGCTGGATCTTTTGGCCCGAAACGTCATCGAACCTGCCGAGGCCTATCAAAAGGCCATTTCTAAAGACGAACTTCTCAAGCGCATGGCCGTGCTGCCGAACTGCCGGTCGCCGAAAGGCTCGGCTTGGACCGAGGACGAATTGGTCCTGGCGGCGGAAAACGGTCTGAGCAACGAAACCAGCAAACAGTCTTCGCCTGCTGCGACTCCTCCGCCGTCCGCCTCGATCCGCAGCAACGACCTTGATGTGCTCGAGATGGCGAGCCGCTAAACGCCTCCATCCGGCGTTCTCTTTTTGAGCCACGCCCTGTAATGCGGGCTTGATTCTTTCGCTTTGGCTGTTAGATTCCGCGCTCATGTCTGGGGTCGAACATGCATCGACGGTGAATGAGCCTTCGGTGGTGATGTTATCGTCGCGCAACGTCCTTTTGGGGTGCGCGGTGGTGGCTTTGGGCGTACTGATCTCGGGCCGATACCTGACGCTACCGGTCGGCCTGCTGGCCGCCGAAGTCTTTGCCACCATAGTCGGGTTGTTCCTTTTCGGCTCCTTTAAATATCAAATCCACAAGAATGCGCTCACCTATGGCATGGTGCTCATCATCATTGCCACGTTTTGCGGCTTGCCCACTTCCGCGTGGCACGCGGAAGTCGCCGAGCACGGCTGGTGGCACTGGACCCAACATCATCTGCTCTCGTTCCACGGTCTGGACAACCTCGTGCACGCCGACACGATGTTGTTCATTCTGGGGTTGACGTTTTTCGTTTCGGTGATTGCGCAGACGCGCTTGCTTGAACAGGTCACCTTTTTCCTGTTGCGACGCAATGGCGGCAACGTGCTGGCCACCACCGTCGCCGTGACGGCCGTCGTCGCGTTCGCCTCCGGCATTTTCGACGGCGTATCCATGATCGGGCTGACCATTCGCACGCTGGTGATCGTTCTGTTCCTGGCATCGGCGTCGACGTCGGCCGTGCGCTACGCCGTCATGGTCTGCACGGCGGTGACCACGGTCTGTGGCATGTGGCTGGCCTACGGCGAGCCGCCGAACCTGATCATGAAAGCCAACCTCGTCAATCCGGCCACCGGGCAAACCTATCTGACCGACGCTTTCTTTCTGCGTTATTGCCTCCCGATGGCCGTGGCCTCCTACGTCTGTGTCGCGCTCAGCTTGCGGCGGCGACTGGCTCACAAGAAGGTTGAACTGGACAAATTGGATGTGCTCGATGCGCACGTCGCCACGGTGCGCTTCATGCAAGCCGAGCGCCACGGCGAGGTCCTGACGCCCACTGAATTTATTGAAGATCACGCGGCCGATCTCAGCAACCAGCTACAGCCCGTGCTCGCCCGAATGCATAAGGGCGAACCCATGGGCGAGGCGCTGGTAAGAGAAAATGTGCCAGAACCGATGCGCCGGAAGTTGCTCGGCAGGTTCGTCGCCGAAGAATTGGCGGAACCGCTCGATCGCCACTACTTGCTATTGGCAGCCGGCAACGCGGAAGAAGCCGAACGCGCCGATGCAGCAATCGATCAAGCGATCAATCAGCTCCGCAAAAAACGGGTCCACGCGGCACGCATCGGAGCGGTGGCCCTGGCGCCGTTCGTCGGGTTGCTGATCTGCCATGCAATCAATCACCATGTGCCGTTGTTTCTGGCTTCCTCTGCCGGTTTTGGTGTGGCGTTTTTGGGCGTGGCCTGGCTGCCCAATGTGCGGAAATTGGCATTGCATGAAGCCCACCACGAATATGCCGAGTACTATTTTCTGTTTCCGCTCTTCCTGTCGATCACGCTGCTGACCCAGGCCGGCTTTTTCGCGCAACTGCAAAGCCTGCTCCATCACGGTATAGAACAGGCCGGCACCGCCGCGATGGCGATCACGCAGCTTTTTGGCTGCACATTTTTATCGGCAATTCTCGACAACAACGTCGTGGCCGACTTTGCGGCGCGCGCGCTGCACGGGCTGGATGTGGCGGTGCTGCACCTGTTTGCGACCGCACAGATTGCCGGTTACGCCATCGGCGGTTGCTGGACGCACATCGGCTCGGCGCAATCGGTGGTCGCCTTCGCCTTCATTCGCCGGGACGTGGACGAACATTACACCCCGTTGCAATGGATCAAGGAAATGACACCCGTGATCATCACAATTGTGGTGGTGCTGACCGCGCTGGTTTCTTTGGAGAGCCTGCTGTTGAAACTGCTGCACTAGCCGTCAGTCCGCCAGGGCGTTGACGGGCAACCGGCCATTCCACATCCGCACGTCATACGCATGGACCCCTTCGCCGCTGGGTTTTGACTCCGTCCGTCCGCCCGCATTTTGCAGAATGAGCTGGCCCGCGGCAATGTCCCACAATTTGATTCCATACTCGATGTACGCATCGTACCGACCGCACGCCACATAGACGACGTCTAGGGCCGCGGCCCCCATCAACCTCAATTTGCGCACCTTGTGAATCATCTGCCCGAAATCCCGCAGACTGCGATTGATGGTCTCGACGCTCTTGAAAAAGCCGACGGCTACAATGGCTTCCGACAGCTCCGTTCGCTCGCTCACCCGAATCGGGTATCCGTGCAACATTGCCGGTTCCCCTTTTTCGGAGATGAATAGTTCGTCGAGCTCCGGATCCAGCACCACGCCCACAACCGTCTCCCATTGTGGTTCAGTGGCGCGAGCGTCCCGCTTGCGAATCTGTGCCGCAATGCTCACGGCGTAATGGGGGATGCCGTAGAAGTAATTCACCGTGCCGTCCAACGGATCGACCACCCACCGCACATCCGTGTCCGGGTTCCCCGTGACCGCTTCCTCGCCGAGAATGCAGTGATCGGGAAAATCGGCCAGAATCACACGGGTAATGAGCTTCTGCGACTGTTCGTCGATTTCCAACTTGATGTCGTGATGAGTGGCCTGATTGACGTTCAGGGCGGAACCGAAATTCTTCCTCAGCAGTTTGCCGGCTTCGTTCGCGGCTTCAATGGCAGTTTCCAACATGCTGGCGTTTTAGCTGTGACGGCAGGGCGGCGCAAGGCAATTTGGAAGCCAAGAGTTGCTGCCGATTCCGCGAATCACACAGATATCGCGTCATCCGCGGTCAAGCCGTTGGCATCCAGCCGTGCTCGTCCAGAAACGCGCGAAGCTTTTTGACGTGTTCCCACATGACCATCTTCTTGGTCGGATCACGAAGGAGAAACGCGGGATGATAGAGCACCATGAAATGAATCTCGGGATAATCTGGTGCCGCGAACAAATGACCGGCTTCCTTTTCCATGGAAAATTCGTCGCCGCGGCCCTTGACCAGATACTTCAACGCGACGGCGCCAAGGAGGAGGATCACTTTCGGCTTCATGAGTTCGATCTGCCGGCGCAAATATGGAAAGCAGGCCTCGACCTCTTGGGACGTCGGGGCCCGGTCGATCTCAGCCTTGCATTTGACAACGTTGGCGATGAGCAGATCGCGGTTGGTGTCGAGGCCGATGCTGGCCATGATCTTGTCGAGCAATTCGCCGGAGCGGCCGACGAATGCCTCGCCGCGCGCGTCCTCGTTGTCGCCAGGACGTTCGCTGACGATAAGGATTTTCGCGTTGGGATTCCCGCGGTCGAGAACGATGTGATTGCGCGCCTTGCCGCGCGGACATTTCTGACAGTTGTAGGCCGTCAGCCGTTCGTGAAACTCCGCGTAACTCGTTGCCGCCAACACGTTGTTGTAAGCGGAATCAAACAGATCGAACTCGACCGGCATGTCATTTCACCCGTCTTGAAGCCCGGCGGCTTGTTGGGGCACTGGATTGATGGACCCGGTCCGGTTGACACCGCAACGATTGCGAGCGACGGCAACGTTGGACGAGCCGATAGTCATGATTCATCGAAGCGACGGAGGCGGAGAAGCTGCAGCAGCAGCAGCCCAATGAAACGCGGGTTGTGGATGAAGTAGCGGCGCCAGAGCCGGCGCGGTTCGAGCATGAGGCGGAAGAACCACTCCAGACCGCTCTTCTGCATCCAGTGCGGCGCGCGAGGGATGCGGCCGGCATGAAAATCGAGCGCCGCACCGACGCCGAGGGTGACCGCCGGCAAGTGATCCCGGTGGGCGTGCATCCATTTCTCCTGCTTGGGACAACCGAGCGCAACAAACACAATGCGGGCGCCGGCAGCGGTCAATTTCTCGATGTGCGCCGCATCCTCCTGAGCGCTGAGTTGGCCGTAAGCCGGCGAGATCGCCGTCGCAATGCGCAGATCTGGGAAGCGTCGTTTGATGAATACCGTGAACGCCGCGATGGTCTCCTCCGTGCCGCCGTACAGGCCGATGGACACGCCTTCCCTCGCGGCCGTTTCGCAGACAGCCAGTGTCAACGACGACCCATCCACGCGCGTGGCGTTGCGCAGGCCGCTCAGGCGCAGTCCCCACACCAGTGGCATGCCGTCAGGCGTCACCAGATCGGCCGCATTCACGACCTGCCGGAAAGCAGGATCGTCATATCCTTCCATAACCATGTGCACGTTGCAGCAGCACACGTAACGGCCTTCGCCGGTCCGGGTCCAGTCAATGATGCGCGCTGCCGCGTCGCTATAACTGGTTGCGTCGACGCGTGTGCCGAGAATGCGAGAGTTTTGGAGTGGACGAGTCGTCATTGGCATACGTGGCTGTAAATCGCCGACAGCAGTTCGTAATTGCGGTCGGCGGTGTAATGGGTTTCAAATTCTTTGCGGGCTTCCTGGCGCATGCGCTCCCACTCTGCTGGATGGGCGAGCGCCCAATGGATTTGCTCGGCCAAGTGGTGCGAGTCTCCGGGCCGAAAGTGCAGGCCAGTGCGTCGATGTTCGATGAGGGTGGCCGCACTACCCAGGTCGCTGGCGATGACTGGCAGAGCGGTGGCGAACGCTTCGATAATGGTCATGGGAAAGCCTTCGTACCAGAGTGACGGGAAGACCAAAAGCCGCGCCTGTCGCATCAATTGAATCACCGAATCCCGCTTCAAGAGGCCCACGTATTCCACGCCAGGTTGTTCGTCAGCCCAGTTCTTCAGCCAGGGGCGCAACGGTCCGTCACCGACGATTTTCAAGGGCAACGATGCGCCCAGTTGTTGCCAGGTAGGAACCAGCACTTTGAGCCCCTTTTCTTCAGAAAGCCGCCCGACATAGAGCGCAAACCCGCCGCTTCCGTCTCCCGCCGAGGGTGCAGGATGAACGAAATTGGGTTTGACCTCAATTTTGGCCGCGGGGAGGCCACCGCGGCTAACAAATTTCTCGCGGGCAAACTCGCTCAGCACAATATAGCGCCCGACTTCTTTGCTCCAAGTCCGCAACAAACGGTGCGTCGTCAACATGGTCGCCACTGCGAGTGAGGCCGCATGACTGTCTCGATAGCAAGCGTGCCAAACGCCGGGCCACGGCAGCGCGCGTCCCACACAATCTTCGCAAACATGGCCGTCGCGAAACAACAACGCGTTGGGGCAGATCAGGCGGTAATTATGCAACGTTTGCACGACCGGCACATGGGCCGCCCCGCAGGCGTAGTAGATTGCAGGAGAAAGCAAAGGAAAGAAATTGTGGACATGTACAACATCGGGCTTGAATTCGTCGAGAAGTTGCGCGGTTTGGCGGCGCGCGGCGGGCGAGTACACAGCGTGCAAAGCGGGTCCAACAGTGCCAGTGATGAGTCGGTTGTCAGCCTCCCATAATCGCACTTCGTGGCCGCGGGAGGACAGCAGGGCTTGCTCGGCATGGACAACAGTTTCCTCGCCGCCAGCGATCTGATACCTGTTGTGGATGAGCAGGATTTTCATCTGGACTTTGGGCTGTGTTCCAGCACACGTTTGCACGGCGCCGCGCAGCTTCTCCAAACGCACAAGGTTATCATTACGTCGTAGTGGCGGTCAACAACTCGAGCACGTGGATCATTCTCTCTCCAAAACGTTCACTAGTGTAGAACTTCACAAATTTTTCCCGGTTCGCACGGGCCATCTGTTCGCGCAAGGACGGATCGTTAATCAACTGCAACAACTTATCGGCCAAATCCCGGGGATTTTGTTCCTCGACCAGCAGCCCATTCACTCCGTCTTCGATGATTTCGGGAATGGAGCCGCGCCGGGTGCTCACGACGGGGAGACCGGCCTGCAAGGCCTCGAGTAAAACGTTCGGATGCGCCTCATAATAATAAAAAGTTGGCAAGACCAACACATCGGCTTGGCCGAGAATTCGCTGTTTTGCCTCGCCGGATACGACCCCGACAAACTGTACGCTCGCCGCAATCTTGAGACTTTGGATCAATTCCTCGGCTTCGCGCCGGTCCGTCTCATTCCACCAGGCACCCGCAAAAACCAAGCGGGTGTCCGGACGAACGTTGAGCACATCGGGAATGGCTTGCAGAAGCACGAACAACCCCTTTTCCCGAATCAGATTGCTGAGAAACAGGATGGTGGGGCTCTGAACTGCTGCCGTTGGGCGCGACGCCGCAGGAGTCGGTTCTATCCCCAGCGGCGACACATAAATCTGACCCTCGGGAAGATACTGCTGGAAATTGAAGCGCAACCGTTCGCCCAAGACAATCGCTGCCGTGGCATTCTTGACGGTCCAGTCGATCACCCACTGGAGCCACCGGGGGGATTTGGCACGGAAATCGGGCAAGTTATTGCCATGGGCCCACAAAACCGTCGGCACACCAAAGAGCCGCGCCATCCACAACAGCAATGCGTCCTTCAAAAACGCATTTCGGTTAAATGACACTGGATACAAGCATGCGGCAAACCGCTGGCCGAGAAGAAGACGGAATTCCTTGAAGAAAAGCCCTGACAATTTGCAGATCTTGCTCCAGCGGAATTTCTCGATGCCACTCAGGTCCCTGGCAACGGTCAAGTCGATGAAGTGTATGTCAAAATGCGTTCCGAACTCCGTGCGCATCAACGTGCGACAGGCGACGCTCGGGCCGAAGTACGGCGGCGGCAGGTAGCCAAATACGAGCAACTTTTTTCGCGCGGGTGCGTTCATTGCGCCAGCACTTTTCGTACACCGCGCTTGAATTCCTCCAAGGCGTAGCCAATGTCGCGCGACGCGGCGGTTTCGGCTGCGGCCCGGCCCAGCCGTTGCGTCAGCGCGTCGTCGTGCAGCAGTTTTTCCAGAGCATTCAGCCAACCGTCTTCATCCGCCGGATCACGGACGAAACAGTTCTCCCCATCGCGAGCGAAATCCGCCGGGACGCCGGAACGGCGCGAAAGAATGACGGGCAAGCCGGCAGACATGGCTTCGTTGATGACCTGTGGCCATTGGTCCATCGTCGCGGGATGCAGAAAAACCCGGGTCTGGGCCAACAAGCACGGCAACTGATCGTGTGCCACGTCGCCGACCAGTTCCACACGTGATTCGACGCCCAGTTCACGCGCTTGCTCCTGCAAAGCCGCCGCTAGTTCCCCGGTGCCGGCCAATAGCAGCCGCACCGGATCGCGGAGCCGTGCCACCAGCTTGACCGCCAACGCGTAATTCTTGCGTGGTATCAGTTGACCCAGGCCGAGGATGACCGGCTCGGATTTCGGCTGCTGCGCGGCACGCGCTTGGCTGACGCGTTGACGCCAAGCGTCGGCGTCCATGGTATTGTTTCCCAGGATGAACATGGGCTTGGTTTCTCCGATAACAGAACGAACGTAATCTCCTGTGAACGAACTGTAGAGGAAGAACCCATCCACCCGTTGAAAGAGCCAGCGACGCCAGTGTGATTTGAAGCCGGTGACGTGCGCTTCGGATTCGATTGTGCCGCCCCACCAAACCAGCACCGGTACGTGCCGTGGTCGGGCGTAGCGGAGCGCGATGGCCAATTGCGATGAGGCACCTACACAAACTACCAGGTCAGGGGCCAGCGCTCGCAATCGCCGACTGAGAGACGGATTCCAGACTGGCTTGCCTCGAAAAGAGACTCGGGACAGCATTTCGCCGCGAATTTGCATGTTTGGCTTCAATGCCCAATTCGTCTCCAAGCGAGGATGCCCGCCGAAGAGAAAGGAGACATCGAAGGCTGGATCAGCGCAGAGCCGCCGATAGAACTCGACGCGATACGGCGCCAGAACGTTGGTTATAACCACAATGCGTGGGCGGGAAAGCATCAATCCCTAATCCAGGTTATTTCACAGCCTCCACATACAAGGTTTGTTCGGGACGGTTATCGAGCTTGTCGATGTCTGGAGTTCGTCCCTGACGGTAACCGCAACGCTCAATCGAGTGAAAGCCTGCCTTGGTGAGCGCCGCACGCAGGAGTTCGAAGTCGTACATGAACTGATGTAGCGATTGACGGCCCGCGTGCGATGGATAGAGAATATCCAATGCGTTGTGTTTCTCTCCTTTCTGATAGAGGTCAATGGCATATTCCAAATCGGGTACGCAAATGCGAACTTGCCCCCCCGGTTTCAAGACACGGAAAGCGTCGCCTAAAAGATGTTGCGCCTTGGCTGCAGACAAGTGCTCCAGCAGGTGCGAGGAGTACAGATAATCGACCGATTCATCCACGAAAGGGAGGCCATAACTTACATCGTGGTGAATGAATCTATGGTGCTTGAGAATCTGCAGGTACTCCTCTTCAGTATACCATTGCTTAACGTTGGTTAGTCGATAGAGCAGCTTCAACACAGCCGCCGGCCAGTTGGAGCATAGAGCATTGAGGCTGCCATCGACGTGAATCCATCCAGGGACCACTTTCATCCCGCTGCCCACATTCACCTTAACTACGCCTGGAGGGACTCGAATTCTTCGCTTGCGACGCGCCCAGCTTACGAAACCACTGAGCAAATCAATCAATTCTCGCATGGCTCTCCATCCCCTTACTTAGCAGCCACCTGGCCCTGGAGGTGGAACGAATCGCGAGATCAGATATAGCATGGGTGAAGCGATCCAAGCGCGAACGATGTCGGAAAGGTGGCATACAAGCCAAACCGGTTGTGGCGGGCGTAAAAATCATTTGCGTGTAGCTACACACATAGCGAGCACATCTTTTACCAAGGCCCGTGTGCTTTCACAAGGGAAACGAACTGCTCAGCAGCCGTCTCGCTGAATTGTTCGCGCACCCAGCGCCACGCTGTGGCTGTCAGACGAGCGCGCAGCCGCTCATCCTGCAGCAGGCGCTCGATAGCTGTCGCCAGTGCCACCGGATCATCCGGCGGTACGAGCAGCGCTTGTCGCTGATCTTCAATCACCTCCGCGATGTTCGGAATGCTGGTCGTTACCACGGGCAATCCACGTCCCATCGCCTCATACACGACGCGCGGAAAACCCTCGGAACGCGTCGGCAATACAAAGAGATCCGATTCGTTGTACAACTGTTCGACGCGTTGCTCTGGTAACCAGCCGAGATACGAAATCTGGGAAGAGATGCCGAGGCGGTCGGCCAGTTGATCCAGGTGCTTTTGCCAGTCGCTATCGGCGGCCCCGGCCATTGTGACGGTGACTGGCAAGCCTTTCTTCCCAAGAGAAGCCACCGTTTCGTACAGGGTGTCATGGCCCTTTCTCGGGATCACGGCCCCGACGCACAACAACCGCGCAGGTTGTGCCAGAGGTCGCTTGGGAAGGTTAGCGAGTGGTTGGACACGCACTAGCGGGCGGGTTCGATACGTTGGGCCGCGTTGCTCGTACGCGCGAATCTGCGAAGCGACGGTGAGCAGCCGCACTTTTGCTCCGCCGAGAGCGATTCGCTCCAGCGCCCGGCTCGCCGCCACATACAAGCCGAGATACCACGGCCGGCGTCCGCCCCAGCGGGCAAAAAGACCAACGCTTTCCAACCAGAGGATGCCGCTGTAAGCGATATAAGGACGGCGGGCCAGCCGGCAGTACAACGCTGCCGCTGCGGCGCGATACGTCGGGAAGAAGATATACGTCAAAGCGCCAGGGTGCCGACGGAACGCCTGCCGAAGGACGCGAATTTGTTGCCAGAACGTTGCCAGGAGCACTGCCAGACGCCGCGACCCGCGCGCCTCGGGCATTTCCATGACCTCGATGTTTGGAGCGTGAAATTCGAACGTATAATTCTGCAACATCTCGTATTGCGGATCACATCCTTTACGATAGATCGGGGCCAGCAGCAGCACGTTTTCAAAAGCAGAGGCGAGTTCTTCGAGGTAGGGACCGTCCAGATTTTGAAAACGCCTTCGCGCGCCATCGTCCACAAAGCAGGCGCGTGACACCACGATCAGGCTCGCGTCAAACCGGTGAGTGCAACAGTCGTTCATAAAGTTCGGTGGTGCGTGTGACCATCCGTTCGATGGAGTAAGATTCGATTTTTGCGCGGGCCGCCTGTCCCAGACATCGTCCCCGTTCTGGGTCGCCAAGGAGCGTACAGATGGCCTCAGCCAACGCACTCGGGTCGGCTGGAGGCACCAGCAAACCGGTCCGTTCATGCTCGATCAATTCGACGTTCCCGCCGACGGCGGTAGCCACAATGGGACGGGCGGCGGCCATGGCCTCCATCAGAGCGTTGGACATGGCTTCGGAGAGCGATGGTAGAACAAAAGCGTCGAGGCCCACCAGAAATGCGGCAGGATCGTCCACTTGCCCTACAAATCTGATGCGCGAAGTCAGACCCAGGGCAGTTGTCTGCTTCAGCAGCGTTTCGCGGCTGGCGCCCTCACCGGCAAGGGCGAAGGTTACATTCGGAAATCGTTGCGCGACGATCGCACAAGCAGCCACAAAGTGCGCATGACCTTTGATCGGCGCGAATCGACCCAGGGTAGCGACCACGGGACCGGTGGGAGGCAGGCCGAATGTTTGGCGCGCGGCGGCCATAGCGCTGGGACACCCAGAAATCGGCGGCAGCGGAATCCCATTAGGGATCACCACCAATTTGCGTGGCGTAGCCATTTTGCATTCTAACAGGAACTTGCCCGCCGGGTTGGAGTTTGTCGTCACGCTGTCGGCAAGCCGATAGACCACCCGCGCAACCAGCCGGTGGAAGCCCTTGTGAAAATAGCCAAGGTTGCGCTCGCTGAGAACGATGTGTCGGATACCCGCGCACCTTCCGCAAACCGCAGCCAAGACGTTGGGGTGGTACAACAGGGAATGTACAATGGAAAATTGGCCCGCATGGAGCAACTTCAAAAACTCCAATAGACCAGTCCGATTGCGATATTGCAGAAGCGGTTGCCGGAACCCGAGGTTAATAATCGGAACGGCGGCCTCCTCGAAGGCAGCACGCAGGACCCCGTCAGCCGAAAACACCGCCAGCGTAGGTGCAAATCTCGTCCGGTCCAGTGATCGCAATAGATGGAGCAACTGTTTTTCGGTCCCACCGACGCCCATTCCTTGTGTCAGGTAAAGGATGCGGATCATCAGCGCTGGGGAAAAAGTGAAGTGGTGGCAAATCCGGCTGACTGGACGGCGACCTGCTCAGGAGTGGAAGCCAGCGTCGGAGCCACGGCTTCTGCGGAAGTCTTGGCGGCTACAAACATGCCCAATAAAAACCAGTACCAAGATGCTGTCCGTCCGTCGATGTCATAACCCGAGATGACGAGCTGTACCGTACAAATCGCCAGAAGCCGCGCCAGTTGTTTGACCTCTGCAGATTGGCTTCGACGCCAAGCCTGCCCGAGCACCCACAAAACACGTCCGAAAAGGACCGCCTCGACGAGAATTCCCAGAATACCCTCGTCCACCAAAGTCTGTATCAGTTGGTGATGCGTCGAATACTCTTGAGGCAGACCGTAGTCCGGTCCTTTGCTGCGAAAATCCAGTTTGCCGCCTCCCACGGCAATGCGTTTCGGATCATCTTTGAGATACTGAAGCGCCGTGTTCCAGATATTCAGGCGGCCTGACAGGAGTGCGTTTGCGTTGCCGGCTTCTCCCACTTGATAGGCTGTGGTTTCCATGAAATATTCCTTCACGCTTGCCGGCGAGAAAAGCGCGGCACCCGTCAGTAGCAGAGCAAAACCAATCAGGGACCAAGCGCGGGACGACCAGCGCGTTTGTGTTAGGGCCAGCATCATGCCACCACAAGCGGCGACCACCCAAGACGTGCGCGCGATCGCGAGAACCATCGCCATGAGACTCACTAACACTACCGTGATCGGAAACGCTGCCTGCCAACCTCGCCCGAAGTAAGGTTTACGAGTCAGATAGAACACGAAATACAGTGCGATCGCGCTACCCAGGGCATTCGAACTACCGAGCAAGCCACCTTCCTGCTTACCCACTTGTTCCGACAGGATAGGGAAGGCCCCGAGCAGTTGCAGAAACATCGTGGAGCAATAGAGCATCAACCAGCAACCCATCGCCGCTGCGAATCTACGTCTCCGCGACCAGTCGGATGAAAACGCCAGCGCAATGAAAAACGTCCCCATATACATCACGGGCTTGATGAAATTCGAAGTCAGGATCTCCGTCCGGCTCGTGATGTCCGCATAGAGTGGAGGATGCAAATAGGCACGCATTGTGGCAACGAAGATCAACAGAAAATACAGGTAAAGGAAGTTCCCAATGTTCTTGTCACGTAGTTTCAAGTCCCATTTGTGCGTGATGGCGAAACGCGCGATGACAACGCCGATCAACATGGCAAAGATGATGTTGAACTCGTTTACCCCGAGCGGCAGAGGGAAAACCAGAGACGTGATGCCGGCGAGTTGCGAAAACATCAGGAGGCCGAAGATACCCCATTCGATGTTGGCTAACGTGGCAAACGTGAATGTCAAAGCAAGTACACTCGCGAGGACAATCAGGTAATGCGTCCGCGTTGTCCACCACCCCGTGACGATCGCCACCGCGCAGCAGATGGCAAAAGTGATAAGCCGTCTGAGGAAGAGAGCCGCTTGAGCTTCGGTTAGTTGCATGGAGTTCGTAAACGTCTGCTGGCTTTAGGTAACTAAAGTAGGCGCCCCGCGAAACACTGTCCAGTGCGAATTCGGCAGTCTTTTGACCGAAAGCAGGGTAGCCATGCCGATCCAATGGCGATTTTGCGCTACCATCGTCTCTCCCGACGCGCGCAACGATCGGCAGACAGCCGCTGGCGCTTTAGCCATGCCAATCACAAGGCTGGCAGTTTTAACACAGCCCTGCGCATTCCAACCACACATCACTCCAGAAACACAGAGCCGCTGCCCGGTCAAGCCCCGACGGACTTGGGTTTGTCCGCGCTATTGAATTGGCAAAACCTAAACCTTAAAATATACCCGATCTGCTTCACCAAATCCCTCCAGGAAGATTTTACTCCCTGATCCGCACTCCGGGCAGAGTACGAAATCGGCAGTTCTTTGATTGCGAGCCCTCGGCGCAGCACCTGTGCAGTAATCTCATGACACACCTCGAACCCGTCACTTTTCAGGTCGAAGCTTTGGATTACCTCGCTATCGAGAGTCTTGTAGCATGTACAGGCGTCCGTAATGCTCGCCCCGAAGAGGAGGTTGATGTAGGAAGTTAGAAACCAGTTGGCGAAACGACGGACTGGCGACATGTTCCGAATTACGCCCCTGAATCGGGAACCATAAACCACTTTGGCCTCACCTTCCAGAATCGGTTTTGCCAGCATGGGAATTTGACTCGGGTCATACTCGAGGTCCGCGTCCTGTATAATGATTGCCCTACCAGTGGCGACGGCGATCCCGTCTCTAACGGCGGATCCTTTGCCGCGATTGACCTTGCGACGAAGGATTCTCAAGTTTTGAGTATTGTGAAACCTCTCTAGCACCTCTGCCGTTTTGTCGCTTGAGCCGTCATCGACAATTACCACTTCTTGCCTGTAACCGCCAAATGGCACTGCCAGGATCACCCGAAGAACCGCTTCAATTGTTTGGTCTTCGTTATACACGGGGATCACAATCGAGATATCCGGTCTCCCCCGGTCCACAGGCCGCGTCGAATTCTCATCCATGTTTCTCTTTCCTTATCTCCGCTGAACCGTTTCGTGGCATTGCTCGGATTCCATCCGTCTCCTGTGCGAACCGGCGTATGAGGAATCTGCCCCGGAATCGCTCTCCCAACGACTGCCCCTCAAGCTGAACTCTGAATGGACAAGCGTTGATGGGAAAAGACCAAATCGTTGTCCCTGAAGAAGGGCAAAGGCGGTCCATTTCTCGCAGCATTAACAGGTTCTCTGGCTATCGAATAAACGGGGGTTGATTGCCCGCAACGGCAAGTTAGATAAAACGATCGAGTACCTGAACCGAGCTTCGTCCTATCTTAATTGTCGAAGACTGATAGCCCTTCTTTTTATATTATGTTGCGCGGAAGTTGGCAAGCTTACCTTGCCGTAGCTCCGGGATCTTCGTGCTTCGCGTTGACAGATCCAGCGCGTCTGTGATAGACGAGACTCCCATGAGTTCTGCGGCAGCGAGAAGGTGGCAGCAGAAGTTTTTGCCGGCCCTTCTCGGCGTGGCGCTTCTCGTGTTCGTTGGCTACTCATGGAAGTGCTTTCGGTTGTCGGCTTCAGCAAATGGGTATTATCGCGGCAACCTTCAGGATCAACTGAATGCTTTTACCGCGGGGCTGAATTTCGCTCATTGTGGTTTTCTCAAGCTTCATTTCCTTCCTTATCACCATGAGTATCGGGCGGATTGTCTTTTTGCGTCCAAGCCCTACACACATTTACTGATCGGCTCGCAAGTTATTAGTGGGGTCCTACAGCGGCTCGGCATTCACCAGTTCACCTCGCAACGACTTGTACTCTACATCTTGTCGGTTTTCTCTGTCATTTTCTGGTGGAAGAGCTGCCAACTGCTTGCGGCAGAAGGAGGGATAACAGCCGAGCATGCAATGCCAAAGATTGCAGTCGCGCTGATCCTGGCCAGCCCCTGGCTGATCTATTGGGCGGGCAACTTGCACACTTGGACGTATTCGGATTTCTTTGCGGCCCTGGGGTTGTGGCTGATCTTGTCGGGCCGCAAGTGGCAGTACGGTATATGCGTCTTCTTGGCGGCCTTCTTCGATTGGGAATTGATTATCTTTTTCTCTGTCTTGGGTGCCTTTCGGCTCTACCAAGAATACCGAACACATCCGCAAGCGCTTTGGCATTTGAGCGCTTGGTTTGCCGTGTTTGTACTCGCCCCGGTGTGTGCCGTAGGCTTGATGTTGCTGATGAACACGGGTTATTTCGGAAACGTGGCGGGCGCGGTACATGATCTAACCGATGCAGCCGCTGTGCGGATGGGATTGGCAGGTGCTGCGTATACATTTTCGGGACATGCAGCAAAGTTCTTGTTTGCCGTTCTTTGGTATTACGGGTCGTCAGTCCTGGTACTTGCGGTCATCGGCATTCGGCAGTGCTGGAAGCAAGCTACGCCGTGGCCGATCGTCATTTTGATCGCCGGTTTGCTGTGGCAGCTCGTGTTTCGCCAACACTCTTTTGTCCACGCCTATACTGCCAGGATCTTGGGTCCTGGCGTCTTCATTTGTGCAGCAGTTGGAGGAGTTACTCTCTTGAGCCATCCGATTCCTCGGTGGCGGGTTTGCGGCGGCGTGTTGCTGTTGCTGGGAGTCTTGCGCCTTCCCCTCGGGGCTGAGGTTTCGGAGAATCCGGTTGGTTTGTATTTTTGGCAAAAGGCTGTTCACTCCACCGACTCCGCAACCTTGGGCTGGGTTCTCAGTGGGGTCCGCTCCACGTTCGAGCATTGTCTGGGAAAGAAAGCGTTAATTGACGAACTGGCGAGCCGCTCCGATGTACCCAAAGGACTTGATGCGTATATGTTTGTTGGTCCGAATGGACAGTTCGTTCTCGCCAAAGAGGACGACCAGCGGATGTTGGATGCTCGCAACCTACCCCCGGCTCTAACACCTCATTTGACCAAAAGTGAGCCTGCGTACACTGATAAGTCAAACGCCCTTGACTCGATGACAACTACGCCCGCGACTATTGCGATCAAAGGACGTCCAAGCCGGATTCGTGGGCTTCTCCTCACACTTTATTTGCGGTTAATCTAACCCGTGTCCACAAGTTTGATTCCGAGGCATCCGGTGCTTCAGAGTTACACCTTGAAGATACTCTTAAAGAAGCTGCTGTTTGCTGGATAAGAGCCTGGCCGTTTCACGAGGGGCGAGACCGGGTTCGGTGCTTGGTGCAAGGGGCGACTTGACGAGATCGCCCCGTCTTTCTCACTGCAAGCCAGCACTCAGCCGGCCTTTCGCGTTGCTTCGACCGCCCAAAAGCCTGATCCCAAGAGGCGCAGTCTGAGCAAGAGTTCCAAGCCGCACACCACCGCTCGCAGGCGAATGACCCATCGGTTTCCTCCGGGGGCTTTGATGGTTGCCGTTGCCTTTGTACAGGTGCGACTGCCCTTCAGCCTAAATCGCAACACGCGACACAAACCGAGCATCCGTTCGAAAAACTGCGCCAGCAAACCACCGTAACCCCATATTCGCCCCAGCAGAAAACCATTGCGCTCAAGTAAATCCATTAGTTCCGCACGGGATATCCCGCGGCGTTGAACAAAGTTCTTGGGCAACAACCAGCGCGGCATCCGGTACAGCAAATACGCTCGCGAGGGTACAGCTAAAAAGAGTTTGCCTCCGCTGGTCAGCACGCGCGCCATCTCGGCCAAAGCACGTCCCGGACTGGGTGCCTGGTGCAACGCGAAGCTGGACAGAACCACAGAGAAACGGCTTCCTGCAAACGGCAACTGTTGCATATCACCAATGGTCACTGGCTCTGGCGCGCCAGCGAGGTGGTCATCATCGATACCCTCGTAACGAACCCTTTCACCAAACAGCTTGCGATAGGGCATGGCGCCGCAACCAATATCGAGTACAGAGCCAGACAGGGAATGCTGGCTCAAACTGCTTTCCAGAAACCACCCGAACTCGGCATGATAACAACTCCATTGCCTTAGTTCGCGCCAACCTGCACGGCTTGGAGGTTTGTTCATTATTGGTATCCGGGGTTTACGGTGGCTCCACGGTCGGCTGCGCCACAGGCGCGTTCCGCCAAAAGGTCACCAAGTTCACTGACGGTGAAGTGCTTTCGGTCGCCAAATTGTTGCAGCGAGGTCAAGAACGATTCCAATTGTGAGGGGCGCAGCATTGTTCCGCCGTAGTTATGGGCCGAAATTGTAAAAGGAATCCCCAGCGCATGCAAGCACTCTACGTCTGCGGCTTCCGTCGGCCATGCGACTAGGCGCGAAACGTATAACAACCTCTGGTCAGTCGGTGCCCGCTCGCCCAGCGGCGATGGGTTCTTGCATAAATCCCCGCCGGGAGCGAACTGCTCGAAGCCGCAATCGGCGGCAAAAAACTCCAATCCAGCCAGTGCTGCCGACTTCTCGGTGCCATCGTCCCAGTTGTGTGCGCCTGGCGTAAAGGAGCGAATTCGACACCCGAAAAACTTCGACAATAATGCCATCGAAATTTGGATGTGTTCCAACTGCGCTTCATCCGAAATTGAACGCCGCCGCAGGTCGTCGTAAAACTCCCGCGTCGGATTGTGCTGCCGGTTGCGGCGACGCCCCAACCATTCGCGGAGTCGCGATGGAGCTGCGCGGCCAATCGTCAAGTGCGTCAGGCCGTGACAGCCAATCTCGATACGCCCCGATGAAACTCCACGATGCAACTGCTCAAAAATGCCGTCAAACTGCCGCGTCCACTCCCACCAAGGTACGAAGTGCTTCCCGTACGGAATCGCAGGCACACACATCACTGTCAATTTGGCATCGAATTGCTCTAGGATGTCCAGAATGCGACGGTAATCATCAGCCTGCAGTATCTGCTTCTTGTGTTTCAGCAACCACCACGAGGCGGGCGGGTCATCAATGCGCAAGCAGACTGGCCAGATGGACCGTGGTGAGTGCTGTGGCGACGTGCGGAATTGGCTCACCAACGCTGCCAAACGAGGCATCGTCCGCGGGACGCGACCACCGCCAAACGGATATTTCACGGGCGGCAGAACGAGGTCGCGTTCCAAGACCGCGCTGAAAACTGGAACGCTTCCGGCGACTGCGCGTAACGCCTCTTGGCCCGCTCCGGGAAAACGGTCCCGGCCATCCAATGCTGAAAGCAGGAAAATGGCATCGAAGCTCGACAGAGAGGGGACTTGCTCCTCGGCGCTATTCACCAGCCGAGATTTGAGATCAAAAACAAGGTCGTAAAACCAACGACAATAGCGTGCCGCCACCACGGAAGCGGGACAGCGATCATCGTAGAGGATGCACAGGTGCTCAGTCATGCAGCAAGTTTTGGTAGAGAGTGTAATAACGGTTGGCGACGCTCGCAATTGAGAAACTCCGACATGCCCGGTCCCGGGCGCGTTCGCTCATGCGATGCCGCAACTCGGCGTCGGACAAAATCCGGGAGATTGCTTCTGCAAGGGCGACGACTGATCCGATCGGCACTCGGAACCCCGTTTCGCCATCGACCACGATATCTGCGACACCGGCGCTGTCGTAGGCTACAATCGGCAGGCCCGAAGAAGATGCTTCCAGTAACACGTTGGGCATGCCTTCGTTCTTGCTGGCCAGGCAAAAAACGTCGGCGCACCGCATCAACACATCCACATCTTCACGTTCGCCCAAGAAGCTGACGCGCGACGCGATTCCGAGTTCGTCGGCCAGTTTCTTGACGTCGACAACAAAAGCTGGCTGGTAGACCAAAGGTCCGGCAAGCAATAAGTGCGATTCAGGCACCGCTTGCACTGTCTCCGCCCAAGCGCGCAACAAGTCGTCCACGCCTTTACGGGATGATACTATGCCCACAAATAGCGCTATCAACTGCGTGGAGGACAGCCCGAACTCCTCCCGCAAGGCGTGTTTCTCTTTGTTTGTTGCCGGATGAAAACGATCGGTGTCCACGCCGTTGGGGATTTTCAGGACACGGCTATTCCAAGGTGATGGCGCCTGTTCACAAAGTTGGCGTGCCTTCTGTGAGGGCGCGATGATGACGCTGATGTTCTGATGCGCCCAACGTCGCAGCGGGCCAAGCCGCCCCACAAATAACCCAAGTGGGTCGTCAATGCCAACCATGGAGATCTTCTGCAGATTGGGTTTGTTTAGCAACCTCAGGACGGCCAAAGACAAAAAATAAAACGGCGGATAACCGTGCGCATGCACCAGCTCATAACGATTGCGCTCACAAAACAATCGCCACGCGAGACGCAAGTTGAATGTGAACGCAAAGAACACCCCGTGCCCGAGACCAGCCAGGCGGTAAATACTGATTCCATTGCGCTGTTCCGTTGGCGGGGATTTGTCGTGCCGCGCCGTGAGGAAAAATATGTCGCAACGATCGCGCAACTGACCGGCTAAGGTCATGGCCTGTCGGCCCGCCCCCGAATGGACCGGCGGCAAATAATAGGCGATCATGCATACCCGCAATCGCTTCGGCGGTCCATTCATGTTGCGACCGCGCTACGACGCTGAATTCCCAAGCCAAAATGCTCGTTGAGCAACCTAATCTGTTCCTCGGTTACTTCTTCCATGGTGAAACGCCGCGCTGTCATCAAGCCCGCGTTGATAATGTGCTCGCGCAGGGGCACGTCGGCAATGATCTCCTCGATCGCGGCGGCCAGTGCCTGCGGCGAGCCGGCGCGGACCAGCAGGCCGTTACTCCGATCTTGGATCAAGGTGGGGATCCCGCCCACCTTGGATGCAATCACTGGAACGGAGCGGGCTTGGGCCTCCAGGATCACTTTGCCTTGAGCCTCGGACAACGATGGGAGAACAAAAATATCCGCCTTCTCATAATGTTGCCACAAGCGTTCCCCCATGGGCACATAGCCACAAAACGTCACCCGCTCCTGCAGGCCTCGTCCCATTACCTGCGCCTGCAAGGAAGCTCCTTCACCGCCGTCACCAACGATGTCCAAACACACGTTCGGACGCGTCAGCGTCAGCGCATCCACCAAATATGTTAACCCTTTTTCGCGACTCAAGCGCCCGACAAATAGTATGCGCACACGGTCTTTCTCGCAACGGGGCCGTGGAGGAAGCAAATCACGCATGCCAAGCACCGTTTCGACAGTTTCATGAACAAAGGGGGTATAGCGCCCGTAGAGATCGTGCAGTGCCGAACCCAGCACAAAACAAAACTGCCCACGTGCCAAATTCCGAGTGACCAGTTCTGTGGCCAACGAGATCGGGCCCATCGGCAGAATTTTTAGAAATGGCCCGTGCGCGCGCCGCACGCTCATGTCATCCGTCGCGATGGAAACAAAGAAGGGTTTTCGTGCTTGCCGCGCCGCCAACAGACCGGCAGCGGCAATGACGCTTCCAACACGAACCTGCAACACATCGCAGTCTTTGATCCCGTCCCGCAGGATTGAATATGTGCGATGCAAATGACGCAATTCATCGGTTCGACCATTGTTCGGAGGCAAAGGCACGTAGCGGAAGTTCTTCCGTTGGATAACATAACCCACTGGTTTCTCAGCCAGATGGACCGGCACGAAAAGCAGTACCTCGTCGAAGTAATCCCCCAGCACTTCCACCGATCGACCGAACCCTCCCCGACTGGCAAAGGAGTCTCCGTCCGTCTCGAAGCGCTTGTGAGTTATTATGCCCAGTCTCATTTAGAAATTTTTCCGTACGCAAAGGACAATGTCAACCGTTTTCAGGCAGTTTGAAGTTGAGATGGATACCAAGGCCGCTATACTCCGAACCCATGCAAAGATTTCTGATCACAGGAGGGGCGGGTTTCATCGGTTCGCACTTGGGTGAGGCACTGCTGGCTCAAGGCAAGGAGGTATTCGTCATCGACGACCTCAGCACCGGCTCGCTTGTCAACATCGATCATCTGCAGTCGAATCCGAAGTTTCATTTTACCAAGGGAACGGTCCTAGACCGGACGGTTGTTGGAAGCCTGATGAGACAGGTCGATTTTACGTATCATCTTGCGGCGGCCGTCGGCGTGGAATTGGTGGTGAAGAGTCCCGTCCATACGATCGAGGCAAATGTCCGGGGCTCCGAGAGTGTATTGGAGGAGGCGAGCAAATGTGACGTCGGCGTGCTGCTGACTTCGACGTCTGAGGTTTACGGCAAAAGCAGCAAGCCATCGTTCCATGAAAATGATGATTTACTGATTGGCCGTCCCACACTAGGGCGGTGGAGTTACGCTTGTTCCAAGCTATTGGACGAGTTTCTGGCGGTCGCCTACTGGCGAGAAAGAAAGCTGCCCGTGCATATCGTGCGGCTCTTCAACACCGTTGGACCGCGTCAAACAGGCCGCTACGGCATGGTGCTGCCCCGTTTCGTCCAGCAAGCCCTGCGCGGCGAACCGCTTTCGATTTATGGCGACGGGAAACAATCCCGCTGTTTTTGCCATGTCAGCGACGTGGTTCGGGCACTTACTGAATTGCCCAATCATTCCGAGTCGATCGGCGAAGTTTATAATATCGGCAGCACAGAAGAGATTACCATTCTAGAGCTGGCCCAGCGCATCAAAGACGCCACAGGCAGTCAGTCGGAACTGCGCTTTATCCCCTACGACCAAGCGTATGCAAAAGGATTTGAGGATATGCCACGACGCAAGCCAAGTACGGACAAAATTCGACGGGCACTCGGTTGGCAACCCACACAAACGCTGGACGATATCATTCGGCGGACGGTCGAGTTTCACCGCAATGCCGCGTCGCCCCCTCGTTGATCTCGGGATCTTCAGTCCGAAGAGAACTGGTGTTGCGCAAATTCTGAAAGTGTTTCACCGTGGCATTGGTTGCCAGCCAAATATTCGAGGAGTTCGCCCAAATTCGCAACGAGTCGTTCTACGGATTCCGCGGTGGGCAGTCGGGGGGAACCGCCGGGCATCAACTCGCTGGAATGGAGCATCATCACCAAAACCGGCAAGCCGAGACGCGTCGCGGCACGACACACGGCTTTCAGTTTTGCACTCGTCATGGATGGGGAAGGACGAAGCCACTGCGGCGCTGCAGGAAACAACGTGTTGAGAGTTTTGCCCAATGGGTCGTGTCGATGTTGAAGAATCCATTCGCGGAAACCTTCGCGATTCCTGATCATTCGCGTCGTGTAAAGAATGGTCACCGGCACTTCATATAATCCGGAGTCGCCCTTGGTGCGGGCATTGCTGGCGTCCAGAAAGTACGGCTCGACCGGAGCATGGCGAAAATCGGGACCACCTTTGCTTCTGCCTTTCGTGTGTTCCCATGAGACGAGCGGCGTCACTGAGGAATCCACCTTGTACCCCAATCGCAACAGCGCAGGAATCTGCAGATGGGAAAAACCCCAACGGCCTGCCCGATAACTTACTGGTTGCTGACGAAGCTTTGCGACAAGAGCCTGGGTCAGAGCTTCCATCTTGCGTGCGAACATTTCCTCAGGCAGTTCGGAAGGATAGGGACGCTCGTCAAAATTGGGAGGGTTCATTTCGTATGGGGGATTCGACCACGGGTGCAAATGGGCGCCGATTTCCGCCAAACCTTGCTCGTGCCAGGGCCGTAGTAAACGATCGAAGCGTTCGGATTGCACGACTTCATAGGTGCACAAGTAAGTGGGTTTGAAGCCGAACCGCGTACACAACGACTGAAACCGGGGCAGCCAATCGAGATTATTGAGGGTCTGGGGGCGACCGAGGGCCCATTGGTTATCGGCTTCGGTGTCGACGGTGACAATCAATTTCGTGGCAGTCATCGGACCCGCGCCTTGAACAAGAGAAACGAAGCAAGCATGGGCACTACCCGAGACACGCTGATCGAGGCGACCACGCCGTACACGCCCCAGAGCTTCAGCATCCACGGCAAGGTTCCCAGGTGCGCCGCGGTCATGCTGATGCGCAAGAGCCACAAAGATTTTTCGGCGACGCGTGCTTGGCAATACACTTCGAAAACAGCAGCGGGCGTCCCAATTGCCGCGAACAGTACCAGCCACTTTGCGAGTTCAATGCTCTTTTGATATTTGGAACCCAGGATTATCGGAAGGACCCAGGGTGCCAGCAACCAAAACAACAGAGCTACGACCAAAAAGCCCGCCCAAAAGTAAACTCCCCAAACGCGCACCCGCCGTCGAGCTTCGGCTTCGTTCACCTCGGCCAACCTCGGAAACAGCATTTGTGAAGTGATTGTCCATAGCCCTTTGGTAGAGGCATCATCGAGACGATCCGCCATGGTGAACCAGCCCAGAGTTTGGAACGGCAGAAACGTCCCCAACATCACATTATCTATTCGTGATTCGATGCTGTACAGGACGTTGAGCACGGAAAGGCGTTTCCCATACCCGAGCGAGTCCGGTCGCACCCGATCGTTGTGTATCTGATGGCGCAGCGTCCACCGGTAAAAGATCAGATTGGTGAGGGCGGTGGTGCCGAAATTGGCAAGAAACACCAGGGGTATCCACTGTGTCAGCACCACCACGGTCCAGGTCATGGATGCTACGCACAACATCTGGATGGCGCGAAAGGTGGCCAAGCGCTCAAACTGTTTCTTGGCGCTGAGCACCGACCAAAAGCTATCCATCGCGTAGAAGAAAGGAAACAGCACCGCAGCCAACAGGAAAGAAATCATGATCTCGTTACCCTTGGACCTCCAACACGCGAAACCGATTGCGACAATTGCAATACATCCCACCAAACTGAAGCGGAGCCGCACGCGCGTGCCACGGGAAAAGAAGCCGTCGAAATCCTGCGCCGCGGCCTGAGTGATCGCCGTGGCGATACCGGGCAGGGACAGGAAGCTGAGCACGCCGACGGTTGAATAGACATAGCTGTACCGACCGTATTGAGCAGGTGAGAGAAAGTGTGCATACAAAATCGCTGAGACAAATCCCAATGCCTGTCCCAAGAAGTTCAGCGGCATCAGATAAGCTCCCTTGCCGATGAAATAGCGCACCGTGTCACTGGTCCGTACATGCGTCCACCATTGCCGTGCTGTGACAGAAGCAGGACTGGAAGTTGGAGATGGTTTCGGCAGCGCCTCTTTCACGAGGAGAGGGATTCTAGTGATGCAGGTAAAATTCGCAAGCCGCATCGGTGATGGCATGGTTTCCTGCAGCGGCGTTCTGCGAGTGCCGGGGGAGCCAGGATGTTCAGTTGCTGGCGGTCATGGTCCATGGCCCGCCGCAATTTCCAAATTGTACCATCGCTGCTCATCGCCGAGGCCGCGCAGAGAGGCCTCCGCTTGGCTCAGCGCTATTCCTTTGTCCTTGCTTTCCAAGGGTGTGTACATAGGCTATGGCTCAATTTCCTGTTGGATGATTCCATGAGAGATTCCCTCAGAACATATTGGTCTAAGTTTCGAGCCTTTCACGTCCTCAATCGCATCCGATACGGCATGCGCAATCGGTATGGGCATCTGGACCGTGAAATCGGGCGCAATCGGTGTAGCAAAATCATGGAGATCGGCACATGGAACGGCAATCATGCCCGCATGATGATTCAAGAGGCCCTCAAGTGGCATCGACCCGAGGAAATCTCCTATTACGGCTTCGATCTGTTTGAAGACGCCGAGCCGGATGTGCTCGCCAGAGAGGTCGGCAAGTCTCCCCCAAGCGTCGAGGAAGTGCGTGGGAAGCTCAAGTGTTTTGCCGGGCAGGGAGTGCACATCCACCTCTACAAGGGGAACAGCACGGTGGTCCTTCCCCCCTTGGTGACTTCGCTCCCGCAGATGGACTTTGTACTGATCGACGGAGGGCATTCCATTCCGACCATCCAGTCCGACTGGATCAACACGCAGAAGGTGATGGGGGCACACACCGTGGTGATTTTTGACGACCATTATACCGACCCGCCACCCCACCTCGACGGCGCCGGTTGCCAGTCGATTGTTCATGGTCTTGATGCCAGTGCTTACGAGGTGAAAATCCTGAAGCCAATGGATCAATTCGAGAAGCAGTGGGGCGTCATGAAAATCAGCTTTGTCAAGGTGACACGGAAGTCACCGCGTGCGAATCCCGCCTAGCTGGTCGACCGTTTGCGCGCAATCACAATGTCGTGCACGTGTTTCGCATTCCGGAACTTTCCAATCCTCTAGTCAGCAAACCTGGGGGCTTTCAAAAGCTCGATGAATCGACGCGGAGAAAGGAAAAACACGGAAGGGTCGAACTGCTTCGCGTGTTCATCCGCGCCCAACCAGGGCGACTCAAGCGCGCTCCTCCACGCAAAGGTCCATTTCTTTGCTGCGGCAGCGCCGAATCAGCACGTTGTAGTGACTCTCCCATTGCTCAGCCAGCTTGTGATGATCGAAGTTTTTGACCACAAACGCGCGTCCTGCACGTCCCATTTCAGGCCACCGGTCGGCGACTTGGATCATTCGTTCGATTTCTTTCGCCAGAGCACCGGCATCCTTCTCTGCGGCCAGAAAGGCTGTTTGTCCTTCAACCACGGAATCCGGAAAGCCATTGTGCCGTGTGGCCACGACCGGCAATCCTGTCGCCTGGGCTTCGATCAAGGTCACATTCTGACTCTCAGCGACGCTGCCTTCTGTTGTATAGCTCGCCATGAGGAAGATGTGGGCCTGATGGTATAAGTCGATCAATTCTTGTCGGGTCTTTTGTCCGAGTAGAAAGACGGTATTCTCCAGTCCAAGATGCGCCACCATTTGTCTGAGTTCCGATTCCAAGGGGCCGTCGCCCACGATGTCATATCGCAGACGATATCGGCGCGAGAGTTCACCAATCGCTTGTATCGCATACCGGTGGCCTTTGACTTCAATCAAACGCGCTGTCGTCAGGATCCGCACCATCCCATCCTCGGGAGGGTGTCGTTCGGCGAGACGATAAAGCTCAACGTCAACACCCATCGGTATTCTCGTAGCCTTCTCGGCGGGGCAACCAGCTTGGATGACCTTTTGCAGCGCGAAATGAGAGCCGGCTGTGATTAGGTCGGCCTTGCGGAACATATTCGTATAAAGGCCCGGGGTTTGGTACTGCCGCTTCATGATGTCTCCGCCGTGGTACGTTACTACCAAGGGGAATCCGTCAAACAGGTCCTTCAAGAACGCGAACAGCAGACCATTGCGTCCAAAGTGGCAATGCACCACGTCGAACGTGGTGTCGAGGAACGGCTCCAAGAAGAACGTAGTTTGAAGAGTCAGCGCAGCCCTTCCATAAGTCCGCACATCCAATGCTTTGATCAGTTCCCGCCGATGAGTGCGTACGTGTCGGGAGAAGATTCGAAGTGCATATCGTAGGCGTGTCGGCCAATTGGTCGGGGGATCAACGTACACCGTCTTGGAACTCAATCCGTAGATTTGAATCTTGCCGTGTGCGAACGGCTCCTGCGGATCGGATCGGGCGATCACCTGGACATCATGACCCCGATCAATCAAACCAGTGATGTGATCAAGAACGTAGGTTTCGCAAAGTTTGGGGAAACTGTTTGTGATGACGGCGATCTTCATTTCACAGTCTCATGTTCTAGATCTCAGCGATATCGGATCTCCTAGTCTGTGAGGAATTGGTTCGTCTTAATGCGCCGCTTTACGGCCAACTATAATAAAGCCCGGTCCTTTGGCGAACAAGCCCAATAAAGCCGCGGTCGCCATGCCGATTCCCCAAGCCGAAAGCATCCCCACTGAACGGATGGCACGACCTACCAAGGCTTGCGATTGCCGTCTTTGACACTGTTCTTGCAGCACGCTTGTCAAACGTGGAGTGACGTTCCAACTGAACGTCTTGGTTCGCTCGATTTGAAAGCCCGTTTGCTTCAAGAGCGCCGTCAGGGTCGACGGAGAGAAATGATAGAGATGGCGGGGTATGTCGACCGGATGATGATCGAGCCGTCCCAGCAGCCAGAATTCCGCGTTAGCAGCGCTAGGTGCGAGAATTACGACGCGCCCGCCCGGCCGCAACAGTTGGATAATTTTCTCCAAGGCAGCTTTGGGATCGGGCAAGTGCTCTAACACATGCCACAGCGTCACCACATCAAAGCTGGCGTCCGGCCAGGGGCACGAAAGCACATCGCCTGTGTGCACCTCCGCTCCGAGCGCCTCGCGGGCACGAGCCGCCGCCTGTGCGTTCCATTCCACTCCCGCCACTTGCCAGCCGTGTGGTTGCATCTGAGCCAGAAATCGTCCCGTCGCGCATCCCACGCCAAGGAGTCGACCCGGTAAAGGATACAGCCGGTTAATCAGGGACCGTCTCTCTTCGTGCCTCCGCTCACCAATCCACAGCCAAATCTTCCTACCAAGTCCTCTGAGGCCTCTTAATCGAGGAGTTTCAACTCCAACCTTTTGTTGGTATGGAGAGTAGCAGGGTGGATAGAAGAGGGCCAAACTCTCTGCGGTCGGTCGCGGATTTAAATACACCAGCCCGCATCGAGAGCAACGCACCAGTCGAAACTTTTCACGTGGGGTTTCGAGGTAGCGATTGTCCATCCCTTCGTAAAGGAGGCGATGCTCCATACCGCCGCACAAGTTGCAGGAGACTTCTTCAAGAATAAGCTTACTCATCAGTTCTTTTTTCGAAAGAGTACCACGCAGACGATCACACAAACAACGCGAGACATGGCGAGGGAGACCAATACACCCAGCAGTCCCCACCATTTCAATAACAGTGGCATGGTTCCCAAGTGAGTTGCCGCGACTGTCAGCCGTGTGATCCATAGCCCTTTCTCGTCGGCGCGGGCTTGGCAATAAACCTCAAAGAGTGACCACGGCACTCCGATCAAGGCGATCAACACCAGCCAGCGAGCCAGCCGCACGCTCTGCAAATACTTGCTGCCCAAGATCCACGGCAACAGCCAAGGGGCAACCATCCAGAAGCCGGCTGCCAGCACAGCGAACACCACCAGCAAGTACACACCCCATGCCCGCACACGGCGCCGGGCCTCCGCCGCGGAGACTTCTGCCAAACGCGGGAAGAGCAACTGGGAAGTGATGGTCCAGGTTCCTTTCATCAAGGCATCGCTAATTCGATCGCCCATTTGGAACCACCCGAGTTCGTGGAATGGAAGGAAAGTCCCGACCATGACATGGTCTGCGCGCGCTTCTGCGCTCATCAATACGCTCAGCGCGGACAATCGTTGTCCATAGCCAAAAGATTTGGGATTGACCCGATCGTTTTGACAAAGGCGCCGTGTCCAGAGATAAAAAGCAAGGTTTGTCAGCCCCATGGTCCCAAAGTTGGCGGCAAATACCAACGGCACCCGCTGAGTCGACACCAATGTGAACCACGTCATGCCTGCTACGGCCAACATCTGTATTAGACGGAACAGGGACAATGTTCCGAATCTTTTCTTACCGGTGAGCATGGACCAAAACGTATCCGTGGCATAGTAAAGAGGGAAAAGGATCGCCGCCAAAAAAAACGCCCACATGACTTCTGTCCCCTTGGTCTTCCAACAGGCAATCCCCACTCCGGCGATCACCACGGACCCAAGCAAGGAGAACCGTTGGCGAAGGTGTGTGGCGCGAGGGTACACCCCATCGAAATCCTGCGCAGTCGCTTGAGCGATTGCCGTACCCAACCCGGGCAACGATAGAAAATTCAGTAGTGTCGCCGTGGCGAAAACGTAGCTGTATTCCCCGTATTGGTCGGCAGACAAAAACCGCGCATACAAAACAGTGGAAACGAATCCCAATACCAAACCCAGAAAATTCAGCGGGAACAAATACAACCCCTGGCCGAGAAAGTAGCGAACGGTCTCTCGTTCCAGGAATCGCGCGAACCAGCTTCGCACGGCTCCTGGCGGTGAATCCTTGATGACCTCGGGGGGACCGTTCACAGTGAGCGTGCAGTCTAACATTCAAAACGGGATTGGCAAGGCTGAGAGCAAAAATCCAGAAAACTTGTTGCCGCCGCGTCGAAAGTAGTCTACCGGTTCACAGCATGCTCCGCAAAGTTGGCATTTTGGCGGCCCTCTCTGTTCTGACAAGCTCATGCAGCCAGATTACAGGTCCGGCTCCGCAATTCCGGCACACCCGAGTCCTTGCACAGCCCTTCAATCCAGACTCACCCAGGATCACGATCCTCCCTTCTGCGAGGAATGAATTGTATCGCGAAAAGGAGCGCATCGTTGTGAGAACCAGCCGCGACACTTGGATCCGGGTGCTCAATTTGCGCGGAGCCGTTGTTTATGACGGCCCACCTGGAACACTGCCGCGATTGCCCGTCGGCCATTACTTTGTCGAGACGGCCAAGGACAAGACGCAATTTGCGGTCTTGCCCAGCGATTACACGGGCGTATCGTTTCTGGGCACAGAAGCGAACTGGGACGGTTCGGTCGCACAATTGCTTCAGCAAATCGGCCCTGGCTGGTCGCGCGCGTTGTACAATGGCAATACCTGGCATGAAGTCGAACCCCAACGCGGTGTATGGGATTGGCAAAAATTGGATACGGTGGTCGCCGGTTGCCAACAAAGCAACAGCAAACTGATCTTGACGGCTTGGCTGCGACCGACCTGGCTCACGGAAGATACTGAATTCATTCCGCTGTATTGCCAATATCTTCGCCAATTGTGTCTACGCTACGGCGACCAGTTGTACGCCATCGAAATCTGGAATGAGCCGAACTCGCGTGCGCGTTGGCCGGACTCGCCCGCGGAATGGCTGCCATTTGAAAAATCGGCGGCGGAGGTACCGGCCGCGTATCTGAATGTCCTGAGCAACGCGTATCTCACCATCAAGGGTATTGATCCCCACGTCAAAGTCTACGGGGCGGGGTGGGGGACACCGATTACCGAGGGTTTCATTGAACAGTTGGCGGCACTGGGGGGGCGGCGATATCTGGATGGATTTACGTTTCACGACTATTCCATGCGGGACGCACCACCTGATCAGAGCGCCCTGCTGCCTGACGGATTGCGTCCACGGATCGATCAGGTTGTGGCGAAATATCGCTCGCTGTATAGTGGTCGGAACCTGGTGATGAACGAAGGGGGTCTTTACGGGCGAAGCGCATTGGGCATCCCGAATACCCAGGAAAACGGCCGTAGCGCCTTGCTCAGCAACCTAGATTGGCGACGCGGGATGAACCGTACGATCAAGTTCACGGTCATGTATCGAGCCGCGGGAGTTCAGGCAGTGATCGCGCATGTTTTAACGAATTGGGCGAACGACCCAGGGCGAAACAACGAGGTCCTCGGTTGGGAATACGGTAACCGCGGCCCGCATCCCAAAACCACCGCATTCCTAATGACCGGCTACAGGCTGAACGGGGCCCGACTCACGGCGAAGCGGATCATCGATGACAAGGTTTTTCTTTACGAATGGGAACTTGCTAATGGGCGGAAATTGCTTTTTGCTTGGTGTACGGAAGGACATACGGTAACCTGGCGGCCGGATGAGGTCTTGCGCCCCACAGATATTTTCGGGAGCAAGATTCAGGGACACTCTCTTGGTGAGGAACCCCTTCTGTTCTCTGATATCACCGTGGAAACCTTTGCCAAGGCCATTGGCCGGTGAGGAACGAGGCCTCTCCTTGCTGCGGTTGTTTCTCGGTTTCGGTTTCGGCATTCATCTTTGTCAATCTTGAGATCCCGAGCATCTTTTTTCGTGCCGACTCAACCCGTCGCAGGAAGGGCAATTGCGATAGTGGTGGGAGGGCGCCGGGTTGGTTCGCTAACTGCTTTCGTTTGGGCCAGAATTGACAGGACGCAAAGCCTTGAATCATCCCATCGGTTTCTCGCATTTGAAGCTCGCCAAGGTGTCGCTCGGCGCCGTTCTGGCTGCTTGGGTGCTGAACGTGGCGATACCGGGGACCACTGCCTTTGCCCAGATCGATTTGTCGACGAACAAGCTGTTTACTTTACCAGTGTCCCGCAACGGGCTGTTCCTTGAATCGGATATCATCACTCTCAGCAATGCAGACGCTTCGGCGGTGCAGGTGTCGACTCTGGATGGCACCATCGTCTACGAAGGCCCTCCGACGGCGCTACAGTTGACGCGCGGCCATTACTTCGTTGAGACCACCGATGACAAGACACAATTCGCCGTGTTGCCGGGAGATTACCATGGCGCGCCATCTTTCGGTGTGGAAGCTGAGTGGAACTCATCCGGCCTTCAGACATTGCAGGAGATTCAGCCTGGTTGGTCCCGAGCGCTATCCAGTGGCAACACCTGGCTGGAAGCGGAACCTCAACGGGGAGTCTGGGATTGGGATACACTGGATCGGAATGTGGACTTGTGCTACCAGAATGGCGCCAAGCTGATCTTGACGGCGTGGCTGCGGCCGACGTGGCTCACCAATGACGACGAGTTTATCCCACTGTACTGCGAGTATCTTCGCCAACTGTGTTCGCGCTACGGCGACAAGCTGTATGCCATCGAAATCTGGAACGAGCCCAACTCGCGTGCCCGCTGGCCAGACTCTCCCTCCGAGTGGCTGCCGTTCGAGAATTCGGCCGCGGAGGTACCCGCCGCCTACATCAACGTGCTGAGTAACGCCTACTTCACCATTAAAGGTGTCAATCCAAACATCAAGGTGTATGGCGCGGGCTGGACCACACCGATCACGGAGGATTTCATCGAAGAATTCGCCGCGTTGGGCGGCCAGTCATACCTGGATGGATTCACGTTCCATGATTACTATATGCGTGTTTCACCGCCCGATCAGGCTACGCTTCTGTCGGACGGCCTGCGACCACGAATTGACCAGATTGTCGCGAAGTATCGTTCGCTCTTCGGGTCCCGCGACCTTTTTATGAACGAAGGCGCCTTCTACGGCCAAAGTGCGCTGGGCATTCCAAACACGAGCGCGAATACAAACACCATCACTCTTTCGAGCGACCTGTCGTGGTATCGCGGCATGAACCGGGCCGTGAAAATGATGGTGATGTACCGCGCCGGGGGAGTGCTTGGCGTTGTACCGCACGTGATTATTGAATCGGGGACTGACACGAACAACAATGTCGAGATTTTCGGCTGGGAATTCAATGGGCGTGGGCCACATCCCAAAGTCTCTGCTGCTTTAATGACCTCTTACTGGCTGCAAAATGCTTCGTTTGTCGACTATCGAATTCCTGGCTCCAACGTGTTCCTGTATGCGTGGCAACGACCGGATAATACGTCGCTGCTCGTTGCGTGGGCTTTGGAAGGCCAATCTGTTCCTCTGGTGGCCAGCGGGCTCCCATCAGCCACCGACATCTTCGGGCGTCCCGTCGCGGTTACAGCTCTTTCCGAAGAGCCAGTGCTCTTCTTTTCCAGCAGTCCCGATGCTTTGGAGTTGTTACGGACCGTTCGATCAAAGATTGCGACCGTTACCAACCTTGCTCCCGTCTTCGACTCCCTCCCCACTCAAAGCGTGATCGCGGGTCAAACTCTCCAGTTCACGATCTCGGCAACAGATCCCGACAATGACCCAATCACCTATTCCGCGGCTCAACTTCCTTCAGGCGCCACTTTCGATCCGAACGCACGCACGTTCTCATGGACACCAACTACGGGGGCGTCCGGACCTTACGACATCACATTTGTCGCTACCGATGACCAGGGCGCCAGCACATCCAACACGGTCACCGTGACGGTGGCGGGTTCGGTGTTCGATGGATTGATCGCTCATTGGAAACTTGACGAGGTCTCCGGGACCACCGCCGCTGATTCAGCGGGAACCAATAATGGAACGTTGGTAAACTTTGACTTCACCCCTACTTCGCCCTGGGGGCGAGCCCATAAAGATCGTGGGTTGGCCTTCGATGGGGTTAAGGACTATGTGGGTATTGACGGCAATCAGCTTTATCTGACGAATGGCTTTACTGTAGTGACCTGGATCAAGCCGCAGAACGCCATGGTGCATGGCGCCTTTCTCTCGGTCCGCTCGTCCTTCAAAAATAGCGGCTTTCGATTTTTCGTCTACGAAAATTCGCTGGAACTGGAGGGACAAACCACCGCCGGATGGCAGTACACCTCTTTCGCCGACAACGCCATTTCGAACGGTGTGTGGTACCACGTGGCGGTCGCATACGATCAATCCAAGCTCACTGTTTATCTCAATGGAGTGGCTCGAGGCAGCGCCGATTGGGGGGGCGATTTCATCATGGACCCCACCGCCACCAACAACAGAATCGGAGACGAAGGCGGCTATTACTTCGACGGGGTCATCGACAACCTGATGATTTTCGGACGTCCGCTGACGGCGTTTCAAATCCAAACTCTCTACCGCCCGAACAACTCGGCGCCCGTCCTCAGGCGGGTGAAAAACAAGCGGGTCCACGCGGGCCGACGAATCCGGATCAAATTGAAAGCCAGGGATCGCGATCATGACGCGCTTACTTATTCCATCTATCCGTTACCGGCAGGTGCCGTACTGAATCGGCGCACATTGGTGTGGAGACCTTTGCCTTACCAGATCGGTCAGTACGATTTGACGGCTACCGTCAGCGATGGATGTCTCACCAGCAGCCGGCAGTTCACCATAACCGTTCACTGAACAGCCATATGGTTGATTTATAGCCACACTGCTCTGTCGATGTGTGGCTCTCGACGATTGAAAGTCGCGGCGACAACAATGCTCGAGTCATTTTGTTAGACGCTCCGTCATTCCACATCATTTCCCAGTCTCGACGCGATTACGTCGCCATGCGAGTCGAAGGTCACTTTTGCCACGACAAACATGCCGCTACTGATCCGTCCGTTCGGGAACACGGTGCGAAAACGCAGGTCGCGAAAGCGGAGCACCGTGCAGCCGTTTTTTTGAATTTTCTCGACGACCGGGAAGACAGCGAACCAACGGAACAGTTTGACCGCCTCCGTTACCCCCGCTTTGGGCAGCAGTTTGTCGTCGTGAAATTGCACAAACGTGTCGTCGCGCGCGCCGCTGATCCAATGAACCGCCACCCCATCATCGCGAACAATCGTCCATCGCAACGGATTCAGCGGTTGGGGAAATGCGTCGATTCTTTGCGTCGCCGCCGTTCGTGGGGCTTGACGGAGCGCATCCGCTCGCGACACACCGCATAGGAGGAAGTAACCGCCTACGACGGCCAGCCCAACCCGCGCAACCCTCGCCTGTTGTGTGAGGATCGCGGCCGCCAAGCCAAGGGTCAGCATCACCCACACATACGGGTCGACAATGAATACCCAACTCAGCGCGAAACGCGCGTCGGTTAACGGCCAGAGCAATTCGGTCCCGTAATTGGTGATCCAATCAAGAAACAGATGGGACAGCATTCCGGCCACCGAGGCTGCATAAAGCAACCTGAACTTTTTCCTTCCCGAGAGTTGCCAGAACGCCCAGGCCACCAGCGCCGCCCACACCGGCAGCAGCACGGCCGAGTGGGTGAAGCTGTGGTGCCAACGAAGATAGGTGTTCTCTCCCAAAGAGGCTATCGCAATGTCGATATCGGGAAATTCCGCCGCCGCAATGCAGGTCCAGAGCGCTGCGCGTCCGGATTGGGTTCCGCCACGTTGTCGAAATCCGCAGTACCCAATGAGCGCCCCCGTTAATCCGTGCGCAATGTTATCCACAAAGTCACAGTACCTCGCCTCCACCCGCATCGGCAAGTGCACGACGGCAACGAAGGTGCCAAATGGGACGCCAACGCGTTTCGCTCCGCCGAAGTGGGGGCCGAGTCTGCCAGACGCTGATGTCGTTTTCGGCGATCGGTCACGATTCCATGCTGACGGCTCAGTTAAGGCACGCTCCCCGTCGCTGAGAATTGACGAGCGCACTCGGCCCTCTTAAGTTGTCCCATTCGCAGACGATTTGACCACCAAAGAACTCAATGCCAGAACGACATATCAAACCGCCGCACGCCCGTGTGCCCGAAGAAAAACGGGCGACAGAATACCTCGCCAACGAACGCACGTTTCTGGCGTGGATCAGGACCAGCATCGCGGTCATTGGCGCCGGATTTGTGATCAGCCGATTTGCCTTCTGGCTGCGTGAATCTGAGCCCAGTCAACGCGCGCTGCCCTTGCCGAGTCACAAATCGATCATTGTGGGCGTAGCCTTGATGGCCTTGGGCGCGCTCCTCGCGATTCTGGCCGTCTGGCGCTACCACGTTGTCAACCGCTGCATTGACGAAGGCCGCGTGAAAGCGGATCGTGGGCTGGTGATTCTTGTGACGGTGTTCGTGGTGTTATTGGCAACGGGTATGATTCTGTTCAGCTTGCTGGCTACGGAGGGGCGATGAGAGGCAGAACGGCCGCAACTTAGACGGTCGCGCCACCGACGATTTGGCTTGTACCCGGCGGATTCTTATTGCATATAATTTGCAATATGAACGGAACGCCGAGGCGGCTCGAACCACACTTGACTTTCGTGAGGCCTGACGGCAAATTCGGCGCCGGCGTGACGAAATCTCGTTTCCTGACCGTTTTGGTAGGGTTGCTGTACCTGAGTGTGGCCCTCGTCTTCGGGGTCATCCATCATCACGAGCATGACAAACCGCTCAGCGACCACCATGATTGCCCAGCATGCACTTGGCACATCGCCGCCGTCACCGATGTGCCGCTCGTCCGTCCTCTGATCTTCGTGCCGGTGGTCGAGCGCCCGCTTTTGCTCGCCGATTGCGCGCCGCATTCCGTTGTATCTTTTGCTTTCTGTCTCAGTCGCGCGCCTCCTGTCAACCCGGCATAGCTCGGGTCATTCCAACATAAACCGTGGCTGCGAATCACGCTCGCGATACGCGTAGCTTTTCGCGGCTCCAACAACTTTCACAGGAGGAAAGCCAAGGTGAAGAAATATCTTTGCCGAATTGTCGTGGCGACGGCGCTGCTGGCGCCGCCCGCCGTGCGCGCCGATGTGGGCGATGGCGCCCTCGACGCGTTGAAGCAGCAAATGCAGCAGATGCAGCAACAAATGCAGGAATTACAGCAGAAGATCCAGGATTTGGAGGCCGGCCGAACGTCCGCGCCGCCGGCCGCCGTCACGGCGCCAGCACCAGCGGAAGCAGTAACACCAGAACAGTTGAGGCAGTTGAACGAAAAAGTGAATCAGGTGGCAGAGGCGCAACGGAAGGTCTTACCGAGTGAGTTCAACCCGTCCATCGGGCTGGTCGGGGAAACTGTGTTTTCGTACCGGTCGCAGGGTTCCAACGCGACGGGAAGCGATCGGCCCGGTGGCTTTGACGTGAACCAGCGCTCGGTTGAATTGAATATTGCCGCAGCGGTCGATCCGTTCGCGAAAGGGTACGCGGTTATCAACGCCTCGGCGGATCCGGTCACGGGGGAAGCTTCGCTCGGCGTCGAGGAAGCCGCGCTCCAGACGGAGTCGTTGCCGTGGAATCTGACGCTGAAAGCGGGCCGGTTCTTCGGAGAGTTCGGACGGCTGGCCTATATTCACGATCACGAACTGCCATTTGTGAATCGTCCACTGGTGCTGGACCAGTACATCGGCGGGGAATCGCGCTCGGACGGCCTACAGCTCAACTGGCTGGTGCCCATCGAGCACTACGTCAGCTTGACGCTCGGCGTGGGCGATCAGTTCGGCGCTGATAGCCCGAATCCAAACAATCCGGGCGATTTCCGCAGCGCCGACGAGTTGAACTTCTGGGGACGGTTATCCACGTACTTCGACCTGACTCCGAATTGGCAGGCCGAGATGGGCGTGTCCGGTTTGTTGAATCCCCGCACCAACGATCGTGGCGGCGTGGATTCTTTTACGGGATCCGGCGGCGTTCCGCTGACCGAACGCGAACGGCGGCTCGGGGGACTGGACTTCTCGCTGCGCTACGTGCCGTTGCGGGACAACCAGTTTCGCAGCGTAACGTGGGGTACGGAGTTGCTCTACAGTGACAACCGTTATCTCCTCGATCCAGACGGTATCCCTGGCAACGGCGACGAGTTCTCGCACAGCGTCGGATCACTCGGATTGTATTCGTATCTCACGTGGAAATTTCACCGGCAATGGTCGACGGGCTTCCTGTTCGACTACCTGCAAGATGCGGCGAATGAACAGGACCGCACGTACGCCTATTCGCCCTACCTCACATGGGCCATCAGCCACTGGAATCAACTGCGCCTGCAATACACACACACCGACCACAATGCCGTATCCGGCCTGAAGGACGATGACGCTGTGTATCTGCAATGGGCATGGATTATCGGCGCGCACTCGCACGGGTGGCAACAACGCTAACCGAAAGGAAATCTAACGATGAAATCGAAATTCGTTTGCCTGTTGTTGTTCGCAGCCCTGGCCGCGGGGGCACCGGTGCGCGCCGCCAAAGTCCGCGTGGTCGCCACGCTCACGGATCTAGCTGACCTCGCCCGCAACATCGGCGGGAACCATGTCGAAGTGCACAGTCTGGCCACGGGCGTCGAAGATACGCACGGCGTGCCGATGAAGCCGAGCTTCGTCCCGTTGATGAACCGGGCCGACCTGTTGTTGCTGGTGGGTTTCGATTGCGAGCACGCCTTTCTGCCCGCGCTGATCGAAGCCAGCAAGAATCCGCGGATTGAATACGGTCATTCTGGATACGTGGACTGTTCTCAGGGCATTATCCCCGTGGAAGTACCCAAGTCCACGGATCACTCCGAAGGCGACGTGCATCCCTATGGCAATCCCCATTACCTGCTCGACCCGCTGCTGGCGAAGACTGCGGCCCAGAATATCTACAACGCGCTGGTAGCGTTCGCACCGCAGTACGCAGCAGATTTCACCGACAATCGGGACGCGTACATCGCGAAACTCGACGCGAAAATCGCCGAGTGGAAAAAAGAGGCTGCGCCTTTGAAGGGAGTGAAGTTCGTTTCCTATCACGAGCACTGGCCGTATTTTGCGGCCCGCTTCGGGATGGATTACTTCGGCACCATCGAGCTGCGGCCGGGCATTGACCCGACGGCGCGTCACATCGAGGACTTGATCTCCTCGATGAAAGCCGACCACGTTGCCATCGTGGTCCGCGAGCCGCAGTTCCCGGAGAAAGTGCCGAGGTTGATTGCCGAGCAAACCGGCGCGACGTTGGTGAAACTGCCCATCATGCCGGGCGGCGTACCGGACACAGGTACGTACATTGAAATGATGGATTACATCGTCAAGACGATGGTTGCAGCGGTCAACAAATGAACAAAGAAGGCTCGGGTCTGCTCCAAAAGATTGGGGCAGACCCCGCCTGGCAGAGCCATGAGAGAATCTTTGATTACGTTGGATAACCTGAGTATTGGCTATAACAATCAGCCGGTGCTCCGCGGTATTTCGTTGGCTATCGCTCGCGCCAGTTTCACTTCGATCCTCGGCGCCAATGGCTCCGGCAAATCGACCATGCTCAAAACATTACTCGGGTTGATTCCGCCGCTGGCTGGCCGCATCCGCTTCGCCGTGGATGGCGACGCGCCTCTCGTGTTTGGTTACGTGCCGCAGTCTTTCGACTTGGACCCGCTGTATCCATTCACGGGTTTTGATGTGGCGCTCATGGGCGCCTTCGGGCGTCTTCGTCCGGGTCGTTTCGTCCCGCACAATGAGCGGACTTTCACCCATCAGTGCCTCGCGGCGGCCGGTGCTGACGGCTTCGCGCAAAAGCGATTTGCCGAACTGTCCGGCGGCCAAAAACAGCGCGTGCTCATCGCCCGCGCGTTGGTGACGCGTCCGGACGTGCTGGTGCTCGACGAACCCACCGCCGGCGTGGACGCCGTCGCGACACACGCGGTACTGGAGTTCATCTCCAAAATCCATGACGAAAAGAAAATCACGATTCTGTTGGTCACACATGATTTGCCGATTGTCCGCGAACACGCCCAGGAAGTTATCTGGCTGCATCAGGGTCGGGTGTTGCATGGAACCGTGAACGAACTGCTCTCGCCCGAACACATGGCCGAGGTTTTTGAAATGGAGCTTTGATGAACCTGCACGCGTCCCACAAAGGTCTTCTCACCCTGAGCGAAATGAAGGGTCTCTGTCGTTGCAGCAAGAGATTCTGCGCTTCCTTCAGAATGACAAACACGACAGACTAACATGGAATCACTCCGTCAGATTCTGTCGCTGGATTTTTTGCTGCGCAATTCTGTCTACACGAGCGTGCTGGTCGGTTTTGCGTGCCCGTTGGTCGGCGTCTATCTCGTGTTACGGCGGCTCATCTTCATGGGCGTTGCCTTGCCGCAGATTTCCTCGACCGGCGTGGCCGTCGCACTGTCATTGCCGCTCTGGCTGGGGCTGCGGATGACGATGCACGGTCCCCACAGCGAACACGTGCTGGCCTTTGTGGGCTCGGTCGTGTTTTCGCTGGTCGCCATCTTGATCCTGGCGCTTTTGGAGCGTCGCGCCCGTGGCTTGCCGGAGGGCCGGTTGGGGACGGCCTACGTCGTGGCGGCGGCGGCGAGCATTTTGATCCTCTCCAAGAATCGCTACGCCGAGTTGGGGTGGCTCGATTTGTTGAAAGGCGAAGTCATTACCATTTCCAACTTCGATCTGGCGCTAACAGCCATGGCGTTGGCAGTCGTGCTGGCGGTTTTGGGATTGTTCCACAAAGAGATCTCCCTCGTCTCGTTCGACCGGACGCTGGCCATCACGCTACGCAAGAATGTCGTGTTCTGGGACGTTGTGTTGTACACATTGATCGGCCTGACCGTATCGATGGCGGTACTCAGCGTCGGGCCGCTAATCGCCTTTGGCTTCCTGCTCATTCCGGCATTGACGGCGCACCTGTTCGCGCGCAACATGCGCCAGTTCACCTTTGTAGCGTCGTTGCTGGGCGGCATGGCGTCGTTCGTCGGCTTCTGGATCGCGTACCAGTGGGATTTGCCCGTCGGCCCGACGGATGTCGTGTTGTTGGGGATTATCTATGCTATCGTTTTCCTCGTAAAAATGTTGATAAATATGGCAATGCAGACAAGTTCGACTCGTCAAGGATTGGTTGGTCAACAAGCGCCGTCTTGAGCCCGGAAATTACAGCTGAGAACAAAGCGCCCTCACCTCCGCTGAAGGCTGGCCGCACGCTTGAGGACATCAGGCGTATGGCGCTGGCAGCGCTGTGGTTGTTGGGAGTGTTCGCCGGATCGATGATCGCCGCGGGCGTCATGGCCTCGCGGCTGAACTCGGGGCTGCTCTGGAACACGGATTGTTTTCTGGCGTGGGGCGCACTGATTGCATTCATCCATTTCTTATTTCTTCGGTTTGAGGCTTCGGACGTTGAAGAAGGCGAAATGGCCAAAACCGTGGTCCTGCGCAGCGAAGCGCGCATTCAGCGCGAGCCGTGGTTGCCTTGGTTCCAACGCCAAGGCCAGGTGGCCTGTTTGATTGTTGGCGGTCTGGTGCTGCTGGCCGTGCTCCAGGGTAGTTTGCGGATGAGCACAGCGTTGTCAACCGGAGAGTCGGCCACGATTCGACTTGCGGGTATCCTGTTCCTGGCGATGGCTTTTGGCCTGTACTTTCTCAGCCGCTATGTGTCGTTGATCCAGTCGCAGCAGAACATGCGGACGCTCAATGCGCCGTTGCATCTGGCGCGTTTGGGATTCTGGATTTGCCTGATTAACGCGGGCGGCCTTTTTGCGTTCTTGTACGCAAACCGCGACGTGGGGCTATGGATCGGACGGCTGATTGGCGTGGTGACGATCCTCCTTATCGTCGATGCTTGGATTCGCGCTGGAATGGGAACGTTTCAACCTCGTTCTTTCGTGGAGGAGAAAATGCCCTTGGGCGGCGGGTTGGCTCTGGAAATTCTCTTTCGCAAGGGCAGCCCATGGGACGCGCTGGTCCATCACGTGGAAACCTCATTCGGGGTGAAAGTCGGGGAGAGCTGGATTGTGCCATTCCTGCGGCGGACGATCGAGCCGGCCATACTGGTGGGCGTCGTCCTGCTCTGGCTCTCCACCTGCTTTACCGCGGTGCCGCCGCAAAGCCACGGCGTCCGCGTGCTTTGGGGACGATATTTGACACCGGCCGTGGGGCCGGGCCTGTACGTGACGTGGCCGTGGCCGGCAGAACGAATCGCTATTGTGCCCACGGAGCGGGTCGAACAAATCGCCTTGGGATACGAGCACGACCTCGGCGGGCCGATGCTCTGGACGGAGCCCCACTATGAAGGCGAGCAGAATTTGTTGGTCGGCAACGGCGAGGAACTGCTGTCGATCAGCGTACCGGTTTTCTACCGCATCCGCGATCCGCTCGCCTATCTGCAAACCACCACCGACGCACGGCAGGCGTTGATTAGCCTTGCCTATCGGCAACTCCTCGCGGTGACGCAGGGGCGGGACAGTTTTCGTGTGATGACGGTCGAACGGCAGGCGATCAGCCAGGCGCTGAAGAAATCCCTGCAACAAGAGGTCGACCACATGCGTCTCGGGTTACAGATTGTGTACGTCGGCTTGAAGGACATCCATCCGCCGGTGGCGGTTGCGCCGGCGTTTCAGGATGTGGTCAGTGCCGAGGAAGAAAAGGAAGCGGATCTTCACAAGGCTGCGGCCTACCATTTTCAGACCATGGCGCAAGCCGGACAGCAGTCCAACCGGCTGCGAATCACGGCGGACGCCATGTTCAAGCAGCGGACCGCGCAAGCCGAGGGCGAGTCCGCGCGATTCCTGATGCTCGCCAGCGCCGACGCAGCAAATACGAACCTGTTTCGCCTCCGTCTGCGATTGGAGGCACTGGAACAGGCTCTTGCCCAACCGCAGAAAGTAATACTCAGTCAAGCGGCCGCTACCAACGAGCAATACTACCTCGATCTGCGCGGCCTCGCAGGCCTGCCCATTCCCTAAAGATTTATCGAATTTATGAAGACACAAATCGTCATTCGTGGTCTCATCGGTGCCCTGGTCGGCGCGCTGATGCTATATGTGATGCTGACGTTTCAGGTTCGCCAGAACGAGCGCGTCGTGCTGACCCGCTTCGGCAAACCGGTGCGCGTGCTGGTTGCACCGGGGCTGTACGCCAAATGGCCCTGGCCCATCGAAACCGTCAATCGCTTTGACGCGCGCTTGGATTTCTACGACGCCCGCATTTCCGAAGCGCTGACACGCGACAAACGCAACGTCATTATCCCGGTGTACGTCGCCTGGCGCATCGAGGATCCACTGAAATTCCTCCAGTCGTTGGGCAGCGCGGAGAATGCACGCAACAAACTGGACGGGTTGGTCACCAGCGCCCGCAACACCGTGCTCGGGGGCTACGACTTCAATCAGTTGGTGTCCACCAACCGCGACGAAGTCAAAATCCCCGAGATCGAGCACACCATCACCGACTTCGTGGCCCAACAAGCGAAAGAATCTTTCGGCATCGCAATCGAGCAGGTCGGCATCAAGCGGCTGACGCTGCCCCAAGCCAACACGCAGTTCGTCTTCGAGCGGATGCGGGCCGAGCGCGCGCAATTTGCGGCGCAGTACCGGGCCGAAGGCCAACAGCAAGCCGACGAAGTTCGCGCCAAGACGGATGCGGATAAAACGGTGATCCTGGCCGACGCTCGCAAGTACGCCGAGGAAACGCGAGGCAAGGGCGAAGCCGAAGCCGCCCGCATCTATCGGACGGCCCACGAGAAAGACCCGTCGTTTTACCGGTTCATCCGCGAACTGGATGCACTGAAACAAATCACCGCCACCAACACGACGGTCGTCTTGGACACGGCGACGCCGCCGTTCGATCTGCTGCATCCGGCGCTCAAAGGCGAATGAAATGACGCAACCCAACTCAGAACGAGACCTCGGATCCGGTCCGTCTGCGGTCCTACAGACGATGAAATCCAGCGTGAGACTTCTCCGCTGGGGCTTGTTGCTGCTGGCATTGATCTATTTGGCTTCGGGGGTGACCGTGGTCGGGCCGAATGAGACTGCGTTCGTCTTGCGTTTCGGTAAGTTGCAGCCCGGCTTGCATGGATCGGGCCTGCTGATCGCCTTGCCGCAGCCCATCGACGAAGTGGTCAAAGTGCCGACGCGCAGCGTTCAGGAGATTCAACTCGACGCCTGGGCACCGGCGATCTCAACGGCCGACCTGGCGCAAATGCCCGCGGCCAATCTCGGCGAAACCTTGGATCCGGTGCAAGACGGTTACACTTTGACGGGCGATGCCAACATTATTCGAGCGAGATTTTCTGCACGCTACCAGGTTTCCGACCCCATTGCCTACGCTCTGACGGTGAAGAATCAACCGGTCCTGCTCGAAGCGGTTTTGTATCAAGCGGCGACGGGCGTGATCGCACAGATGAAAGTGGACGACGTGCTCGCCGCCGGGCTGGAGGAGTTGCGCGAGCGAACGTTGCGCGCCGCCCAGACGCAACTCGATCAACTTGGAATGGGGATCCGTTTGTTGGCGTTTGAAGTGCACGAAATTATTCCCGCGCAGCAGGTGCTGCCGGCGTTTGAAGACGTCGTCAGCGCCCGCGTCGAATCCCGCACGCTCATCGAGCAGGCGAATAGTTATCGCGCTTCCGAATTGCCCGGGGCGCGAGCGGACGCCTATCGCATCAAGCAAGAGGCGGACGCTTATTCGCAGGACCTGGTGGCGCAGGCGACCGGCGAGGCGTCGGCGTTTGAGGCGATTGACCAGCAGTACCGGCTGGCCCCGGAGTTGATGCGCACGCGCCTGTATGCCGACGCGATGGAAGTCATCTTACATCAACTGCAATCTGGTACGATTTTCCAACCGTCGGGCGGCAGCCTCAAGCTGTTGCTGCAACCAAGCTACAATCCGCAATTGTTGCCTACACCGCAATCAATTCGCAATAACGAATGACAACAACCCCACATACACACGAGCACGGCCATTCGCGTCTGGCCGACGCCGGCTGCTGTCACCACGGCGATGACAGCAATCTCCGTCTTCGTCTCAGTTTGGTGCTATTCGGCGCGTTGTGCCTCGGCGTGGATGGTTTGATTCGCCTCGCTCGCCCCGACCAGCACGATGTCGCTGCCGTATGGGCCATGATCGGCACGGCCATCGTCGCGCTGCCGGTCCTGTGGGATTCCATTGTTGGTCTGAAATCTGAAGGCTTTGCCGCAACCAAATTCTACATGGACCAGTTCATCACGTTGGCGGTCGTCGCGTGCTTTGCCATCGGCCAATACGTCACTGGCGGGCTGGTGGCGATCATCCTCGTGGTCGGACAGGTTCTGGAAGAACGCACCATGTTGGGCGCCCAGGAAGCACTGGATCGGCTCGCCACGCTTGCCAAGGTCCGGGCTCGACGGTTGCTCAACGGCGTCGAAGAGGAAGTCGATTCCGATCAACTCGCTTCTGGTGACCGCGTGCGCGTGCGCCCGGGCGACACCGTGCCGGCGGACGGACGGGTGATCAGCGGCCATTCCACGATCAACCAGGCAACGATCACAGGCGAATCGGTTCCGGTCGAAGTCGAAGATGGTGACGAAGTTTTCGCCGGCACATCCAATTTGACCGGTTCAATCGAGGTCGAGGTTACCAAGACCGGCGACCAAACGGTTTTGGGACATGTTCGCCACATCGTGGAGGAAGCGCAGACCTCGCGCGCTCCGATCATGCGGCTCACGGAGGAATACGCTCGATATTACACGCCATTAATTCTCATCATTGCGGGTTTCGTCCTGTTCTTCACCCGCGACGCGACCCGTGCCATCTCGGTTATCATCGTCAGCATTCCCTGCGCGTTTGTGTTGGCCAGTCCGGCGGCCATGATTGCGGCGCTGGCCTGCTCTTCGCGGCTCGGCATCCTGATCAAGAGCGTGCGGTTCCTGGAACAGGCGGCGTCGATCGACACTGTCGTCTTCGACAAGACAGGCACGTTGACCACGGGTCAATTGTTGGTGGAACGCATCCAACCCACCGGCGGGTTGAGCGAACAGGAGTTGCTGATGCTGGCCGCCAGCGTAGAGAGTCACTCCTCTCATCCGGTGGCCCGCGCTCTTGTGGCCGAGGCACAGAACCGCAAGCTGGCGTTGACGGAGGCGACGGCTGTTGAGGAAGCGCACGGCCATGGTGTGGCCGCTCAACTCGACAAGCGCAAGGTGCTTCTTGGTCGCGCCTCGTGGCTGGCCGCCCAAGGAGTGTCTGTCAGCCTCAACCCGCGCGAGGCCCACAACCTGAGCGTCCTGCACCTCGCCGTGAATGGTGAACTCGCGGGGGCGATTTATCTCAGCGACAGCGTTCGCGCCGAAGCGGGCGACACCGCCACGCACCTCGGTCGCCTAGGCATCAAACGCCTCATCATGCTCACGGGCGATCGCCAGAATGTCGCGGAGGCAGTCGCCGCCAACTTGGGAATTACCGAAGTCCGCGCGGAGTGTCTGCCGCAGCATAAACTGGAAGTCGTCAACGAACTGAAGCACGAAGGCCGTCGAGTGTTGGTGATCGGCGACGGCATCAACGACGCTCCCGCGCTCGCCGCCGGCGATCTCGGCGTGGCGATGGGCGCGCTGGGCAGTGACGTGGCGATTCAGACCGCCGACGCGGCATTGATGACCGAGGACATCGGGCGCCTGCCGGTGCTGCTGGCACTGTCGCGCCGCACGTTGCAGATCATCCACATGAATCTCTTGGCCGGGCTTGTGTTCGTCGTCCTGGCGATCATTGCCAGCAGTCTGGGTTGGGTCACACCGATCGTGGCCGCGTTCATCCACGAATTCGGTGCTTTCTTCGTTCTGTTGAACAGCGCCCGGCTGCTCCGGTTTGAGGAGCAGACACGTACATGATGCACGAACTATCCGGCGCGCGCCTTCCGGCACTTTGGGCAAACGCCAAACAACTCTGTCGAGTGCGTTACGCTCGTGTACCCCATTTGTCGCGCCAGTTGTTCCAAGGCGTCGGCGACGCAGAGATCGATCGTCTCCACTTTCGAGCAGACGCGGCAGATAATGTGGTGGTGATGATCTTCCTCGCCTTGGAGTTCGTAGCGACATGTTCCATCGCCGAAATCACAACGTCGCACCAAACCCAATTCTTCGAGCGTGGCGAGATTCCGGTACACGGTGACAAGATCACAGGACTCTTTTTTCAGGCGCTTGTGAATCTGTTCGATCGTGAACGGCCCGTGCGACGCCGCAAGGACCGCCAAAATATCTCTTCGAGGCCCGGTAATGCGATGCTTTCGCCTGCGCAACGCGGTCAACGCCTTTTCCAATCCTACGGATGACTGTCGCATGAAAACTAGATACCGCGTTAGGAGGCTTTCTGCAATGGGAAGATTCGGCTTGCAGCCGGCGGATTATTATTGCATATTGTTTGCAATAACAATCGGGGTGCGTCGGCCCCGACCGCCGAAGACCGCCTTGGCTGCGAAACAGCAATGAGCGGTGCTGTGGTCGGTCTCGCACAACAAACCACGGTTTTTGCCTGCGCAATGCTGAGCCGCGCGTGCTATGTCGGACTCAGCACCGCGATGCGATTGCCGAGATGGGCCAAATGCACGCTTGGAAAATGCAATGAATAAACGCATTATTATGTCGGTCCTGTCCTGCTGGCTGCTGGTCCTGGTCGTCCCGGTTTGCCACGGGCAGGAAAACGTTGACGCTGCTTCCGAGAAACCCCCGCTGGTCGTGGCGAGTTTCTTTCCACTGTACGATTTCGCACGTCAGGTCGGGGGACCGGACTTCGAGGTGAAATGCCTGGTCCCGGTCGGTGCCGACCCGCACGAGATCGAAGCCACGCCCGATGCCGCGCGCCAGGTAGCCAATGCCGATCTGGTGCTGCTATTGGGATTGGGGATGGATGGGTGGGTGCAGAAGCTCGCAACGGCCGAGCATAAGTCTCACGTCGTCCGTCTTGGCGAGGCATTGCCGACCCACACCATGGGCAAGGCGTTGCTCAGCGAATTGGCAGATGCATCGGCCCGCGTCAACCCCGACGAGGTCGACCCGCATGTCTGGCTCGATCCGGTATTGGCGCAGGAAATCGTCAAGCGGATTGCAGTGGCCCTGGCAGGGACTGCACCTGACCACCGCGCGGATATCGACGCACGCCGCGATGCGTATCTGGGCCAACTCCAAAAGTTGGATCAAGAATACAAAGAGGCGGCAACGCACTTCAAAGAAAAGGAGGTAGTGACGTTTCATGGCGCCTTTGCCTACCTTTTCCATCGGTACGGGTTGAAGGTGGCCGGTGTCATTGAGGAGTTTCCCGGCAAGGAACCATCGGCGGCTTACCTGCGCGCCTTGGTGGATACCATGCGACAGTTGCATCAGCGTATCATCTTCGCGGAGCCGGAGTTGCCGGATCGGGCGGCCAAAATCATCGCCCAAGAGGTGAGCGGGCGCGTCGAAAAACTCGATCCCTGCGAAACCATTCTTTCCGAAGATCCGAGCGCCACGTATTTGGAGCGGCAGCAACGCAATATCCGGGTTTTACGTGAGGCCCTCGACGGTGGGACACCATAAGCCAACATGCACGCGCCTCACTGCGAAGAATCCTCCGTCCCCCTCCGCGGCCAACGATTGTTGACGGTGAACGGTTTGGGATTGACGCTTTCGCAGAGACGGATCTTACAGGACATCAACCTCGATTTGAAAACCGGCGAGTTTCTCGGATTGATCGGCCCGAATGGAGGCGGCAAGACTTCGCTGTTGCGGGTGATCCTCGGGATCCTGGCGCCGACCTGTGGCGAAGTGATCTGGCGTGATCCCGTCACTGCTGGCAAACCGGGTATCGGTTACGTACCGCAGCGCAGCGGCGTGGATAGAAACTATCCATTGCGTACACTGGAAATTGTGACCCAGGGGAGTGAGGGCGCGCTCCCGAGATGGGGTGCCCGAGGGCGGGAGTTGCGTCGGCAGGCCGAAGCCTCGTTGCGGCGTGTCGGTTTGGAAGCCGAGGCCAACACTCCGTTCGCGGTGTTATCGGGCGGTCAACAACGGCGGGCATTGGTGGCGCGCGCGTTGATGGACAACCCGAAAGTCTTGCTCATCGACGAACCGACGGCCGGTGTTGATGCCCAGGGCCAGGACCAAATCTGTTCCATCCTGCGTGATCTGACGAATCACGGGATTGCCATTCTGCTGGTCAGTCACGATATCCCCTTGATCGCCGAGTATGCCGACCGGATCGCCTGTCTTTCCGTATCGTTGCACTGGCACGGCGCAGCTCGCGAGTTGACCGACGAAATCGTTCACCAGGCGTATCGCTGCGAACTGGAAAACTACGATGCCTCGACTCACCGAAAGCATGTTTCATGAGACGCGCGCGACAAGGCAACTGGATGTGGATCGGGATCGTCCTCGCGATGAGCGTGACGACGTTGGCTGAGACAGCGCCGCTGCGGTCCCATCGACTGGAAGGAAAGTTGTACGTGACCGTCGCTGATGTGGCGGGCTACTATCACTTGGGACGAGGCGTTCGACATGACGATCGAGGAGTTGAGTATCGGACCGCCGCCTCGAGTTTGGCGGTCGAAGCCGATAGCCGCGAAATCCAACTCGACAACGTGAAGCATTGGTTGAGCGCTCCGGTGTTGTCCGCACGTGACCAATTCTGGATGACTCCGTTGGATGTGTTGAAGACGATCGATCCGATTCTTCGTCGCGGGCGGACGGAGGGCCGGTCGGCGACCGAAACCGTTGTCATCGATCCCGGCCACGGCGGCGCCGACGAAGGAACCCACGGTGCAAACAGTCGGGAAAAGGACATGACGTTGGATCTGGCGAAACGTGTTAAACGGGATCTGGCCGGCGTCCCCGGCCTCCATGTGCTGTTGACCCGCACCGCCGATGTGACAACGCCCTTGGAAGATCGCGTTGAGTTTTCCCGCTCGGAGCACGCTGATCTTTACGTGAGTTTGCATTTCAATTCCGGCGGAACTGCCGACGGCATTGAAACGTATTGCGTCCCGCCTGCCGGTGCGCCGATCACCGCTCATGCGCCTTACGAAGGGGAGACGGAAGCCACGGGCGCCAACGCAGCGGTGACCAACAATCGCTTCGACGAGCAAAACGTCTGGCTGGCACATTGCGTCCAAAAATGCCTGTTGCAGGCTACGCATGCCAACGACCGGGGCGTACGGCGCGCCCGGTTCTACGTGCTCAGGAACGCAGTCTGTCCCGCGATTCTGGTCGAGGCGGGGTTTCTCAGCAATCGCTCTGAGGAGGCGAAGATTCTGACGTCCGAGTACCGCGACGTCCTGGCCAAAGCCATCGCTTGGGGAATTGAGACGTACACCGGCAAGTCTCCCGGGAAAGGTCAACCGTGATCGCCACGGTGCTCCAGCTGGATGCGTTCTGGCACTACGGATTCCTGCAGCGCGCACTGATGGCCGGCCTGCTGATGAGTCTGGCGTGCGGGATTCTGTCGCCCTTTGTTGTGTTGCGCCGACTTTCATTTTCGGCAGACGGTTTGGCGCACGCATCCATTGGCGGCCTGGCGGTGGGATTGTTGCTGTTTGAAACCGGACCCACCCCGGGACTGGCCAGTTACGCCGCCAGTTTTGTCTTCACCTGTGGTGTCGGGCTGGCCATTGCGTATTTCTCGTCTGAAGAACGTGTGCACGCCGACACAGCCGTGGGCGCGTGTTTTGTCGCCGCCTTCGCGCTGGGAATTCTGATGCTGTCTTTGCGCCAATCCTACACGGCCCATTTGGAGGATTATCTTTTCGGCAGCATTCTTGCCGTGAATGTGCTGGAGTGCCGGTTGTTGTTGGGGTTGGGGGTATTGGTCGCTGTGGGGTGCGGCTGTTGCTGGCGCTGGCTGGGTGCGTGGACGTTTGATGAAGAACTGGCCCGGGCGTCGGGCATACCCACCGGATGGTTGCGGTATGGTTTGCTGGTTGTCGTGGCGGCCACCGTGGTGTTGTCGATCGAAGTCGTGGGCGCGTTGTTGGTCATGGCCATGTTGATTCTTCCCGGCGCGATCGGCACCCTGTCGGCGCGCAGCATGGCGATGATCTTGGCGCTCTCTATCGCCGTGGCCGTGGCCGCGACGGTAGCCGGAATGATCGTGTCCAACGTGACAAATGTTCCCCCGGGACCAGGAATTGTGCTGAGCGCGTTCCTATTCTTTGTCGCCGCGTTCTTTCTGCAGAAGTTTCGCGTGCGGCATGGTCTGGCTCGTCAACCAGGCTCATGAGATAGTGTCGCCGCTGCATTTCGCTGTCTTCAACATGGAAATCGGTCGGCGAATGGTTCACACTCAAGATCACGATGGAAACCCAGTCTTGACATAAAGAAGAGCTGACAATGAAACAAAGGTTTGCGCGGATTGGATGCACGGTTTTGGCAGGGATGGTGTTGTCGGGCGCGGTCCTTGCGCAGGGTGCGTCCACCAACAAACAACATTCGCTTTTCTTATGGAAGGTGACCGCCGCCAAGGGCACGGCCTATTTGCTGGGATCGATCCACGCCGCCAAACCCGATCTCTACCCGCTTAACCCGCAAATCGAACAAGCCTTCGCCACCTCGGATGTGCTGGTGGTCGAAGCCAACGTAGGTGATGCGCAGAACCTGCTGGGCATGTTGGGGCAGACAATGGCCCAAGGGATGTATCCGTCCGATGACAACATCGAGAAGCATCTCGCTCCTGCCACGATGACGATGCTGACCAACGCGCTCGATAAGCTGGGACTACCGCTGACGTTCTTCGAGTCCTGCCGGCCGTGGTTTCTGGCGATGACCATTCCCATGCTGCAACTCCAGCAGGCCGGGTTCACCGCGGAGAACGGGCTGGACATGCATTTCATCACGGAAGCCAACGCCACTCAAAAACCCATTCTCGAACTGGAAGGAGGTGAAGCGCAGATTCAGCTTATGAGCGGCCTCTCCTCTCAAGAGCAGGAACTGTTACTGGAATCGACCATCGAACAGATGGACACCACGATTGCTGACGTTGAAAAGGTCATCGCCGCTTGGCGACGAGGCGATGCCGCCGCGATCGACAAACTGATGAACCACCAGCTTCAAGAGGAGCCAAAATTCAAACCGATCTTCAAGAAGCTCATCGAAGATCGTAATCGCGGAATGGCAGAGAAACTGGCCGGCTACCTGAACACCTCCAAAACTTACTTCGTTGTCGTCGGGGCCGGCCACCTGGTGGGCCAAGACGGCTTGGTCCATCTGTTGGCCCAGAAATACAAAGTCATGCAGATGTGATCGCTGCGATTTCGCAGCGGATCCAAGCTGTTCTCCCAAAGGGATAAATGCTGGTCGTGAGGATTTCAGCCGAAGCGGCCGGCAGCCCATACGACCAGATGTGTTCCCAAGCAGGCGTAAGCCGCCGCCAGCAAATCGTCGAGCACGATGC
>Ga0335081_10000790_pt1 | contig 51845 bp, 53 predicted proteins | sample Lox_Sample_35_FD_206713 | JGI IMG/M metagenome (GOLD analysis project Ga0335081, IMG submission 206713) | Soil microbial communities from Loxahatchee National Wildlife Refuge, Florida, United States - Lox_Sample_3.5 | ecosystem: Environmental > Terrestrial > Soil > Wetlands | place: USA... | reverse complement strand
CCAATCGAACTGGCAGACCGGTCGGGTCAAGGCCGTAGCCGGCGAAGCCGGGCGCGCGCCAGCGCGAGCCTTGACGCGGCCGGGCTGCCAGTTCACCTCAATACAGTTGCTCACCCCGGCCCTCTCCCCGCACGCGGGGAGAGGGAGAAGAAAGGAGCAAACAATGCAGCCGCACAAGATCGTTTGCCATGACGAATGGACCGCCGCGCGCAAGGCGTATCTGGTCGAGGAAAAGGCCTTCAGCCGCGCCCGCGACGCGCTCGCCCGCAAACGGCGCGAGTTGCCCTGGGAGCGGGTCGAGAAGCGTTACGTGTTCGACGGTCCGAACGGCAAAGAGACGCTGGCCGATCTGTTCGCTGGCAAGAGCCAGCTCATCGTGTACCACTTCATGTTGGGGCCGGGCTGGGAAGCCGGCTGTCCGAGCTGCTCGTATCTCGCCGACCATTTCGACGGCGCCGTCGTCCATCTGGCGCAGCGCGACGTATCGTTCGTGGTCATCTCGCGGGCGCCGCTTGCGGAAATCGAAAAGTTCAAGAAGCGCATGGGCTGGCGCTTCAAATGGGTGTCGTCGTTCGGCGGCGACTTCAACCACGACTATCAGGTCTCGGTGTCGCCGGACGAAAAGGCGAGCGGCAAGGTGCTGTACAATTACGAAATCATCGAAAAATTCCCGAGCGACGAGCGCCCCGGCGCCAGCGTGTTCTACAAGAACGAAGCCGGCGAGGTGTTTCACACCTATTCGACCTACGGCCGCGGGCTCGACGTCCTGGTCGGCACCTACCATTTCCTCGACCTCGCGCCGAAGGGGCGCGACGAGGACGCCCTCGCCTGGCCGATGGCCTGGGTGCGCCACCACGACCGCTATGAGGACACCAAAGTCGATCCGAAAGCGACATACCAGGAACCCAAATCCGCCTCATGCTGCGACTAGACGAAAATCTGCGCAGCATGTCGTTCAGCTAAAGGAGCAGACCATGAAACTGTATGGCTTTCCCGCCTCGCCAAATACCTGGAAGGTCCGCGCGCTGGCGTCGTATCTGAAAACGCCGCTCGAATTCGAGCTGGTCGACCTCACCAAGGGTGCCCAGCGTTCGCCGGCCTACCTTGCGATCAACCCGACCGGTCGCACGCCGACCCTGGTCGACGGCGATTTCAGGCTGTGGGAATCGAACGCGATCCTGCAATATCTCGCCGCCAAGAGCGCAAGCCCGCTGTGGCCCAGTGACGTGCAAGCGCGCGCCGACGTCAGCCGCTGGCAATTCTGGCAGCTGGCGCATTGGGGCGCCGAAGCCTGCCAGCCGATCACGTTCCAGCGGCTGGTCAAGAAATTCCTCAACCTCGGCCCACCCGATGAAATGGTGCTCGCCAACGCCACCGAATGCTTCAACAAAGAAGCCGCCATGCTCGACGCCCATCTGGCCAAACAGAAATACCTCGTCGGAAACGCACTCACGGTCGCGGACTTCGCGGTGGCGGCGCCGCTGTTCTACGCCAAGCAGGCGGAGATGCCGCTCGGTGCCTATGGCAATTTACGCGGCTGGTTCGAGCGGGTCGCGGCGCTGCCGTGCTGGTCGGAGACGGCACCGCAATTGCCGGCCGCGGCGTAGCGGAGGACTCCCACTTTTCGTCATTGCCGGGCTTGACCCGGCAATCCATGCTGCGGCCAGGCTTGTCGTACTTGCCGGGAATCTTCACAGGCGCGGCTTCAGCATGGATGCGCGGGTCACGCTAGCCCGTTCCCTTCATGGTGGCGGCCCGCTAAGGTTCGGGCCGCCATGTCGATAGCGACGCAAGACGCGCCGGGTGCGCGGACCGAAAAACCCCGCGGCTTCACCGGCGGCGTCGCCACGCTCGCCGAGGGCCGGCTCCATGCGCTGCAGAACGCGTTCGCGCTCGACGGCCGCGTCAGCTCCTATCCGGCGAGCGCGCGCGGCTTTGCGGTGGCGAACAGCTACCTGCTCACCGAGCCGGACGCCGCCATGCTGATCGACACCGGCTTCGGCAAGGACGAGGCCGTCATCCGCGCCCAGGTCGAATCGCTGATCCCGCCGGGACTGCCGCTGTCGCTGTTTCCGCTCCGCCTCAACGAATTCATGTCGATCAACAACGTCGAGAGCTTCGCCTCGCACTTCAACGTCAAGACCTGCTACACCAGCAATATCGACGCCGCGTTGTGGTTCGACTTCGGCGCCAAGACCGACGGCCGCGACGTGCTCAAATCCATGAACGTCACCGCGGTGACGCGCGCCGACACCATCGCGCTCGGCAGCGGCGGGCGCGGCATCGACGTGATGCAGGCGCCGCTCCGCCTCATCGCCACGCGCTGGCTGTACGACCGCGCCACACGCACCTTGTTCTCCTCCGACATGTTCACCCACGTCTGGCGCGACACCGAAGCCGGGCCGTGGATCGTCACCGAAGCCGACAATGATGCCACGTCGCCGCGCGACGTGCGCTCGTTCATGCTCAACACCCGCTATTGGTGGCTGGAAGGCGCGCCGACCGATTCGATCCGCCGCGGCATCGCCAAGGTGTTCGAGACCTATGACGTGGAAACGATCGCGCCGGGCTACGGCTGCATCCTGTCCGGCCGCCGCGTGGTCGAGCGCCACTACCGTATGCTCGATACGTTTCTGCAAGCCTGCGACAAGAGCGTGGCGGTGTCGCGTTACGTGCCGCGCGACGAAGAACGGTGATGCCGGATCCCGCGCTCATGCGGGCTAGGCGCTGAAGCCATGCTCACCGGCTCAAGAGAACCGCAGCGGCGCGCGTTGACAGGTCCCACCGCGGGTCTACATTAAGCCTGTTCCGAGGGGAGCGCCGACAGGCGCTGAGAGACCGCGACGGTAGCGGTGACCCTTTGAACCTGATCCGGGTCATGCCGGCGAAGGGACGGAAACTTCTGTCAAACCCGCCCCGCAAGAGTCCGCCGCCGCCCGGATCGCCCGTCAATGGAGCGACCGCCAAGGAGCGCCCGATGAACAAGCCGCTGTCCGAAGCCGATTTCGCCACCCCGAAGGTCACCACCGGCCCGATCGCCGGCTCGCGCAAGATCTACGCGACGCCCGACGCGGCCCCGGACCTGCGCGTGCCGCTGCGCGAGATCCCGCTCACGGAAGGTTCCGGCGAGGCGCCGGTGCGGGTCTACGACCCCTCCGGCCCGTACACCGACAACGACGCGGTGCTCGACGTCGAGAAGGGGCTCAAGCGCACCCGCGTCGAATGGGTCAAGGAACGCGGCGGCGTCGAGCAATATGACGGCCGGGGGATCCAGGCGGTCGACAACGGCAATGCGACCGGCAAGCACTTGGCGCGCAGCTTTCCCAACACGCCGAAGCCGCTGCGTTCGGTGTCGCCGGAAAAGCCGCTGACCCAGCTCGAATGGGCGCGCGCCGGCATCATCACCAAGGAAATGATCTACGTCGCCGAGCGCGAAAATCTCGGCCGCAAGACAATGCTCGACTGCGCCGAGGCGGCGCGCGCCGACGGCGAAAGTTTCGGCGCTTCGGTGCCGCTTTACGTCACGCCCGAATTCGTCCGCGACGAGGTGGCGCGCGGCCGCGCCATCATTCCCTCCAACATCAATCACGGCGAACTTGAGCCGATGGCGATCGGGAGGAACTTCCTCACCAAGATCAACGCCAATATCGGCAACTCCGCCGTCACGTCTTCGGTCGAGGAGGAAGTCGACAAGATGGTGTGGGCGATCCGCTGGGGCGCCGACACCGTGATGGACCTCTCCACCGGCCGCAACATCCACAACACCCGCGAATGGATTTTGCGCAACTCGCCAGTGCCGATCGGGACCGTGCCGATCTATCAGGCGCTGGAGAAGGTCAACGGCGACCCCGTCAAGCTCGACTGGGAGTGCTACAAGGACACGCTGCTCGAACAATGCGAGCAGGGCGTCGATTATTTCACCATCCATGCCGGCGTGCGGCTCGGCTACATCCATCTCACCGCCAATCGCGTGACCGGGATCGTGTCGCGCGGCGGCTCGATCATGGCCAAGTGGTGCCTGGCGCACCACAAGGAGAGCTTCCTCTACGAGCGGTTCGACGAGATTTGCGACATCATGCGCCGCTACGACGTGTCGTTCTCGCTCGGCGACGGCTTGCGCCCGGGCTCGATCCGCGACGCCAACGACCGCGCCCAGTTCGCCGAGCTGGAGACCTTGGGCGAACTGACCAAGATCGCCTGGGCCAAGGGCTGCCAGGTCATGATCGAAGGCCCCGGCCACGTGCCGCTGCACAAGATCAAGATCAACGTCGACAAGCAGCTGAAAGAGTGCGGCGAGGCGCCGTTCTACACGCTCGGCCCGCTGGTCACCGACATCGCGCCCGCCTACGACCACATCACGTCCGCCATCGGCGCCGCCATGATCGGCTGGTTCGGCACCGCCATGCTCTGCTACGTCACGCCCAAGGAGCACCTCGGCCTGCCTGACCGCAACGACGTGAAAGACGGCGTCATCGCCTACAAGATCGCCGCCCACGCCGCCGATCTGGCCAAGGGCCATCCCGCCGCGCAACTGCGCGACGACGCGCTGTCGCGCGCCCGCTTCGAGTTCCGCTGGGTCGACCAGTTCAACCTGTCGCTCGACCCCGACACCGCGCGCTCGTTCCACGACGAGACGCTGCCCAAGGAAGCCCACAAGGTGGCGCACTTCTGCTCCATGTGCGGCCCGAAATTCTGCTCGATGAAGATCACGCAGGACGTCCGCGACTACGCCGCGACGCTGAACGATCCCGCCAAGCGCGCGGTCGCCGGCGAAGCTCTCACCGCGCAGGAGGGGATGGCGGCGATGTCGAAGAAGTTCTTGGACATGGGCGGCGAGGTTTATGTCGACCAAGTGGTGGCCGCGAAGGAGAGTAACAAGGCGCTGTAAGCGCGTAAACGCGTCCGATGCGACTTGGCATTTATGTCGCGTTAAGAAACTTTACAGCACGATGGGCGTTTGCTAATCGGGTGAATCAACGCGGGGAGGTGAGCTATGACGAAGAATCTAGAAGAACTGGTCATCCGCGCCCGCAAGATCACGATGACAACGGCTCAATTGCGAGAGCAACGGCGGAGCTTCGCATACGGTAACACGCACATCGAGAACGAGAGAATCACTCGTGAGATGGTTGCTGAGGCTGACAAGAAAATAGAGAATTGCGACGATTGACGTGGCCGCGGATCGCCACAGCGAAGCGCAAGACGCTGCACTTCTCACCGACCCCGAGGAGATCGCTCGTCGAGAGGCGGAAAATGGGCTTCGGCAATTTAGCCTCGCAATAGATATCATCCGCGCTCATGTGAAAGACGTAGAACGGCCCTTTAAGTTGCGCGCCGGGCCGATTTTGCAATTGCATCAGGCAGCCCTTGATGGCTTGCATCGGTTGGCAGGCACGTTCCGCAATACGCCGGTAAAGATTCACGGAAGCCTGCATCAGCCGCCTGACCCGGCGTTCGTTGCTGATGAAGTGCAGGCAATGTGCGAATACGTGAACGAAAATTGGACCAAGAGCGCGGTCCATCTGGCTGCTTATGTTCTATGGAGGATGAACTGGATCCATCCATTTGCAGATGGAAACGGGCGGACCGCGAGGGCCATCTCGTACGTTGTTTTAAGCGTTAAGCTGGACAGTTTATTGCCGGGAACCCCAACAATTCCAGAACAGATTGCCTCGAACAAAGAGCCTTACTATACAGCTCTCGAAGATGCCGATAAGACTTGGGCTACAAACAAAATGGATGTAACGGCTCTTGAGGACCTTTTGGGGGAGATGCTTGCTCGACAATTGCTCAACGCAGCCAAAGAAGCGGCTGGCGAAGAGGTGACTTCTGCCAAACGCGCCTAGCCTCCATTAGTAGCAATTGGTCCCCGGGTTTGCACAATTGGCGCGATTAATTCCGCCAATGGTTTCATATCGCCGTGATCAGCCGCTTGAAGTGCGGCATAATAGCTTCCTCCTCGGTTCATGAGGCTCATGTCAGCCTTACCGAAGAGATCAAGGCATTGTTGCATAAGCAGTGCCCTCGCCACACGTCCATTCCCATCAGCAAAAGGGTGGACAGCGAGAAGCCGCGCGTGATATCGCGCAATTGCCTCTAACTTTCTCTTAGGCCTTGAGGCCGAGATAGAATTATATTGGGAATTCCATTCATAACACAACTTTTCAATAAGCAAAGTGACTTCTTGTGCTGGCGGCGGCTCAAATGATTCATTTACGTAATCGCTTGCGCGCCCTACTTTAACACGAGTGCTTCGAAACCTTCCTACTATCCGGGCAGGCAAGTCAGAACAAGTCAGGCGGTGAAATGCTAGCAGCAGTTGGGAGCCGACATTAGCGGAGATGGGATTGTGCGTTACTTCCGCCTCAAACGAAATAGAAGCAAATTGATCCCGAGAAGGCAGCGGTGCCACGAATTCTGCTCCTGCTGCCGTATGCGCTCCAAATGAAAAATATCGATTTCCTTGCCTCGATCTGCTCCTAACTTAAGGAGCGCTGCGCGTTGCGAAGCGCTTATAGATTGATTGGTGATAAAAATTAATCCGTCGTAGTCGTGATTAATCGTGCCCTCTAAGTCATGTAGAAACTTCCTTTTCACTGCGGAATATCGGCAGGGAATTGATGGGAAGTACACGGCGCCAATCCAGCGACGTCCGCCCTTTATGCACGTGGTATCTCTCCTTGAATCAGGCCCTCCGAGCGGGGCCTGCGGATCAATATCGGTATAGCCAGAGATTGCAAGAATCGCGGCCGCCAAGCGCTCGGCTTGGGTCGCACCGTCGCGCCATGCAACGAGTCTCAGTTCGGTATCGCTCATCTGATCGCAGCAAGCGTAGGTAAGCTAAGCTAAGCCTCGAAGCGCCTGCCCACGTCTTCACCTTCGGGGCTTCCTGACATCCGCCTGGGCGCAGCTGAAACCAGCCTATTCTACACCGACTACCCCACCTCCTCCATCGTAAACCACCGAAAGCGTCACCTGATAGTGGCACACCTTGCCGTTTTCGATGTGGCCAACGGTGCGCATCACCCTGAACCGCGCATCTTGCACAAGGTCTTTGGGCGCGGGCGATGGCCCGATCGGCGGCAGCGAGAGCATCATCGCCCACCTCACCGCATCGCCTAGACGTGCTCACGTCACGATCTGCGCGGTGCGTCCCACAGCGTCTGGAGGTTCGCGTCGAACGTCCGGTCGTCCTTGCGCAGCGCGTCGAACACCTCACGGGCGCGCGCGTCGGCGAGGACGTCTTGTGCGCCGGTTTCGATACCTTCGATCACGCGGGCGGCGATGGCGGCGGGGCTCGACTTCGGCGTGTTGTCGAGGCCGGCGGTCATGTCGGTATCGATATATCCGGCATAGACGCCGATCACCTGGATGCCCTGCGCGTGCAGTTCAAAGCGCACCGCCTTGGTCAGCGACCATGCCGCGGCCTTGGACGCGCAATAGGTGCCTTGCGCGGGCGCGTTGAAGAAGCTCACGACGGAGAGCATGTTGACGAGCATACCGCCGCCGTTGCGCTTGAGCACGGGCGCGAATGCCCGGCACATGGCGAGCGCCGAAGTAGTTGGTCTCCATCTCCAGCCGTGCATCATCCATCGCCGGCGCCCCGAGCGCGGGCGTAAAACGCGCGACACCGGCGTTGTTGATGAGGAGATTGACGTCCGCGCATCGTGCCGCCGCGGCTTCGACTTGCGCGGGGACGGTGATGTCGAGGGCGACCGGCTCGATCGCGCTGCCGGCCGCGATGCGATCGATGTTGCGCGCCGCAGCATAAATCCTGGCGCAGCCGGCGTCGCGGAGCGCCTCGACAAAAACCCGGCCGAGGCCGCTATTGGCCCCCGTCACCAGCGCCGTCGATCCGCGAACCTTCATGGTCTATCGATACCCGGTCCATCGCCGTGGACTGCATGTAAGCAAGCGCGGCCTGGCGCGCTCGGCCCGCCCTACCCCAGCTCCTCCATCGTAACCCCGACCGAGAGCGTCACCTGATAGTGCCGGCGTCCTCCTGGTTGCCCGCTCACCGCCGCCGGCGCGCCATCGGCGAGCGCAGATCGGGTCCTGCAAGACGACAACGTCGACCTTCAGCTCCGGCGGCCCTCCTTGGATTGTCCGTCGAGCCATTCCGAGAGAGCTGCGGATTTGGCTTTTTTCTGTTTCTTGGGTGGCGCAGCGGCTGGCGCCCCTGGCGGGGCGGCGGCGTCCCGCGCCAGGCGCAGCGCGCGCAACCGCTCGGTCTTGGCGCGCACTTCCGCAGCCGCAATCTCGTAATCGGACGTGGCCTTTTTGGCATCCTGCTCGCGCTGCAATTTTGCGAACTGAGCGGCCGCCTCATGCATCCTGGACTTTTCCACTGCTGCACCGTTCCTTTCGACGAATCATTGCGATCCGCAATGACGTGCCGGCCAAGCGTAGCACGGACGGGCGCAGCGCGTCCTTCCGGCCGCTTTTTCCGCCCTGCCGGACCGGGCGCCCGAGAACCATGGCGCGGTGCGGCGGATTGCCGAAAGGTCGTTGCGATGGCGAAGAAGGACCATCAATCTCTGACTCCTATGCTCGATGCTGAAAGCCTCTCCGCGGAAATATTTGGCTTTCACGCGCAGCAGGCGATCGAAAAGACCTTGAAGGCATGGCTCCGCTGGTCGAGCCGATCCAGCGGCGCTACCCCGGCTCCTCCATCGTAAAGCCGACCGAGAGCGTCACCTGATAGTGGCGCACCTTGCCGTTTTCGATGTGGCCGGAGGTGCGTATCACCTCGAACCAGCGCAGATTGCGCAGGGTCTTGTGGGCGCGGGCGATGGCGCGGTCGATCGCGTCGGAAATGCTCGTGCTCGAGGTGCCGACCACTTCGATCACGCGGTACACGTGGTCGCCGGCCTCCAGCGGCTCCGCCGCGGCGAAGCGCGCCGCCAACTCCCGGCTTCTCGTCTTGACCGCCGTCCTTGCGCTCTTCATGGCGTCCTCCTGATTGCTCGCTCAGCGCAGCCGGCGCGCCATAAGAACGCGCAGGCCTGCCCTGCAACGGACAACGTGGACGCGAGGCACGAAGTTGCACGGATCCAATGGAAACAGTTGAGAAGGCACCTTTCCACCGCGGGCTCGCACCGATAGCCTACAGAGACTGATGGCGCGGGCACGATACCACCAACCGTCTCCCTCCATTCCCGAGCCGCGGCCGGTGCTGCTTGCCGCGGTGCGCGACTTTGTGCGCGAAGCCACCGACTGCGCGGGGGTATTGCGCGTAGCGTTGATCGGCTCGCTGACCACGGACAAACCGCTACCGAAGGACGCCGACGTCCTCGTCACCATCGACGCCGGCATGGAGCTGACGAGACTGGCCCGTGCCGGCCGGCGCCTGAAAGGGCAGGCGCAGCGAATCAATCTCGGCGGCGACATCTTCTTGGCCAATGCTGCCGGGCGTTATCTCGGCCGCATCTGCCACTACCGCGAATGCCACCCGCGCGTGCTCTGTCGCGCGCGCCATTGCGGCCTGCGCGATCATCTCACCGACGATCTTGATATCGTGACGCTGTCCGGCGAACTGATCGCCGCGCCGCCGATTGACCTGTGGCCCGACGTGATACGACGGGTGCTGGTGCCGCCTGATGTGGAGGCGATCGTGCTTGCCGAGCTGGAGCGCAGCAATACGCAGCCCGGATGAGCGACGCGAAATTCGCGGCAAGGCTTGCAGTCCGGCCCGGATTTCGCTGCCGCTCAATCCGGGCCGGAGTCGGGCTGTGGATAGATCTGCCCGGCGGCGGAAAAGCGCGGTAATTTCCGGTAAGCTGACCGCGCTTCCTCCATTCATCCGAGGTGTGCGATGGCGCAGACCGAGACCGCGATCATTCGCGCCGCGCTCGACGGGGCGACCTACCGGGACATTGAAATCGAGCAATCGAAATCGCTCTACAAGCTTGCCGAGGCGATCGTGTCGGCCTTTGGCTTCGATTTCGATCACGCCTTCGGCTTTTATGGCGGCGATCCATTCGCGAGAAAGCGCGCGCAGCCACGTTATGAGCTGTTCGCCGACATGGGCGAGGCCGATCCAGACGTGCGCGGCGTCAAGAAAACAAAAGTCTCCGAGGCGTTTCCGACCATGGGACGTTCGCTTGTTTTCCTGTTCGATTACGGAGACGGATGGCAATTTCGCGTGAAGCTTGAGGCGAAAGGCTTAAAAGTCGCGAAGGCGCGCTATCCCCGTGTCGTGGCGAGCCGAGGCGAGGCGCCCGAGCAATATGCGGAACCCGACGAAATATCGGACGAGGATCAGCCGCGCCACGGCTACAACTTGGTGACGGGGCAGAAAATAAAAATAGGGTGACGTCGGCCACAGCCCGGTTGCCGTAGTCCAATCCCATTGCGGCTCGCACGCGCACCTGAGCGCTACTTGGCTTTGATCGACCCGATCGCTGAGGATGATCTCGGGCGCGTTGCGGTAGAGATGGAGCCGGTGACGTCGATGGTCTTGCCGTTGAACTCATCGACGTTGGGGAATTTGCCGGGTCGCTTTCGAAGATACCCGCCGGCGAACGGGTTTCTGCGCTTTCGCTTCGCTCAACCCATCCTGCACGCGACTAAGCGAGCCCCATCAGCCCGATCCCAGTGCGGCGCGCACGCGCGCCTCGTTGGCCGCCAGCCATGCCAGGCGTTTTTCGGGGAGCGCTTTGTCCCAGAACAAGTCTTCCCAATCGTTCGCGCTGGCCAAATAGCTGCGGGACGTGAACGCGGAGAAATAGGACCCCCAGCGCGACAAACGGTCTTTCATCGACTTCTCGATGGTTTCGGCGCATTCCTTTTCGTCGCGCTCGCACAAGCCATAAAGAATATCCAGCGCGGCGCTCTGCTGCGCCGCGCCGATGAGATGATAGCCTTCCTTGGCGTCGGCAATGATCGCGCGCCAATGGGGAAAGCAGTTCCATAGAAACTGCGCCCAGCCGCCGTTGCTGATGTTGTATTCGACGCGGACGAACGCCGGCATCATCCTGATCTCAATGGCGGGCGGAATTTGTTGGTTGGCGCGATCGCGGTCGTACCAGGTCGGGCCGTCCGGATAATTCCGTTCGAGCCAATCCGAGATCATCTTCTCGACGCGTTCGCCCTCTGACATGACGCGTGCCGCCCCAAGCGCACAACTTGACCTTTCAGAACAAATCATGAACAATGATCAGAGTCAATGCCGCAATGAGCACCGCCCTCGCGATCAACTCGTTCGGCTCGGAAGCTACCGGGCAGCGCTATTTCGCTTTGATCTGAGCCGGGTCGTTGAGGATGATCTCCGGCGCGCCGCGGTAGAGGCGGATGCGGCCGGTGATGTCGACGGTCTTGCCGCTGAGCGCATCGACGTTGGGGAATTTGCCGGCGTCGCCTTCGAAGATGACGGCGGCGAACGGATTGCTCGGATAGCGTCCGCCGATGTCGATGAAGGTGGCCCGCCCGGACGCCGCGTGATGAACCTCGGCGACTACACCTTCGACCGTCACCGCTTCGCCAACGTGGTCCTTTGCCGCCGCCGGCGCGATCGTCGGCGTCTGCGCCAACGCGGGCGCCGCCGTTGCAGCAAACAAAACAACAAGCGCAACCAGTCGCATTTGCCGTCAGCCTTCCCCTAAGACCTCACTCGCCCACCATCCACATTCAGCGTCTGACCCGTCATGAACGCCGCGTCGTCGCTGGTAAGAAACGACAGCGCGCCGACGAGATCGTCCGGCACTTCCACGCGCTTGATCGCCTGCAGGTTGGCGACCGCGGCAAATTCCTGCTCCATGCTGGCGAAGGCCGGGCGCGGCCGCCGCGCGATCGTGCCTGGCGAGCGCGTCAGCCCCGGCGCGATGGCGTTCACCGTGATGCCGTCGGCGGCGAGATCGCCGGCGAGCCCTCGGGTGAAGCCGATGACGCCGCCCTTTGAGGCAACGTAGTGGGCGAAGCCGGTAGTCACCGAGCCGAACGTGCTCGACGCCATGTTGACGATGCGTCCCCATTGGCGCGCCCGCATGCCGGGAACGAAGGCGGCAGTGACCAGGAACGTGCCGTCGAGGTTGATGGACAGCACGCGCCGCCAATCGGCAAACGTCATGGCGGCAAAATCCTGTTGCGGATAAATGCCGGCGCAGTTCACCACGATGTCGGCGCGGCCGAATTTGTCCTGCACCGCTTTGGCCATGGCCGCGACCGAATCCGGATCGGACACGTCGCACTTAACCGCCAGCGCGTCGCGCCCAGCGGCTTCGACCAGCCGCACGGTGTCGCGGCCGTCGGCGACGTCGGCGATCGCGACATGCACGCCGTCTTCGGCGAGGCGCTTGGCGAAGGCTTGGCCGATGCCGGCGCTGGCGCCGGTGATGACGGCGACTTTGTCCTTATGCCCTTTGCCCACGAGCGCTCCCCTGTCATGGCCGGCCGTGCGCCAGCTCCCCACGGACAAGTCTATCGGGGAATTCCGGGCGCGCTAGCGCCAAGGAGCGTAGCGGACCGCTCGATTTGGCGGACAAGCCGCTCAACCCGTTGTGCACGCGATGCGCTGATCAGAACGCCACGCCGATGCGGCGGCCTTTTTGCCAGACCAAGTAGCAGGATTTCTTGGTGCCGCCATGGTTGAGCGTGAAGCGGCGCGGAATCGGCGCGCTGCCAGGCACGTCAAGGCAGGCGCCGCCGGCGCTGATGTCGACGACCGTGCAGCCGGTCGCCGGGCTTTTCATGTCGGCGAACAGCGTCGCGGTCTTGGGCACGAGGCCCGAAGGCCGGACACGATGGAAGCGTCTATGCTCCTGCCCACTGGCCATTGCCGGGCTCCTGAAGTCCAAAGCCCACGATAAGCCGCGGGTATTGTTGAGTAATTAATTTTTTCCGCGCAATCGTATTTCGCGTTCGTTAGCTAAATCCAGCCCTTTTGGCCGCGCGAAATTTGTTTCTCACTTCATCTAAAATGCAGCGCTTCGTCTTCATCGTTGCTCGGCGGATTTCATTCCGCACGACCTGCCCTGCGCCGTTCTGCCGCGTCCCGCATGCCCGCATTTGCCGGCGAATTTGTCGCCGCTGCGCTGCCATGCTAGGCGCACGCGCCTGGAGCCAAAGCAATGCCCGATGCCCTCGAACTGTTAAAAACCCGGCGCTCGTTCAAGGCGGTCGAGCTGGCCGGCCCGCCGCCGTCGGCGGCCGAGATCGAGACCCTGCTCACCGTCGCGTCGCGCGTGCCCGACCACGGCAAGCTCACGCCCTGGCGCTTCATCGTGTTCGAGGGCGAGGCGCGCCGCGCTGCCGGGGCTGCGATCGCGGCGGCGTTTCGCGTCAAATATCCGGAGGCCAAGCCGGAGCAGGCCGAGGCCGAGCGCGAGCGCCTTGCCCGCGCGCCGCTCGTCATCGCCGTGATCAGCCGCGCCGCGCCGCACGTCAAAATCCCCGAATGGGAGCAGGTGCTGTCCGCCGGCGCCGCGGCGATGAACCTCGTGCTCGCCGCCCATGCGCTCGGCTACGGCGCGAGCTGGATCACCGAATGGTACGCCTACGACCGCGCCGTGCTCGACGCGCTCGGCTTGCAGCCGCACGAGCGCATCGCCGGCTTCGTCCATATCGGCCGCCCGCCGGGCGTGCCCGAGGACCGGCCGCGCCCGCCGCTCGCCGACATCGCGACGCGCTATTCAACCTAACCACACGCCTTCCTAGCTCACCGGAATGCACTTTGACGTCGGGCGCGGTGCGAACGGCGCGTTGAACCGCAATTTCATGTCGGCCCGCGCGCCGTAGCCGTCGTGCAACGCCTTGAGCATGAAATCGGCCAGCGTGTTGAAGTTCGGCGGATCGGATACGTCGAGATCGACGTTGAAATTTCCGGCGGAATCGTCGGTCGAAAACCCTAGGCGTCCAAGCGCGGCAATGGCGCTTGTCGGATGATGAAAGGTCCGTGGCTCGCCCGGGCCGTCGTAATAGAATCCGGATGCGGCTTCGCAATACAGCTTCGTATTGTTGTCGTGAAAAATGCATTGCACGTAAGCCTGCATCGCGTGCGGGACCGTGATGGCGAGAAAACGGTGCCGAGAGTTCGCCGGATCGCCCGCGGCGTAAACCTGTTCGAGGCGGTCCACCACCGGACAACGATACTGGACCAAGAGATCGTGAAGGCTGTCCCCCTCTTGCGCCGCCGCACAGACCGGCATGATGAGCGCTGCCGCCACGATGAACCTACGCCCGAGCATCGGTTGCTCTCGCCCTGCAATGACCGTCCTGAACAAAACAAGAACATACGTTTGGGCAGGAGTCAACCGGCTGGCCTTGAGCAGGCTGCTGTCAGCGCCCGCAGGCCTGCCACTTGAATGGCGGACGTCGCCGTCACAGCTGTGGATATAACTGTCAGGTCCTACGTCATCCGCATCATGCCGCGCATGCAATCATCGGTGATGACGAACGTCGATTACGACGAGGACGCTGCCGAGTTGGACGTGACCTTCGTAAGCGGCAAGATCTATCGATATTTCGGCGTGCCGCTTGCGACCTACGTCGACCTTCTCGACGCGGAATCGCATGGCGGATTTTTCAACGAGAGCATCAAGGACATATTTCCGTTCGTCGAGGTGAAGCCGCGTAGGCGCTGAGGCGGTCCGAGTTCGCCTTCAACTACCCCCACACCTCCGCCGCCAGCTCGACCACCATGCGCAGCTTGGCCCATTGCTCGTCCTCGGCCAGCACGTTGCCTTCCTCGGTCGAGGCGAAGCCGCATTGCGGCGAGAGGCAGAGCTGGTCGAGGGCGGCGTATTTGGTCGCTTCGTCGATGCGGCGCTTGATGTCGTCCTTCTTTTCCAGTTGCCCGCTCTTGGTGGTGACCAGCCCGAGCACCACGATCTTGTTGCCCTTGGGGAGGAAGCGCAGCGGCTCGAAGCCGCCGGCGCGCGCGGTGTCGTATTCGAGAAAGTAGCCGTCGTAGTTCAACTTGCCGAGCAGCGTCTCGGCGACCGGCTCGTAGCCGCCTTCGGCAATCCAGGTCGAGCGGAAATTGCCGCGGCAGACATGCGTCGTCACCACCATGTCGGCCGGCTTGCCGTCGAGCGCGGCGTTGATGACGCGGCCGTAATCGGCGGCGAGGCGGTCGGCGGCAAGCCCGCGCTCGCGCGCCTTCTTCAGCTCGGCCTGCGAGCACAGATAGGCCCACGCGGTGTCGTCGAACTGCAGATAGCGGCAGCCGGCATCGTAGAAGCCGCGGATCGCCTGGCGGTAGGTTTTGGCGAGATCGTCGAAGATGGCGTCGCGGTCGGCGTAGTCTTTGGTGGCAATGGCGTTCGGCTCGAGCCGGAAATGCATGGTGGCCGGACTCGGGATGCACATTTTCGGCGTCAGGTGTGTGTGCGCCTTGAGGAACTTGAAATGCTCCAGCATCGGATGATTGGAGAAGCCGAGCTTGCCGGTGATGCGGATCGAGCGCGGCTTCGTCTGCACGCCCTGAAACTGGATGCCGTGGTCGAGCTCGTAGATCTCGACGCCGTCGAGCATGCCGTAGAAATCGAAATGCCACCACGAGCGGCGGAATTCGCCGTCGGTGGCGACTTTCAGCCCGACCTCCTCCTGCTTCTTGATGATCTTCTCGATCTCGCGGTCCTCGACCTCCTTGAGCTGCGCGGCGCTGATCTCGCCCTTCTCACACTTGGCGCGCGCTTCCTTGAGCGGCGCGGTGCGCAAAATGCTGCCGACCACGTCGGCGCGGAACGGCGGTCTGGTTCTCGTCATCGGGTGATCCTCCAGGAGGTTTCTGCGCCGTACCAAGCCCGCGCCACACGTTTCGTCAACTGCAAAGCGGGGTGGGCGCTCAGTGGGCTTTAGCCCAAAAGAAGTGAGCGGCCGGCAGTCACGCGGATGCGAGCGGACGCATTCGAACTCGGCCAGGCTCGACAATCGAAAAATGACCGATCCAGTCGACGCGGGCGGATATCAGATCGACCAAACGCCTTATGCCTTCGCCAGTCTTGGGCGGAGGCGTGCGCAATAACACTACGCCGCTTTTTTGCGAGGGAACGGCTCGACTTGCCAACTCGCCGAAATCCTTGTCGAATGTGAGTAGAACACGCTCCTCGCGCATAGCCCACGCAAGCACCTCCGTATCGGAGATGCCTGGCTTCGCGACTTTGATCCAAATCACGTCGTGTCCAGCTGCTTCGAGAGCGGTGACAGCAGGGCCGGGAAAATTCTCGTCGGCGAGAAAGCGCATCAGGCTGCGCTCGGGAACACCTTTTCTGAACTCAGCGTGTCACGGGCGTAGGCCAAACAGGCGAGAATGTCCTCGTGAACGATTCCGGGGTAGTTCCTGAGAATATCGCCTTCCGTCCAGCCGTCGGCCATTAAACCAATAATGAATTCGACGGCCAGCCGCGTGCCGCGGATGACGGGCTTGCCGGCAAGGATATCAGGATCGAGAGTAATACGTGGATGCTCCGCCATCTGATCTAACCAATCAGTGAAGAGACCAATCTACATGGATTTGCCGCGCAACGCGAGCCCTCACCCCTCGATCGTCACCTTGCCGTCCACCACCAGCACCGGATAGGTCTTGATCGGCACCATGCAGGGCGGCGACACCACTTCGCCGGTTCGGATGTTGAACTGGCCGTTGTGGAAGTTGCACTCGACCACGTCGTCCTCGATATAACCCTCCGACAGCGAGCCGGGCCCGTGCGTGCACAGGTCGTCGGTGACATAGAATTCGCCGCCGACGTTGAACACCGCGAGCGTCAGCCCCTCGGCCTCGACCTTGAGCGCGGTGCCAGGGGCGACTTCGTCGGTGCTGCAGAGCTCGATACGCTTGGCAGAGGACATCAGGATTTAGGCCTTTCGCACTTCCGATCGCTTGCGGGCTCTTATACAAGACGCGCCGGATAATGAAATATACGGTCAGAGCCTCTATATCCCGAGAGGCCGGCAAGGAGAGCGGACGATGCAAAGCGAATCGGCGCGGATGAGTTCGGCGGCGGAGGCCAAATTCCGTATCGATCGGCCGAACTCGCGGACGCGCGCCGTCAAGGTGATCGCGCTTGATGCCGCGAGCGAGCGAGTGGTCAAGGAGTTGGCCGCCGGGCCGTGGCAGAACGCCACGTTCCTCACCGCCTCGGCATTCTCCGGCGCGCCGCGACGCGGCGAGAAGTTTTCGATGGGCGGCTGGCTCAACGACCTCGCCGGCCGCACCAAGGATTTGATCGACGAGGTCAACGGCGCCGACCTCGTGGTCATGGTGGCGACCGCGGGCGAGAGCGCCGCGGCGGCGGGGCTGATCGGCGAGGCCTGCAACGTCAAGCACGTGATGACCACGGCGCTCATCCTCGGCGGCGCTTCCTCAAGCGACGAAACGCTGTCGAAGATGCTGGCGCAGCTGCGCCCGCACGCCATGATGCTGGTGATCTCCAGCGCCGACGAGTACATCAAGGACATGCTCACGGCATTGCGCGCCTAGGCGGCGCCGCGACTCGTCATGGCGCAAACGCGTTCCCGCAATATCGTCGTGGTCGGCGGCGGGCCAGCCGGCGTGTTCGCCGCCATCGAGGCCAAGCGCACCGATCCTGCGGCGCAAGTTCTCCTGCTCAGCGACGAAGCCTGCGAGCCGTACGAGAAGCCGCCGCTGTCCAAGGCGGTGCTCACCGGCAAGGCGTTGCCCGAGCATGCGCTGATCGCCGGCCCGGGCGGCGCGTCTGCGCATAACGTCGTGCTCGAGCGCACCGCGCTCGTCACCGCCATCGACCGTGCGGCGCGCGCCCTCGTCACTGCCGGCGGCCGACGCTACCCGTACGACGCGCTGGTGCTGGCGACCGGATCGTTGGTGCGCGAACTGCCGCAACTGCCGCTCGGCATGCCGCGCGTGCATTATCTGCGCACCGAGGCGGACGCGCGGGCTCTGGCAGCGGCATTGCGCGGCTGCCGGCGGCTGGTCGTGGTCGGCGGCGGGCTGATCGGGCTCGAAGCCGCTGCTTCCGCATCCGAGCTCGGCATCGCCACCACGGTGCTGGAAGTTGCGCCGCGTATTCTGGCGCGCGTCTGCGACGAAGCAACCGGCGCCTTCATTGCCGCCTGCCATCGCCGCCACGGCGTCGATATCCGCACTGGCACCAGCATCGCGGAGGTCGAGCCGGCCGGCGACAGCGTTATTCTGACCACCGCTTCGGGCGAAACATTTGCCGCCGATGTCATCGTCGTCGGCACCGGCGTGAAGCCGAACGATGCGCTCGCCGCGTCTGCCGGCCTCGCCGTCGACAACGGCATCGTCGTCGACGAGCATTGCCGCACCGCCGACCCGGCGATTTTTGCCGCCGGCGATGCGGTGCGCTTTCCGGCGCCGCATGGCCTCATCCGGCTCGAGAACTGGCGCCACGCACTCGATCAGGGCGCGGTCGCCGGACGCAACGCGGCAGGCTTGAGCGAGGCCTATCGCACCGTGCCGTCGTTCTGGTCGGAGCAGTACGATCTCTACATCCAGGGCGTCGGCTGGCCGCCGCAGCCGCCGGCGCAGCACGTGCGCCGTCCCCTGCCGGGCACCAGCCTGCTCGCCTTCGACACCGCCGACGGCGTTTTGGCCTACGCCATGGGCATCAACGCGCAGCGCGAACTTGCCGCGGCGCGCCGGCTGATCGAGCGCCGCATCAGGGTCGACGCCGCTGCGCTCGCCGATCCCGCGCGCCCGCTTGCGTCGTTGCTGAAGGCGCCGGCGTGAGTATGCTGAGTACAATGGAGTCCCGATGAAATTTTCCGGCGAACTGACGGTGAAAGCGCCGCGGGAGCGCGTCTATGAGGCGGTGCGCGATGCGCGTTTCTTTGCCTCGTGCGTCGATGGTGTGCGCGATCTCGAAGAGACCGGGCCGGACACTTACGCGGCGGTCTTTGAAACCAAAGTCGCCTACATGAAATTCGCCTTCAAGGTCACGGTGCAGGTGGTGCGCGCCGAACCGCCGGAAAAGATCGAAGCAAAGATCGAAGGCACGCCGCTCGGCATTGTCGGCCGCCTCACCGCCACCTCACTGACCACGCTCAGCGAAGCCGGCGACGAGACCAAAATCAGCTACGACGTCGAAGCGGCCTTGACCGGAAAGCTCGGCAGCCTCGGCCAGCCGGTGCTGCGCGCCAAGGCCAAGGAGATGGAAAAACAATTCGCCGCGCGGCTCGCGGCGGCGTTCGCGGCGCCGGCGGCGTCGTGACTACCGCAGCGACCTTGGCGATGTTTCCCGGGCGCGACGCAGCAAAAGCGCGTTCACGCGCGTCTTCGACGCGCTATGGCGAAGCGGAGTGGTGCGCCGCAGACCCGGGATCGTTACGATCTCAGAGTTTGGTACGATCCCGGATCAGCGCTGCACCGCATCCGGGAACAAATGAGTGGTGACCCCGCGCATGCCCGCTGCGCCCATGAACATCGACACCGAGGTGCTGGTCATCGGCTCCGGCGCCGCCGGCATGTATGCGGCGATCGAGGCGGCGCGCCGCGGCGCAACGGTGCTGCTCGCCGACCGGAGCCTGATCGGCCGCGGCGGCGCCACCGTGATGGCACAGATGACGGTCGCCGCCGCGCTCGGCGAGGAGACGCCGGACGATTGGCGGCATCATTTCGCCGACACTATCGCGGCCGGCCGCGGCCTGTGCGACGAGGAGCTGGCGCGCCTGCTCTGCGAGGAGGCGCCGGACTGCATTCGTGAGCTCGACCGCTGGGGCGTCGGCTGGGCGCGCAAGGACGGCCACATCACCGCGACCCAGGCGCCGGGCCACGACCGGCCGCGCTGCGTCTATGTCGATTTCATCAACACCGGCCCTGCGGTGTCGAAGACGCTGCGCGCCGAGATCGCGCGCCATCATAAGAGCATCCGCAAGGCTGGCGATCTGTGCGTCGTCGATCTCGTCGTCAGCGACGGCGAAGTGAGCGGCGCCGTGGCCTGGCATTTGTCCTCCGGCGCGCCGGTGATCGTTGCGGCGCAAGCGACGGTGCTGGCGAGCGGCGGACTGACCCGCCTGTTCCGTCGCAACAGCGCTTCGGCCAACATGGGCGGCGACGGTTATGCGCTGGCGCTGCGCGCCGGCGCGCCGCTCATCGACATGGAGTTCGTCCAGTTCTTCCCGATCGGGCATTTGGCGCCGCGGCTGATCGGCATGGACCCGATCATGTGGGACCCGTTCCGCTACAAGCTCGGCGGCCGGCTCCTCAACGGCCGCATGGAGGAATTCACCTCCGCGTACGGCTCCGACGAGGATGGCAAATACGTGCTCACCCGCGATCTCGCCACTTACGCGATCCTCAACGAGGTCGAGGCCGGGCGCGGCTCGCCGCACGGCGGCGCTTATCTGTCGTTCGAGCATTGCTCGCCGGCGGCGCTGCGTGCGGCGTTCGGTCCGGTGATCGACCGGCTCGCCGCCAACGCCATCGATCTCACCCGCATGCCGGTCGAGGTCGCGCCGATCGCGCATTATCACATGGGCGGGGTCAAAGCCGACGCGCGTATGTTAACCGACGTGCCCGGCTTGTTTGTCGCCGGCGAAGTGGTCGGCGGCGCCAATGGCGCGAACCGACTGTCTGGCAATGCCATCACCGAGGCTTTGGTGTTCGGCCGCCGCGCCGGCGCGAGCGCCGCCGAGCAGGTCAAGCGCAGTGCGCAGGCGAAACACAAAATCCGTCCGCAGGACAGCGCTGCTGCTCTCGATCTCATTCGCGCCGACAGTGTTAGGCGCGACGCTCCGAATACTGCGGCAATGATCGCGCGGTTGCAGGCGATCATGACCGACGACGTAGGACCGCTGCGCACTGCGCAGACGCTCGCGCACGCCATGGCGCAGATCGACGCGCTCGACGATGAACTCGGCGAACGGCCGGCGGGTCGCGCCGAAGAGACATTTGATCTGCGGCGGCTCGAATGGTTCGACCTGCGCAACATGCTGGCCGTCGCGCGCGCCGTGGTGCAAAGCGCGATCACCCGCACTGAAAGTCGCGGCGCGCATCAGCGCGAAGATTTTTCCGCAACGCTCCCCGAATGGCAGCTGCATCAAATGGTGCGCTGGCGTGACGGTCGCTTACAAATATCCGGAGCGCCGCAGGCCGCCGCGGCGGTGCTCGCCTCATGACCGCCGCCAAACAAATCGCGACGCTGAAAATCCAGCGCGGCGATGCCGGCGAAGCCGCGCGTTTTGAGCGCTTCGAAGTGCCGTTCGAGCCCGGTCAGTCGGTGCTCGACGGGTTGCGCTGGCTGCGCGCCGCAAAGGATCCGACCTTGGCAATCCGCTTTTCCTGCATCAACGCCAATGCCTGCAAGGAATGCATGATCCAGCTCGACGGCGAAACGGTCTATGCCTGCACCGCGCGCCTCGAACCGCGCGAGATGACGCTCACGCCGCTGCCCAACAAAAAACTCATCCGCGACCTCGTGACCGAGATCGCGCCGCCGTCGGAGAGGTTCAAATAATCGTTGAGCTCATCCCGAGGGTTTCATTCTCTCCTCGTCACCGCCGGGCTTGACCCGGCGGCCGTGCTGGACTGCTGCGAGCACAGCGTGCCGGAAATTCTCAAACAGCGGCGGCTCAGCATGGATTGCCGGGTCAAGCCCGGCAATGACGAATGAAAATTTGACTCACGGAATGCGACGGTCGACTACAGCTCCATGCCGCGCGCGGCGAAATAGACCAGCGCCATGAGCACGCTGGCGCCGCCGGGAAATTCCGGATGGCGGCACAGGCTGTCGGCCTGTTGGCAGACGTCGAGCGCCCAGGCGCTGCCCACTTCGCTCTGCTGGCCGGCGAAATAGAACAGGGCGGTCAGCCCGATCAGCACCAGCACGAAACCGGCAGCAAAGAACGACACCGACGGCCCGGCAGCCAGCGCCGCCCCGCCGGAGCCGTGCGCCGCAAGCGAACGCCGCAGTTCAGGCGAAAGCTCCCGCAACGGCTCGGCAGCGGCCGGCTTGGCGGCGGCTGCCTGCTCGTCTTCGGCGCTCAGCAGAAAGCGCACACCGACCAGCGGCCCCTTGCGCCACACCACGCTGCAGCGGTGCGCCGTCGTCTTGTCGAGGATGAGCGTAAAGACGGCCGGCAATTTGCTCGCCTGCGCCGGCGCCAGCCGCGCGCCGCCCTCGGAAAGGTCCCACAGCACGCAGCGCACCGGTTTGGCATCCCCGCCGGCGTCGATCCACGCCGCGCGCCGGGTGCGCACGCGCCGCCGCCGTCTTTTCTCGCGATGCGATTCGGGCATTTTCGGCGATACCCTTGGCTGGGCGCGTGCTGCAATGGGTTAGTCGGGCGTCCGGTGCGTCCCAGGATTGAGCACCCTTGGGTTGTCCGGCGAAATCGACGCAATTTATGCCGACACCGACTGCATTTCGATTAAACAGTGCCGAGAATTTCCGCTTGCCGTGGCAATAAAACGGTAGCCAAAAGCGGCCGCGAACGCCTGCGCGCCGGCCTCGACAGCGATTGCTGCAGTGCAGCAATCCTCTCCAATTTATGGTTAACGTTTTCTTTTCGGGTATGGTTAACTATTCCATCTAAAAGCTGCCGCAATGATCCCGCACCTCTTTGGGGTCGTTGGCCCGATCTCGGGGGTCGGGCTCGCCTGTCCGGATCCGTTAGTGTCCGCCACCACCGCGGTGGCGCGCAGAATCGTCAGGGCGGGTACGTGGTGGTGGTGTCGGGACGCGAGGGGGAATGACGTTCAATACCGGGTGGCGTTCGCCTGTTTGGGCGCACGATCGCACGTACGGTTTTGGTAACGCGCTGCCAGTACTCGGCGGCGCGGGCGTGGTCTTCGTCGCTTCGCTATGCGCCTTGACCCTGTGCGCGATTTTCACCGGCCCCAGCGGCGGCGCGGCGCGCGCGGTGCCGGAGAGCCAGCCGCAGAGCACGCTGCGGCTTGCCGATCCCGCGCCGGCGATGTTTGCAGCGCGCTTCTATCTCGGCCCGGAAGGCAAGTTTTCGATGGCCGCTCCGGTGCGGCGCGACGAACAGTTGGCCTTTGCGTCGCCGCTGTCCGACAATCCGTCCGAGCAGCAATACACGCTCGCGTCGCTGCCGCCGTCCAGCAATGCGCCCGCGCAGGACGTTGCGCCGGCACCGGAGCAGACGAACCGGCTGGCGCGCGGTTGGCGGCTGCGTTTAGAGCCGCGCGGCCGGCGTCACCACATCCTGGCGTTGACGCATGGACAGCAGGAGCGCGTCGCCGCCGCGAGCGCCGCACCGGTCCACGAGCCGAGCATTTGGGAAAAACTGTTCGGCAAGCGGCCGTCGATCTTCGACAAGCTGTACGGCACTTCGCCGTCCGGCGTGACGCTCGCCTACGCGACGGCCGGCACGGCCACCGACGGCGCCGGCGTCACCGCCGGCCTCTACGACCGGCAGACCGCGGTCTACGACATCTCCGCGCACGTGGTTTACATGCCGGACGGCACCACGCTCGAGGCGCATTCGGGCTTAGGCCCGCGGCTCGACGATCCGCGCTTCGTCGACGAACGCGGCCGCGGCGCTACGCCGCCCGACATCTACGATCTGCGACCGCGCGAGGCGTTGTTCCACGGCGTGCGCGCGCTCCGCCTCATCCCGGTCGACGAGAGCAAAGTGTTCGGCCGCGCCGGGCTGCTCGCCCACACCTTCATGCTCGGCCCGAACGGCGACTCCAACGGCTGCGTGTCGTTCAAAAACTACGACGCCTTCCTGCGCGCCTACGAGAGCGGCGAGATCAAGCGCCTCGCGGTCGTGTCCAGCATCGACTGACGCGGCTGTTTGCGGGCTTTCGCGAAGCGAAGCCGGCGTGCGACGATGAAGCGATTGGGTGGTTACGGCGCTACGCGCCTTTCGCCCACCCCACGCACTATCAGCAACCCCAGCCCCAGCCCTCCTCGCTGTCGTAGTGGAATCCCCACGACCAAATCACGCCGTCTTTCGTTACCCCCCTGATGCAAAAACTCGCATACCAATTATTGTCGATGAGAGTCACTTTCATGCCCTTTGGAACGGCCACGCCGCGTCTCTTAAGATAGGCCGTTGCATTCTTGGCAGCCTTGCGACGCTCTTCGCCGCTGTCATGTAGTTCATTGATAACGGCAAGAAGTCGCGGGTCGCGCGCAAGCTTTGACAGAGCCCTCAGCGATTTCGGCGCCGTTCTGGCAAGTTCAGAAAGGCTGCCGCTGAGTTTGCTTGCCTGCGTGACATGGCGTTTGGGCATCGGCATTGTCTGGTCCCCTCGTGGTCTGAAAATCGAGCGCGGCTCACAACGTTCGATTATATTACGCCCAATAACACGCTGAGGTTTTCGTTTCAAGATTAGCCATACGGTGCTCTCTCGGCGGTGCCGCTCGCTCCCGCGGGACGCCTTCGCGAAGGCCCGCGCCCCCTCCACCGTCCGCGTTCACGGCGCTACCCGGATGAGAATAAAAAGCACATCGCGAGAACGAGCAGCAGAGAGATATAATCGCGCCATGCGCACCCAAGTCGCCATCATCGGCGCCGGTCCGGCCGGCCTCCTGCTGTCCCACATCCTCGACCGCAACGGCATCGACTCGATCGTGCTCGAACGACAGACCCGCGCGCATGTGCTGGAGCGGATTCGCGCGGGCGTGCTCGAAGCCGGCACGATCGCGCTGTTGCGCGAGGTCGGGCTCGGCGCGCGAATGGATCGCGAGGGGCATCCCCATGACGGTTCGTGGATCGCCTGGGAGGGTCGGCCGCGCTTTCTGATCGACACCAGGAAATATACCGGCAAGCCGATGATGGCCTATGGGCAAACCGCCATTACCGAAGACTTGTTTGCCGCCCGCGACGCCGCCGGCGGCAAGATCGTCGACGAAGCCGCGAACGTGCAGCTGCACCAGCTGACATCGGACCAACCCTACGTCACTTATGAAAAAGGCGGCGAACAGGTGCGCATCGACTGCGACTACGTTGCCGGCTGCGACGGCTATCACGGCGTCAGCCGTCCCTCGATTCCGGCGGGTGTGATGAAAACCTACGAAAAGGGCTATCCGTTCGGTTGGCTTGGCATCCTGTCGGAAACGCCGCCCTATCCCGACATCTGCTATTGCTATCACAGCCGCGGTTTCGCGCTCGCCTCGCAGCGCAGTCCGATGCTCAGCCGCTACTACATCCAATGCGATCTCGACGACAAGTTGGACGATTGGCCGGACGATCGCTTCTGGGAGGAATTTTTGGCGCGCTGTCCGAAGGATATGGCCGAGAGCATCGTCACCGGTCCGTCGATCGAAAAATCGATCGCGCCGCTGCGCAGCTTCGTCGCCGAGCCGATGCGCTACGGCAGGCTGTTCCTCGCCGGCGACGCCGCGCACATCGTGCCGCCGACCGGAGCGAAGGGGCTCAATCTCGCGGTGTCCGACGTGTTCTATCTGTCGCGGGCGCTGATCGAGGCCTATCGCAATGGCAGCGCCGCTTATCTCGACTCGTATTCGGACACTGCGCTGCGCCGGGTGTGGGGCGCCGCGCGTATGTCGTGGTGGCTGACCATGCTGCTGCATCGCTTTCCCAACGAGACGCCGTTCGAGGAGCAGATGCGGCTCAATCAGTTTGATTATCTGCACGCCTCCGAGCACGCCGCGGCGACGCTGGCTGAGCAGTACGTAGGGCTGCCGTATTAGCGCTGTTTCCGCGCCCTCGCCTGCTCGGCCAAGAAACGCGACAGCCGTTCGCGCACTGCGTCGGCGTGGCCCGGCGGCCATTTGCGTAAGCCTTCGCCGGTCTTCATGCCGAGCTGTCCGGCCTTCACCTTCTCGCGCAGGATCGCCGGCGCTGCCGCCGTGCGGTCGAGATGCTCGTACAGCACATCGGCGATATCGAGTGCGAGGTCGAGCCCGACCAGATCCGACTGCTCCATCGGCCCGAGCACCGCAGTGCGCGCGCCGAATCCTTCTTTGACCACGGTGTCGATGGTTTCGGCGTCGCAGACGCCGGAAGCGACCAGCGCGAAGGCTTCACGCTTCATGGCGTGCTGCAGCCGGTTGCCGACGAAGCCCGGTACGTCGCGGCGCACGTGCACCGGCACCTTGCCGGCGTCGCGCAACAGCGCGATCGTGGCGCGCACCACCTCGTCGGAGGTCTTCTCGTTCTGGATGACTTCGACCAGCGGCACCAGATGCGGCGGGTTCCAGAAATGGGTGCCGACGACGCGGTCGCGGTGTTTCAGCTCGCGGCCGATGTCGGTGGTCGGAATGGCCGAGCTGTTGCTCGCCAGGATCGCATCCGGCGCCACCAGCGCCTCCAGCTCGGCGAAGATGCGCTGCTTCAACGGCAGCTTCTCCGGCGCCGCTTCGAACACGAACGCCGCGCGCGCGACTGCGGGCGCCATGGTCTCGTGTACCGCAATGCGCCGCAGCAGCGTGGCGTCGTCGCCCAACAACGCGACGATGGCGTTGAGCCGCCGCGCCAGCGAGGCGCGGCTCGCCGCGTCCGGCTCGAAAATGCCGACCCGGTGTCCGGCCGCGGCGAAGAGATAGGCGATACCGTGACCCATCAGGCCGCCGCCGATCACGCCGATTGTTTGCTGTCGTTGCTCAGGCATGTGCTGTCCTTGACGCGCATTGCGGAACCGGTGGCATCGTCACACGTTGTTCAGATGAATGCCAAGGTCATTGCCGGATCGTTGGCCGATCTGCAAAGGAGAATCGCCATGCCCCTTCTTGCGTGGATCGCGTTCTGGTCGTTATTGATGGGCGTGACTGCTTGCTGGGGCGAACAGCCCCGACCGGTCCGCGTCCCCGCCGCCACCAATTCCGCCAAGAAACATCGCGATCATCCGGCGGTGTAGCCGCCATCGACATACATCACCTGCCCGGTGCAGAAATCCGACGCTGGCGACAACAAATAGATCGCCATCCCGATCAGATCCTCCACTTCACCGAGCCGGCCGAGCGGAATGCGCGACAACGAACGGGCGCGCGTCTGCTGGCCGAGTTCGTTGTCGCCGTACATCCACGCCGTCAGCTTGGAGCGAAACACCGTCGGCGCGATGGCGTTCACGGTGATGCCGTATTTGGCCCACTCGGTCGCCAGCACACGGGTGAGCGAATCAGTCGCGCCTTTCGAGGCGCAGTAGCCGGTGTAGCCGGAATAATTGCCGTGCCGGCCGCGCACCGATGACATCAGCAAAACCTTGCCGCGGACTTTCTGCTCGATCCAATAGGTGCCGACGATTTTCGCCATGAACCAGACGCCGCGCACGTTGGCGTCCATCACCGCCTGCCAGTCCTCGTAGGCGAGTTCGTGAATGAAGCCCGGCTTGTTGAAGCCCGAGGCGACCACGAGCTGATCGACCTTGCCGAAACGCGCCAGCGCCGAATCGAGCATGGCTTCGGCGTCGGCTTGGCTGTCGGGACGGCGCACCACCAGCGCGGGGTCGCCGCCGAGCTCGCGCACTTCGCCGGCGACCGTGTCGAGCTCGTCCTTGCTGCCGGAGGCGAGCAGCACCTTGCCGCCGAGCGCGGTCAGCGCCAGCGCGGTTGCGCGCCCGAACGTGCCCGACGCGCCGGTAATGATGGCGACCTTGTCCTTGACGTCGAACAGCGACAGCGGATGGCGCAGCGGTTCGGAGATCATGATGATACCCACCTGTCTATTGTCTTTTCCCGGGCGCAGCGCAGCACGAAGCGAAGCGGAGTGGTGCGCTGCAGACCCGGGATCGTTACAAACTCGGAGTCTACGAAGGTCCCGGAACAGCGGTGCACCGCTCCGCTGCGCTACGCGCTGCACCGCATCCGGGAAACGCTGCCTTCACCGTCCGGTCTCGAAGCGGAACGCCTGGCGCGGGTCGAGCACGGCGACGACGCGCAACGCGCAGCCTTCGCCTTCCGGCCAGCGCCACGGAAAGGCAAAGAACGTGCAGCGCCGGCCGGTGATCTTGTCAAGCTCGCCGCCGATGTTCTCGATGCCGGGAATGCCGTTGGTCATCATGATCTTGTGCGCCGGCTCCCAATACGGAAAATCCTCGATGATGTGCCGACCGGTCTCAGCCTTGTACTCGATGTCGAGATGCGGTTGCGCCGGTCCTGGCCCATGCGGTGCCAAGAACGTACCGAGCGGATGATCGTTCGCCTGCACGTCGATGCCGACCAGCTTGACGCCGCGCTCGACCAGCCATTCGGCGGCCTCCTTGTAGAGGCCCGGCGAATAGGCGAAGTAATCCGGATTGTCGCCGTACTTGCGGTGACTGCCGGTGTTGATCATCACGATGTCGCCCTTGCGGATCTTCGGCTCGGCCTTTTCCAGATCCTGCGGCGTGATGACGCCCCATTTGCCCTTCGGGATCGAGACCGCGACGCCGGTGCCGAAGAAGCGCCACAGCGGATAGCCGGTCAGGCTCGGCTGGTTCTCGGCGACATGGATCGGCGCGTCCATGTGCGTGCCGCGATGCATGATGCCTTCGAACTGCTGCACCAGAAGCCCGTCCTTGGCGTGGAATTCGAACACCCGCACATTGAGATTGGCGCGCGACGGCCATTGCGGCATGCCATGACCCCACGGATGGCTGAGATCGTAGAATTCGAGGTCCTGGCCGTTCTTGTTTATTTTGCTCGTTTTGCTGCTGCCGTGCCTCGAGCGATTGGCCGAGCGCGCCTTGCGCCCGCCGCCGCTTTCCAGCTGGACTTTTTGCTCCGGATCGAGCATGGCGACCAAGCGGATCACACAGGCGTCGCCCTCGTGCCATTTCCACGGAAAGCCCTGGAACGTGCAGCGCTTGCCGGTAAGTTCATCGACGTCGCCGCCGACGTTCTCGATGGTCGGAATGCCGGCTTCCAGCAATATCCGGTGCGCCGGATTCCAGTCCGGGAAATCGGCGATCGCCTCGCGCCCGGTCGCCTCCTTGTATTCGGGCAGCAAATATTTGATCTGCGGCCCGTTGCGATGCGGACCGAGTGAAGTCGCCAGCGGATGATCGACGCAAGCGGTGTCGACGCCGACCAGTTTTACGCGTTTCTTGGCCAGCCAGTCCGCCGCGCGGCGGCTCAGGCCAGGCGCGTAGCCGAAATAGTCCTTGCTGTCGGCATATTTCCTATTCCAGCCGGTAGCGATGATGACGATATCGCCGCGCCGGATGGACGGCTTGGCGCGTTCGAGGTCCGACGGCTCGATCAGCTGCCACTTCTTCTTCGGGATCGACAGCACGACACCGGTGCCGAAGAACGTGTCGAGCGGCAGGTCGCCGACCGCAGCGGCGCCGGGAATGAGATGGATCGGCGCATTGACGTGGGTCGAGGTGTGAAAGATGGTGGTGATCTTGTGCGTCATCACGCCCTGCTTGGCGTGGTGCGTGATGCGCTCGAGCTTGATCTCCTCGTAGCCCGGGAAGATCGGCGTATACATGCCCCAGCGATGGCTGAGCTCGTAATATTCGAGCCCGCTGACGGGATCGACGACGGCCGGCATTTCACACCCTCAGAACGCGGCCGCGCGCGACCCGGCGGCTCCGCGCATGTTTGACGCAAACGGCGTTCGGCCGGGTCTCTATCATGACCCAACGGGGCCTGCCAAACAGCGCCGCGGCGCGATGTTGCGGCCGCTTCCCCCCGCCGCTATCTATACGCGCCGTTCGCGCCAGCCGACAGAAAGGGCCGGCGCACTGACGTTGAAGAGAGCGTAGCGCCCGCATGGCCCGGCTTGTCATGAAATTCGGCGGCACGTCGGTCGCCGACATCGACCGCATCCGCAACGCCGCGCGCCATGTCAAGCGCGAGAGCGAGGCCGGGCACCAGATCGCGGTCGTCGTTTCGGCAATGGCCGGCGTGACCAATCAGCTGGTGGCCTGGTGCGAAGCGGCGATGAAGGAGCCGGGCCTCTACGATCCGCGCGAATACGACGTGGTGGTCGCCACCGGCGAGCAGGTGACTGCGGGGCTCCTTGCCATCGCGCTCCAAGACCTCGGCATCAAGGCGCGATCCTGGCAGGGCTGGCAGCTGCCGATCTTGACCTCGGCGGCGCATGGCGCGGCGCGCATCGCCGACATCGACGGCGAGGAACTGATCCGGCGCTTCAACGAGCATGGCGGCGTGCCGGTGATCGCCGGTTTCCAGGGCGTGCACAAGGAAACCGGCCGCGTCACCACGCTCGGCCGCGGCGGCTCCGACACGTCGGCGGTCGCGGTCGCCGCCGCGATCCGCGCCGAGCGCTGCGACATCTACACCGACGTCGACGGCGTCTACACTTCGGACCCGCGCGTCGTGCCGCACGCCCGGCGGCTCGACAAGATCGCGTTCGAGGAAATGCTGGAGCTCGCCTCGCTCGGCGCCAAGGTCATGCAGGTGCGCTCGGTCGAGCTCGGCATGGTGCACAATGTCCGCATCTTCGTGCGCTCGAGCTTCGACGCCCCGGACGGCATCGATCCGCACCGCAACCCGCCCGGCACCCTGATTTGCGACGAGGGGGAGATCATGGAACAGCAGACCGTCACCGGCATCGCCTTCTCGCGCGACGAGGCGCAGATCTCGATCCGCCAGGTGCAGGACAAGCCTGGTGTCGCCGCGGCGATCTTCGGACCGCTGGCCGCGGCCAACATCAACGTCGACATGATCGTGCAAAACGTCTCGGCCGACGGCAAGACCACCGACCTGACCTTCACGGTGCCGGCCGCCGATTACCAGCGCTCGCTCGACACCATCAAAAAGGCCAAGGACGCCATCGGCTACACGCGGCTCGACGGCGCCACCGACGTCGCCAAAATCTCGGTCATCGGCATCGGCATGCGCAGCCATGCCGGCGTCGCCGCCGAGGCGTTCCGGGCGCTCGCCGAGCGCGCCATCAACATCCGCGCCATCACCACCTCGGAGATCAAATTTTCCCTGCTGATCGACGCCGCCTACACCGAGCTTGCCGTCCGGACCTTGCACTCGCTGTACGGGCTCGACAAAGCCGCGCCCTGAACGCAGGTCTGCGCTGCAGCGCACAAAAACCGGCCCGTCATCCTCCTGTCTTTATCGTTCCGTCTTTGGCTTGCGGTTTGCATGCCGCATTCGATATAGGCTGCAGGACGGTCACTGCGGGCCAAAAACGGTCCCGGTGATTCCCTCTTCGATGTTGGCCGGTGCGCGGCGGGCGACGCGCCGGCCTTAAAACATGCCCGAAGGACCTACGCCATGCGCGGCGCGCTCGGCGGTCCGCGCGTGCTGTTGCGTCGGCTTCGCGAAGTGATGGCGGAGCCGGTCAGCGCGCAGGAACGCCTTGACAGGATCGTGGTGCTGATTGCCGCCAACATGGTGGCGGAAGTCTGCTCGGTCTACGTGCTGCGCAGCGACGCGACGCTTGAACTGTATGCCACCGAGGGCCTCAAGCGCGAGGCGGTGCATCAGACCGTGCTGGGATCGGACGAGGGTCTGGTCGGCCTGGTGGCGAGCCAGGCCAGCGCCATCAACCTGTCCAACGCCCAGGCCCACCCGGCCTTCTCGTATCGCCCGGAAACCGGCGAGGAAATCTACCACTCCTTCCTCGGCGTGCCGGTGCTGCGCGCCGGCAACACGCTCGGCGTTCTGGTGGTGCAGAACCGGGCACGGCGCACCTATTCGGAAGAAGAAGTCGAGGCGCTGCAGACCACCGCGATGGTGCTTGCCGAGATGGTCGCCTCGGGCGAGCTGGCGCGCCCGGGCGATCAACTGGCCGCGCGGCAATCGGTCCACGTCAAAGGCGCCGCCTTGAGCGACGGCATCGCGCTCGGCCACGTCGTGCTGCACGAGCCGCGCGTCGTCGTCACCAATTTCATCGCCGACGACGTGCAGGGCGAGCTCACGCACCTGCGCGCTGCGCTCGACACGCTGCGCACCAACCTCGACGAAATGCTCGAGCACGGCGACGTGGTCGAGGGCGGCGAGCACCGCGACGTGCTCGAAGCCTACCGCATGTTCGCCTACGACCGCGGCTGGGTGCACAGGCTCGAAGAAGCCGTGCTGACGGGGCTCACCGCCGAAGCCGCGGTCGAGCGCGTGCAGTCCGACACCCGCGCCCGCATGCTGCGCCAGACCGATCCGTTTTTGCGCGAGCGGCTGCACGACCTCGACGACCTCGCCAATCGGCTGATGCGCCAGCTCACCGGCCGCGATCACGCGCCGGCACGCGAGAGCCTGCCGGAAAATGCCATTCTGGTGGCGCGCTCGATGGGGCCAGCGGCGCTGCTCGACTACGACCGCAAGCGCTTGCGCGGGCTGGTGCTGGAGGAAGGCGGCGCCCATTCGCACGTCGCCATCGTGGCGCGCGCGCTTGGCATTCCCGCGGTCGGCGAAATCGACAATGCCACCGGGATGGCCGATCCGGGCGACGCCATCATCGTCGACGGCACGACCGGCGACCTGCACATGCGGCCGCTGCCCGACATGGCGGCGGCCTATGCGGAGCGCGTGCGGCTGCGTGCCCGGCGCCAGCAGCAATACCAGGCGTTGCGCGACCGGCCGTGCATCACCAAGGACGGCCAAGAAATAAGCCTGATGATCAATGCCGGGCTTGCCGTCGACCTGCCGCACATCGCCGACACCGGCGCCGCCGGCATCGGCCTGTTCCGCACCGAGCTGCAGTTCATGGTGGCGCCGAACTTTCCGCGCACCAGCGAGCAATACGCGCTCTATCGCGCCGTGATGGAGGCGGCCGGCGATAAACCAGTGGTGTTTCGCACCCTCGATATCGGCGGCGACAAGGTGTTGCCCTATATGCGCAACGTCGAGGAGGAAAATCCGGCGCTCGGCTGGCGCGCCATCCGCCTCGGCCTCGACCGGCCCGGCCTCTTACGCACCCAGTTGCGCGCGCTCTTGCGCGCCGGCGGCGGCCGCTCGCTGAAGATCATGTTCCCGATGGTCGCGACCGTGCAGGAATTCGAGCAGGCGCGCGACCTGGTCGAGCGCGAGCTGACGCATCTGCGCCGCCACGGCCACAAACTGCCGGAAGAAGTCCAGGTCGGCACCATGGTGGAAGTGCCGTCGTTGCTCTATCAGCTCGACGAATTGTTGGAGCGCGCCGACTTTCTGTCGATCGGCTCCAACGATCTGGTGCAATTCCTCTATGCCATCGATCGCGGCAATCCGCGGGTTGCGAACCGCTTCGATCCGTTGTCGCCGCCGGTGTTGCGGGCGCTCAAGGATATTGCCGACCGCGGCCGCGCCCATAACAAGCCGGTGACGTTGTGCGGCGAACTCGCCTCGCAGCCGATCGGCGCGCTGGCGCTCGCCGCCATCGGCTACCGGGCGCTGTCGCTCAGCCCGTCGGCCGTGGGCCCGGTCAAGGCGGTGCTGCTCGATCTTGATTGCCGCAAGGCGGCGCAGTTCCTATCTCCGCTCATCGACAAGGCGGACGGCGGCAAACCGATCCGCACGCGCCTCGAAGAGTTCGCCGCCCACGAAGGCCTGCAAATTTAATTCCGAACAATGGCCACCCTGCCCGACCAAAAACTCGACGCGCTTGTCGCCCACCATGCGCAGCTGCAACACGACCTCGCCTCGGCGCTGCCACCCGAGGCGTTTGTCAAGCTGTCGCGCGAGTTCGCCGAGCTGGCGCCGGTGGTGGAGGCGGTGAACTCCTATCGGGCCGCGCAGCGCGAGCTCGCGGACTTGGCAAGCCTGATCGAGGATCCCGCGACCGATGCCGAGATGCGTTCGATGGCGGCGGCGGAGAAGCCGGAGCTCGAGGCGCGCCGCGCCGAGCTAGAGCAAAAGTTGCGGTTGGCGCTCATCCCCAAGGACGCCATGGATGAGCGCAACGTCATCCTCGAGATCCGCGCCGGCACCGGCGGCGACGAGGCGGCGCTGTTCGCCGGCGATCTGTTCCGCATGTACGAGCGCTTCGCCGCCAAGCAGGGCTGGAAGGTCGAGATCGTGACCTTGAGCGAAGGCGCAGTCGGAGGTTTTAAGGAAATCATCGCCGAAATCCGTGGCCGCGGCGCCTTCGCCAAGCTCAAATACGAATCCGGCGTGCACCGCGTGCAGCGCGTGCCCGATACCGAAGGGTCGGGGCGCATCCACACCTCGACCGCGACCGTCGCGGTGCTGCCCGAGGCGCAGGAGCTCGACGTCGCCATCAATGACGCCGATCTGCGCATCGACACGCTGCGCTCCGGCGGCGCCGGCGGCCAGCACGTCAACAAGACCGAATCGGCGGTGCGGGTGACGCACATTCCCTCCGGCATCGTCGTCATGATGCAGGAGGACCGCTCGCAGCACCGCAACCGCGCCAAGGCGCTCGCCGTGCTGCGCACGCGGCTCTACGATCTGGAGCGGCAGAAGCAGGACGCCGCCCGCGCCGCCGAGCGCCGCGGCCAGGTCGGCACCGGCGACCGCTCCGAGCGCATCCGCACCTACAATTTCCCGCAAGCGCGCGTCTCCGACCACCGCATCAATCTGACGCTCTACAAGCTGCCGCAGATCCTGGAGGGTGAAGCGCTCGGCGAAATCATCGATGCGCTGGTGGCGCATAATCAGGCAGAGCTGCTCGCCGCGGAGAGCGCCTGATGGCGTGCGAAGCCGCTTCGGCCGATATCGCGACGCGCGCCGACGCGGCTGCGCTCACCATCGCTGGAGCGCGGCGCAGTTGGGCCGCCAAGTTTCACGACTGCGGCATCGAATCGCCCGACCTCGACGCGCGTATACTGATCGGCCACGCGCTCGATCTCGATCACGCGGCGCTTGCCGCCGCCGCTGCACGCGAACTGCCTGCTGCCGAACAAAACGCCATCGCCGCGCTGGCACGCCGGCGGCTGGCGCGCGAACCGGTGGCGCGCATCGTCGGCTTCAAAGAGTTTTGGTCCTTGCGACTGCGCGTCGCGGCCGCGACCCTGGTGCCGCGCCCGGAAACCGAAACCGTAGTCGAGGCCGCGCTCGATGCGATCGAGCAACGCGGCGCGCGTGACCAGCCGTTGCGCATCGCCGATCTCGGTACAGGAAGCGGCGCTATCCTGTTGGCGCTGATGTCCGAACTGCCGCTGGCATTCGGCGTCGGCAGCGATTTGAGCGCTGCTGCGCTCGCGGTTGCGCGCGACAATGCAACGCGGCTTGGATTGCGACGGGCGAGCTTCGTGGCCTGCCACATGGCGGCAGCGTTGCGCGGACCGTTCGACCTGATCGTGTCCAACCCGCCCTATATCGCGTCCGGTGACATTCGCGAGCTCGCGCCTGAGGTGCGCGATTTTGATCCACACGCGGCACTCGACGGCGGCCCCGACGGACTTGAGTTCTATCGGACGATCGCCGCCGCTGCGCCGACGATGCTCGCGCCTGACGGCGTGCTGGTCGTCGAATTGGGCGCCGGCCAGGCAGATGCGGTCGCCGCATTGTTTGCCACGGCGGGTCTTGCGCCATCGCCGCCGCGTGCCGATCTAAGCAATGTGCCGCGCGCGCTTATTGCCGTTAGACGGTCATGAATGGGGTCATGAACGCCCCGCATTGGACCCCGGCAAAAAAGCACTTGGAATGTCGCGCGGAACCGACTAGCTTGCAGTTACGGAGTCGGCCCTCTAAAAGGGCCGCGGCGTCGCCCCGAACACCCGGAGCATTGCTGCCAGAAGCATTGCTCGCAGAGGTTGGCGGCGCAGCCCAGGCAGATAGCTGGATAGCGGAAGCCGAATCGGACGGCAGACGGGATCGCCAGATTCAGACCGAGATGTTTCAGCGATAGAGCGCGCATCGGTGTGGAATGGTTGCGCGCATGATGGAGTGGCGGGCGCCGGTCAAGCTTTGCCGGTGCGGGCCTGATAAGGGATTCGTGAGCTTGCAGATGAGTCTGCTGAGCTGTTCGCGTGGAGCGATTGCGGGCCAACGTCCGCCGCTGGCGACAAGGTCGACGGCCTGTGGTGCCGGTCGGTCCCATGTCGGGGCCTAGCGTCGCAATGCAAGATTTCGGTGAGAAGCGGCGGCATTCGCGCAGCCGCAAAACGGGGGGTTGGCAGAAAAGCAAACCATGAGAAACGGTCAGAAGCGCATGCGGGGTCGCAACCGCAAAGGTGGTGGTCATCACCAAAATCCGCTGTCGCGCATGTACGAGTCCAACGGACCGGACGTGAAGATCAGAGGCACGGCATCCCACGTCGCCGAAAAGTACCTGCAGCTCGCCCGCGATGCGCAAAGTTCCGGCGATCCCGTTGCCGCCGAAAACTATTACCAGCACGCTGAACATTATTTCCGCTTGATCGCCGCCGCCCAGGAGCAGTACCGGCAGAACCAGCCCTATTATCAGCAGCAGCAGGGCGAGATGCGCGGCAATGTCGCCGATGACGGCTTCGACGACGGCGACGACGAACAGCCGCATCTTTCCGGCGAGCCGTTCGCGCCACGGGAGCCGCAGCAATTCTATGCGCGCGAGCAGCAACCGCAGCAACCCCACCAGCCGCAACCGCAGCAGCAGCACTTCCAACCCCGCCCGCAACATACGCCGCCGACCAACGATCAAGACGTCGACCGGCTGCCGTCATTCATCACCGGCGGGCAGCCGCAACAGCAACAGCAGCCGCCGCAGCAAGGCCAGCCGCAGGGCGGCTCGAATGGCTACGATGGCGGCGGCGATCGCTTTCCGCTGCACCGCCGCCGCCGGCGTCACCGCGGCCCACGCGATCAGGGCATGCCGGGTGGCAACGACGGGCCAAACCCTTCCGGCTCGGGCCCGATCGAGGACTGATACGAGATCAGACTGACCGTTTTCAGTTTCCGCTCGCCCCCGCGAAAGCGGGGACCCAGTCCTATTCAAGCTTCTGGATTCCCGGTTTCGCGGGAATGAGCGGGCGGTGAAGCGCTAGTGTCCGCGCGGCGCTTTGAGGAGGCGCGCGACTAGCCATATCGGCACGACGATCACCGCGCCGAGCAAAAAATAGCGCCACAGCCAGCGCACGGCATCAAATCCCATATTCCAGACGTGGACGGTCAGCCGACGCACCGAATCGATGATATTCCAGGGATCGAGCCCGATCGCGGCGAGTATGACGCCAACCAGAATCGACAACAGAACGAGCCGGACGATCACCGCCGCCGGCGGACCGCCAAAAAAGCGCTGGACGTAGGGTTGACCGTATTCTGGCGCCATAAAAGAACCCTCCCCGCTCGACGCGAGAATTAGGAACTTGTCCGGCTCCGCGCAAGCATGCAATCCCTCGCACTCGAGCGTGTGCCGGCCCGAATTACGTCGTGGTGCGCACATACACGAGCTGTGGCCGGTCTAACATGCCGCTTCGAGCACGTCGTCGAGGTTGCGCAGGCCCGGCCGCGGGGTGTTGACCAGCACCGCCATATTGCCCGGCTTGTGGCGGTTGGTGCGCATCAGCTCATGCGCGTAGGGGATCTTCTCCCATGGGAAAACGTCGCTCATGCACGGATCGATGCGCTGGTCGAGCACGAACTGGTTGGCGGCGCTGGCCTGCTTGAGATGGGCGAAATGCGAGCCCTGCACGCGCTTCTGCCGCATCCACACGTAGCGCGCGTCGAACGTGATGTTGTAACCCGAGGTGCCGGCGCAGAACACCACCATGCCGCCGCGCTTGACCACCAGACACGACACCGGAAAGGTCGCCTCGCCCGGATGCTCGAACACGATGTCGACGTCGCGCTTGCCGGTGATGTCCCAGATCGCCTTGCCGAAGCGGCGCGCCTCTTTGACCCAGGTGTCGTATTCGGCGCTGCCGACCTTCGGCATGGCGCCCCAGCACTTGAACTCGCTGCGGTTGATGATGCCCTTGGCGCCGAGATCGCGCACGTAACCGGCTTTGCCGTCGTCCGACACGATGCCGATGGCGTTGGCGCCCGAAGCGGCGACGAGCTGCACGCCGAACACGCCGAGGCCGCCGGATGCGCCCCAGACCAAAACATTGTCGCCGGGCTTGAGGGTGTGCGGCGGATGACCGAACAGCATGCGGTAAGCGGTGGCGAGCGTGAGCGTGTAGCAGGCCGATTCTTCCCAGCTCAGATGTGGCGGCTTGCGCATCAGTTGGCGCGACTGCACGCGGCAGAATTGCGCGAACGAGCCGTCCGGCGTCTCGTAGCCCCAGATGCGCTGCGACGGCGACAACAGCGGATCGCCGCCATTGCACTCCTCGTCGTCGCCGTCGTCCTGATTGCAGTGCACGATGACTTCATCGCCGATCTTCCAGCGCCGCACCTTTGAGCCGACCCGCCAGACGATGCCGGACGCGTCCGAGCCGGCGACGTGGAACGCGTTCTTGTGCACATCGAGCGGCGAGATCGGCTGACCGAGGCCGGCCCAGACGCCGTTGTAGTTGACGCCGCCGGCCATGACGTAGACCAGGACTTCGTCCTCGGCGATCGGCCAGGTCGGCAGGACTTCGCACTGCATCGCCTGCTCGGGCGGCCCGTGCCGCTCCTTGCGGATCGCCCAGGCGTGCATCTTTTCCGGCACATGGCCGAGCGGGGGAACTTCGCCGATCGCGTAAAGATCCTTCAACGGCGCGGCTTGCGGCTTCTTCTGGGCAACGGCCATATCTAGCGACCTCCGCGACCTCCCGCATCCCACCGGCGCCCCGACAACCACCGATCGCGGGCGCGGTTTCGCCCAGTCTGCATCACATTATGTTGCATCGCAACAAATCGTTTGCCGGTCTGTGAACTCCGGCCGGCGCTAAGCCAAACGAAAGGAATGGCGCGCCAAACTGCTGCCTCGGCGCAATCCGGCGCCCGATCCCGAGCGTGGCCGCGCTGCAATGCACACCGCTCAAGCTATCCTGCCGGCCGCCGCCGCTCCGGCTTCGAGCCGGCGCCTGACCGGCGTCATCGGGCTGGCGCTGGCGCTCGGCTATGTGGTCTTTCTGTTTGGCGCCTACCTGCAGGGCCATTTTTTGACCGATGCGGAGCGTCGGCCGATCGCCAACGATTTTGTCGACGTGATCGCCGCCGGACGGCTTGCGCTCGATGGCGCCGCCGCCTCGGCCTACGACTGGCCGCTGCACAAGGCCGCCGAGGTGCGCGCGCTCGGCCACGACTTCGCCGACTATTACGGCTGGCATTATCCGCCGCCGTTTTTGTTCGTCGCCATGGCGCTGGCATTGCTGCCGTATCTCGCCGCGATGCTGCTATGGCTCGGCGCAACGCTCGCGGCTTACGCGGCTGCGCTGCGCCATATTCTCGGCGACCGCGTCGGCGTTTTGGTTGCGCTCGGTTTTCCCGCCGCGATCTGGAATGTCACTGCCGGGCAAAACGGTTTTCTCACCGCCGCGCTGATCGGCGGCGCGCTCGGATTGTTGGAGCGGCGGCCGGCGCTCGCCGGACTCTGTCTTGGCCTGCTCACCTACAAACCGCAATTCGGTTTGCTGTTTCCTCTGGTGCTGATCGTCGATCGGCGCTGGACGACGATCATCGTTGCAGCGCTGGTCGCGCTTGCGATGGCAGCGGCATCATGGCTCGCCTTCGGCAGCGCGAGCTGGCAGGCGTTTTTGCATTGGCTGCCGATCACGAGCCATGTCGTGCTCGGCGAAGGCCGCGCCGATTTCGGCCGGCTGCAAAGCCTGTTCGGCCTCGTCCGCGCGCATGGCGGCGGCGAAGCGCTGGCTTGGACCGTGCAGAGTGCGGCAAGCATCGCAACGGCCGCGCTGGTCGTCTGGCTGTGGCGCCGCCGCGCGCCGTACGAGATGAAAGCGGCGGCGCTTGCCGCCGGCACGCTGCTGGTCACGCCCTACGTCTATATGTACGACGTCGTCGTGCTCGCGGTCGCCGTCGCGTTTGTGTTGCGGCTTGCATTGCAACGCGGCTTCTTGGCGAGCGAAGCCGCCGGCCTCGCGGCCGCCGGCTTGCTCATTCTGATCTTCCCCACCGTCAAGACGCAGGTCGGCCTCGCCGCGGTTCTCATCGTCATGATGCTGATCGTGCACCGCGCCGTTGCGGCCGCGCCGATCGCCGCGCCCGTGGCAGCGCCAGCGCTTGCGCCGGCAAAAGAGCCGTCGCCATGACGGTGCAGGCGCTACAGCAAGGTGAGCCAGCGATCGCGCCGCGATCGAATGGCTTTTATCTCATCTGCTTTGCGCTTTGCGTCGCCAATGCCGGCTACGTGGCGGCCCTGATCCTCAACCGCGAATGGATCGTCGACGCCGGCGGCACGCCGTTTCACACCGACTTCACCAGCGTGTATGCGGCCGGGCGCCTGGCGCTCGAAGGCCATGCCGCGGCGGCTTACGATTGGAATTTGCACTATGCGGCGGAGAACGCTGTAAGCCCGCACGATTACGCCGCATATCTCGGCTGGCACTACCCGCCGCCGTTTCTGCTGGTCGCGACGGCCTTGGCGGCGTTGCCTTACGCTTATGCGTTCATTCTCTGGATCGCCGCGACGCTGCCGCTTTATCTCGCCGCGATCCGCGCCGTCGTCGGCGACAAGATCGGCTGGCTGGTCGGTGGCGCGTTCCCCTGTCTGCTGCCGAACATCGTGTCGGGCCAGAACGGACTGTTTACTGCCGCGCTGATCGGCGGCACGCTGGCGCTGTTGCCGCGCCGCCCGGTGCTAGCCGGCTGCTGCCTCGGGCTACTCACCTACAAACCGCAATTCGGCATCCTGTTTCCGCTGCTGCTGGTCGCCGGCGGCCATTGGCGCGCGATCGGCGCAGCGGCCGCGAGTGCTGGCGCGCTGGCGCTGGCGACCATCGCCGTGTTCGGCGTGACGCCGTGGAGCGAATTTTTCCATTGGCTGCCGCTGACCTCGCACGCCCTGTTTGCCCAGGATTCGCCGATCCACACCGACTGGAGCAAGTTTCAAAGCGTGTTCGCGCTGGTCCGCCTGTTGGGCGGCAGCGCCGCGCTGGCCTGGACGCTGCAACTGACCTTGAGCGCAATCGTGGCGCTTGCGCTTTGCGTGATGTGGCGAAGCAATCGCATCAGCTACGAGCTGAAAGCCGCAGCCGCAGCGGCCGGCGTCCTGCTCGCGACGCCTTACGTCTATCTCTACGACCTCGCCGTGCTCGCAGTCGCGGTGGGATTTTTGCTGCGCGCCGCGTTGAACGACAGCTTTGCGCCGGGCGAAGCCGCCAGCCTCGCCATCGGCACCGCGCTGTTGGTGTTCATGCCTTTCTTCGGCGTCCCCGTTGGATTACCGGCAGCCGCGATCGTTACGGTGCTGATCGCGAGGCGCATTCTCTTAACCGCAGAAGTGGGGACCGGGCACTAGGGCGATTTGGGCCGGATTTACGCTGGGGCGACCTCAATGACGGAGAAGAAGCTGTCTTTAATCGGCACAACGCGCTCCACGGAAAACCCCGCACCGCGCACGAGCTTGTCATACTCCAATTCGGTACGCTCCTTGCCGCCAAAATGGACCAGCATTTCCAGATCAACAAACAACTCGAAAAACGGCGCATCATTCACATCAACAAAATGCGACTTGCCGTCCTTCAGCGATTGCTCAAGCTGCAGGCAAGCGCGAAGCGAAACGTTGTGATTGATGAGCAAAATTGACGCCCGCAACGAAGGCTCAGCGTCGCTTCGCATATACTGCGAGAGGTCTGAATTCTCAAACCGCCCATCAGGGGTTTCCCTGAAGACTTCATATTGCGCCAGCGCCCACAGAACGCGACGCAACACATCTTCGTTCAAGGCTGTCTCTTGCGCCAGTATTTCGACTGGTTTCGGGCCGGACGCCAGTTTGTCGGCGATCTCGTATTCGGCCATTGCGCGAAGCGCGATTGCGATCTTTGCCCCGATGAGCAAATCGACGAGTCGCTGGAAGCGCCCGGAATTTCCGTCGGGCATCTGCACCGCGCTTGGAATGAGATTGGGAACCACAATGCAAAATACGAAGGCCCGCCCCCACCGCCAAATGTACTCCCGGAGCCTTAAATCGCCGCATCCATGTTGCAATGCAACAAAATTGGCTGCAAAGTGTTGAGGAGGCGCGGCTTGCGGCACCGATGCGCGACCAGACCCGACCCGAACGGCAAAAACCCTGGATCTTCCGCACGTATGCGGGGCATTCGACCGCGGCGGCGTCGAACGTGCTCTATCGCAGCAATTTGAGCAAAGGCCAGACCGGGCTTTCGGTGGCGTTCGATCTGCCGACCCAGACCGGCTACGACAGCGACCATCGGCTGGCACGGGGCGAAGTCGGCAAGGTCGGCGTGCCGATCAGCCATCTCGGCGATATGCGGACGCTGTTCGAGCGCATTCCGCTTGGCGCCATGAACACCTCGATGACGATCAACGCCACTGCCGCTTGGCTGTTGGCGCTCTACGTCGCACTCGCCGACGAGCAGGGCGTGGCGCGCACGGAACTGCAAGGCACGACCCAGAACGACATCATCAAGGAATATTTGTCGCGCGGCACTTACGTGTTTCCGCCGGCGCCGTCGCTGCGGCTCACCAAGGACGTGATCCTGTTCACGACCAAAGCGATGCCGAAATGGAATCCGGTCAACGTCTGCTCGTACCACCTGCAGGAAGCCGGCGCCACGCCGGTGCAGGAGTTGGCGTTCGCGCTCGCCACCGCGATCGCGGTGCTCGACGCGGTGCAGGCGTCGGGGCAATGCGCCGACGGCGAATTCGGCGAAGTGGTCGGACGCATCTCGTTCTTCGTCAATGCCGGGCTGCGCTTCGTCACCGAACTGTGCAAGATGCGCGCCTTCGCCGAGCTGTGGGACGAGATCACAAGCGAGCGCTACGGCGTGCGCGATGCAAAGCACCGGCTGTTCCGTTACGGCGTACAGGTCAATTCACTCGGGCTGACAGAGCAGCAGCCTGAGAATAACGTCGCTCGCATCCTCCTTGAAATGCTGGCGGTTACGCTGTCGAAGAAAGCGCGGGCGCGCGCCGTGCAGCTGCCGGCCTGGAACGAGGCGCTCGGCCTGCCGCGGCCATGGGACCAGCAATGGTCGCTGCGCCTGCAGCAGATTCTCGCCTACGAGACCGACCTGCTCGAATATGGCGACATTTTCGACGGCTCGCCGGCGATCGCCGCGAAGGTCGCCGAGCTGAAGGACGCCGCACGCGAGGAGCTTCGCCAGATCGAACAGATGGGCGGCACGGTCGCTGCCGTCGAAAGCGGCTATCTCAAGCAGCAGCTCGTCGAATCCAATGCGCGGCGGCTGGAGGCGATCGAGCGCGGCGAGCAGGTCGTGGTCGGCGTCAACCGCTTCGGCGAGAGCGAGCCGTCGCCGCTGGCGCGCGCCGCCGAAGCCGTCGTCACCGTGGCGCCCGAGGCCGAAGCCGACCAGATTGCTCGGCTCAACGCCTGGCGCGCGGCGCGTGACGATGCGGCAGTCGCCGCAGCGCTCGCGGCATTGCGCAACGCCGCGCGCAGCGGCGCCAACATCATGCCGCCCTCGATCGACTGCGCCAAAGCCGGCGTCACCACCGGCGAGTGGGGCTTTGTCTTGCGCGAAGCTTTTGGCGAATACCGCGCGCCGACCGGCATCGGCACCGCGATGCGCAACGACGCCGAGGGTCTCGACGACATCCGCGCCGAGGTCGATCGGGTGTCTAAAAAACTCGGCCGGCGGCTGAAATTTCTGGTCGGCAAGCCCGGCCTCGACGGCCATTCCAACGGCGCCGAGCAGATCGCCGCCCGCGCCCGCGACGCCGGCATCGAGGTCGTCTACGACGGCATCCGCCTGACCGCCGAGGCCATCGTGACCGCGGCGGCCGAGCAGCGCGTGCATGTCGTCGGCCTGTCGATCCTCTCCGGCTCGCACCTGGCGCTCGCTCGCGAGGTCATCACGCGGATGAAAGAAGCCGGCCTCGCCGACGTGCCGGTCGTGGTCGGCGGCATCATCCCGCCGCACGACGCCGCAGCACTGAAAACCGCCGGCGCCGCCGCGATCTACACGCCGAAGGATTTCGAGCTCAATCGCATTTTGAGCGACGTGGTGCGGATCATCGATGAAGCTGCGCAGTATCTCGCAACGCATCCCCAATCAAGCCATTGAGCCAGGCTTGCTCTTCTTCCAAACTTCCAACGCGCAGTTTGCCTCATAGGCGGCCTGTTCCGCATACGCGGACGCGAGGTCTTGCTCGGCATCGACTACGGCAATGGTCGGCGTTTTGGTCATATACGTATATTCTAGGTTGTTCGGGTTTTTGCCAGTCGCCGCCGCGAGCTAAACCGGCAGCAACGCCGCGATCGCCTCGGCGAGCGCGCTCGGGCTGATCGGCTTGCGCAGATATGCGTCCATGCCGGCCGCGCGGGCCGCGGTTTCGTCGCCGGACTCGCTGCGGCCCGAAATGCCGATGATGGGCGTGCGGCCGGCGGGTGACGCGAGGGCGCGGATGCACCGCGCGGTTTCGAGCCCGTCGATGCCGGGCAGCGTCACGTCCATCAGCACCACGTCGTAACCGCGCGCCACCGCTTCGACGGCGTCCTCGCCGGAGCCGACGAAATCGGCGCGGTGGCCGAGCTCGGTCAGGATCGTGTTGAGGATGACGCGGCCGTATGGATTGTCCTCGGCGCAAAGAATTTTCAGCCGCCGCGCCGGCGCTGAAATTTGTCCGGCGCGCTTTTGCTGCTCGGCCGCGGCATTGGCAAGCGGCAACACGGCGCTGAACGAAAAGCGCGAGCCGCGACCCGGTGCGCTCGAAACAGTCAGATCGCCGCCCATGGCGCGCGCCAAATATTTGACGGTGGCAAGGCCGAGGCCGGCACCGCCGTAGCGCCGCGCAATCTCGGCGCTCGCCTGCGCGAACGGGCGGAACAGCCGTTTGATCTCGGCGGCTTTGAGCCCGATGCCGCTGTCGCTGACCGTGACGACGAGCTTGACGCGGCCGCGCGCAGCGGGCGTTGCGCGCGCAGCGAGCCGCACCGCGCCCTGCGCGGTGAATTTCACGGCATTGTCGATCAGATTTTCCAGCGCCGCGCGCAGCCGCACCGGATCGCCGATCAAAAAATCCGGCAGGTCGTCGGCGGGGTCGACCTTCACGCCCAATCCCTTGATCTGCGCGCGCACGGCAAGCGACTCCGCCACCGCCTCGAACAGGCGCGCCGGCCTGAAAACTTCTTGCTGCAACGTGAGTGCGCCCGCTTGCGCCTTGGCGGCGTCGACCACGAGCGTGGTCAGCGCCGCCAAATGCTCGGCGCCGGTTCGCACGCCGGCGGCCCAGCGCCGCTCGCGTTCGCCGATATTGGAGCTCGCCAGCAACTCGCCCAGCGCCAAAATGCCGTTGAGCGCGGTGCGGATGTCATGGGCGAAAGCCGCGACCGCAACGTCGCTGCTGAATGGTGTTGGCTGACGCGCCCGCCGACCACGCGCCGAACGCGCGGCCGTGCGCTTTTTGCTTTGTTTGGACCTCGCCCGCGCCATGGCGGCCCCCGGCCTTCATCCGTTCAAGGCCCGTCCCGCACCATGCCACGGCCGCGGACGGAACAAAACAATACATCTGTTACCGCTCGTCCCCGCGAAAGCGGGGACCCAGGGCACCAACACTACGCCAGCGCAAGCTCGCTGGATTCCCGCTTTCGCGGGAATGAGCGGAAGATGCTTAGCGCCCCAGCCCGACCATGCGCCTGATATCGCTGGCGCCGAGGCCGGCGGCCCGCAATTCGCGCAAACTGGTCGGCTGCGTGGCTTTGGACAGCTTGCGGCCTTCGGCATCGAGAATGAGCCGATGGTGATGATAGACCGGTTCGGCCAGCCCGAGCAGCGTTTGCAACAGGCGATGCACGGCGGTCGCCCAGAACAGGTCCTGGCCGCGCACCACGTCGGTCACGCCCTGCAGCGCGTCGTCGATCACGACCGACAGATGGTAGCTCGTCGGCAGTTCCTTGCGCGCCAATACCACGTCGCCCCAGCGCTGCGGCGTCGCGGTGACGAGGCCAGCCTGGCCCTGCGGCCCGCTGCCGGTCTCGTTCCAGGTCAAGACGCCGGCCTGCGCCAACGCTGCATCCATGGCGAGGCGGAGCGCGAACGGCTCGCCGGCGCGGCGGCGGCGCTCACGCTCCGCCGCCGGCATGTTGCGCGCGCGGCCCGGATAGAGCGGCACGCCGTCGGGATCGCGCGGCCAGCGGCCCTGGCGGTCGCGCTCGGCAACCAGAGCGCTGATTTCGCTGCGGCTCTCGAAGCTCGGATAGACGAGGTCGCGCGCTTCGAGCTGCGCGATGGCGGCAGCATAGTCGGCAAAATGCTCGCTCTGCCGCCGCACCGGCTCCTCCCATGTGATGCCGAGCCAGCGCAAATCCTCGTAGATCGCCGCCTCGTATTCCGGCCGGCAACGCTGCGTGTCGATGTCCTCGATGCGCAGCAACAGCCGACCACCCCGCTCGCGCGCCATGTCGTCGTTGAGCAGGGCCGAGTAGGCATGGCCCAGATGCAGATGGCCGTTCGGACTGGGGGCGAAGCGCAGGATGCGGGTGTACATTGGCGCGAGGCTGGTGGAGAGTTCATGGCCGCGCGACCGCGGCCGCTGCTACTTGATCCATTCTATCCATGCACGACGCGCTGACCCGCATCGACACCGAGGCCGATCTCGACCTCGCGCTCGCCGCACTCGGCAAAGCCGATCCACGGTTGCTGGCGCTTATGGCGGCAGCGGGGCGGCCACCGCTGCGCCGGCGTCCCGACGGCTTTGCCGGCCTTGCCGCCACCATCGTGGCCCAGCAGCTCTCGACCGCCAGCGCCGGCGCGATTTTGGCGCGGCTCACTGCGGCTTTCGATCCTTTGACGCCGGAGGCAATCGCGCGGGCTCGGCCGGCGCGGCTCAAACGCGTCGGTCTGTCGGCACCGAAAATCCGCGCGCTCAAGGCCATCGCGCGCGCCATCATCAGCGGCGAATTGGACCTCGGCGCGCTCACTGAGCTTACCGCCGACGAGGCGCACGCGGCGCTCGTCGCCATCCACGGCATCGGTCCATGGACCGCCGACATTTATCTGTTGGCGAGCCTCGGCGACGCCGATGCCTGGCCGGCCGGCGATCTGGCGCTGCAGGAAGCGGCGCGACTCGCCTTCGGCCTCAAGGCGCGGCCGACCGTGAAGGAGATGGTGACGCTCGCCGAAGCGTGGCGCCCATTTCGCTCGGTGGCGGCGCGGGTGTTGTGGACCTATTATCGCTTCCGCAAAGGGCGCGAGGGTGCGCCTGCCGCTGCATCTAACGCTATTGCCGGTAAGCCAGCCGCGAAGAGAAAACCTTTGCCGAAACGAGGTCGCAGTGGCCGCTCCGCTTGACGGCCCGCGCCTGGCGCCGCAGTCGGGCGCCGCGCAGCAGCTCGTCGTGTTCCTGCACGGCTACGGCGCCGACGGCAACGATTTGATCGAAATCGGCCGTGCCTGGCAGCAATATTTGCCGCGCGCCGCCTTCGTCTCGCCGCATGCGCCGGAGCCGTGCGGCGAGGCGCCCGCCGGCCGGCAATGGTTTCCGCTCACCTTCCGTGATCCGAACGAGCGCTGGCGCGGCGTCAACAAGGCGGCGCCTGCGCTCACGCAATTTCTTGACGCCGAACTGGCCCGCCACAAGCTGCCACCGTCGGCGTTGGCGCTGGTTGGCTTCAGCCAGGGCACCATGATGGCGTTGCACGTCGGCTTGCGCCGCACCGTCGCGCCGGCGGCGATCGTCGGCTATTCGGGAATTCTGGTGACGCCGCCGCAAGCCGAGATCGAAGCGTTCGCGTCCTCGATCACGTCGCGGCCGCCGGTGCTGCTGGTGCACGGCGACCGCGACGAGCTCATTCCGGCGCAGGCGCTGTTTCAGGCGGCGCAGGGCTTGGCCGCGCTCGGGCTGTCGGTCGAGTGGCATTTGTCGCCCGGCATCGGCCACGGCATCGACCCCGAAGGCTTGCGCCACGGCGGCGAGTTTTTGGCGCGCCGTTTTGCCACCGCGCGTTAACCGGCTTTGCCGGTGCGTGGCGGCCCCATCAGCGCCGGCTGGAACAAAGCGGCCGAAGCGAGCGTGCAGGCAAGCGACAGCGCTAACAGCTTGCCCATGCTGGAAATGCCCGGATGGGCCGAGAACCACAGGCTGCCGAAGGCGGTCGCCGTCATCACCGCGCTGTAGAACACCGCGTGCGTCAGGGTCGATTCCAAAAAGTTATATTCGCCGCGGCGCCACGCTGTGACGTAATAGATCTTGAAGGCGACGCCGACGCCGAGCAGCGCCGGCAGCGCGATGATGTTGGCGTAGTTCAGCGCGAAGCCGGTCAAGGCGCAGATTTCGAGCGTTGCCGCCGCCGCGACCCATAGCGGAATGAGCGTCAACAGCACGTCGCGGATCCGCCGCAGCGCGATGAACAGGATAATGGCGATCGAGCAGATCGCTATCACCCCCGCCTTGATGAAGGCGTCGGTGACGGTCTTGCCCCACTCGTAAATCTCGATCGCAGGGCCGGTCGCGTCCGGCACCGCCGTGAGCACGGCTTGGGCGAAGTTGCTGACCGTCGTCGAGTCGGCGGCGTTACCGTTCGGCACGATCTCGGTGCGCAGATCGCCGTTCGGCGCCTGCCATTGGCGCACCAGATCGCCCGGCAGATTGGCGCGGGTCACCTCCTGCGGATGCAGCGATTGCGCGATCTGCTGCAGGTTGATCTGGAGCGGCGTGATGAAGGCGGCTTGCGCCTGTTGCCGCACGTTGGGCGCCGCGACGGCAAGCGCTTCAAGATCCTTGGCGAGCCGGTTGGCCGCGGTGGCGCCGGGCCCGCTTGCTTCGCCGGCGGTATCGCGCAGCTGCTTCACCACGCCTTTGAGTGCGGCGACGTTGTCGGCATCGGAGGCTGCCGGCGCCGGCTTTTCGCGCAGTGCCGGCTCGATAGCCTCCGCCGCGCTGGCAATAGTCGCAAGCTTAGGCCGTTGATCGGTCGGAACGAAGCTGTCGAGCGTCTTGGTGCCGCCGACCTCGGGCAGCGCGGCGGCCCTTTTGGCCACCGCAGCGGCGTTCGCGGGCGTGGTCAAGACGTCGGCGGCCTCGAAGGAGACGCGCGGATCGCCGCTCAACTGCCGCAAGGTCGAGGCGGCCTCGGTATTCGGCACCTGCAGGCTGTTGGGATCGAAATTGAACTTGAGCCACGCCAGCGACGGCAGCGCCGCGAGCACGACCAGCGCCGTGACGGTCACGATGGCGATGCGGTGGCGCTGCAGGAAACGGTCGGCGCCGGCCAAGCGGGGCTGGCAGATCGGGCGCGGTTCGGGCCGCGGCTTCAACAGATCCAACAGCGTCGGCAACAGGGTCATCGCGCCCACATAGGCGACGATCATACCGACGCCGGCGATCAGCCCCAGTTCGGCGACGCCGCGATAGCTGGTCGGCACGAAGGACAGAAAACCCGCGGCCGCGGCGAGCGCCGCCAAGGTCAGCGGCATGCCGACATAGCGCGCGCCGTCGACCAGCGACGGCGCCAGCTCGCGCAGCTCATAGCGTTGCTGCCGGTAGCGGACGCTGAACTGAATGGCGAAGTCAGCGCCCAGTCCGACGAACAGCATGGCGAACGCCACCGAGATCGGATTGAAGGCGCCGACCAGGAGCAGGCCGAGCGCGGCGGTGGCGGCGAGACCGACGAAGATCGTGATGATCACCGCGAGCACGATGCGGACCGAGCGCAGCGCCAGATACAGCACAATCAGAATGACGGCGGCGGTGATGATGGCGTTGATCCAGACGTTCTGCTGCAAGGTGGCGAATTGCGCATCGGCGAGCGGCACCGGACCAGTAAGCCGCACCGTCGCATCGTATTGGCTGTCGAGTTGCGCCGCCGCGGCGGTCTTGTGGATCGCGGCGGCCGCCGCCTTGCCGGGCTCGAGCGCCCCGTAATTAAGGACCGGGTAGATAGCGATGATGCGGTTGAGGTCCTCGCGGCTCGCCGCGCCGTTGACCATCTCCTGCCAGGAGAACGTCGCGTTTTTGCCGGCGAGCACGCCGTCGAGCGTGTCGGCGACCCTGTTGAGCGGCGGCGCCATGGTATCGAGGCTGAAACGGTGGACGGCTACGCCCTGCAGCCCCATGCCGAGCACGCGCGACAGCCCGCGCAGCGATTGATCGGAGGCCAGCACTCTGATCAGCGGCACCGCTTGGCGCAGCTTGTCGAGCCGCGCCGAAAGCTCGTCCGGCGACAGATAAAGCAGACCATTGCGCGCGAAGAATTCATCGCCTTCGGCGGCCGACACCGAATGGAACGCGTTTGTTTGCGGCTTGAGCCGCGCGACCAGCGACGCCGTGGCGGCGCCGGCGAATTCCGGCGTCGGCGCGCTGACGACGGCGACGATCGAATGCACGAGCTGCGGGAAGGCTTCTTGATACGTGGCCTCGCGCTTGCGCCATGGCAGATCGGAGGAAAGCAGCGAGTTGATGTCGGTGTTCAGCGCAAAGTTCCGCGCCACATAGACGCCCGATGCCGCGAGAATCAGCAGACTGGCGAACACGATCGGCCACCTGCGGCGAAGGCAAAAATCGACGATGGTGGCGAAGCTCGCACTTTTCATGGCTGTGCAATGTTTGTTGCAATAGATCGCCCCCCGCGCGCCGGCCGCGCGGTTGCGGATGTTGGCTCAATGCGCGCTGCGGCAATTTGGTTCATCCTGGTCCGGTTCCGGCGCCGCAGCCGGCCCTCGGATCGCCGGCCGGTCGCGCGAATGTGAACCGCAACCCCATGCCGCATCCCACAATTCGCCGCGATAGGCCGTTCACCTCGCAGCTGCGGATGGCGTCGCTGTCCGCAATCCGGCATAAGTTTTGCGTGTTTCATGACAGTCCGGGGGCGGCCGGTTTCGGGAACCGCCGATGATGAAACTGGTATTGGCGCGCTGGCGCGAGCTTTGGCAGTGGGGTCTACCGCCGGGTTCGCTCGCCGCATTTGTTTTCGCCGTGATCTGCGTCGCCCTCGCGACATTTGTTCGCATGGCGATCGGCGAGATCAGTCCGGCGAGCGCAGTGTTCGCGCCGTACTACTCGGCGACGCTGGTCGCCGCGCTGGTCGGCGGCTGGCGCGCCGGCGGCTTCGCGGCCGCCGCCGGCGCGGCCGCCGCGTTCTGGTTTTTTGTGCCGCCCGACTGGACATCGCACGCCTTCGATCGCGAGTGGATCGTCAGCTATTTCCTGTTCGCGGTGTCGTCGCTGGTGATCGTCTGGGCGGCGAAAAGCTATCGCGATCTGTTGTGGCGGCTGCGCGACGAAGAGGAGCGCCGGCAGTTGCTCAATCGCGAGCTGGCGCACCGCATCAGGAACACGCTGGCGATCGTCGAATCGGTAATCAGCCGCACCTTGCGCGATCAGCCGGAGCTGCGCACCAAATTGCACGACCGCATCGCGGCGCTCGCCGTGACCAATGACCTGTTGATCAAGACCGAGTGGCGCGGCGCGAGCTTGCGCGAAATTCTCGCCGGCGAATTCGCACCGTACGACGGCTCGCGCTTCACGCTCGACGGCGAAGACTTCGCATGTCCATCCGAGCTCGCCACCGTGCTGGCGCTGGTGTTTCACGAGCTAACCACCAACGCCGCCAAATACGGCGCGCTCTCGATGCCGCTAGGCCGCGTCGCGCTGTCCTGGACGCGGCAGGGCGAGCGTGTCGCTTTCGACTGGGTAGAGGGCGGCGGACCGCCGCCCGCCGCAAGCCGCCGCGAGGGTTTTGGCACCACGCTGTTGCGCAAGGGCTTGCGTCAGTTCGACGGCGTGGTCGAGATGCGATTTATGCCGAGCGGATTGCATTGCCGGTTTTCTCTTGCCGTGGCGGGCCCGCAACCGCCTGCAGCGCTCGCCGCCACCGAACCAACAGCGGCGACGGAGCAAAGAACCGCCTCGCTCGCGATGACGCGCTGATTTGTCAGAGCGTGATGATTTTAAGTTGATTCGAGCTGATCTACGCTTGCTTCACCGGGTCGGCGCGAAGCGCCGCCCGACGACAAGCTCCGCGAGCGAGGGTGAGGGGCTCGGACGCTGCAGAATTTTCTCAAACTTCCGAACCCCCTTGTGTCTGCAATTTCAGTTATAGGCCGCGGTGGCGGGCGGTTGTATCGAGCAACCGCCCGCCCGCGGCGGTGAGACCGATTTGACCCCAAGGTCACGAGACCGCGGGTGAGC
>Ga0335081_10000789_pt1 | contig 51869 bp, 43 predicted proteins | sample Lox_Sample_35_FD_206713 | JGI IMG/M metagenome (GOLD analysis project Ga0335081, IMG submission 206713) | Soil microbial communities from Loxahatchee National Wildlife Refuge, Florida, United States - Lox_Sample_3.5 | ecosystem: Environmental > Terrestrial > Soil > Wetlands | place: USA... | reverse complement strand
TCACGGCTTCGCCATCCGGTACGTCCAGGATCTCCCGCGGTCGGTCCGATCGCTGACGGACCTGCGCAACCACAGGATCTACGTCAAGCAGGAGCCGGTCGGCGCCGATTCGCCGCGCGCGGTCGTCCTGCAGGCGCTCGGCCACTTCCTGCTCGGCCACCAGGTGCCGCGCGACTTCGCCGACTTCCTGCGGCAGCGGGTAGAGGTGAACTACTTCGCCGCGGCCGTCCTCATGCCGGAGACCGCGGCCGCGCCGCTGCTCGACCGCGCGAAAAAGAGCCGGGACCTCGCGGTCGAGGACCTGGTGGACCTGTTCTCTGTGTCCTACGAGATGGCCGCGCACCGGTTCACCAACCTCGCCACCCACCACCTGGGCCTGCCCTGCCACTTCGTGAAGAACGACGCGAGCGGCATCATCTACAAGGCCTACGAGAACGACGGCGTGGTCTTCCCGGCGGACCCTTCGGGCGCGATCGAGGGGCAGCGGCTGTGCCGTCAGTGGTCCGGACGGCGGGTGTTCGGCGCCGCCGACCGGTTCTCCCCGTACTGCCAGTACTCCGACACCCCGTCGGGTACCTACTTCTGCGTGGCCCAGGTCGATCCGCGGGCCGATCGCGGGTTCGCCATCACGCTCGGCGTGCCGTTCGAGCACTCCCGCTGGTTCCGTGGCCGTGAGGCGACCACGCGGACGCGTTCGGCCTGCCCGGACGGCGAGTGCTGCAGCCGCCCCCCGGTCGCGCTGGCCGAACGGTGGGAAGGGCAGGCCTGGCCCTCGGCCCGGGCGCACTCGCACATCTTGTCCGCGCTGCCGGCCGGCAGCTTCCCCGGCGTAGACGACGCGGATATCTACGAGTTCCTCGACCAGCACGCCCGGGACGAGCGCGACTAGACGGAACCCTTCAGGTCGCTGCGGACCTCGGCCGCGATCTGGTGGATCTTCTGCTCGGTCTCGACCAGGCTGGCCTCAGCCCGTGCCGTCCGCTCGGCGGCCCGGCGCTCGCGCCATGTCGGCTTCCTGCTGCTGCGCGCGGTGTGCTTCGATCGCCTGAACAAGCCCATGATCGGAGTCCTTTCGATCGCCCGGTGGGCCGCCCGCTGGCAGCCAGAGGGCTGTTACCCGCCTGATCCGTATCTATGTCACTCCTGGGGCAGGGGAAGCGGATGATGGGTGTCCCGGTTGCGCTACGCGCTCAGCCGGGAGCGGAACTTCTACGCCTCCTGACGGCCCGGCCCGCCGTCGCTGGTGTCGGCGCGGGAGCGGGTAACCCGGTCCGTTCGGGGTAAAAAAATATTCGACCGCCGAACGGTCAGCTTCCTGCGGCCCGCATCACAATGTTACTCTCGGGTAACTAAGTACCGGAGGCGGCATTGAGCGATGAGAATCCCGCGGCGTTTTCGCTCGAACTCGGGGATGACCTGGTGGAGATGCGGGACTGGCTGCACGGGTTCGCGGAGTCGGTGATCAGGCCGGCCGCCGCGGAGTGGGACGAGCGGGAGGAAACCCCGTGGCCGGTCCTGGAGGAGGCGGCCAAGATCGGTGTCTACTCACTGGACTTCTACGCGCAGCAGTATCTCGAGGGATCCGGGCTGGGCATCCCGGTCGCGTTCGAGGAGCTGTTCTGGGGAGACGCCGGGATCGGGCTGTCGCTGGCCGGCAGCTCGCTGGCGGCGGTCGCCGTGGTAGCCAACGGGACGCCGGAGCAGGTCGGGGAGTGGTGCCCGCAGATGTTCGGCGGCCCGGGCGAGGTGAAACTGGGCGCGTTCTGCTCCTCGGAGCCCGAGGCAGGCAGCGACGTCGGCGCGATCAAGACCCGCGCGGTCTACGACGTCGCGGCCGGGGACTGGGTGCTGAACGGGGTGAAGACCTGGGCCACCAACGGCGGCATCGCGAACGTGCACGTGGTCGTGGCGTCGGTGGATCCGGAACTCGGGTCGCGGGGGCAGGCCAGCTTCATCGTGCCGCCGGGCACACCCGGCCTGTCCATGGGGCAGAAGTTCCGCAAGCACGGGATCAGGGCCTCGCATACCGCCGAGGTCGTGCTGTCCGACGTGCGGGTGCCCGGCCGGTGCGTGGTCGGCGGCCGTGAGCGGCTCGACGAGCGGCTGGCCCGGGTTCGCGAAGGCGGCCGCGGCGGCGAGCAGGCCGCCATGAAGACGTTCGAGGCCTCCCGTCCCGGCGTGGCGGCGATGGCGGTCGGCGTGGCCCGCGCGGCGGCGGAATACGCGACGGAGTACGCGCGGACCCGGGTTCAGTTCGGCCGCCCGGTGGGGCAGAACCAGGCGGTAGCCTTCATGCTCGCGGACATGCGCGCCGCGGTGGACGCGGCCCGGCTGCTGACCTGGCGCGCCGCCTGGATGGCCCGGCAGGGTAAACAGCTCTCCGGCGCCGAGGGATCGATGTCCAAGCTGGTCGCGGGGGAGACCGCGGTCCGGGTGACCGAACAGGCCATCCAGATCCTGGGCGGCAACGGGTACACGCGCGACTACCCGGTCGAGCGGTGGCACCGGGACGCCAAGATCTTCACGATCTTCGAGGGCACCTCCGAGATCCAGCGCATGATCATCGGCCGCGCCGTCACCGGCTTGGACGTCCGGTAGAGCAGGGCCAGCAAGCGGTCAGAACGTGTCGCCAGGTTACCCGCAGGTACCTTCCAGGCAATGGCCAGTTTCATCGCTGACCATCGACCTGGCGCCCCTCCGGTGCCGTGCCCCCGCCGAAACGAGCGCCGTATGACTACCGCCGACCTGCTGGCCTGCATCGAGCAGGTCGCCGGGAAGATCAGCTATGAGCAGTTCCGGACCTGGGTCGTGGCGCAGTCGGTCCGGAACGCGCTAGAGCCGTTCCACGGCAGCCGGGCGTTCGACCCGGACAACCCGGCTGGCGGAGCGGGATTCATCAGCGATGATCAGATGCGCGTGCTCAACATCGCAATTCGCCGCGCCGCCCATGAGGCGCTGGGCCAGGTGGACATAGCCGAGAAGGCGTACCAGCGTTACATCAGCGAGCCGGACGTCAACCGGTGACCTTTGGCCCGCGCGGGCCAAAGGTCACGAAACGTCGGCCGCCTGGGTCTGGCTCCCGTTCTGCCAAGCGGCCGTACCGGCGGTCACCGCGGCTCTGGCTTGCGCATACTTCATCTTCGCCAGCTCGCTCGGCGGCACCTCCATCTCCCTCACCCACCGCCGCGTCGCCGCCAGCAGATGCGAGCCGCCCACGGCCAGGCCAGTGAAGATGAAAAAGGTACCGACGCCCACGAGCACCGCGCTGGTCATCAGCGGGGCACTGCTGAACTGCGGCCCGGTCCTGCCTTTCGCACCGTTATCCATGGCACCATCCTCACAGTCGCTTCGTGATCATTACTCTCCTCATCCGGAGGGAAACTGACTTCACCCGCCCTGGGTGATTGCGCCGTTTCCAGCCCTCCGAACCGCCCGTGACGGGTGATGCCGAGAACGGGCGGGAGCCTGAGATTTGAGCTAGTTGCGGCAGCGAGCTTGCCTGTCATGCTTCCGCCAGGTTCGGGGAGGATGCATGAAGGCTGTGACGGTGGCGCCAGTCTCGGCCCGTCGGCCCCGTATGTCGACGCTCTGGCGCGTGGCACCATGCGTCTGGCCCTACTTCGGCCGCGGAAGTCACTGGACTACATCGGAAGACAGCGCCCGCAGCTTGCTGTGCTGGCTTGAGGGGACTTCCCCTGTTCGCCGTGCGATCTACCGCGCCGAGGTTCAGCTGACCGATGTCTTTGAGGCGCCCCCCGGGATCCTCCTTCGAGTGTCCGAAGTGGCGAGGTGCGTGGCCCTGGCGTGGCCTCAGGGACATCAATGGCTGACCTTCTATGAAGCAGGAGCCTGGGACTCCCGGCTGGTCAAGCAGTATGTGTACCTGGGGTGTGATCCGATCACGGTTGCTCGCCGTCACCGGGTCAGCTCGTTCCGCCGCGACCTGTCGCCGCTCACCTCATCCGCGTGGGGTGAGTTAGCGCGGGCTGGCGGCCGGGCCGGGATCGTCGCCCGTCTCGGATCTCCGCTCCTTGCCCCGGCGTACGGCCCCGAGCAGGAGTCGCGCGCCGGCGCCCAGCAGGGCGAGGTCGCCGAGCATCTGGACGATCAGCACGATCCGCGCGGCCTCGGATTTGGGCGCGATGTCCCCGAAACCCACCGTCGAGAAGACAGTCACACTGAAGTACAAGGCGTCCGTGCGAGTCAGCGGCTCCGTGAAGCTCGCCGCCGACGCTCGTTCCATCACGAAATACGTCGAGGCGAACATCAGCAGGTAGAAGGGAAAGAGCAAGCCAAGCGCCTCGACTGCCTTCATGCCCGGATAGGGAGAGCCAATGATGGTCCTGATCTGCCACACCGTAATGACGGCGAAGACCGCCAGGCCGATCAGCACCCGCACCACTGCGCCGGTATCCAGCGGCTCGTCCAGGGGAAGCACGTAGTAGAGAACAACGAGGACCGTCGTGCTCAGGAAACCGCCCAGCACCGCCCGGAGAACAGTCCGGCGCCGCGTTGCCGCCGGCAGGTCCTGGTACGGATCGGCGGTCATGCGCGAGCGCCGCCGACGGTCCGGTCGCTGGTCACGATGGTGCCGGAGCCGCGTTACAGGTGGTTGAATCCGGTGGTTTCCTCCTTGGACATGGGCACGGTAACCGGATGCTTGGCGAAATGAGCCACGGCGTTCCGGAAGTCGTCCAGGAGCAGGGAGGCCATATCGTGACTGACCCCCAGCCGGACCAGGATACGCTGCACGGCGATGTCGGAAGCTGTCCCGGTGAGGGTGTAGGCAGGCACCTGCCAGCCCCGGGTGCGCAGCCGATCGGCCAGGTCAAACAGGGTGTAGCCGGGGTCCGCGCCGTCGCGGATCCGCCAGGTAACGGTCGGGATCCCGGTGGCGGGGTTGCTATCGCATAGGAGCTCGAAAGGGCCCACCTTGACGATCTCGGCGGCTAGGTACTGGCCTATCGCATAGGACGCATCGTGGATGTTCTTGTACCCCTCGAATCCGAGGCGGAGGAAGTTGTAGTACTGCGCGATGATCTGCCCGGCCGGGCGGGAGAAGTTGATCTGGAAGACCGGCATGTCGCCGCCCAGGTAGTTGACATGGAACACCAGGTCCTCGGGGAGTTCCGCGCGGTCTCGCCAGACGACCCAGCCGACGCCCAGCGGAGCCAGCCCGAACTTGTGCCCGGAGGTGCTGATCGACTTGACTCGCGGCAGCCGGAAATCGAACATCAAGTCGGGGGCGCAGAACGGAGCGAGGAAGGCGCCGCTGGCCCCGTCCACGTGAATGCCGATGTCCAGGCCGGTGTCGGCCTGCAGTTGGTCGAGGGCACTGGCCATGGCCTGCACCGGCTCGTAGGCCCCGGTATAGGTGACGCCCAACGTCGGCACGACCATGATCGTGTTCTCGTCTACCCGGGCCAGCATCGACTCCGGATCCATGGCGTAGTGACCATGAGACATCGGCACCTCGCGCATCTCGATGTCCCAGTAGCGGGCGAACTTGTGCCAGACCACCTGCACCGGACCGCACACCATGTTCGGCCTGTCGGCCGGCTTGCCTTCGGCCTTGCGCCTGGCCCGCCACCGCCATTTGGCCGCCATGCCCGCCAGCATGCAGGCCTCCGAGGAGCCGATAGCCGACGCCCCCACCGTGTTGGCTGAGTCGGGCGCATGCCACAGATCGGCCAGCATGTGCACGCAGCGTGCCTCTATCTCGGCGGTCTGCGGATACTCGTCCTTATCGATCATGTTCTTGTCGACTGACAGCGCCATCAGCGCGAGAACCTCGGGCTCCGCCCACGTCTGGCAGAACGTGGCCAGGTTCTGCCGGGAATTGCCATCCAGCATCAGCTCGTCCGCCACCACCTGGAACGCTTCCTTCGGCGTTGACTCGTCCCGCGGGAACCTGTACTTGGGGACCTGCCGGGTCAGGCTTCGCCCGGCGAATACGCAGTCCTCTATGTGTTCACGGACGGACTCACGTTCGTGCAGTGGCATGATCACCATCTCCCTGATCCGGGTGATTCCGCTTCGGCATGGCTACCTTCCCTTCCATTCCTATGCCAGCGTGGCATCGCCGGACCGATGCCGTGTCCTCCCTCGTGGGTGATGGATACCGAAGGCTCACGTCAACTGCAGCCGGCGAGGGCCGCGTCATCCCCGGTGGGTGAGGCCGCCAGCGTACCCAAAGCGGATCATCTGGATGTATCGGCCGGCATCCCCTGGCGTGGTGCTGCTGGAGGGAGCAAGGGATGGGCGTCAGTGGCTTGCCTGTGGCGGCCGTGGGCCGCTGGCTTCGCTCGGTCCGGCCCGAGCGGGCTCACCTGCGCGCGGATCTCGTGGCCGGGCTGCCCGGCGCGATCAGCAGCGTGCCCGACGGGATGGCGGCCGCGGTCCTGGCCGGCGTCAACCCGGTGCAGGGCCTATACGCGGGCTTCGCCGGACCCATCGTGGGCGGGCTCAGCTCCAACACCCGGATGATGGTGATCACGACGACATCTGCTGCCGCCCTGGCCGCGGGCTCGGCGTTGCAGAGCGTGCCGGCCGACCAGCGGCCACAGGCCGTGTCGCTGCTGGCGATACTGGCCGGTATCGCCCTGGTCGCCGCGGGGATCCTCCGCCTCGGCCGCTACACCAGGTTCGTCTCGTACTCGGTGATGATCGGATTTCTCACCGGGGTCTCGGTCAACATCTTGTGCGGCCAGATCGCGGGTCTGACCGGAGCTTCGACCCACGGCGATTTCCCCTTGGCCAAGGCCGTCAACGTGCTGATCCATCCGGGCAGCATCCACCTGGCGTCGCTGCTGACCGGGCTGTGCGCGCTGGCTATCTTGCTGGTACTGGCCCGGACTCGCCTGTCGGTGGTCAGCGCGCTCATCGCCCTGGTCGTCCCGACCGTAGTGGTGGTGCTGGCCGGTGCGGACACGGTGGCCAGGGTCGGGGACCAGGGCGACATCCCGCGCGGCATCCCGCTGCCGCATCTCCCCGATATCAGGCTCTTTTCGTTCAGCCTGGTTACCGGCGCGCTGGCGATGGCCGCCATCATCCTCGTCCAGGGCGCCGGGGTAGCCGAGGCCGTACCCAACCCGGGCACTGCGCAGCCGAATCCGAACCAGGACATCATCGCGCAAGGCGCTGGCAACCTGGCCGCGGGTTTCTTCCGCGGGATCGGGGTGGGGGGCTCGGTCGGGAGTACGGCGCTGAATGTGACCGTCGGCGGCAAAACCCGGTGGGCGACGATCTGGGCCGGCGTATGGATGCTGATCATCCTGGCCCTGTTCTCGGGGCTGGTCGCTAAGATCGTGGTCCCGACGCTCGCCGCGATCCTCATCTTCGCGGCCATCGGCTCGCTGCGGCCGGGTGAGGTCGCCACCATCATGCGCACCGGGCGCACCTCCCAGGTCCTGGTCATTACCACCTTTGCCGCGACCTTGTTCCTGCCTGTCGCCGCGGCCGTCGGCATCGGGGTGGCCCTATCGCTGCTGATTCAGCTCAACCAGGAGGCCATGGACCTCGCCGTCGTCGAGCTGATCCCGCGTGCTGACGGGCGGTACGAGGAGCACCCGGCCCCGGCCGCCTTGACCAGCGATCACATCACGATCCTCGACGTGTACGGCAGCCTGCTTTATGCGGGTGCCCGCACCCTGCAGGCTCGCCTGCCCGACCCTGGCGAGGCCCGCTCGCCCGTCGTCGTGCTGCGGCTCAGGCGCCGGACCTCCCTGGGGGCGACCTTCATCAAGGTGGTCGGCGACTATGCTGGCCAAATCGCCGATCGCGGCGGCCGACTGTACCTTACCGGCCTCGAGCCAAGCCTGACCGAACGCCTCGTCCGCACCGGGCAAGTGGAAGACGGCCCGGTGCGGACGTTCGAAGCCACCCCGATCGTGGGCGAGTCGACTCGACGGGCCTACCTGGACGCCGAGGCATGGCTGGTCAAGCGGCGCGACGGATGAGCCCGCGCCTGTGTGTGCGCCGTTACCTGCGGCGGGAAACGCGCCGGGCGGTGCGCCGCGACGTGCGCCGGGCTACTCTGCGTGCTCCGAACATCTCGGGCCTCCAGGTTCTCGTGATCGCTTGAGTTTCTCGGGGTCTTGCGGGGTTTTCTGGATCATTCGGTATTGGATGCGGCCGCTAGCGTCTCGAGCTCGTGCAGCTGCTTCGCCTCGTCAGCCTCGACAAGCCCCAGCTCGACGAGGTCGAGCGGGCTGATGAAGGCGTCGCTGATACGGAAACCACCGGCCCGGAAGACCGCGTCGCGAAGCGGTACCGCCCAGTGATGCTCGATCAGGATGAGTGCTGCCGCCGAGTCGTTCGGAATGTCCTCCAGGACATCCCAGCCCTCGTCCTCGGTGAACACCTGGACGCCGCCCTCGGCGGCCACCTCCTCGGCGCCTGCGATGGCACCTGCCTCCGCTCCCTCCTCACCCTCGATCCCCAGGCCGATCAGGGCGCCGATCTTGCTGCCGAGCTCGATCGCCTCGCTTTCGGTCAGGTTGCTGAGGTGCTCTACCTCCAGCTCGCCGTCGGCGTCCTTGTAGACGGCGAGCGCGTCGATGACGCGTATCGTGTCGCTCTCGCGGAGCCGCTCGAGCTCGGCGATGATCTCGCCGTGGAAGTCGGGGTGGTTGAACCCCAGTACGATCAGCTGCACGGGCCCAATTGCCATGTTCTTGCCTCCGATGTGGATCTCTTCTCCGCACGAGCATCTGGGTGATCGAGGCGGAGGCACATCACCCGACGCGGGCGATGTCCCGTCGAGGCGGCCGGGCAGGTTACGAGGAGCTCTGGCCATGCAGGGCGTCCTGCAATTCCTGCTCGCCTTCCTTGGACAGGGAGGTCTTGAGCACGGTGCCGCCGTACTTGCCCATCGCCTCCACGGCCTTGTCCGGGGTCACCTTCTCCACCATCAGGAACAGGGCCGAGGTACCTGGCTTCAGCATGCCGCGGACCTGGTCCTGGAACTGGCTGTCGATGCCGGTCTTGGTGACCTTGCCCATCAGGGCACCCAGCCCCGCGCCGACGGCCATCCCGAAGACCGGTATGAAGAACAGCACGCCGAACAGCAGGCCCCACCACATCCCCCAGGTCGCCCCCCGGCCGACCATGTGATGGCTGGTGTGTACGTGGTAGTCGCCCTGGGCATCTCGCACGATCACCGCGATCGCGTCAGGCTCGATGATGAGGTCCCTGGCCAGTTGCCGCGCCTCGTCTGCAGCGGCCTCGGCAGTCGTCTCGTCGGGGTATCCGATCGCGATCAGGTCAGCCATGGAGCTATCCGTTCTCGTTATGCGGCGAAGTTCCGCGTGAGTCCAGCAGCCGAAGGTGAGCCGCGCCCCACCCATGACGGATGATACAGCGATTCCCGCAGGTCATTCCGCCAGGCCAAGGAACCAATCGGGACGGAACTGTCCATAGTCTCTTACCAGAAATGTCTATGGTCTACTGAAAACTGTTCACACTAAGCTGCTCATATGAGCGGCGATCCCGGCGCTGCCGGCAAGCCCTCGCGGTCACGGTACGGCCTGCGCGCTGTACACGCCCCGGTACCGGATCGCGGTGATCATGACGTCCCGATCGAGACGAAATTCCATGCTCCCGCTTTGCGTACGGACCTGGTCGAGCGGCAAGCACCGGTTCAGTGCCTGATCGCCGCCGCCCCCGCCAAACTCGTTCTCATCGACGCGCCGACCGGCTTCGGCAAGACGACCCTCGTGGCGCAGTGGCAGGTCAGCCGGATGGAACGGCGGCCGTTTGCCTGGCTCACGCTCGATGACGGCGAGAATGACCCGAGCCGGCTGTGGTGGCACATCATGCATGCGTTGCAGCGGGCTAGCCCGGGGTTCACCGGCGAGGAGAAACCCCGCGAGCTTCGGGTGCGCGACCCTGATATCACAGGAACCGTGCTCCCGGTCCTGCTCAATGAGCTGGCGAGCCTCACGGCTCCGGTCGTTCTCGTCCTTGACGGCTACCAGGCGGTCACCGAGCCCGCCTGCCACGAGCAGATGGCGTTCTTCCTGGCGCATCTCCCGCCATCCGTGCAGGTCGTGCTCATCACGCGGACCGATCCACCGCTGCCGGTAGCGCGGTTGCGAGCGGTCGGCGAGATGTTCGAGCTCCGGGCCCGGGAGCTACGCTTCTCGCCCGCCGAGGCCGCCTTGTTCGTGCAGCGGATGTCAGCGGCTGAGCTCAGCCTCTCCGATATTGCGGTGCTGGTCGAGCGGACCGAGGGGTGGCCGGCCGGGTTGTACCTCGCGGCCCTCTCGCTGCGCGGCCACCCCGACCCGAGCGCTTTCGTCGGACAGTTCAGCGGCGACAACCGGTTCATTACGGACTTCCTGGCCGAGGAGGTGCTCAGTCGCCAGCCGGCCGAGATCCGGCAGTTCCTCGTGCGGACATCCATTCTCAGCCAGTTCAGCGCGCCGCTCTGCGATGCCGTGATCGGGTCGGCCAACGCGGCAGAGATCATCGACCTCCTCGACCGGGAAAACCTGTTCGTCGTCCCGCTCGACGATGCTCGCCGGTGGTTCCGCTATCACTGCCTGTTCGCGCAGATGCTACGCTGCTACCTCACCCGGACCGAGCCGGGCCTGATGGCCATCTTGCACGAGCGCGCCCGTGACTGGCATCGACAGTCGGGGTCTGTGGACGAGACGATCCGTCACTCGGCGGCTGCCGGTGACCTTACCGGTGCTATCGAGCTTATCGCCGGCCACTGGCCGGCCTATGTTGGCTCGGGCCGGATGGCGACTGTTCGCGGCTGGTTGTACACGATCGGTGACGACGCCATCAGCGCCAACCCCCTGGCCGCGCACTGCGCGGCGTGGATCGCGGCCCTGGCTGGCGACCGGGAGTCCGCGCGGCGCTGGCTGCCGGTCATGGAAGCAGCGCAAGACGAGGAGCAGCTTCCTGACGGCATGCAATCGCTGAAGTCCTCCGTGGCCCTGCTGCGAGGCGTCTTCGGATTGGACGGTTACCGGGTCATGCGCGAGGCGGCGGGCGCGGCCGTCGAGCTGGAAAGTAACCCGGCCTCGCCGTGGTACGCCCTGGCCCGGGCCTCCCTTGGCTTCAGCCTGTACCTATCCGGCGAGGCAAAGGCGGCGGAGGAACCTCTGGAGGAGGCCGTCTCCAACGAGGCAGCTATCCCGCTCGTCCGTATCCTCGCCTTGTCCGTGCTCTCGCTGGCAGCGGTTGAGCTGGGCAAACTAGCACGAGCCCAGGAGCTTGCGGATGCGGCCCACGGCCTCGGCACCCGCGGGGGAGACGGCGAGACGCCGTCCACCGCCCTGGCTTACATGGCCACGGGCGCGGTTTTCGCCGCGCAGGGGCAGCTGCTGGAGGCTCGCAGCGCGCTCGTGCATGCGGTCCAGTTCCGCGGGAGAGTTCCCGGCATCAGCCCCTGGGCCACGGTCGAGGCCATGGCGATGCTGGCGCAGGTGCTGCTCGATATCGGGGACCGGTCAGCCGCAGCGGCCCTCGTGGATCAGATGCGGCTGCTGCTGACGTCGCAGCCGGACCCTACCGAGGCCATGCGGGGCCGGCTGAAGCGGCTCGAACGGCAAGCTGCGGGCAGGCCGAAGGCCGCATCGCTGGCTGAGCCGCTCACCGAACGCGAAGAAGCGGTGCTGCATCTGCTCCAGGGCACCCTCTCCCTTCGGGAGATCGGGCAGGAGCTGCACTTGTCGGCGAACACGATCAAGACCCATTCCCAGGCGATCTACCGGAAACTCGGCGTGTCAACCCGGCACGATGCCGTCCTGCAAGGCCACGACGCCGGCCTTCTCTTAGCCTCCGGGCGGACCTCAGATCAGCTCGAGTTGCCGTGCGCGGCGGACTGCTTCGTTGCGGTGAGTCGCCGACAGCTTGCGATAGACGCTCCTGAGATGGGACTTGACGGTATTCACCGAGATATACATCTCGGCGGCGATCTCGGCGGTGCTCAGCATCTCCGAGAGGTGCCGGAGCGCCTCGCACTCGCGTTCGGTGAGCGGCTCGACGATCAGCGTCGCTGCCTCCCCAGCCCTGGCCCCCTGGGCCGGAATCATGGCCGAAGCCAAGCTCGCCAGAGCGGGCTCGAGCAGCTCACCGTAGGCGTGGGCCAGGTCGGGGTCGCGCCGAAGGACCATCTGTATCCACGTCCGCTCCAGGGCGAACGGCAGCCGGAGCTGCTCTGGCTGGCCTAGGCGCAGCGCGCGTTCAAGCGATCGGCGACCGCGCGCGCTGTCACCGGTCACGTAGCTGAGCCGGGCATCGGTCAGCCACCTCTCCAGGCGCGCCTGCACGGGCACTGGCGTGCTCGCCTCGGCCGCGGTGTCGAGCGCCTGCCGGGCCGCCTGATAGTCATGTGCGGCCAGCCACGCCCGAGCGAGCGCGGCCGCGGCATCAGGCCGGGACGCTGGATGCGCGCGCCGGGCCGCGGCCACTGCGGCTTGGGCGTCTCCAGCAGCCGCGCAAGCCCGAGATTCGAGCAGCGTGAGCATATGTTCGAGCCAGTCAGGCGGCGACCAGCCCTGTCGTGCGCGGCCGATCAGCTCCGAAGCAGCCGGTGCGCGGCCTTCGGCCAGGCGGCGCCGCGCTGCGATCAGGCAGGCTACCGCGCCGATCAGCTTGTCCGGGTTGACCCGCAGAGCGGCGTCGGCCAGCTTCAGCTGGACGTGCGCTCGCTGTATCTCGTGGCGGTCCAGGTACACCGATGCGAGCGCGATACTCGCAGCCGGGGCATAGTGCTCAGGCTGCCCGTCCCAGCTGTCCCTGGCGGCCTGGACCGCCTCTTCCGCTAGCTCTGCCGCGCGGCTAAGCCGTCCGCACAGGGCCGCCCCGAGCGCGAGGTACGCCAGGCAATCAGCACGCTCGCCCGGGCTGTCGGCAGCGGCGGCAGCGGCGGCGCCTGCCTTGAAGATGGCGACGGCCTCATCGACACGGCCTGCCCGGAGTTCCGCGGCTCCGCAGCTCGACAGCACCTGGGCCTGGAACTCGGGACGCAGTGCGAGCAAGCTCGCTGGCAGCCTGCCGAGCAGGGCCGTCGCGCGGGCGGCCGCCGCGGTCGCGGTGTCGAGGTCCCCGGTGCGGCGGGACAGTGCCAGCCGGATCAGCGCAGAACTCAGCCGGGCCGGGATTTCGTCGTCGGGGGGAAGCGTGTCGAGGATACCGTCGGCCGCGGTGAGTGAATGAGCGCACGACTGGTCTTCAGCGTCGGCCAGCCCCATCGCCGCGATCACCAGCAGCGGCTGCGGTTGCGCCGGGACCGGGTCCAGGGGCATGCGCCGGAATACCTCGGTGAGCGGTTGCTTGTCTCGCGGGTTGATGAGCTGGCCTATGGCGAGCTCGTCGAGGACAATTCTCGCCGCGAACCGCCAGTCACCGGAGTCCGCCGCGTGCCGCACGGCTTCGGCGAGAAAGCCGTTCCGCTGATACCACTGTGCCGCCCGCTGGTGCAGCCCGGGCAACCGGTCAGGGTGCTCGATCCTGAGCTTCAGGCGCAACACCTCGGCGAACATCGAATGGTAGCGAAACCATCCGTGCCCGAGCGGCCGGACGAACGCGTTAGCCTGCGACAGCGTCATCAGCGTGCGGCCGGCCTGCGAGTCACCGGCTAGCTCGCTAGCCAGGTCCGCGCTGACACAGTCCACGATGCTGGTCCGGAGAAGGAGTTCACGGGTGGACGGCACCTGGGCGTTGAGGACCTCGTCGACTAGGTAGCTGGTGACGGCGTTGTCGTCCGCGTCCAGTGCCTTGACGAATTGCTCGGGATCGGGATGCCCGTCCAGCGAGAGCGCCGCCAGGCGCACTCCGGCCGCCCAGCCTTCCGTCCGCCCGGTCAGGCACTGAAGCGCCGCCGCCGAAAGAGTGATGCCGTGATGCGCCAGGAGAGCGCCCGATTCGGGAACGCTGAAGGCAAGGTCATCGGCCCGGACCTCGGTCAGCTCCCCGGCGAGCCGATATCGGTGCAGGGGCAGCAGCGGGTCCATCCGTGACGACATCACGAAGTGCAGCGCTGATGTCCCGTTCCGCAGGATGTACGCCAGCCCGTCGAGGATGGCTGGTTCGGTTACCAGATGCAGGTCGTCGAGCACCACCGTCACCGGCGTGTCCCGGGTGGCCAGCACCGATGCCAGCCGGAGAAGGAAGCCGTGATCGACGGCAGAGCGAGCCGGCGCCGACATGGCTGGTGGCAACGTGACCGCCGCTCGCCGCAGGGCGGCCATGACGTACGACCAGAAGACCTTGGGCCGGCTGTCGTAGGAGTCGAGGGTGAGCCAGGCCACCGTGCCAGGGGAGGCGCTCGCGGCCCACAGTGCGATGGCCATCGTCTTGCCGGCGCCCGGCGGGCCGGTGACCGTGGTCAGCGGACCGCGCACGCCCTCGGTGATCAGCTTGTCGACTCGCGGCCGTGGCACCACCCAGCCGGGCAGGGCGGGTACGGTGATCTTGGACGTCAGGATCGGGTCGTCAGCACCTTTCGAGCGGGCAGCCCCGTGTGCATGAGTGACAATCCCCATCAGGGTGGTCCTCCTCCCGCTTACGATTGCCGGCGGTCAGCCGTGCGCCCGAGGCGTCACCGACGGCATGCAGGGTCCGCACATGCCGATTGGCCCCTGCACTCTTTCTCGCCCGCAGGCGGGTGAGGCGTCATCACCCTTCGCCCAATCTCACCAGGGTGACGAATTCACCCGTCATGAGTGGGGTGCGGCGCACCGCAAAGCGGGACGTTGGGAACTAGCCACGCCCAACTTCTGATCGACTGGGGGCTGCGGTGCCATCGTCCTACTACGAGATCCGCGTGACCGGAGTTCTCCCGCCTGAGGCCCTGCTTGACTTCGCCAGGCTAACCGCCTCGGTGGAACCAGTGGAAACCGTCCTGCACGGTCCTATTCAGGATCAGGCTGCCCTGAACGGACTTCTCGCCAGGCTCGAGACCTTCGGCGTCCAGATCCTGGAGATACGACGCCTCCAGCACAGGGATCCGCCCGCGGCCGAGCCCGAACCTCGTGGCTGACGACCCGCGGACCCCAGCCAGAGCCCTGCCGGACCCCAGCCAGAGCCCTGCCGGACCCCAGCCAGAGCCCTGCCGGACGTCCCGCTTCCCCCGTGACGGATGATAGTCGGGTCCCCGGGGTCCGTTATCCGGCGTTCCAGAACGAGCACTGGTGCTCGGCCGCGAACGTGCCGGCCGCGATGGTGCGGGTCTGGTCACCGGGCCGCAGCGACATCAGCTGGCCACCCGAATAGCGCGGCCACAGCGGCTGGCCGGAAGCCTCGGGCGCGCCGCGCGCGGCGAACGCGCCCCAGTACCGGACCATCTGCCGGGACAGCTCGAGCTGAGCCGGCGTGAGCAGGTCGTACAGGGAGAAGCCGTTGTCGAAGCTCGGCCACAGGTAGGCCAGCTCCATGGCGTGCCCGGCGCCCCACTGGTAGCCGGGATGGTCGTTGTTGAGCCCGGGGGCGTGCAGGTCGTCGAACTGGTAGAAGAACGTCGGGGTGGTGGCGGCGAACTGGGCGGCCAGGTTCTGCTCCGGGCAGCCGCCGATCCCTGTCAGGAACCCGCTGTCGGTCCAGATGTCCCCGATCATGTACGCGGCCGTGTACGGGCTGGGGTAGGAGCTCCACGGGTACCGGGCCAGGATGGCCGGCGCCCTGGACCCGAACTCGGAGGTGATGAGGTCATCCGCCTGCTGCTGGGTGAGCCCGGTGAACCCCTGGGCGAACGTGCGGCCCTCGTTGTGGTTGGTGCCGATCAGCAGCGGCACCCGGGTGTAGCGGCCCGACGCCACCGCCTGCACGGCGGGCACCGGCAGCTCCGGGCCGCCGGAGATGAACAGCGGCTGGTAACTGGCGCTGGCGTCGAGCAGCGTCTGCTCCGGCAGGCCGCGCAGGCACGCCGCGGCGGTGGCGGCATCCGGGCAGCCGGCCTGCTTGGCGAACGCGAGGCTCGCGGCCTGCGCGGCCGAACGAGTCTGGGTGGCGCAGCTTCCGCTCTGCATGATCGCGCCGCGGAACAGCCCGCGGGCGGGCGGGGAGGTCATCAGCGCGCACATCGACCAGCCGCCTGCCGACTCGCCGTCGATGGTGACCGCGTGCGGATCCCCGTCGAACCCGGCGATGTTGCGCTGCACCCAGCGCAGCGCGCTTTCCTGGTCCAGCAGCCCGTAGTTGCCGCTGCCGGTCAGCGCTGACGTACCGAGCCCGGGCAGGTTCAGGAAGCCGAACGGGCCGAGCCGGTAGTTGATCGAGACGACGATGATGTGATCCGTGTTCACGATCAGCGACCCGTCGTGCTGGTCTCCCGCTCCGGTGGTCAGGCCGCCGCCGTGGATCATCACCAGCACCGGCAGCCGGCCATGATGCCCCGGCGGGGCGTAGACGTTCAGGTACAGGCAGTCCTCATTGTCCACGCGCGGGCCGTTGCCGCTGGCCAGCTGCGCGCACCGGCCGCCGTAGCCGGTGGCCTGCCTGATCCCGGGCCAGCGCGGCGCCGGCCGGGGCGCGGCCCAGCGCAGCGTGCCCACCGGCGGCGCCGCATAGGGGATGCCGAGCCACTGGTCGATGCCCTCCGCGGACTTGCCCTGAACCAGGCCCCGGTCGGTCGGCACCACCAGGCCGTGCCCGGTGCCGCCGGGCGCGCCAGGGGCGCCAGGGGTCGCCATCGCGGTCGGCGCCAGCAAACCCAGGGCCAGCAGCACCGCGGCGACGATGCCGAGCGATCGCTTCATGGGAGGCCTCCTTGCCGCCACCGATGACCGCACTCTGACCCGAAACACAGGTTCCGTCAATATCTAACAGAACATCCCGCCGTGGATTTATAGATTTTTCATTTCCGAACGAACTAATGTCACTGCACCCGCTTTGACGTGCTCGTTGTTACGATGCTGACGTGCCTCCGCGGGTGATGACCAGCCATCAAGGGCGTCTGGGTTCCAGGTCGAGTCGCGAGCTCGTGCTGACCGCGCTCCGCGAGAGGGGTGCGATGAGCCAGGCCGAACTGGCCCGCTTCGCCGGCGTCGCGCCCTCCACGATCAGCGGGGTCGTCCAGGACCTAGTCGCCGACGGGGTCGTCGTCGGCTCCGGCGGACAGCGGGGCGGCCAGCCGGGCAACCCGCACGGCCAGCGGCCGCGGACGGGACGACCTGGCCTGCGGCTGACCCTGAACCCGGGGTTCGGCGCGGTCGCCGGCGTGGAGTTCGGCTTCCGCCGGCTGCGGGTCCTGCTCTGCGACCTCGCGCACGACATCATCGGCTCCGGTGAATGTGACCTGCCGGACGGCCACACCAGCGTCGCGGGGCTGGTTATCGCCCGGCGCCTGCTCGACGAGACGCTGGCGGGCGCCGGCCTGGGCCATGGCGCCCTGATCGGCGCGGGCGTCTCGCTGCCCGGGCCGATCCGCCATCACCCTGACGTGGTCAAGCCCTCCGGGGTGCTTCCCGGCTGGCACGGCGTGACCGGCCATGACATCGAGCAGGCTCTGGGCGTGCCGGTGAGCATCGACAACGACGCGAACCTGGCGGCGCTCGGCGAGCACGTCTGGGGCGCCGGGCAGGGGTGCGACGACTGCGTTACGGTCAAGTTCCACCACGGCATCGGGAGCGGGCTGTTCGTGAACGGCACCCTGGTGCGCGGGGCGGCCGGCGGCGCGGGCGAGATGGGTCACACCACCGTCGACGAGCGCGGCCCGCTCTGCCGCTGCGGCAAGCGTGGCTGCCTGGACACCTACGCCGCCATCCCGGCGATCCTGGACGCGCTGGAACCGCGGCACGGCAAGCTGACGCTGGCCGGGCTCATGCGGCTGCTCGCCGAGCGTGACCCCGGTGCGGTCCGTGTCGTCAGCGACGCCGCCGGACTCGTCGGCCAGCAGCTCGCCGTGGTGTGCAACCTGCTCGCGCCCGCCCGGGTCGTGGTCGTCGGGGCGATGGCCGAGGCGGGCGAGCTCGTCCTTGGCCCGGTCAGGACCGCGCTGGCGCGCAACATCGCGCCCAACGAGCCGCCGGACCTGGTCCTCGGGACGCTGGGAACACGGCACACGGCCCTCGGGGCCATCGCCCTTGCGCTCGATGAGACCGATTGGCTCCCCGCGGTCGGCCGCCCCGCCTAGAAATCCTCGACAGGCTGCCGCTGCGCCACCGGCCCCGTAGGCCGGCCAGTCAGGCCGGCCAGGGCGCGCCGATGAGCCGCTCGACGTCCTCGCCGAACGGCCGGTCCTCCTCGATCGGATCGACGATCCCGGCCAGCCAGTCCAGCAGGACCCGGCTCCCGGCCGGCGGCGGCTGTCCGGACAGCGCCGCCGCCTGGAAGCCGGCCAGCAGCTCACACGCGGTAACCGCGCGGGCGTGACGCAGCGCGGCGCGGAGCTTCCCGGCCGCCTCCCAGGCGAACGACTGCACGTCCTCCTGGCCGCCAGACGTCTCGATCAGGCCGACCGGGGTCGCGACCGCCAGCCGCCTCATCGCGTGTACCTCGCCGGCGGCGCGCTTATGGACCGGTGTCAGGCCGGCCTGCGGCCCGGGGTCGCGGGCTAGCTGCGCGGGCAGCCCGGTCACCGCGGGATTCATCAGCCGGTGCAGCCGCGCCGCCGCCACCTCCGCCGCGTGACAGAACGCCGCCGCGAGGTGGTCGCAGTGCGCGGCCAGGTCGATCCCGTGGAAACCGGCCGTGCTGGTGAACCGTCCGTCAAGGTAAGCGGGGGAGTCGGTGACCCCGGTCAGGGCCCGGCGGACGGCCGCCTCGAGCAGCGTGGCGGCCCGGTGGACCTGGGTGAGCACCGGCCCGGCCACCCGGAACGACACCGGCGCCTGCAGGGACCGCGGCGACGGCTCGTCGCCCGCCGCCGCGCGGAGCCGCGTCAGCACCGCGGCCAGCATCTCGTCACCGCGCGCGCAGGCGGCCCGGTAGGGATCGCGCGGCGCGCGGATCACCGCGATGGACAGCGCCGCCGCCGCCTCCATCAGCGAGGCGAGCGCGGCGGCCTCGCCGAGGCGGAGCACGGCTAGTCCGGTGGCCCCGGGCACCCCCTGGATCAGGGCGATGCCCTCCTTCGGGCCCAGCCCGAACTCGGCCAGCCCGTGCTCGCGCAGCGCCTCGGCCGCGGGCCGCGTGATCCCGTCCGGCCCCAGCACCCGGCCGATGCCGGCCAGCGGCCCGAACGCGTGCGCCAGCTGGGTGATCTCGCCCGCGGTCCCGGCGGCCGCCTCGGGCACCGCGGGCGCGATGCCGTCGTTGAGGAGATCGGCGAGCCGCTGGCAGAGCCCGTCAGAAACAGCGGCGTCACCGGTGAGGAAGGTCAGCAGCCGGACCACCACGATCGCCCTGGCATCGGTCTCGCTCAGCCACGGCGGGCCGCCGGCGGCCCGGGCCAGCAGCAGGTTGCGCTGGTGATAGCGCTGCTGCTGCTCGGTCAGCCGGACCGAGGACAGCGCCCCCATGCCGGTATTGACGCCGTACACCGGCTGCCCGTGCAGCGCCTGCCGGGCCTGCTCGCAGTGCTGCCGCACCGCCGCGAGGAGGCCGGGTGCGACGGCGACGCGCCGGCCCTCGGCCACGGCCCTGATCAGGCCGAGGTCTGGGTCGTCGACCTGAGTGATCACCAGCGCGGGCATCGTCAGCGGTACCGGAGCATCGTTCCGGTGTCCTGCTCTTCGGCCCGGCGCAGGATGGCCAGGCCGACGGCGATGTCGAGGATGGCGAGCCCGCGATGCCAGAGCAGGATCCGCTCGCCGTCGCGCTCCCGGCCAGAGCGCTGGCCGGTGACGACCTGGCCCAGCTCGGCGTGCAGTGACGCGGGCGAGAGCCGGCCGGTATCCACGTGGCGGCGCAGCGCGCCGAACCGGCCCGACTGCGCCTCCCGCCAGTCGTCGACCACCACCTTGTCCATCACGTCGAGCAGGTCGAGTTCCACCGCGCTGACGGTGCCGTAGGGGACGACGAAGGCGCCCGGCTTGACCGTGGCGGTGCGCAGCAGCGGCGCGGGTTCGGTCAGCCGCGACGCCTCGACCAGGATGTCCGCGCCGTCGAAGACGTCCTCCGCGGTGTCGGTCACCCGGACGGGAGCCCGGGTGACCGCGGCGAGCTGCCGCGCGAACGCCTCCCGGGACTCCGGTCGGCGGCTCGTGACCCGGATCTCGTCCAGGTCGAACAGCTCGTCCAGCAGCACGACGTTCCAGAACGCAGTTCCGCGCGCCCCCACGTGGCCGAGCACCCGCGAGTCCGGCCGGGCCAGGTAGCGGGCGCCCACAGCGGTCATCGCGCCGGTCCGGCAGGCGGTGATCAAGGTGGCGTCCATGATCGCCAGCGGAACGCCCGTGCCGGGGTCGTACAGCGTCAGCAGCCCGAGTTCGCTGGGCAGCCCGGCGGCGTAGTTGGCCACGAAGTCGCCGACCACCTTGACCCCGGCGACCCCGGCGACCCCGCCGCGGAGCACGTTGAAGTGGCCGGCGCCGTCGTTGTCCGGGACCAGGTGCACCCTCGGCTCGATCACCACCCGCCCGTCGCCGTGCGCGCGCACGGCGTCCTCGACGGCGTCAACGATCTCGGTGTTCGAGAGCCCGAGCGAGTCGATGTCCGGGCCGGAAAGGAACCGGATCCACAGTCCTCCCGCCGCGGCCTCCTCAGCGATCACCTCCCTTAGGCTAGCGGTGATGCAAGGACACCCAGTGAGCCAGGCCTCCCGGTGACCGCCGAGGCCAGGATCCGGCCCCTCCGCCCTTCCGACCACGCGCCGGTAATCGCGGTGATCGACGAGTGGTGGGGCGGCCGCTCCATGGCCGGGATGCTGCCCAGGCTGTTCTTCGACCACTTCGCCGACACCAGCTTGGCCGCCGACCGGGACGACGCGCTGGCGGGCTTCCTGGTGGGGTTCGTCTCCCCGGCGCGGCCGGGCGAGGCCTATATCCATTTCGTCGGCGTTCACCCGCAGGAGCGGAGTCACGGACTCGGCCGGCGCCTGTACGGCACGTTCTTCGACACGGTGCGGGCCCGCGGCTGCACCCGCGTGCGGGCAGTGACCTCGCCGGTGAACACCGGCTCGGTCGCTTTTCACCGCCGGATGGGCTTCCGGCTCGAGCCCGGCGATGCCGAGGTGGGCGACATCCCGGTGGCATCCGGCTACGACGGTCCCGGACAGGACCGGGTGCGCTTCGTCAAGGACCTGCCGTCCTGACCGGTCGCTGGCCTGCCGCCAGCACCTTCTGGACGACAGCTAACCGCCGTACGCTGAGAAGCAGCCAACTCCCTGACGGAGGATTAGCCGTGACCAGCCGTCATCCCCCGGTCGAGAACTGGGCCACCGACTTCGATCACACCGACCCCGCCTGGGTGGCCGACCCGTACCCGATCTGGGAGGACCTGCGCCAGCGCTGTCCCGTCGCGCACAGCGACCGGTACGGCGGGACGTGGCTCCCGGTGACCCACGAACTGGTCTCCGAGGTGGCCTACGACACCGAGCATTTCACCTCCCGCTCAGTCGTGGTCGGCGAGGAGCGGCCAGGTCCCGACGACCTGCCCGCGCCGATCGGGCTGTCCCCGCCGATCACGTCGGACCCGCCCTTCCACGCCATGGCGCGGGGGATGCTGCTGCCCGCCTTCGGGCCCAGGGCGACCACCGCCCTCGAGCCTTTCACCCGGGACTTGTGCCGCGAACTGCTCGCGGAGACCGAGGGCCGAACGAGCTTCGACGCGGCCATCGAGTACGCCCGGCACATCCCGGTCCGGGTCATCGTCAGGTTCCTGGGGTTCCCCAAGGAAGACGCCGACCGCTTCCGGCGCTTCATCCGGCTGGTGCTCGAGGAGGTCAACATGCCCGCCGAGGACGAGGCGCGGGAGGCAATGTTCGGCGAGCTCGACGCGTACATGGACGCCCAGATCGACGATCACATCGCGCACCCCAGGGACGACCTCACCTCGTTCCTCATCGAGGCGGAGATCGGCGGCAGCAAGCTGAGCCGGGAGCACGTCCGCGGCACCATGATCCTGCTGATGATCGCCGGGATCGACACCACCTGGTCGGCCATTGGCGCGGCCCTCTGGCACCTGGCCCGGCATCCAGCCGACCGGCACAGGCTGGCCAGCGACCCGGGTCTGATAGGCACCGCCGTCGAGGAGTTCCTGCGCGCCTACGCGCCGGTCACGATGGCGCGCCTGGTAGCCAAGGACTTCGACTTCCACGGGCACGAGCTGAAGGAGGGCGACTGGCTGCTGCTCCCGTTCCCGGCCGCCAACCGGGACCCCGGCGTCTTCGAGAACCCCGGCTCGGTGCAGCTGGACCGGGAAAAGAACCGGCACGCGGCGTTCGGCCTGGGTCGGCATCGCTGCCTCGGATCCAGCCTGGCCCGTATGGAACTCCGGGTCGCCCTGCAGGAGTGGATGGCCCGTTACCCGGACTTCGAGCTGGCCGATCCCTCGGCCGTCACCTGGTCCGGCGGCCAGGTCCGCGGCCCGCGCACGCTCCCCGTCACCATCCTCTGACGGCCGCCTGGCCTAAGTCCTGGGCCAGCCAGGAAGTAAGACATTTGCACGATGTGCTCGCGCAGGTCTTAGCCGTAACTTCGATTGTGGGTGCCTGCCGCCGCCCGACCGGCAGGAGCGGGCACCCAAACCACGGGGTCCGCGAGGAGTTACATCATGATGCCGTATCAGTCCTACCAGCTCTTCCAGGCCGAGCGGCCGAAGAGCGCCGCCGAGATCCGGCGCGTCGACGAGCAGCTCGGCCACCTGGCCGAGAACGTGTCGTGGCTGTGGCAGCACGCCATCCGGCCCATCGCCCTGTTCCGGGGCCAGGACCGGCAGCCGGCCTGCTCTACCCTGCTCGACGCGACACGGTAAGACCCGCCGTAGTACGACCGGCCGCTGAGCCGCCCCTCCGGCTCAGCGGCCGGTCCATGCCGGGGGCCGCTTGTCGCGGAACGCGGCCGGCCCTTCCTGCGCGTCGGCGCTGTGGTAAACCGGCGCCCAGATCCGTTCGGCCTCGTCGAACAGGTCCGGCCTGGACAGGTACGCGGTGCGCTTGGCGGCCAGCACGGACAGCGGGGCGTTCGCCGCGATCCGGACCGCTACCTGCTGTGTCCTGGCCCGCAGGTCCGCGAGCGGCACGACCTCGTTGACCAGCCCGATCTCATACGCCCGCCGGGCGGTGAGCGGGTCGCCGGTCAGCAGGATCTGCAGCGCGATCCGGGGCGGGATCAGCCAGGACAGCGCCGCGGCCCACGGCGCGCCGCGCCCCACCTTCACCTCGCTGATGGCGAACGTCGCGGTGTCCGCGGCAATGCACAGGTCACAGCACTGGGCGAGCAGGAACCCGCCGGCCCACGCGACGCCGTTCACCGCGGCGATGGTCGGCTTGGCCACCTCGATGTTGCGGCCGAACTGCGGCGCGAAGTCCGGCGGCGGTACGGTGAGTGTGGTCTCGGCCATCTCTTTCAGGTCGCCGCCGGCGCAGAACGCCTTCTCGCCGGCGCCGGTGAGCACCAGGACCCTGGCGGTGTCGTCCTCGTTGAAGCGCCGGACCCCGGCCCACAGGCCCTCACGCACGGCCGCATTGAGCGCGTTGCGGGCCTCGGGGCGCTCGATGGTGAGCCAGGCGACACCGGCCTCGACCCGGTAGCTGACCGCCTCCATCATCGCACCACTCCATGCGTCTCGGGCATAACGCTCCATGGCTTCACAGCAGCGGACCGAACTCGTAGATTATGGCATTAGTGAACTGTGAATCACTAATGTCGCTGCGGGAGGACGCCGTGGATCTGGATGTGACAAGCCTGCATCACCGGCGAGCCGTGCACCGGTGGGAACGGATGAGCGTCGGCGACCTCATCGAGCGGGTGACCTGGAGCCGGCCGGACAAGGTGGCCATCGTCGGCCGCCCGGGCGCCTACGCCGACGAGCAGATGCACGCGCTGACCTACCGCCAGGCCGACCGGACCGCCAACCAGATGGCGAACGCGCTGCGCGCCAGCGGCCTGGAACACGGCGACGTGGTCCTGCTGTTCTGCGAGAACTCGGTCGAGGCCTACCTGGCCAAGATCGGCATCGCCAAGGCCGGCCTCGTCGCCGCGCCACTGAACCCGATGATGGCGCCGGACCTCATCCAGGCCATGATCGACCTGGTTCAGCCGAAGCTCGCCATCGTGGACGCCGAGCTGTGGCCCAGGGCCCGGGAGTCGTTCGCCGCGAAGGGCCTGCGGGCCGGGGTCACCATCGCCATCGGCGGTGCGCCGGTGCCGGGCAGCGTGTCGTTTACCGAGTTCATCGCCGGGCAGCCCGGCAGCGAGCCGGACCTGGAGATCCACTCGGACGACATCTGGGAGATCTTGTTCACCTCGGGCACGACGGCGCTGCCGAAGGGCGTCATGATCTCGCACGCGTGCAGCTACGCGGCCGGGTTCGGCTTCGCGCTCTCGCTGACCCGCGGGCTGCGGCTCGAATCCGACCTCAAGGTCGGGACGTACCTGCCGATGATCTACCACGTAGGTGATCAGCCATTCACTTACTCGGTGTTCCTGTGCGGTGGCACGCTGGTACTCGGCCGCCGCCCGAACCCCGATCACATCGCCGAGATGATCGAAGCGGAGGGGGTGACCGCACTGTGGGCCGGCTCGCCGGCCATGGTGCGGGCGCTGGACGCGGTGCTGACGGCCCGCCCGGACCTGGATGCGCGCAGCCTGACCGTGATCGTGTACGGCTGGGCCGCGCTGCCACCGTCCACGCTGGCCTCGATGAAGCGGCACTGCGGCGATGGCCTGTGCGTATTCGAGATCTTCGGCCAGACCGAGTCGATCTCGTGCCACCGGTTCTGGCCCGGCGAGTGGCCGGAACTGTACGCGGCGACGGCCCCGCAGCAGAACTACGTGGGGGTGCCGAGCCCGATCCTTGCCTCGACGATCCTCGACCCGGACGGCCGTGACCTCGCCGATCAGCCCGGCGTGGCGGGCGAGGCGGTGTACCGGTCCCCGGCCGTGATGGCTGGCTACTATCGCGATGAGGTGGCCACCCGGCACGCGTTCCGGTTCGGCTGGTTCCACTCCGGGGACAGCTGCGCCTACGACGACGCCGGCCTGCGCATCATGCTCGACCGGTACAAGGACATCGTGAAGACAGGCGGCGAGAACGTGTCCAGCCTGCGGGTGGAGGCCGTGCTGGCCCAGCACCCGGACGTGGCCAAGGCGGCGGTCATCGGGCTGCCGCACCCGCGCTGGAGCGAGGCCGTGACCGCGGTGGTGGTGCTCAGGGACGGGGCCGAGGCCAGCGAGGAGGACCTGATCAAGCACTGCCGGGCCAGCCTGGCCGGATACGAGACGCCCAAGTCGGTGGTCTTCGCCGCCGACCTGCCCGAAACCGTCGGCGGCAAGGTGCTCAAGTACCGGCTGCGCGCCGAGCACGCCGGGCACTACGCCGGCGCGAACCCGTAAAACCTGGGTCAGCAGGACGTCGGCGATCTCGTCGACGTACGCACGCCGCGCCCCGTCCGACCGGGGCAGCACGCCGGGTGTGGTCAGCACGAGCTGGGCGTGGCCGAGGTAGGCGGCGTAGGCCAGGACGGCCCGCCGCCTGGCCCGGTCCGGGGTCAGGCCCGCCTCGCGCAGCAGCCGGGCGACATAGCCGATCCGGCGGCTGGTCACCCGCTCGACCGCGGCGGCCACGTCCGGGTGGGCCGCGCTGGCCATCAGCACAAGCTGCCCCGGATGACGCTCGTTCGAGGCGGTGACCTGGGTCAGCAGGTTGCGCGCCTTCTGCTCGGCCGAACCCCCGGCCGCCTCGATCCTGGCGATCATGTCGTCGGTCGTCACCGTCTCCCAGCGCTCGAGCGCGGCCCGCAGGAGCTCGTCGCGCGAGGAGAAGTGCCAGTAGAACGAGCCCTTGGTGGCGCCCAGCCGGCGGGCGAGCGGCTGCACGGCCACCCCGTCGGGCCCCTCGGCCAGCAGCGCGATCACGGCCGCGCGGATCCAGTCCTCCCGGCTCCTCCTCACCTCCGCCATACTCCATACGGTAGCGTATGGAAGTAGACCATACCCTAGCGTACGGAGGATCCGTGCCTGGTGTCTTCGACCTGATGCCCGCCCCGGACTGGGCGGCGACCACCACGATCGCGACCGGGAACGCCGCCGGGCACACGCCGGAGGAGTGGGCCCGGGCGATCTTCGACCCGCGTACGGTGCCGCCCTGGGTCGGGGCCTTGTTCGCGGTCCGCCAGACGGCCGTCAAGGCGCTCGGCATTCCCCGGGGCCGGCGATGGATGCTGGCCGTGAGCCGGGTGACCAGCGACGAGGCGATCATCGACACCGACGACCGGCACCTGCGGTTCGTCGCGGCCGTGACCGCGGAACCAGGCCTCGTGCACGTCACCACCGCCGTCACGCTGAAGGGCTGGCGGGGAAGGGTTTACTTCGTGCCGGTACGCCTGCTGCACGACGCGGTGACCCGCTCGATGATGGCCGCCGCAGCGCGCCGCCTGGCGACCTGACCTTCGCGCCAGGACCTGGCATGCTGGTCACGTGAAGGAAGAGTCGACACCCAGAGGCCGGTTCGGGCGCATGCTCCAGGCGGCCGAGCGGCGTCACGTCCCGCTGCTGACCATCCTGGTCACGGTCGGGGTGGTGGTCGCCGTCTACCTGACCGGCAAGCTGCTCTATCGGATCAAGGATATCGTCCTGCTGATCGTGGTGGCCGGGTTCATCGCGCTGCTGCTCAACCCGATCGTGAACCTCGTGCAGCAGCGGCTGTTCGGGCGGCGGGGCGTCGCCGTCGCGATCGTCACCATCCTGGCCGGGATAGTCTTCGCGGGGCTGGCCGTGGTGTTCGGTACCCCGCTGGTCAAAGGGATCACCAACCTGGCCGACGCGCTGCCCGGCTACATCGCCAACGCGCAGCACGGCCGGGGCTGGATCGGTCACCTGGTGACCAGGTACCACATTCAGAGCTGGGTGCAGCGGAACACTCCCAAGCTGGTGAGCTACGCCCAGTCGCTCAGCAAGCCCGCCCTGAGCATCGGGGCGGGCGCCCTCTCCCTGCTCATCGAGCTGCTGACGATCTTCTTCCTGGTCCTGATGCTCCTGCTGGAAGCCCCGAAGATGCGGGCCTGGATCCTGAGCCAGATGAGGCCGGCCCGGGCGGCCAAGACCACCGAGGTGGCGGCCGAGGTGAATCGCGCCGTGGCCGGCTATATGCTGGGCAACCTTCTGACCTCGCTCATAGCCGGCGTCGTGGTGTTCGTGACGCTGATGATCCTCGGCGTCCCTTACCCGCTGCTGTGGGGGCTGTGGGTCGCCCTAGTGGACTTCCTCCCCATGATCGGCGGGGCGCTGGCCGGCATCCCCACCGCGCTGTTCGCCTTCACCCATTCCATTGCCGCGGGCATCGTGACCGCGATCGTCTTCCTCACCTACCAGCAGGTCGAGAACCACATCCTGAACCCGGTGATCATGGCCAAGACGGTCAAGATCAGCCCGCTGCTCGTGCTGATCGCGGTGCTGGTCGGCGCGTCGCTGGGCAGCCTGGTCGGCGGGCTGTTCGGCGGTTTCGTGGCCGCCCTGCTGGCCATCCCGCTCGCCGGGGCGCTGCAGGTCCTCGTCAGGGAGGCGTGGTACGCCTCCGCCCCGGCCCGGGAACCACCGGACCCGCCGCCCGGGCAGGCTGAGCTGGAAGATCCGGTGAACGCCCCGGGAGAACTCTTCCCTGTCCCGACCGATACGAGGGAGCATGGCCCTGAGGGCGCCCCACCATAAGCCGCAGTACGCGTCTGAGGAGGACCGGACATGGCACTGTCGATCTCCGGCAAGTCAGTCCTGGGCATCGTGCTCGCCGGGGGCGCCGGAACCCGCCTCAGCCCGCTGACGGCGGACCGGGCGAAACCGGCCGTCCCGTTCGGCGGCCTGTACCGGCTGATCGACTTCGCGCTGTCCAACCTGGCCAACGGCGGCATCCGGAAGATCTGCGTGCTCACCCAGTACAAGAGCCACAGCCTGGACCGGCACATCTCCACTACGTGGCGGATGAGCTCCCTGCTCGGCAACTACGTGACCCCGGTCCCGGCCCAGCAGCGTCTCGGCCCGCACTGGTACACCGGCTCGGCCGACGCCATCTTCCAGTCGATGAACCTGATCAACGACGAGCGGCCGGACATCGTGATCGTCTTCGGCGCCGACCACGTGTACCGGATGGACCCGATGCAGATGATCGAGCACCACGTGCGGCACGGGGCGGGCGTGACCGTGGCGGCCATCCCGGTGCCGCGCAGCGAGGCGTCGGCCTTCGGCATCGTCAGCGTCGCGCCGGACGGCAGGACGATCGACGCGTTCCTGGAGAAGCCCGCCGACCCGCCGCCCATGCCGGGGAACCCGGACATGAGCTACTCGTCCATGGGTAACTACGTGTTCGACACCGACGTGCTGGTCGACGCGCTGCGCAAGGACGCCGACGACGACTCCAGCCGCCACGACATCGGCGGCAACATCATCCCGAACCTGGTGCGGAACGGCAGCGCTCAGGCGTACGACTTCACCCTCAACGAGGTGCCCGGCGCGACCTCGCGGGACGCGGGCTACTGGCGCGACGTCGGCTCGCTCGACTCGTACTTCGATGCGCAGATGGACCTGTGCGCGGTGGAGCCGATCTTCAACCTGTACAACGACCAGTGGCCGATCCTGACGTACGTCCCGTCGCTGCCCCCGGCCAAGTTCGTGCACGAGGCGGGAGACCGGATCGGGCGGGCGATCGACAGCCTGGTCAGCCCCGGCGTGGTGATCTCCGGGGGCCTGGTCCGCCTGTCCGTGCTCTCGCCCGGCGTACGGGTGAACAGCTGGGCCACCGTGGAGCGGTCGGTGCTGCTGCACAACACCAAGATCGGCCGGCACGCGGTGGTCCGGGACGCGATCATCGACAAGAACGTCCTGGTGCCGGAGCGGGCCGAGGTCGGCGTGGACAAGGACCACGACCGGGCGCGCGGCTTCGCGGTCTCGGCCGGCGGCATCACCGTGGTGGGCAAGGGCCAGGAGGTCGTACCGTGACTCAGCCCCCGCCCGCCGGCAAGCTCCGTGTCGCGCTGCTGACCCGCGAGTACCCGCCCGAGGTGTACGGCGGCGCCGGCGTGCACGTCACGTACCTGGCCCGCGAGCTCGCGCCGCTGGTCGATCTCACCGTGCACTGCCAGGGAGCGGACCGCCCGGACGCAGTCGCGCACCGGCCCTGGGACCTGCTGGCCGACGCCAACCAGGCGCTGCAGGTGATCTCCACCGACCTGTCCATGGCCGCTGCCGTCGGGCCAGGAATGAACAGCGCGCAGCTGGTCCACTCGCACACCTGGTACGCCAACCTGGCCGGCCACCTGGCCGCCATGCTCTACGACATCCCGCACGTGATGACGATGCACTCGCTGGAGGCCCTGCGTCCGTGGAAGGCGGAGCAGCTCGGCGGCGGGTACACGGTCTCGTCCTGGTGCGAGCGGGTGGCGGCGGCCTCGGCCGCCGCGGTTGTGGCCGTCTCGGATGGCATGCGCGCCGACATCATGGCCGCTTACCCCGAAATTCCCGCCGAACGTGTCCGGGTGATACGCAACGGCATAGACACCACCGAGTACCACCCCGACCCGGGCACCGATGTGCTCGAGCGCTACGGCATCGACCCGGCGCGTCCCTACGTCATATTCGTCGGCCGCATCACCCGGCAGAAGGGCGTGCCCGTCCTGCTCCGCGCGGCCTCCGGGCTGGTCCCCGAGGCCCAGCTGGTACTGCTGGCCGGGGCCGCCGACACGCAAGAGCAGCTGGCCGAGGTGACCAGGCTGGTCGACGGCCTGCGCGCCACCAGGTCCGGCGTGTTCTGGATTCCCGAGATGCTGCCCAAGCACGACGTCATCCAGCTCCTCACGCACGCCACGGTGTTTGCCATCCCGTCGATCTACGAGCCGCTCGGCATCGTGAACCTGGAGGCCATGGCGTGCGGGACCGCGGTGGTCGGCTCCCGTACCGGCGGAATTCCCGAGGTGGTGGCCGACGGCGAGACGGGCCTGCTGGTGCCGGCGGGGGAGCCCGAGCCGCTCGCGGCGGCGCTGAACACGCTGCTGTGTGACCGCGCCCGCGCCGCGGCTATGGGACAGGCGGGCCGCAAGCGCGCGGTGGCGGAATTCGGCTGGCCCGCAATTGCCGCCCAGACGGCCGACCTTTATGCCGAATTGGCTCACTAGGGCTTAAAGTGCCTTCTTGGCTCGGATTTGACTAATCGGGCGTAAACCGCCGTCCTCCCTGCCGAGTTGGTGAACCTGGTGTAAACCAGTGCCGATGCCACCGCGTCCCATTATGGGGGCAAGGGGGAACGGGCTAGCGCTGAGAGGCAATTGATGATGCTGAGATCAGGTCGTGCTGTTGTTTGTGCCATTTTGACCGGATTGCTTGCGGCCGGCATGATCACCGTGGGCATGACCGCGGCCAGCGCCAACCTCGCGGGCACCTGCACCGCCACGAGCACGGCGACGGTGAAGGCCAAGTGCACGGTGATCAAGACGATCAGCAATCCGGCCACGATCTATTACTCCGTAGCCATGACACAGGGCTCTAACCAGAGCGCCACCATAAACTGGTCGGCAACCTGCACGCTCAGCGGTGACACCGAGACGAGCTTCGGCGGTACCGCCGCGACCACCCCGACCAAGGGATTCCTCGTCCTTCCCTTCCCCACCCCGCCGCAATCCTGCTCCCTCAGGGTGGGCGCCACCCTCAGCACCAATAACGGAACGATGCAGGTCGCGGTGAACTACGCGCCGAGCACGAACACTCCCGATCCGACCGCCTCGGCCGCGCCCGCCGGGTCGGTACGGCTCTACCGCGGCTTCGGCGGCAAGTGCGTGGACGACAAGGGCAACAGCTCCGCCAACCGGACCAAGGCCATGATCTGGACGTGCAACTCGCACGACAAGGCCCAGCAGTGGACCTACTCCGGCGGCAAGCTGAAGCACAACGGCCTGTGCCTCAACGACCAGCGCTCCGGCGGCAATGGCAGCAAGGTGATCCTGTACACCTGCAACGGCGGCGCGAACGAGACCTGGACGCACAAGTCCAACGGCGAGTTCGTGCTGAAGGCCAACGGCGGAAAGTACTGCCTGGATGACCCCGCCTCCTCGAAGCACAATGGCACCCAGCTCATCGTGTGGGCGTGCCACAACAACCCCAACCAGCACTGGTTCGCCTCGACGCCGAGCTAGTCCCGCGGTTTCCCGGTCGGCGGGCTGGTCCCCACTTGGTGGTGACCAGCCCGCCGTCGATCCTGAAGCCGGCGCCTCGGCCACCGTGACCTTGTGGCGAACGAGCACCGGCATCGCGAGTCCCGCGTCGCCGTGCTTGATCAGGCCGGGGGCGAGCCAGTAACGGGACGACCCGCCGATTAAACGGGGTAGCGGGTGGGTTCGGTGGTGTAGGTGCGCCCGGACGGGGTGGTCCATCTGAATGTGCCGTCGGGGAGCTGGTCGACGGTCCATCTGGGGTGCTGCTTGAGGCGGTGGTCGTGGCGGCATTTGGGGCCGGTGTTGCAGCGGCAGGTCCGGCCGCCTGCTTCGTAGGGCGTGTTGTGGTCGGTGTCGCACTGGGCGGCGGGCCGCCGGCAGACGGGGCTGGTGCAGGTGGCGTTCTGCACCTGGATCAGGTGCCTGAGCCTGACCCCGGGGTCGTGGCGGCTGGTTTCGTGCCGGTGGTCGCAGGGGTCGGTGGTCAAGGATTCCAGGGTGGTGATCAGGTCCGGCCCATCGCCGGGAGTGCGCAGGCGCCAGGTGCCGTACCCGCCGGGCGGCCCGTCCCGGCTGGCCGGGCTGAAGGTGAACCCCGGCGGCCAGGTGCCGGCGCGTTTGCTGTGACTCTTGGGTTCGGGCCGGGCGCAGCCGTGCCCGGTGGCGTGGCCGTCCTGGTCGGTCACGGTCACGCACCACGTCGTCTTCGGGTTGCGCGCGGCCGCGGCGGCCAGGTCCCGGGCCAACCAGGGGTCGACCGGGCCGATCCCGGGGATCTCGCCGGGCCGGTCGGCCAGGCCGGTCACGGTGGCCAGGGGGACGGTCAGGGTCACCCGCCCGGCGAACCCGGCCGCGCCGTGCGCCGGTCCGGCCGGGAGCGGCGGCGTGTCCGGGCCTGCCGGCCCCGGGCCGCCAGAACCTGGCCTGCCCGAACCTGGCCCGCTCGAGCCGGGCCCGGTGCTGTCTGCGTCGCCGCTCGCGTCCTGGGGAGGGCGCGAGTCCTTGCCCAGCAGCAGGTCCAGGAACGCGCGGGCGCGGAGCTCGTCCATGCCGCCCTCCAAGCCGGCCTTCTTCAGCTCCCTGGCCCAGGCGGTGATCCGCTGATCCGCGGCCAGCACCTCGTCCGGGGGTAGCTCGCAGCCCATCAGGGCGGCGTTGCCGGAGTCCTCGGCCCACCGTTCCACCCGGGCGTCCCTGGCTGCCGCCTCGCGGCGTTCCTTCGCCTTTTCGGGGGCGACTTCCATCACGGCGCGGGCGATCGCGGCGCGCAGCCCGCCCGGGGGCAGCCGGGCGGCCCGGTCCAGGATCTTCTGCTCGGCGGCGCGGGCCTCGGCGTCATCGAGCAGCGCGGTGGCGCGGGCGATGATCTCGGCCTTGTACCGGGTGATCGTCCCGTCCAGCAGCGCCGCCAGGGTGCCGGGCAGCCGGGTTTCGAGGGTCTGGGCCAGGCCGATCAGGTCACCGGCGCGGCCGCGGGACTCGCCCAGCGCGTACGCGACCTGGTCCGCGGTGAACTCGGCGTCCCCGGGGGCGGGGTTGCGGCGGGCCAGCTCCGCGGTGGCGGCGAGCTTGCGGGCGGCGGCGTGGGCCTCGACCCGGTCCCACGCGCACGCCACGCCGGTCAGCTCGGCTTCGGAGACGCCGGCGAACCCGCCGTCCTCGCCCGCGGCGGCGTCCGCGGCGACCGCCAGGGCCGCGCAGCCGGGCAGTATGTCCAGCGGCATCCCCGGCCCGAACCCGGCCGCCGGGCTGGAGGACTGGCCGGGGAAGACCCGCGCCGAACCGGGCTGGCCCGGCCCGCGGCGGCCGGTCGTGGCCGCTTCCACGGCAAGCAGCTCATCGGCCGCGGCTGCCTGGATCTCGGCGAGCTCATCGGGAGTGAACGGCTCGACGTCCTCGAACTCGTCCGGGCCGGGCGGCTCGTCGCGTTCGCAGACCCGGTCCAGCCCTGCCTCGAGTTCGGCCGCCGTCATCGGATCCGGGCGTGTCCAGGCGGGATCATCGTCCCACCCGGGCTCCGCGGGAACCGGTTCCGGAGGCATGTACCACCACCCGTTCAGAAATATCAAGCTATTTAGAACATGATAGCGAATAATATCGAATAACACAACGATATTTACTCTTAGATACCGAGATTCTGGCGCGAATCCGCGGGGCGGTCACCAGACGATACGGACTCATGGCACAGTGCCGCTGAGCTTAAGTTGATCATGAGGCTCGGTCCGCTGCCGGATGCCTCCCGGACGCCTGCCGGGAGCCTCCCGGAGCGCACCGGATCCGGGGTTTCGCTGCATCCCGGGGCGCACTGGATCCGGGTTCATGACGTTACTGCTGGCCCGGCGCAGCCGCAGCCGGAGCCTGATGCTGATGGTGCCGGTGTGGCTTGAGTCCTGTTTGCTGGAGCGAGCCGCTCGGCCCGGGCGCCGGGGCGAGGCGGACTCATGACAGCATGTCGGCATGAAGGTGCTGCGCACGCCCGAGGACCGTTTCGCGGATCTGCCTGACTTCGGTTTCCCGCCCGGGTACGGCGAGGTGGACGGGGTCCGGGTGGCCTACGTGGAGGCCGGCCCGGCCGACGGCGAGCCCGTCCTGCTGCTGCATGGGGAGCCGAGCTGGTCGTTCCTGTACCGCAAGGTCATGCCCGAGCTGGCCGAGGCGGGCCTGCGCGCCATCGCGGCGGACCTGGTGGGGTTCGGCCGTTCGGACAAGCCGGCCGAGGTCGGGGACCACAGCTTCGCGCGGCACGTGGAGTGGATCCGGGGGCTCGCGTTCGACTATCTCGACCTGCGCGGGCTGACCATAGTGGGGCAGGACTGGGGTGGCCTGATCGGCCTGCGGCTGGTGGCCGAGAACCCCGGCCGGTTCGCCCGGGTGGTGGCGGCCAACACCGGGCTGCCCACCGGGGACGTGCCGATGCCGGACGTCTGGCACCGCTTCCGTGAGGTCGTTCGCACCGCGCCAGCGCTGAGCGTGTCCCGGCTGGTGCAGTCCGGGTGCCGGACCACACTGTCGCCGGAGGTGCTGGCAGCCTACGAGGCGCCGTTCCCCGATCCTTCCTACGCCGCTGCGGTCCGCGCGATGCCGGAACTGGTCCCCACGACACCCGATGACCCCGCCTCCGAGGCCAACCGGGCCGCCTGGCGGCGGCTGGCGGCCTGGGACAAGCCGTTCCTGGTGGCGTTCAGCGACCGCGACCCGATCACCGGCGCGATGGCGCCGGTGCTGAAGGACACCGTGCCCGGCGCGGCCGGCCTGGAGCATCCGGTGATCGAAGGAGCAGGCCACTTCCTGCAGGAAGACGCGGGGGAGCGACTTGGCGCCGTGATCGCCGAGTTCGTGCGCGCTCATCCGGCGTGACCGCGTTCGGCCGGGCCGCCGCGCGAGGCGGGGCTGACGTTACCCCGATGGAGGAGATAGACGATGACCCAGGACGAGGCGGACGTCGTCACCAAGCTCAGCCCGCACCCGGTGGCCGAGACGGTGTCGAAGCTCACCGGCATGATCAGCGCCAAGGGCATCAGGCTCTTCGCCGTGATCGATCAGAGCGCCGAGGCGCGCCAGGCCGGGCTCTCGCTCCGCGAGACCACGCTGGTGATCTTCGGCAGCCCGGCGGCGGGCACGCCGGTGATGGCGGCGGCGCCGCTGGCCGCCCTGGACCTGCCGCTCAAGGTGCTGGTGTGGGACGACGACGGGCAGACCACGGTCTCGTACTACTCGCCGGACGCGCTCGCCGCCCGGCATCATCTCGGTGCCGACCTGGCCGGGAACCTGGCCGCCGTCAACGCCCTGACCGACGCGCTCATCGCCTCCTAGCCGGGGCTGCCTCTGAGCCGCGCCTCCTAGCGCGCGGGCCCGGTCGCTATGTAGTCCGCCGGAACGATAGTCATAACTGATGACTGGCCTCCGGGCACCTTACGGGATGAGAATCGGCCGTAAGAGGAGCCCGCCCCGGAAGGATAGTTATGAGCAGCAGCACTGGCGGCGGCCAGTCGCGGAGCCTGATCCTGACCGCGATGATCTTCGCGGTCGCGATGACCTTTATCGACCAGACGATCGTCTCGATCGCCGCGCCCACGATCCAGCATGACCTCGGCCTGTCCTCCAGCGGCATGCAATGGGCGATCAACGCCTACCTGCTGACGCTGGCCGCCTTCTTCGCCTTCGGCGGCCGCCTGGCCGACACGCGCGGGCATCGCAAGATGGTGGTGCTCGGGGTGATCATCTTCGCGGGCGCGTCGGCGTTGTGCGGCGCCACGCCGCGTGGCAGCGCCGCGGAGGCGTGGCTGGTGGCGTTCCGCGCGCTGCAGGGCCTTGGCGGGGCGATCATGTTCCCGGCCGCCATCGCCATCGTGGTCGTGACCTTCGACCTGCGCTCGCGTGGCCGGGCCCTGGCGCTGTTCTTCGGCATAGCCGGAGGGCTGACCGCGATCGGCCCGATCGCCGGCGGGTACCTGATCGAGTGGACCTGGCGGGCGATTTTCTGGATCAACATACCGGTCGCCCTGATCGCGCTGGCGCTGATCGCCATCTCCAGGCCGCCGAACGAGGCCCGGCCGGCGCGGATGGACTACCGGGGCCTGGCGCTGATCATCGGCGGGGTCGGGCTGAGCGTCTTCGGGTTCCAGCAGTCGGCCCTGTGGGGCTGGGGCAACCCGGCCATCGAGGCCAGCATCGCGGCAGGCGTGGTCCTGCTGGTGGTGTTCTTCTTCGTCGAGCGCCGGACCGAAGCACCGCTGATCAACGTGCGCATCTTCGAGAACCGGACGTTCCTGGTCGAGAACGTCATCCTCGGGATCGCCATGATGGCGTTCATCCCGGTGTTCTTCTTCGCCGCGATCTACGGGCAGATCGCGCTGGCCGAGAAGGCCACCGAGTCCAGCCTGCTCATCTTGTACTTCTTCATCGGCTTCGTGATATGCGCGCAGATCGGCGGCCGGATGCTGGACCGGATCGGAGCCAAGCGGCCGGTGGTGCTCGGCTGCGCGCTGGCCGCCGTCGGCTTCGGGCTCTGGGCCGGGAAGGTAACCGACCTGCACGCCGGCGCGCAGGTCATCTACATCGTCCTAGCCGGGGCCGGGATGGGGCTGATGCTCGGCCAGGCCAACACCGACGCGATCAACCGGGCTTCCAGGTACTCCTACGGCGAGGCCACCGGCATCACCCAGACCGTCCGCAACTACGGCGCCAGCCTGGGGTTCGCCATCCTCGGCACGATCCTGATCACCGAGTTCCGGTCCAGGATCACCTCCTCGCTCACCGCGCGGGGGCTCCCGGGCCCGGCCGCCGCGGCGGAAGCAGCCAAGGTCGCCCAGTTGCAGGGCGGGAGCGGCAACATCGCCAGCATCCCGCAGTTCATCCGCGCCGACTTCGCCGCAGCCACCCGCGAAGTGCTGTACGGGATGTGCGTGATCATGGCCGTCGCCGGGTTCGTGGCCCTGCGCGGTCTCAAGCGGGGCGTCCAGCAGGAATACGGGGAGGGCGCAGGCCAGTTCGTCGGCGAGGACCCGGACGCCGACCTGTACCGGGCCCCGCGCTGAGCCCCCGGCCGGAGGCCCCGGTCTAGGCTGGCGCGTCGTCGCTACCGCTCGAGCTGGCCGGGAGCCATGTTGGCCCCGCTGATCACGACGGCCACCCGTTCCCCGGTCGCCGGCTTGTAGGCGCCGGTGAGCAGGGCCGCGATCCCGACCGATGCGGCCGGCTCGGCGGCGATCCTGGCCGCCTGCCACAGCGCCCGCTGGGCGGCCAGGATCGCGGCGTCGCCGACCAGCACCACGTCCTCGACATGGGCCTGCGTGATCGGGAACACCAGCTCGCCCACCCGCCGCGGGGCCAGGGCGTCGGCGGCGACGCCCTCGGCCGGCGCGTCGGCGGGCCTGCCCTCGGCCCGGGCGCGGGTCAGGGTCGGGGCACCGTCCGGCTCGACCCCGATCACCCGGGTTTTCGGGCTGGAGCCGGCGAACCAGGCCGCGATACCGCCGATCAGCCCGCCGCCGCCGACGGGGACTAGGACGGTGTCCAGCTGATCTGCTTGCCCAGCCAGCTCTAGTCCAAGGGTGCCCTGGCCGAGCAGGGTTTCCTGCTGGTCGAAGGCGTGCACGCTCATCGCGCCCGAGCTCTGCATCCAGGCTTGCGCGGCGGCCAGCGCGTCGGCGTACCTGTCGCCGGTCACCACGAGCTCCGCGCCGAGCTGCCGGATCCGCTCTATCTTGGCCGGGGCCGACACGGTGGGTACGAAGATCCTGGCCGGCACGCCGAGCCGGTTTGCGACATAGGCCACGGCCACGCCGTGGTTACCGCCGGAGGCCGCCGCCACGCCCGCGGCCGGCACGTTCCGCAGCAGCAGGTTCGCGAACGCGCCGCGCGCCTTGAACGACCCGGCGCACTGCAGCTGCTCCAGCTTGAGGGTAACGCCCGGCAGTTCGCCGGCCGCCGGGTCGAGGTCGGCGAGGTCGAGCTGGACCACCGGCGTACGCCGGATATGCGGCCTGATGATGTCGTAGGTGCCGCGGATTTCGTCACGGGAGATCACGAGGGCAGACTAGCTGTATGACTGAGCACACGCACCACCACGACGAAGACGCGGCCTGCGCGGTGGCCCACAGCCCCGTCGCCCCCGCGAGTAGTCCGGTCCCGGCCGAACGGACGCTGGTCGCCGTCTTCGCCTCGCCGGTCGCCGGTTACCTGCTGAGGTACGGCGCCGACATGGGGTTCCGCAGCCTGCTGCTCGAGCCGGACGAGGCGCGCGCTGCCGGGGCCGCGGCCCTCGGGTTCCCGCTGCTCACCGCGATCCCCGACGATCTCGACGACAGCACGGACGTGGTCCTCACCGACCACCACCGGTCCGAGCTCGGCGTCATCCTCCGCGACGCGCTGGCGACCAAGGCCCGCTGGGTCGGCATCATGGGCAATCCGCACCACGTCGGGCCGCACGTGGCCGCGCTGACCGACCTCGGCGTCCCGCCGGAGGAGATCGCCCGCGTGCACCGGCCGATCGGGCTCAACATCGGCTCCCGGATTCCCCCGGAGATCGCCGTCTCGGCCCTGGCTGGCCTGCTCGCCGACCGGAACGGCCGTCCTGGCGGATTCGAATTCTGATCCGCCCGCCAAAGCGGGCATACATGCCCGCTTTGCCCGGTTACACCGGAAAGCGGGCCACAGTAACTGCCGCCGCCTGGACCCCGCGGCAGCCGTACGCGCCTTGCGGCACGTTAGGCTGAAATCAGTCACAGCGGGGGCGCTGTTACGGGAGGCGGGGTTGGACGGGGGCTTCGTCCGGCACCGGGGGCTTATCGCGTTCGCGGTCGGCGGCGCGATGGCGGAGGCGGTGCTGCTCACTTACCTCGCGCCCAGCGCACGCCCGCTCGCCCCCCAGGTCACCGCGCTCCCGCCGCTCGCGGCCTACCACGACCTGCGCTGGCTGTTCGCGTTCAACCAGTCGTGGTTCGGCTTCGCCGGCGTGCTCGTGCTGCTGGTCGTCGCCCGCTCGGCGGTGGACGCCGTGCTGGTCATGCTGGCCTGGCCCAGAGGCGGTGCCGGGGACGAGCACAGCCTGCCCCGGCCCCGGTTCATGGCTTCGCTGGTGTCCTGCGCGGTGCTGACTGTCCTCGTCGGGTTGGTGATGTCGCCGGTGGTCACGCTGATGTTCGGGGTGGCGCTGCTGCCGTTCTCCTGGCCCTACCTGGCCGCGGTGCCCATCCTGCTCGGCACGGCCGTGGCGCTCAGCCAGGGCGGTGTCGGCCAGGCCTGGTGGCGGCGGCTTCCCCCGGCCGGGACCGCGGCGTGGGTCATCGCCAGCTTCGGCGTGCTATCGCTGTCCTCGGCCCTGATGGCGCGCCTCGACACGCCCGGCATGGTGGCCGTGGCCGGGCTGGCCGGGGTGGTGGACGCGCGGGCCTGGTACGGGCTGACCACGGCGGCGGCGCGGACCGCGGCCGAACGACCGCCCCATCCGTGGCAGTGGCGCGCCGCGCTGTGGCGGATCCGGCAGACCCTACGGCAGCGGACCACCTGGGTGCCGATGGCGCCGCTGGCGGCGGTGATGGTGCTGGCCCTGGTCGTGGGGATGGCCCGGCTCGCCTTCACCGGCACCGTGCGGTTCGACCCGGGGTCCGGCGGCACTCGGGCCGGCGCGTTTACCGGAGCGGACCTGTCCGGGCCGGGCCGCGGAGCCAGCATCGCCAGCGCCAAGGCCGCCACCGGGCCGGCCCGGGTCGGCGGCGCGGTACTGGTGGTCGAGGGATTCGGGTCGACCTGCTGCTCCGGCGCAAGCGCGCTGCGCGCCGGCGAACCAAACCTGCTGGTGCGTCAGTTCTCCTACCGGGGCCTGAACGTCGCCGGGCAGCCGATCCCGTACAGCCAGGCCGGAAACATGTCGATCCAGGTGCTCGGCGACCGGATGGCGGTCCAGGTCGAGAAGCTGTACGGGCTGACCGGCACGCCGGTGGACATCGTGGCCGAGAGCGAGGGCACCCTTGGCCTGTACGCGATGCTGGCCCGGCACCTGCACCTGCCGGTCAGGTCGGTGGTGCTGCTCAGCCCGATCGTCCAGCCCGGCCAGCTCGGCCAGGCCGGAGGCACCGTGCCGGGCGCCGCGCTGACCACGCTGAACAACCTGGTCGGCGGCATGTCGCCCTACGGGTCGTCGGGGGCGCAGGAGCTGATCGACTCGGTGAGCGAGGTGGGCGGCCGCTACTTCGAGCGGGTCAGCCGGGACCGCGGCCTATCCTGGCTGGCGGTGGTGCCGCTCGCCGACGCGGTCACGCTGCCCGCCTGCCCGATGCCGCGGAACGTGATCTTCGTCGACGCGTTCCACGGCGGCCTGCTCGGCGACCCCTCGGTGCAGCGGATCGTGGCCGCGTTCCTGGCCGGCGGCACACCCTCGGACCAGGACCTGGACGCGATGGCGGGCGGATCCCAGCGGGACCTGCGCAGCGCGGCTTCGCTCATCGCGGCCGCGGCCGCCGCCTGGCGGATGCCGGACCTGCACCCGGCCTGCCTCAGCTCCTGAGCACCCCTCCGGTGGCGGGACCTGGGTGCCGTCCGCTACGCTATGCCCCGTGACGAGAACAGCCCGCCTGCAGTGGTGGCGCCGCCCCTAGGCGGCGTGCTGTTTCGCATCAGCAACCAGAAGCGACCGCCCAGGAACGGCGGCCGCTTTTTTGTTGCCCGGCCGCCTCCGGGGCCTGAATCCCGAGGGGCCACAGTGGACGCCCAGCGTTTGGACATGACCACCCGCGACGGGGTGCGGGTCATCCGCACCGCCGTGCCATTTGACCCCGCCGAGCTGGGCCGGATCGCGGCCCTCGCCGACGAGCGCCGTGGCGGCGTGATGAGCTCCGGCATGGAGTACCCGGGACGGTACAGCCGGTGGCACATGGCGTACGCCGACCCGTGCCTGGAGATCGTCGCCACCGGCAGGCGGGTGACCGTCCGGGCGCTGAACGACCGCGGCCGCGTGCTCCTGCCGGTGATCCGCGCCGCCCTGCGCCGGGCCGGACCCTTGATCAGGCCCGACGGTGAAGACAGCGTCGTCGTCCCGGAGGACGACAGGGAGTTCACCGAGGAGGAGCGCAGCCGCAGGCCGACCGTGTTCACCGCCCTGCGGGAGATCATCGCGGCGCTCGGCTGCGACGACCCGCACCTGGGCCTGTACGGGGCGTTCGGCTACGACCTGGCGTTCCAGTTCGAGCCGGTGCGGCGCAGGCTCGACCGCACGGCCACCCAGCGTGATCTGGTGCTGCACCTGCCGGACGAGATCTGGATCCTGGACCGCAAACGCGAGGAGGCGGTCAGGTACTCCTACGACTTCGAGGTGGACGGGGTGTCCACGGCCGGGCTCAGCCGGGAAACCGCAGGCACCGGCGGAGGGCGGGATACCCGGCCCGTTCGGGATCAAGATCTGCCTGCCCAGCCGTTGCCGGGACGTTATGCCCAGGTGGTAGCGGACGCCAGGGAGCGGTTCGCCCGCGGGGACCTGTTCGAGGTGGTGCCCAGCCACGTGTTCTACGGCCGGTGCGCGTCACCGGCCGCGTTCTACGAGCTGCTGCGCCAGCGCAACCCGGCCCCGTACGAGTTCCTGTTCAACCTGGGCGAGGGGGAGTACCTGGTCGGCGCCTCGCCCGAGATGTACGTGCGGGTCACCGGGGACCGGGTGGAGACCTGCCCGATCGCCGGCACGATCGCGCGCGGCGAGGACACCCTGGAGGACGCGGCCAACATCGCCACCCTGCTCGGCTCGGCCAAGGAGGAATCCGAGCTGACCATGTGCACCGACGTCGACCGCAACGACAAGGCGCGGGTCTGCGTGCCGGGCTCGGTCCGGGTGATCGGCCGCCGGCAGATCGAGATGTACAGCCGCCTCATCCACACCGTCGACCACATCGAGGGGCGCCTGCGGCCCGGGTTCGACGCGTTCGACGCGTTCCTCACCCACATGTGGGCGGTCACCGTGACCGGCGCCCCCAAGACCTGGGCCATGCAGTTCATCGAGGACCACGAGGACACGCCGCGCCGCTGGTACGGCGGGGCCGTCGGCAAGATCGGCTTCGACGGGTCCATGAACACCGGGCTCACCCTGCGCACCGCGCACATCACCGGCGGGATCGCCGCGATCCGGGCTGGGGCGACGCTGCTGTACGACTCGGTGCCGGAGGCCGAGGAGAAGGAGACGCACATCAAGGCGCGCGCCTTGCTGGAGACGCTGGCCGAGGCCGGTCCCCCGGGCCGGACCGCGCCGGCCCTGGGGACCGGGGCCGCCCGGGGACAGGTCCCTGGCTCGGCGTCGGCCGACTACGCTCCCCGGGTCCTGCTGGTTGACCATCAGGACTCGTTCGTGCACACGCTGGGCGACTATTTCCGCCAGCAGGGCGCCGAGGTGACCACGCTGCGCTTCGGTTTCTCCCCGGACCTGCTCGACTACTACGCGCCGGACCTGGTGGTCATGTCGCCCGGGCCAGGCCGGCCGGCCGACTTCGGCTGCGCCGCGCTGCTCGACGAGGTGTACGCGCGGCACCTGCCGGTCTTCGGCGTCTGCCTGGGCCTGCAGGCGATGGTGGAGCACGCGGGCGGCGCGCTGTCCCTGCTGCCCGAGCCCGCGCACGGCAAGCCCGGCCTGGTCCGGGTGGCCGGGGGATCGCTGCTGGCCGGGCTGCCCGCCGAGTTCACCGCGGGCCGGTACCACAGCCTGTACGCGCCGGCCGGCGAGGTCCGCGGCGGGTTCGAGGTGACCGCGGCAACCCAGGCCGGCGTGGTGATGGCGATCGAGGACCACGAGGCCGGGCGGTGGGCGGTGCAGTTCCACCCCGAGTCGATCCTGACCGCGTCCGGCCGGGCCGGGCATCAGATCATCGGCAACGTCCTGGACCTGTGTCGTGCCCGGGAGAAAGTCGCTGGTGCCCTGTAGTGTGCTGAGCCATGAAGAGCGTGGAACCCGAGGTTTTCCTGGTCGCCCGGCCGAAGGTCGACTACGAGGCGATGGCCGCCTACCTGCGCGAGGTGGGCGGCGAGCGCTGGCTGGAGCGGGTCGACCGCGGCCAGCTCGAGGCCCAGGATCTGGCGGAGTTCGCGGGAAAAATGTGCTACCGCTCCTGGGAGCCCGGGCTCAACCCCAACGTCCGCAAGGTACGCGACGACCAGGACGTGTACCTGCAGAACATCCTGAAGCAGCAGCACGGCTCGGTGCTTGAGCATGTCAGCTTCACGTTCGTGCTGCACAACGTGTCTCGTGTTTTCACGCATGAAGTTGTTCGTCATCGCCCGGGGACAGCGGTGTCGCAGGAGTCGCTGCGCTACGTCCGGCTCGACGAGCTGCCGTTCTGGTTCCCTGACTGGGCCCGGGAAGATCCTGAGCTGATGAAGCGGGCCACCGTCCTGCTGGCCGAACTCGAGCAGTTCCAGCAGTGGCTGGCCGGGCACTTCGGGCTGGACGAGGACGAGACCAAGATGCACGAGAAGAAGGCCAAGACCTCGTTCATGCGCCGGTTCGCCCCCGAGGGCCTAGCCACCGGGCTGGTCTGGACGGCGAACGTCCGCACCCTGCGGCATACCATCGAAGCACGCACCGACTCCGGTGCCGAGGAGGAGATCCGCCTGGTGTTCGGCAAGATCGGCGAGCTGATGCGGGCGGAGGCGCCGGCCCTGTTCGGGGACTATACGGTGACCGAGGACGGCACCTGGGTCCCCGGCTGGCGCAAGGTGTAGGGGGCCGGCGGTGCCTGATGTGACGGTCGGTGCCACGAACGCGTACCTCGCCGTGCCGTTCGGCTCGGACGGGGCCAAGGGTCCGTGGCCCGGCGTGGTGGTGATCCACGAGGCGCTCGGGCTGAACGCGGACATTGGGGGCCACGCCGACCGGATGGCCGCGCTCGGCTACCTGGCTCTGGCCCCCGACCTGCTCGGCGGCAAGCTCTGGGTGCGCTGCATCCGCACCATGTTCCGGCAGCTGACGGCCGGATCCGGCCCGGCGTTCGACACCCTGGACGCGTGCCGCGGCTGGCTGGCCGCGCGCTCGGACTGCACCGGCAGGACCGGGGTGATCGGGTTCTGCATGGGCGGCGGCTTCGCGCTGCTGTGCGCGCAGCGCGACGGGTATTCCGCCGCGGCGGTCAACTACGGCATGGTCCCGGCCGACGCCGGGGACGTGCTGGCCGGCTCGTGCCCCGTCATCGGGAGCTACGGCGGGCGCGATCCGATGGGCGCCTCACATCCGCGGCGGCTCGAGGCCGCGCTGACCACGCTGGGCGTGCCGCACGAGGTGAAGGTGTACTCGGAGGCCGGGCATAGCTTCATGAGCCCCAAGCCGGCCGCGATGGCGCCGCTGATGGCACTGGCGCGGCAGCAGTACGACAAGGCCGCGGCCGAAGACGCCTGGCAGCGGATCTTCGCGTTCTTCGGCACGCACCTGGGCGAGTCCGGCTCGTCCGGCTCATCGCGCTAGAGGCCCTGGCCGGCCTCCGGGTTCAGGTCGTAGTGGAGGAGGCGGCTGGGGGCGCCGCGCTCCCTGAGCACCTTCACGGTCTTGATGATCATGTGGTCGGGCCCGCTGATGTAGACGTCCCGGTCGGACCAGGTGGCCTTGGCGGCGAGCTCGGGGATCGTGCCGTGCATGTTGTCGTGGCCGTGGGCCGGCTCGTCCGACACCGCGGGGATAACCTGCAGCCACGGGTAGATCAGCTCCATCTCCCGCAGAGCGGGCAGGTCGTACAGGTCCTGGTGCCGCCGCGCGCCGTAGTAGAGCACGATCTCGCGGTGCCGGCCCGGGTCAGGCGCCGTGATGAGGGCCTCGATGATGGCCTTGACCGGGGCCAGCCCGGTACCGCCGGCCAGGCACAGGACGTCCCGGTCCGAACGCGTGCCGACGGTCATGGCGCCGGCCGGCGCGCCGAGCACGAGCGGGTCGCCGGGCCGGACCTGGTGCACGAGAACCGGGCTGACCAGCCCGCCGGTGACCGCGCGCACGTGTAGCCGGAGCAGCCCGTCGGGCCGCGGGACGTTCGCGATCGAGTAGGTACGCCACAGCCGCGGCCAGTGCGGCGTCTGGACGCTGATGTGCTGTCCGGGGAGGTAGTTCAGCGGCTGCTCGGGCTGCAGGGTCAGCACCGCGATGTCGGGCCCGCGCAGCTCAATGCCGGTCACGGTGGCGATCCACCACGCCGGAGACTGCGCCGCGTCGTCCTTGGCGGCTTCGATCATGATGGTGGCGGCGCGGTTGTACGCCATCTCCCAGGCGTGCTTCGCATTCTGGTTCCAGCGCGGCGCGGCGAACCGCTGCAGCGTCGCGAGCAGGGCCCGCCTGAACACCTCGTAGTGCCTCTCGCGAACGCCGAACTTACGATGCGCGCGCCCGAGTTCCTGCAGGTAAGGCACGAGACGGTCGCGGTCGGCCTGGCTCTGCTCGGCATCGGCGATCCGGCCGAGCGCCTCGAAGAAACGCCGCCGCTGCAGGTCCATCGCGGCCGGGAACATGGCCCGGATTTCGGTGTCCATGGCAGACAGCTGGGCGTAGAAGTATGTCATTGCCGCGTCAGCGGTCGGCTCGAGCAGCCAGAATGAGACCTGTGCAGGATTTCGGACGGCATCGGCCGGGACTTTAGGTGCCGGAAGGCCTTCGGCTGGGCGGGCCGATTCGTCGCCTGCGGAGATCACCACACTCACAGTGTCGCACCGGAAGCAGAACGCTATCATCGATTTCCGGCAAGTCGGGTTTGGCCGGCGCTGAAGATTTTCCCGGGTGGACAGGTCTGACGAAGGCGTGATGGGCCATTATGGGCTTGGGACCTTATGTGCAGGAGGGCAACGGATGGGCCGGCCGATCATCGGCATCACCGGGGAGCTTGAGGCCGCCCGGTGGGGTAACTGGATTCGCGAGGCCGTGGTCTCGCCGGTGAGCTACACCCGGGCCGTCGATCGCGCCGGGGGAACGCCGGTCATCTTGCCGCCGGTGCCCGCGACTTCCGTGCCCGTGCTGATCGCCGGACTCAGCGGCCTGCTGCTGACCGGCGGCCGTGACGTCGACCCCTCCTTGTATGACGAGGCGCCGCACCAGCAGACCGACCTGCCCGACCACCGGCGGGACCGGTTCGAGCTGATCCTCACCCGGGCGGCGATCGAGGCCGACCTTCCCTTCCTGGCCATCGGCCGCGGCATGCACATCCTCAACGTGGCCCGCGGCGGTACCCTCACCCAGCACCTTCCCGACCGCCTCGGCAACGAGAGCCACAAGCCCGATCCGGTCAAGATGACCACCCACGACCTGCAGATCGCCGCGGCGAGCAAGCTCAGCGGCGTGCTGGGCGAGAAGGCCCAGGTGCCCGCGTCCCACCACCAGGCCGTCAACCAGATCGGCACCGGGCTCCTCACCGCGGCCTGGACGTCGGACCAGGTAGTGGAGGCGCTCGAGGTGCAGGGTCACCGGTGGGGCCTGGGCGTGCAGTGGAACCCCGAGGAGGGCGACGACGCCCGGCTGTTCGAGGCCCTGGTGGCGGTGGCCAGCACGGCCGCGCAGCCCCCAACTCCACCGCAGCCCGAGGTGAGCGCGCGCTCCAAGCGCAAGCGGCACGCCGCCCGCTCCTCCTAGGCGTTACTAACCAGATTTGCCTGGCTTGCCGGCCCTCTGCTCTTTTACCGCGCCCTCGGCAACTGCCGGGCGCGGGGCTAGATGGGGGGTTCGTAGGTGCTGACCCAGTGGACCTGGAGCCAGGCCATGAGGGTGGACCAGGCGCCGGTTACCTCGAGCAGGCCGACGCAGATCAGCATGGCGCCGCCGATCCTGGTCACCAGGCGGGCGCGGCGGCGGAAGAACGCGAAGGCCCGCATCGCCACCTGGAAGCCGAACGACACCAGCAGGAACGGCACGCCCAGCCCGAGGGCGTACACGAAGGCCAGCACGGCGCCGCGCGTGACGGTGCCGGTGGAGGCGGACAGCGCCAGCACGGCGGTCAGCGTGGGACCGATGCAGGGAGTCCAGCCGAGACCGAACATCACGCCGAGCAGCGGCGCCCCGGCCAGGCCTGCCTTCGGCCGCGCCGACGGGCGCGCGATGCGGCCGGCGAACGAGAACCGGTCGAACGCCCCGGCGAACAGCAGCCCGAGCAGGATGGTCATCCCGCCCAGGACCTGGGTCAGCACCCGGGCGTGCCCGGTGAGCAGGTGCCCGAGCCCGCCCAGGGCCGCGCCGTACGCCACGAACACGACGGAGAAGCCGAGCACGAACAGCGCCGTCCCGGCCACCACCCGGCCGCGAGGCGGAACCGCCGCCGTGTCGGCCGCCGGGGGAGTGGCGACCGCGATCCCGGACGCGGGCGCAGAGGCCCCGGTCACCGCAGCCCCGGCCGCGGACGCCCCGGCGGCTGCGGGAACCGAGACGGGCTCAGCGGGAGACGAAGGACCGCTGGCCCCGGCCATGCCGGTGACGAAGGACAGGTAGCCGGGCACCAGCGGCAGGCAGCACGGCGACAGGAAGGTGACCGCCCCGGCAGCCGCGGCCACGGGGAGCGCGAGCAGCAGCGGGCCAGAGCTCACGAGCTGGGTAATGCTCATGTCGCCTCCGGGTCCGGGGTTGAAGGGTGAGCGGCCGCCTGGATTCACTATGCCATGGCCGCCCGGACCGGTCGACGGCCGGCTACTACATCGCGTAGTGGCCGGAAACCCCGGCCGGAGCCGCTAGGGTTAGCGAGGTGAGATCGGTCCTCACCCGTCCGCGCACGCCCACCGGGGAACATGACGCGCCACGCCGCTGGCTGCTGCCTGCCGGCCTGGGCTTGTTCGCCGTGGCCCTCGGGCTCTACGTGATCTACACGGTCATCCACCCCAAGAGCTTCACCATGGACCCGGTGGACCTGGCCGTGTATCGGTCGGGAGGGCTCATCGTCCGGCACGTCCGGCCGCTGTACGACCCGCGCCTGGCGGCGCCGCTCTACGACTGGATCGGGTACGGCAAGCTGCACCTGCCATTCACCTACACGCCGTTCGCGGCCATCGCGTTCGCCGTCATCTCGTTCGTGCCCTGGTGGCTGTCCCAGCAGCTGTCGGTGGCGGTGGACATCCTCGCGCTGCTCATCGCGCTCTGGCTGACCCTCGGCGGCCTCGGCTACCGGAAGGACAAGACCAGGCTGGCCGTCACCCTGCTCGGCGCGGCCGCCGTCTTCTGGACCGAACCCGTCCTGCGCACCATGTACCTGGGCCAGGTCAACCTGGTCCTGATGGCGCTGATCATCTGGGACCTGTGCCAGCCGGACACGGATAAGAGCCGCTGGTGGAAGGGATTCGGCACCGGGATCGCGGCCGGGATCAAGCTGGTACCGCTGATCTTCATCCCGTACCTCCTGCTGGCCAGGAAGTTCCGGCAGGCCGCGATGGCCTGCGCGGGCTTCGCGTTCACCGTGCTGCTCGGCTTCGTCATCCTGCCGGGCGACTCGGGCACATGGTGGTTCGACGGCCTGTTCGTCCAGGGCGGCCGGACCGGCTTCACCGGCTGGGCGGGCAACCAGTCGCTCGACGGCCTCATCACCCGGCTCACCGGCAGCGTCAATGGCGCCAGGCCGGCCTGGATCGCGGCGGCCGTCGTGGTCGGCGCCGTCGGGGTGACCGCAGCCGCACTGCTCGACCGCAAGGGGTACCCGGTTCCCGGGCTGCTGATGGCCGCGCTGACCGGGCTGCTCGTCTCGCCGATCAGCTGGGATCACCACTGGGTGTGGATCGCGCCCGGCGCGCTGGTGGCTGCGCACTACGCGGTGCGGGCTTTCAAGGGGCGGGCCTGGCGACGCCACGCCCGGGGGACCACCTGGGCGCTCGGGATCCTGGCCGCGGGCATCGTGGCCTGGTTCGGCGCCTGGCCCGCCCGGCTGTTCACGGCGAAGCTCAACCTCGGCAACGACTCGCTCGGCCTGCTCTGGATTCCCAGGAACACCAACCCGGTCTACTACCAGTGGTACGGCGACAAGCGCTGGTTCACCGAATACCACTGGCACGCCCTGGCCCTCATCGCGGGCAACGCGTACGTGCTGGCCGGGCTGGCGCTGTTCGGGCTGCTCGGCGCCCTGGCGCTGCTGCTGCCACAGCCGGACAAGGAGAATCCTGATGAGCCTGGAGCCAGAACTCAGGGAAGTCTGCGAGGACGTCTACGCCTACCTGCAGCCTGACGGCAGCTGGTACCTGAACAACACCGGCTTCCTGGTCAGTCACGGGGTCGGCGCCGGCGTGATCAGCGTCGATGCCACCTCCACCGAGCGCCGCACCCGCGCCTATCTCGACGCCATCGCCGCAGTCACGGAAAAACCCGTGCGGACCCTGGTCAACACCCATCACCACGGCGACCATACGCACGGCAACTACCTGATGAGCGGGGCCACCATCGTCGGCCACGAACGTTGCCGCGAGGCGATCCTGGCCTCGCCCATCCCGCCCCCGCCGGGCATCTGGTCGGAGGTGGACTGGGGTCACCTGGAGCCCGCCCCGCCGTTCCTGACCTACACCGACGGCGTCACCCTGTGGTCCGGCGACCTGCGCTGCGAGGTCCGCTACGTGGGTACCCCGGCGCACACCACCAACGACTCGATCGTGCACATCCCCGACCGCGACGTGCTGTTCGCCGGCGACCTGCTGTTCAACGGCGGCACCCCGTTCGCGCTGATGGGTTCGGTCAGCGGCTGGATCGAGGTGCTCCAGACCGTGCTCCGCCCGCTCGGCGCCCGCACCCTCGTCCCCGGCCACGGCCCGGTCTGCGGCCCCGAGGTCATCGACGACGTGCTGGCCTACCTGCGCTTCGTCCAGGATCTCGCGCGCGAGGCCAAGGCGGCCGGCCTGACTCCGCTGGAGGCCGCACGCCAGGCTGACCTCGGTGGGTTCAAGGACCTTCTCGATGCCGAACGGATCGTGGGTAACCTGCACCGTGCCTACCTCGAGCTTGACCAAGCCGAACGCGGCGCCGAGGTAGATCTCGTCCGCGCCCTCGGCGACATGATCGCCTACAACGGCGGCCAGCCGCTGACCTGCCACGCCTAAGGACATGGCCTGGTTCAACGAGGAGATCGCCGGCCTGCTCCGCGAGTATGCCGAGCTCACCCAGATAACCGGCGGTGACGTGTTCCGAGCCAGGAACTACGAGAAAGCGGCCCGTTCGGTCCGGGGCTGGGGCGACGACACCGGCCAGCTCGACGTCACGGCGCTGCGGGCGATTCCCGGCGTGGGCGCGTCGATCGCGGCCAAGATCGCCGAGTACCGTGAGAGCGGAAGCATCCGGGCGCTGGACGAACTGCGTGCGAAGATACCGCCCGGCGTCCTGGAGCTGACCCGGGTACCCGGCCTGGGCCCGAAGCGCGCCCTGCAGCTCAACCGGGACCTCGGCGTCCAGTCGGTGGACGACCTGGCGGTGGCGATCAAGGCGGGCCGGCTGGACGGCCTGGCCGGGTTCGGGGCCAGGAGCGAGGAGCGGATCGCGGCCGGCATCGAGGTGTACCGGCAGGGCCGCGAACGGGTGCTGCTCGATGTGGCGCTGCGCACGGCGACCGAGATGATGGACGTGCTCACCCCGCTGAGCCAGCGCTGCGCCTACGCGGGCTCGCTGCGCCGGTGGCGGGAGACCATCGGTGACATCGACATCCTTGCCGCGGCCGGCGACTCGGCGCCGCTGATGGCGGCGTTTTCCGCCGGGCACGAGGTGGTCGCCAGCGGCCCCGCCAAGACCACGATCAGGACCGACAGCGGGCTCACCGCCGACCTGCGGGTGGTGCCGCTGGACGCCTGGGGCGCGGCGCTGCAGTACTTCACCGGCTCGGCCGCGCACAACGTCGCGGTGCGCCAGATCGCGGTGCGCGCCAAGCTGAAACTATCCGAATACGGACTATTCGATGCCGAGACCAGCAAGCTGATCGTCTCCCGGACCGAGGAGGAGGTCTACGAACGGCTGGGGCTGTCCTGGGTGCCCCCGGCCATGCGGGAGGACCGCGGGGAGATCGAGTTGGCGGTGCGGGGGCGGATACCCCGGCTCGTTCGGGTCGATGACCTGAGAGGGGACCTGCACACGCACACCGACCTCACCGACGGGGTGGCCTCGCTCGAGACGATGGTGGCTGCGGCACAGCGGCGGGGATACGAGTACTACGCCGTCACCGACCACGCGCCGGACCTGATCATGCAGCGGATGACCGACGAGAAGATGCTGGCCCAGCGGGAGCGGGTCCGTGCCCTGGGCGCGGACCTGGAACTGCTGCACGGCACCGAGCTCAACATCGGCCCGGACGGCTCGGTGGACTGGGACGCGGACTTCCTGGCCGGGTTCGACATCTGCGTCGCCTCGGTGCACTCGCACTTCGAGCAGTCCCGGGCCGAGATGACCAGGCGGTTCGTTGCCGCCTGTGAGAACCCGCACGTCAACGTCATCGGCCACCCCACGACCCGGCGGATGGGCAAGCGCCCGCCGGTCGAGGTGGACTTCGGCGAGCTGTTCCGGGCCTGCGCCCGCACCGGCACCGCGCTGGAGATCAACGCCTCGCCGCAGCGGCTGGACCTTCCGTCGGATCACGTCCGCGCGGCCCGCGACGCCGGGGTCAGGTTCGCCATCGACAGCGACGCGCACTCCGTCCCCGACCTGGGCAACATGCCGTACGGCGCCGGCACCGCGCAGCGCGGATGGCTCACCCCTGACGACGTGATCAACACCTGGCCGCTGGACCGGCTGCGCGCCTTCCTTCGCAAGGACCGCTGAGAATCGGCGGCTGCGCCGGTCTATACAGGCATGGACACGCTTCCGGGCGCGATCGGCCTGCTGGCCGGCGCGGTCAGCTACATGCTCGGCGTCTGCGCGCCGCTCGGCCCGGGGGAAATGGCGCTGCCCACGCCGTGCCCGCACTGGGACCTGGCCAGGCTGCTCGGCCACCTGTGCGAGTCGATGGCGGACCTGGAGACGGCGCTGCGTACCGGGCGCCTGGAGCTCGATGAACAGGTCAGCCGGGCCGGAGGCGACCCGGTCGAGGCGCTCCGCGACCGGGCCGCCGAGCTACTGTGCGCCGGCTACTGTTTCGGCGGCCCGGAGCGCTTCGTGACGGTGGGCGGCCTGCCGATCCCGGCCGGCCTGGTGGCCTGTACCGGGGCGGTGGAGATCGCGGTGCACGGCTGGGACGTCTCGGCGGCCCGCGCCCGGGCCGGGCGGGCCGGCGCCGGCTGTGACGGATACGTCAGGGAAACC
>Ga0335081_10000788_pt1 | contig 51880 bp, 43 predicted proteins | sample Lox_Sample_35_FD_206713 | JGI IMG/M metagenome (GOLD analysis project Ga0335081, IMG submission 206713) | Soil microbial communities from Loxahatchee National Wildlife Refuge, Florida, United States - Lox_Sample_3.5 | ecosystem: Environmental > Terrestrial > Soil > Wetlands | place: USA... | reverse complement strand
GTGGAAGCCGCAAAGCTCTTGGCTTCGGCGTGGACCGAGTAGCGGCCCGCGTGATCGATCTGGAAGTGGAACCTGCCGCTAGCGTCACTGGTGGCAGTGGCCAGATCCTTGCCGTTCTGAACCAGGGCTATTGTAGCTCCGGCGATAACGGCGCCCAGTGAGTCGCTGACCGTGCCGGTGATGGCCGGCTCATCCGGCCAGGCCGGAACGGTCAGCGCAAGCAAGAAAACGGCGGTGAGCAGTCTGCGCATAAACTCCCCCTCGGAAGTCTGGTTTGGTATTCACGCGACCGGTCTCCTGACTCAGGACTCGACGGCCACCTTCCCGCTTAGCGCAGTGGTTGCCGGCCGTCGATAATTCGTCCATAACAGTTGCGGGGCAGTGGCGGATTTTCACCGCGCTTCCCGAACGTCTCGTGATGTGGTTGTGGTTTTCCATGCGATCTCAACGAGATTGCATGGCGTGAATTTGCCGTGCGAAATCTTCCGGTCCATCGAAGGCCACCGGCGCCGGGACCTGGATGTGGTGGTCGAGGACAATCACCGTCCGCGCTGCACCGCTGCGAACCCCTCCCAGCACGCGGACCACTCCTCGTGCGGCCCGCTTAGACATACCGCTGCCACGCACAAGTTACATATGGGACGGAAACCTCGTGCCGCAATGCTTCCAAAAAAACCTAAGCGAGCAGGTCATCAAGACATCGGCCAAGCCCTCCCATCGAGGCTGGACCGAACCCAGGGTAAGTGTCTGGCCGGAATCCTGACTTGCGCCTCCTCGGTCCCCACCGCCTTCCCAGAGCTTGCACTCCAGTGGCTTGCTAACGGGACCCTCACGCTCACAGTTGCGGGGCAGTGGCGGATTTTCACCGCCTTTCCCAGCTACCAGACACTCCGTTTGTAGTCCGGAGGACGGGGCGGTGTCAATAAAAAGGTCCAGTCATCCGGCTACAGCTTAGAGGCAAATGCTTCCGCAGCTTGGCGCTTTCAGAAGTGTCGATGGTTTGCGGGAATGGCACAAGATCGCCCAGCACGGAGCGCCTTCTTTTGGTGCGGAGTGCTGGGTACGCCTTCTAAAATTGAGGTTCAGAGTCCCTTCAGGGACAATAATTGATTTGACCCCGAGAGAGAAGCCCGGAATCCTTGATCCCGCCCCCGAAGTCCGCGAGTGCATGGAGCATCAGGCCGCCGCGCGCACGGTATTATCTGCAAGGTGACCGCACCGCCATACAGCCGCCTCAAGACTCAGGTTCAGAAGGTTCGCCTTCGGTGGTTGGTTCGATGGCTGATTGTCGTCGCGCTGCTGCTTTGGTCGCTTGCCGTATTACTGCTGGTTGCTGTCCGGTGGATTGATCCGCCGACGACTGCGGTACAGATGGAGCGGCGTTTTCAGTCCTGGTTCCGCCCCACGCCTTATCAGAAACGGTACAACTTCATTCCGCTTACTCAGATTTCGCCCGATCTGCAGCACGCCGTCCTTGCGGCGGAGGATGCCCGCTTCTACCAGCATCATGGGTTCGATTGGCACGAACTCCAAATCGCCGCGAAACAGGACCTGGAAGGTGACCGCACGCGCGGAGCGTCCACACTCACGGAACAGCTGGTGAAGAACCTGTTCTTCGGGACAAGCCACTCGATTCTGCGCAAGGGCGCCGAATACACGCTGGTACCGGTTGCCGAATTCGTCCTGGGCAAGCGGCGAATTCTCGAGCTTTACCTGAACGTGGTCGAATGGGGTCCGGGCATTTACGGCGCCGATGCCGCGTGCCGTCGCTGGTACAAAACGCCGGCCCGGACGATTGGCCGGGAAGAGGCGGCACGGCTCGCCGCGATTTTGCCCGGCCCCCTGAAGCGCCGTCCCGAGCGCATGAACCAGTACAGCGCGATCATCCTAGGCCGAATGCGGCAAATGGGTTGGTAAACGGACGCAAGGCCCTTAGGTTCCACTCAGCAGCGCGGTGGCTTCGGTACGTAACATTGGCAGCTCAGTCTGAATGATGTCCCAAACGATTCGATCATCCACATCGGCGTAGGCGTGAATCAGGATGTTGCGGAAGGCAATGATACTGCGGTGCTGTCCGATGCTTGCCGCCAGCCCTGGTTCAAGCTTCGCAAGTTGGGACAGCGCCTCACCAATTATGGCCAAACCTCGCTCCACGGCATAGCGCAGCATGGCATCCTGCTGATACTCGGCAAACGTTTTTCCCGCTGTGAACTGTGCTTACAGGTCGGCCGCGTGCTGCATGTCGTAAAGGAACTTCTTTGCCTCAAGCTGCATAGAGCAGCGCCTTCTTGCGATCAACGCCTTCACGGAAGTATGGGTTCTTGATGGCAGAGGCTACGACCAGGTCAACTTTGCGTTCGAGGAGATTCTCCAGTCCCTCGAGCAGACCAAAGTAAGCGTTGGCGTAGGTGCCCGGCGGCAGAGCCTCGAACTCGACCAGGAAATCGAGATCGCTATTCTGCGCGTCGAAGTCATCCCGTAAAGCGGAGCCGAACAATTCCAGGCGCTGCACGCAGTATTTCCGGCAAAGCTCAGCAATCTGTTCGCGCCTGCTTTCGATTTGCTTCTGCATATGGAACCGCGGAACCCCGTACAGAATACCAGTAGGCCGGTTCGAACCCGCTCACTCCGATTCGCACACTGGCATCAGAGCACGAACAACGATGCCAGAGTCCCGCTTGCGGGACGGAATCAGGATAGCCCAGCATGGAGCGATGCCGCAGGCGAGCGGAGTGCTGGGTAGGCGTTGATTAGAGGATTCGAGTCCCGTCAGGGACGGCACGACGCCTGAATAACCCTCAGACTGCAAAGGCATCGGAGCGCGAATCACGTATGCCCGAGTCCCGCTATGCGGGACGAACCCAAGATAGCCCAGCATGGAGCGACGCCGCAGGCGAGCGGAATGCTGGGTAGGCGTTGATTAGAGGATTCGAGTCCCGTCAGGGACGAAACAACGCCGCGCGGAGCCTGGTGAGGTACCTTATCTATAAGAAGCATTACTTGTCGTCCTTGTACTTCAACACAGGATGAGTCTCCCTAGTGCAGCGGTGGTACGTCTCCCAGCCGTCCGCCGTCTTCTCCCTAAGTTCATCCTCGCTGATTACCTGGTAGTGCGGGTCTTTGGTGATGAATGTCTTCGCGCCTTCGCTGGCCGGGTCACCGCAACCGCCTGGACCACAGAACACGATGGAATATTTTCCGTCGATTCCAAAGTGCTTGATCTGGAGACCAAACGCATTTTCGCAGTCGGTCTTCCAAAACCCGGTGAAGTCCTTTGCAGAGTCAGGTTCGCCAGGATAGCTGTCTGCCACGAGTTTCTTGCGAACATCTGCTACGGTTTTGTAGGTCGTAGTCTCCGGAGCTGCGCTGTAGTCGATTATTGTTGAGTCGCCCTGCTTGCGCGACTGCGGTCCGACGCCGAAGAGCTTCCACTTCTCCAGGCTCAACTGATCGTCGATCCGCGTGTTTGGGCTGTTAAAGAGAGTACCGGAAGATGTGACGGTACTCTTTGCACCGGGGTTGCGGGCATTGCTGGACGTCAGTGTCAGGTCGTATTGAACGACGTCGGGCTCAACATGTCTGAGTTCGCCGACAACCCGCCAAGGCGCCTGAATCATGCCTCCCGCGCTCTGGGTTGCGACCTGTATCCCAGTTTGTGCGTCTGAGTAGTCAACGTGCTGCGCAGGTTTTACAGATGCAGGGCCGCCGGGAAAGGCGCGACCGAGCGCCTTCATCACAACCTGCACTTGCAGGACGGCTGCATCGAGCGCGTCGATTTCATATCCGGGCTCGGCGATGGGGCCTTGCAGCGCCATGACCCGGCCATTAATCATTAAGATCTTTCCTTTGGTAATTGTGCCGGCTTGTGAATTCTCGACGTCAATCTGAATGTCACCGGATTCCTTATCGAATCGGCCCTGCCATCGCGTGTACCCTGGGTGATCCGGGGTGGTGACTTTCAACGTGAAGCTATTGAATTCCTGCCATGCTGTCGGTACTCCGCACGGATCGCTGCAAGGTTTTTGTTGCTGCGCGCCCAACGAAGCAAGAGATGCAAAGTACGCTGTCCCCAGGAGGAAAACACAACGACGCAAAATGGTCATGGCGATGAGAGATTACTCGCCAAGGTCGCTCAGATCAAGTGACGTTGAACATTCCCAGGCATGTGCCGGGTGCCGGGTGCCCCGTTCAAGCGAAGCTTGAGCGGGGATTTTCGTGCTTGGAATGAAAAGCCCCACACAAGCCCAAAAGATGGGCTTGAATGGGTCACCCGAATCCTTCACTCCGAGCCCCTCACTTCGAGTCGTTCGACGTTCTCAATCGATTCATGGGCGGAAGTCCGTCCTACAGCGTCCTCTTAAACAGCATCGTCGCAATGGTGATCATCACCATGGCCGCAAGGGTCAGGTACGCTGGGTCGGCGCGGATGGCCACGAAGCCGGCATCTTTCAGGAGCAGCGCTTTAAAGCCGTGCACGGAGTAGCTGAACGGATCGATAGGCGATCCAGCGCAGCCATGTAGGAAAGGCTTTGTCGGGATAGATTGCGCCCGAGGGAAAGAACAGCAACGTATTCAGGATGCCGAAGGTGGCGCGCGGCACCAGCGGGTCTTACGCCCGGCGTCGCTTTGGATTGGCGTTCTGCTGCGTGCTCCGCATCGCATGTCTGAGAAGTAGGTTGGCCTTGGTCTGATAACCGGGTCCGTAACTCTTCAGCCACGCGATCACGTCCGCATCCAGCCGCATCGTGACCGGCCGCTTTGGCGGACGATAGAACTTGCCTACCTCGGCGCCGCTCCAGTCGACGACCTCCGGCATGTCGGCAAGATCAATGTCGGCGTCTCGTTTGGCCGCGATGACGGCGATCTCCTGTCGCTGTTCTTTTGTAAGCTTCCTCATAACTCTTCCTCTCGCGTGCGGTTGCGCGACGGGCGGAGATGATCCGGACGATTTCCTCGCCTTCGGCATTCTCATAGCTCACATGAACCACAAACAAAATCGCACCCCGCCCAATTGCTCCTAAAGTAATGAACCTGTCTTCGTCGGACGTGGGATCTTTCTGTGTTAGCGAATAGGGATCGTCAAATACCAGCTCGGCCGTCTCGAAACTCACATCGTGCTTCAGGAAATTGGTCCGGTTCTTCGCCTCGTCCCATTCGAACATGATGCGATCCTTCTTAGACTAGCTCCTGTACGTACTGATGTCAATATTAGAGACGCTACAGCGTCCGCTTGAAGAGCGTCGTCGCGATCGTGATCATCACCGCCGCGGCGATGGTCAGGTACGCCAAATCCGCACGGATGGCGATGAAGCCTGCGTCCTTCAGCAGCAGCGCTTTGAAGCCGTGCACGGAATAGGTGAACGGATCGATGTACGCAATCCAGCGCAGCCATGCGGGAAACGCCTTGATGGGATAGATTGCGCCGCTGGGGAAGAACAGCAGCGTATTCAGCACGCCGAAGGTGGCGCGCGGCACCAGCGGGTCCTGCACGCGCACCATCATCAGGAACATCATGGTGTTGAACGCCAGCGACGTGACCAGGATCATCAGGCACACGTAGAAGAAGTTCAGCGGCAGGAAGATCGTTCCTAGCCCCGACAGCAGACATCCCAACACGGTGATGATGATGCCCGCCAGGATGGCCTTGATCGCGCCCGCGACATTCAGCCCGGCGACCAGCTCGAACTTCGTGATCGGCGTGACCAGGTAGCCCTCGTGCACGCCGCGCGCCTTGTCGTCGATGTACAACATGCCGCCGCCGATCATCACCGACACGAACATGGCCAGCGCAATCGAGCCCGGCAGCAGATACTTCATGTACTCGATGTACGGGTAGAGCTCGACCGTATCGAGCGAAATCTGCTGCGGGATGCGCGACGGCTCGACATCGGGCTGGTTCAGCGCGTCCACCAGCGACTGGAATTGCGTCTCCAGCGTCGAGCTCATGAAGTTGTCGGTGTTGTCGACGATAAGCGCGATGCGCGGATGGTTCTGCTCATACACGCGCCGCGAATACTCCGGCGGAATGATGATGGCGCCGTCCAGCTTGCCCGTGCGCACGTCTTCCATCGCCTGCTTGTCGCTCGTGTAATCGACGGGATAAAACGTGTGCGCGTTCGATTCGACCGCCGCCAGCGCCTCGCGCACCTTGACCGATTGCGTGCCGCGGTCCTGATCGACCACTCCCAGCCGTGCCTGCTTGATCTTGCCGCCAAACGCGTTGCCCAGCACGATGAGCTGCACCAGCGGAAACACCATCGACACCAGCATCAGCGCCGGTGAACGGAAGAACTTGCGCAGCTCGCGCTCCACAATGGCCCACATGCGATTCATAAGCGACTCAAACCTGTCCCCCAAGATCGAAAATTCACCACGGAGGCACGCAGAGCGCGGAGGTTCACCGGAGTTTTATCTTCTCCGGGCCTCCGTGTCTCCGTGGTGAAATGATTTTCATGACCGCATCCCCGGACGGTCGGGCATCATGAACGCAAAAGCCTTCACCTGCTCATCGCGCAGTTGCCGTCCCGTGAAGTGGACGAAGACATCGTCCAGCGTTGTGTTCTGCACCGAAAGCGACTTCACCTCGACGCCCTTGCGCACCGCTAATGCAACCAGCTCAGTCGTGGTCTTCGAGCCGTTGGCGGTGAGGATGCGGTACATGTGCGCCGCCTCAGGCTGCACGGACGTCACGTCGTCGAGCTTCTCCAGTTCCTGCTGCCAGTCGGCGGGAGCGTTGAAGAATTGCGCTTCGATGACGTTCGTGCCGGGCACGCTCGCCTTCAGCGCGGCGGGCGAATCGAGCGCGACCAGCTTGCCGTGATCGACGATGGCGATGCGATCGCAAAGACGATCGGCTTCGTCCATGTAATGCGTGGTGATGAGGATGGTGAGGTCGCGCGAGTTCTTGATGCTGGTCAGCATCTCCCAGACGGCAACGCGCGAGACCGGGTCGAGGCCGGTGGTGGGCTCGTCAAGGAAGAAGATTTTCGGCGAATGCACGAGGCCGCGCGCGATCTCCAGCCGCCGCCGCATGCCGCCGGAGAGCGTCTTGGTCTGCGCGTGCCGCCACTTGGTGAGATCGACGGTCGCGAGCAGCTCGTCGATGTTCTTCTTGCGCTGACCGGCCGGGACGCCATAAAGCTTGGCGTAGATGCTGAGGTTCTCTTCCACAGTAAGGTCGATATCGCTGGTGAGCGCCTGCGGGATGACGCCCATGCACTGCCGCGCCTTGTCGGGCTGCTTGACGACGTCGAAGCCGTTGATGAGCGCCTGCCCGCTGGTGATGGCCAGCAGCGTGGTCATCATGCGGATGAGCGTCGATTTGCCTGCCCCGTTCGGGCCGAGCAGGCCGAAGATTTCACCTTGCCGGACGCTGAACGAGACGTCATCGACGGCGGTGAAATCGCCGTACTTCTTCGTGATGTGATCGACGACAATGGCGTCGCCGTTGGGGGGTGAAGCACAATTCATAGGCGCTCGGGCAGAGCTGGCCTTCAGGCCAGCGTCTCGATCCGTTCTTCTTCATGTCGGAGCGGGCTCCAGCCCGCTCGAAGGCTGTTTGAAACTCACCCTATCTCAGCCAACGCAGGGAGCAACCCAGCCAGAGCTCGCAGCCCGTGTCATGACAGCCCAGCACGGAGCGCAGCCGGGCCCCAATGCCGCGCTTCTTGCGCGGATTGGGGTGGGGAAGCGAGTGCTGGGTATACAGTAACTCTGAAATGGACGCATGAAAAATCGGGGCACCCTTGCGGATGCCCCGTTTCGGAATACTCAGTCAGACATTTTAGTGGCAGTTCGGGAACGACCAACTGGAGATGTTGGTGCTCCAGGAGAACGTCGCGGTGACCGTGTAGTACTCCTGGGTGTAGATGAAGCTGCAGTTGTCGGAGGGATCGACGAGCATGGTGCTGTAGTCGCCCCAACGGTCGGCGGTATCCGGCTGCGAGCCCGACCCGGCGGCGGCCTGCGCCTCAGGCCCCAGCGTTCCGACCGGATCGGTGTACACCCGTCCGGCCACGTAGATGGAAGGATACTGCGTCGAGCTGGATTCGCTGTAGCCCAACAAGATGTTGCCCACCTTGTCGCGAGCAATGGAGCCCATCCACCGATATTGGCTGTCGCCTGTCGTCCCGACATAGGTACCCTGCTGGTACAGGTTCAGTGAGGTGGCAGGGACAGTCCGGAGACTGGCGTTAAAGTCCATCCAGCGCACGCCGATCGAAGAGGTCGCCGCATTCCAGACATCGAAATCGACGGACCAGTGCTGCAGGGGTGCGGGTATCGGCGGGGTAGCCGTCGCGTGGGTGGGCGCCTGGTCAGACCAGTAGGCGAAGCGATACATCAGGCGATCGCCCAACGAATCTGCTTCATCCGTAATGCCTTTCTGCGGGACACAGTCGCCGCCGTACTGGCCGTTGCAGGACGGTGTGTAGGGAGCAACCGCGATGGGCTGAGAGTTGCCCAGACCGGTCATGGTTGCGCTGGCTGGCGACCAGCTGTTGATGTGCATCGAGTAGACCGAGAGGTGAGAGTTGTCGATGTCGCCCACGCTGCCGATGAAGAATTCATCTTCGGTGGCGGGAGGCGTGACCTGTGATTCGGCATCGGCCGGCAACAAGCTGTCTTCGATCTGTTCCAGCTGGAAGCATATCTGCTCGGCGGAAGGATCGCCAGCCAGGAACTTGGCGCGATCATAGCCGCACATTACCGGGCCAACGAAGCCGCTGCCGTTGACACCGAAGTTGTTCCAGTTCTCGAAGTAGCCGTCGCTGGGGCCACCGGTCGCCCAGACGCCCCACTTGGGATAGTCCGGGAAGCCGTTGTTGACCGCCGGGAATTCATAGACAGTCCACAGTTGGTCGGAGAAGGTCGCCGTCTGAGATACGGCCACGCAAACCGCATATGGAGAAGTGAACACGTTCTGCATCAGCAGCCAGCGGTGCGCATACCGGTCGAACTTCACGATGATGTCGCCGGGGTTGTGCTCGCCGCACAGGGTGTTCGGGATCAGCGCGTGCCACGGGGTATAGAACAGGGTGCTGTCCTGCCCGTTAATGGGGATGATCGCTCCTGTGCTCTTATTGAAATCAGCATAGGAGACATTGACGCCCTGAACGACTTCGGTGTCGCCCACGGCCATGGTGGTGTCCGGCGGAGCGTCCGGAACGCTGTAGTTCGGGAAGCCGACGCCTACGCCCAGAACGCTGTAGTTGTTGTTGAACTCAGAAGTGTCCGCACCCATTCCTGGGCGCTGCGCCACCGAGTCCTCGCTTGGCCGGATGTACGGTTTGGCAATGTGATGGACCGGGTTGGCTTCGTGCATGCCGAAAATTTCGGGTTGATAGGACACGGTCACGTGACCCTGACCAAAAGCCCTTGCATGTTGCACGATGGCCTGCGGCGAGTCCGCAGCGACCATCGGCAGGCTGAACAACAACAGGGCGCCCATCGCGAGCATGCAGACGCCCAGCACCTTCGTCTTCGTCATTGTCTTCGATTCTCCTTTTGCTTCATCCCCGCGGCACATCTGTGAAACGCAACGGACGCGGAGGCTTGAGCCGCAATCGCAGATTGAGTTAGAACACACTGTCGTAAGGAACCCGCAAACATCAACGTGATTGAATGTGGTTTCGCAGTGCCTTGGCAGGTGTCTGAACTTGTATCACAGGGGTTCCGCACGGCGCAACTATTAATCGCGTAGTTAACGAAAATAAAATTTGTTTTGGAATACGCCGCAGCTCGGCAAGGATTACCAGGAACTAAGGTAATCATCGCGATGCAGTTACTTCCGCCGCAAGAAGCGACGCCTAACCGGCGTTTTCGCCCGATATCGTAGTGTTACGGAGTCAATAGTACGATGTGCACCGTCGCAACGGATTCGGTAAATCGCAGCAACCGAGAGGACGGCGGAAGAGCCGGTGGCAAATCGGATTGACAAACCAACTCCCCGGTTTTACGCTCGTCAGACGAGGTATGGTTTTGATCCGAACATCTTCATCTCGATTCGGCCCTCTCATGCTCGGTCCGCTCGAGATCCAAGTCATGGAAGTGGTTTGGCAATGCGGGGAGAGCAGCGTCCGCGAAGTCGTGGAGAAATTGGAAAACCGGCTGGCGTACACCACGGTCATGACCACGCTCGACCGGCTCTTCAAGAAGGGGCTTCTCGACCGCTATAAGTCGGATCGCGCGTTCGTCTATAGCGCCCGCCTCTCCAGTCAGGAATGGGAGCGGCAGTGCGCGGGCAATTTGGTGGCGGGGTTCCTCGCCGGCCCCGAGCCTTCGCGCGAGCTCTTGCTTTCCTCTCTGGTCGACGCCGTCGGCCACTACGATGCCGTTTTGCTGGATGCCCTGGAAGAGAAGATTCGCAACAAGCGCCGCGAACTGGCAAAGGTCGGTAAAGCATGAACCTTCCCTACACGATGCGATTGTTGTGCCTGTGTTGCGCCTCGTTCTTCCTGATTCACATGGCGCTGGCACTGGCAGCGCGCCTGGGCGCGGGCACTGCGGTTCGCCTCGCCGCGCACCTGCGGCCGCAATCGGCTGCGCGCTTGCTGTTTGGGCTTCGCATCTTGCCTCTGGTTTTGACCCTTATTGCCGTGCTCGCCTTCTGCATTCCGAGCTATCTCTGGTTGGAACCCGAGGCCACGGGCGAGAAGGTTGGTTTGCTTTGCGTGCTGATGGCCCTGCTCGGCGTCGCGCTGTGGGCGCCCGCGGTGAAGCGGGTGATGGGCGTGGTGCGCGGCACCAATCGCTATCTGAATGAGTGCGAGCGTCACGGCCGCAAGATCACCGTTCCCGGCGAGACCGCGCCCGCGCTCCTGGTCGGCGACAAGGTCCCGGTGCTGGCCGTGGCCGGTGTGTTTCGTCCGCGCTTGCTCATCTCGCGCCGCGTCTTACGCGAACTTTCCCCCGAACAGCGGGAAACGGCACTGCGTCATGAGCACGCGCACCGCTCCTCGGGCGACAACCTCAAGCGCCTGTTGATGCTGCTGGCGCCCGATGCCCTGCCATTCGTCTCGACCTTTAGCGGACTAGAGCGCGCCTGGTCGAAGTTTACCGAGTGGGCTGCCGACGACGCCGCTACGGCCGGCGATCCCGAGCGGGCCTTATCGCTGGCGTCTGCATTGGTGCAGGTTGCCAGAATGAAGCCGGGGTCGCCTGCGCGCGCCAATGTGTTGTCCTGTTCCCTGGTCGGGGGCACCCAAGAGCTCGCCGAACGAGTGGATCGCTTGCTGCGCCCGCAGCCCAAGCCGGAGAAGCCGGTAAAGGAAGTGGTCCGGCTATTGGGCAGCGCAGCCGCTCTTGCGCTTTCCGCCATCGCGGTAATCACGGTGTGGCCCGGCAGCCTCTCCCTCGTGCATCAGGCGCTCGAGCGTTTAGTTCACTGATCGGCGCTAATTAATATTGACGATATCTCGTACGCTGACGCGCTCGCGGTCACGCGACACGAGCTCCTTCTTTAACTCCGTGAAGACTGGACCTTGCACGCCCGTGTAGAATTTCAGATTAGTTCTATGCCCCGGTTACGCTATGCCGCCGTAATCGCCGTCTCCCTGGCGCTGCTCTTCCCTGCTTTCGCGATCGGCAAAAACAAGCCTTCGCCCGCGGCAAATATCAGCCGCGATATCGAAAGCATTTTGCAGGAACCAGACGCTACTCGTAGCTTTTGGGGAATCGATGCGGTCTCGCTGGACAGCGGCCGCACTCTCGTCGCCGTGAATGAAGACAAGCTGTTCACTCCCGCGTCTAACGCGAAGCTGTTCACCACGGCTGCCATCTTTGGCCTGATCGGCCCGGACTACCGTTTCAAGACCACCGTCGAGACCATGGGCACGCTGGACAAGTACGGACGCCTGGATGGCGATCTGGTGCTGGTGGGGCGCGGCGATCCCAACCTCTCCGGACGCACGTTGCCATACAGCATGCATACGGAGCGCAAAGCGCCGCCGATCCAGGTGCTGCAGCAGCTCGCCGACCAGCTTGTGCAGCACGGGCTGAAGTATGTTGACGGCGATGTTGTGGGCGACGATTCCTATTTCGTGTGGGAGCGCTACGGCGAGGGGTGGACGCAGGACGACCTGGCGCGCGAATGGGGAGCGCCGGTCTCGGCGCTGACCATCAACGACAATGTCGTCTTCGTCAACATCATGCCTGCCGATCGGCCGGGCGAGCGCGCTTTCCTCAACATCACGCCGTTTCCCGAGTATTACAAGATCGACAATCGCGTGAACACTACGCCGGCGGGCAGCGCGCCGCGCACCGTCTCCATCAATCGCGAGCCGGGCTCGAACCTGATCACGTTCTGGGGCAACATCCCGCAGGACGATCCGGGATTCGGCGAGGCGCTCGCCATCGAAGATCCCGCCGATTTTTCCGCGCGCCTGTTGCGCGAACTGCTGGAAGAGCGCGGCGTGACCATCTATGGCCGCGCGCGCACCCGGCACACCGAGTTGGCTTCCACGCAGACGTTCAGCGTCACCTCGTTGGCCTCGGGCGGCGGCGACAACACGCGTCCGCCCAATCCCACGCCGCTCATCCTAGCCAGCTATCAGTCGCAACCCGTCGGCGAAGATTTGCGCGTCATCAACAAGGTCAGCCAGAACCTTCATGCGGAGCTGATGCTGCGCCTGCTGGGCAAGGAAAAGGGTACCTCCGGCTCAATTGCAGGCGGACTGGAGGTGCTGCGCAGTTTCCTGGTGAATGCCGGAATTAAGGCCGACCAATTCGTTTTTTATGACGGCTCCGGCCTCTCGCGCGAGGACCTGGTCACACCGCAGGCGATCGTGGAACTGTTGCGTTACAGCTCACAGCAGCCGTGGGGAAAAGCCTATCAGGACACTCTGCCCGTCGCCGGAATTGACGGTTCGCTGGCCGAGCGCTTTCGCAATACCCCCGCTGCCCGCGTGGTCCGCGCTAAGACCGGATCATTGACCCACGTCTACACTCTTGCCGGCTATGCCACCACCGAGTCGGGCGACCACATCGCCTTCGCCATCATGACCAACAACAACGAAGAGCAAACCAAGAAAGCCCTGGACAGGATCGACCGGATTGTAGAGCGTTTGGTCGAGGACAAGGGAAGCAATTAGCAGCTAGGGCGACACAACTCTGCCAAAGCGGACGCTCGAAAGCGGGCTTCAGCCCGCGACGCATTCGCCGCGGCCGCATGAACACTGTGTGCCGCCGGCCGAAGCCGGCCCTTCCAAAAGTAAAACGCACCGTTTGCCCGACGGAGTCGTGCCCTGACTCATGTCCTCCAAATCAACGGTTACTTAAGCAGGGCCAGATTGCTCATTGCTACTCGCGGGCAATCAGATACGTCCGGCTGATGCGGTCGTGCCAGCAGAGCATATCGACGTCCACCAACGCCCACAGCAGACCCATCATCAGCGACGCTGTCGAGAAGTAAAGAGCAATGACGCGGCTGCGGCGCTGCCGCCAGCGCGGGGTCCCTCCCTTGAAGCTGCTGAGGCGAATCCCCGTCACTCGCATCCCCACCGTTCTCCCTCCATACATGAGAAAAAGGTACTGATAGGCTGCCCATAGCAAAACCGGGACCGCGGCGAACGTCACCAGCAAGGGTTTCGTCAGCGGCAGCCTGGGCAGAAGTTTATAACCCGTACCGATACAGGCAGCGGCTGCGGCCACGACCAGCGCGCAGTCGATCAAGCCGGCGTAGAGCCGCTGTGCAACGCTCGCTGCCTGATGCGGCAGCTCAACGTGATCGGCGGCTGGAGCGACGCTTGCCTGCCGGTGCCAGGGAAACTCTAGCCCATCCAGCAAAGGTGTCGTGGGGTAATTCGCCGGAGCAGCGGCGTAATTCGGAGGCTCTACGGGAACATCCAGAATTCGCGGCTGGTCTGGAATAACCGGTGCTTCCTGATCGTAGTCCGCCTCGGCGACCACGGGCCGGGGGAACGCAATCACCTTGGGTTTCGCTCGCGGCACCGGAAGTGGTGCCACTTCGGTTTGCTCGTCAGCGACCGTGTCATTCGCATCGCGCGCCGGCTCCAGGGCGCCTTCTAAGGTACGCCGACTCTCGACAGCCGAGTCCGCCGACGCCGAAAGAGGCTCTGCCTCAGCCTCGCCGGCCGCGCGATCGCATTCGGCAGGCATTGCTTCTGGCTGCGCGAAACCAGTTGAAGCCTCCAAAGGAGGAAACGGGAAGCGCATGCTGAATGCGCCTTCAATGCGGCGACCGCGGCGGTGGCGATATCCTGCCACCCGCGCTTGCACCTCGTTCCGCCAAACCTCCTGGCTATCCGGCAGTGGCTCTTCGCTGTTCTCCGCTGCTGAGCTTTCCTCTTTCATACACCTCAAAGCAATCTTGGTTCCGGTCAGTCGGCCGCTTGCGCTGTAATCCCGGAACCTAACACCGTCAAAATTTGAACCTCCAGATATAAATGCGTTTTGCCTCGCGACAATGCAACGTGCTAACGTGCAAGATTCAGCTCCAGAACAGGCAGCAGCGAACGGATGAACGCCCGTCGATGATTGCTCGCACTCGATTTCTTATCACGGCAGTGTTTCTCTGTCAGCTGCTACTCTGTCTCGCCCTGTTAACCACCCGGTTGCATGCTGCCCCATGGCCGCAGCAGAATTCGCTTTCGGCCGAACCGCAATCCACTTCCTCCATCCCGCAGGCAGGGCAGAACGGTAGCGCACCGAGCGACCTTAAACAGGGTTCGCCGCAAACTCCAACCGCCAACTCCCCCGTGAGTGTGACCAACGACAAGGGAGACGAGGACACCACCACCGAGCAGATTATTCAACAGGAGGTCAGCACGAGCGCTGACGATCAACAACTGGGACCGCCGCGGCCGGCCATGAACGTCCCATTGGGCCGCAACGAGGTGTTGATTCGCGCCGACGAGCAGGAGAAAAACCAGGACCTCTTTCAGGTGCGCGGCAACGTGGAGATGCGCTTCGGCGCTTACACGCTCAACTGCGACGAGGCGACGTACGATTCCACCACCGGGATCATCAAAGCCATCGGCCATGTAGTCTTCCAGGGGGGACCGCGGAACGAGCACATCGTCGGCAGCCGAGCCACCTACGATGTCAGCCGCGACACCGGCACCTTCTATGACGCCACCGGCTCTATCGGGGCGCGCGTTAAGAACAAAGTCATGTACCTGACCTCCTCCACTCCTTTTTTCTTTAAGGGCAAGGTGGTCGAAAAGCTGGGGCCGGACCATTACCGCGTCAACAACGGCTATATAACTTCATGCCAGTTGGCCAAACCGAAGTGGGTGCTGGGTTCCAAGAGCTCTACGGTAGAGGTCGGCGACGAAGCCGTCGTGCAGCATGCCACCCTGAAAGTCGAGGGCATTCCGGTGTTCTACTTCCCTTTCGTGGAACACCCCGTCGACAACCTGGGGCGCAAGACCGGATTCCTGATCCCGGAGATCGGAAGTTCCACCAGCCGGGGAACAATTTTCGGGGATTCTTTTTACTGGGCCCTGAGCCGCAACATGGATGCAACCATCGGAGCCGAATACTTCAGCAAGCGCGGTCCGGCCGAACTCGACAATTTCCGCGCGGTTGGCTACACCTATGGCCTCCAGGCCAATTTCTACGCCGTGCAGGACCTGCAGGGATACCCCACCGTTGGTCATCCAGACCAGGGTGGCGAGGAGTTGCGCGTGAACGCGTATAAGACGTTGCCGGATGGCTTCCGGGGCGTGCTTTCCGTCGACTTTCTCAGCTCCTACATCTTCCGCCTGGCATTTGCGCAGGGATTCAGCGAAGCCATCGCCTCCGAGGTTCGGTCCACCGGGTTCGTCTTCAAGAGCTGGAATGGCTACAGTTTCGGGCTACTGGGCTCCAGTTACAAGAATTACGAGAGCCTGACGCCGGGCGATTACATTGAGATCGTTCATGCGCCCAGCCTGGAGTTGTCATCGGTGGAACGGACCTTCAGCAGGTCCGATTTCGTGTACGCGTTCGACGTCGATACCTCGGGACTTTCGCGCAACGAGATCGGCTTTGAGACCGCCCCCTTTGTAACCCGCGCGGATGCAGCTCCGCATTTCGCCTGGCCCAAGCTTTTTCATGGCTGGACGGTTCGTCCCGAGACCGGCGTGCGGGAGACAGTCTACTCGCAGCGCCTGGTGACCAGTCCGACGGGCGTCGTCACGGCCGTAAGTGATGCCATCAATCGCAACGTCGCCTATGGTTCCTTCGAACTCCGGCCGCCCACCCTGGAAAAGGTCTTCAACCGCAAACCGTTCGGCCATGTGCTGAAACACACTTTCGAACCCTATGCGATCTATCGTTACCAAACCGGGGTCCACGACTTCAGCCAGATCCCGCTCTTCGATGCTCGCGATATCCTGGCCGACACCAACGAAGTGGAGTACGGCATCGTCAATCGGCTCTATGCCAAGAAGTCGTCGCTGGCCGCAAAATGCTTTCAGCATACGCAGCAGCAATCGCTGTCGCAAGAGCTTAGCGAGCGGCTTACCGAAGCACAAAAAGCCTGCAACGATGAGACCGCGCCCGCCCGCGATGTGCTTACCTGGGAAATCGCGCAGAAGTATTTCGGCAATCCCACCTTTGGCGGAGCGCTGGTGCCCGGCGCCCGCAACGTCTTCGACACCACCGAGGAACTCACCGGCATAGCCTTCCTCACCGAGCCCCGGCACCTCTCGCCCATCGTTTCACGGCTGCACGCGCAACTGGCCGGCGTGGACTTTCAATGGGCGCTGGACTACGACCCGGTGTTGCACCAGATCAACGCCAGCACCATCTTCGCCAGCTACCGCTGGGGAAACTGGCTTCTGAACGGCGGCCAATCCTACCTGAACGCTCCCGGGGAGGAGGCCGTCACCTCGACCGGACAAGTGACTCCCAGCCTGTTCAACCAATACCGCGTTGGCTTAACCTATGGCGCGCTCAGCCGCCCGGGGTTAAGCGTCGGGGGCAGCATTGGCGTCGATTCCCGGCTCTCCTATGTTCAATTCGCTGGCATCCAGTCAAACTACAACTGGGACTGCTGCGGCTTTGCCTTCCAGTACGGCCGCTGGGACATCCCCGGGGTGCGAGACGAAAATGCTTATCGTTTCACCTTCAGCCTGAGCAATGTCGGCTCCTTTGGGACCCTGGGGCGGATGACCCGGTTGTACTAAGTGCAGAAACCGAAATCGACCTCACTATAATGGTGGAATGTCCGCCGCGCGTTCCGCTCCTTCTGGCACCGACACCGATCTGCAGGCGAAGCTGCTGGCTTTGCGCGCGCGGCTCGGTCCCCTGCGGCGTTTGCTGGTCGCCTACTCCGGTGGAGTCGACTCGGCTTTCCTGGCCTGGGTGGCGCACCAGGAGCTGGGAGCCGATATGCTGGCCGTGCTGGCGGATTCTCCCAGCCTCGCGCGCGCGCAAATGCAAGATGCGCTCGCTTTCGCCGAAGAACAGCGCATTCCCCTGCTGGTCATCGAAACTGCAGAGCTGGAGCGCCCCGAGTATCGCCGTAACGACAAGGCCCGCTGCTTCCACTGCAAGGACGAACTGTTTACGACCATGCAGGAGTACGCGCGGCAGCACGGCTTTCACGCCGTCGCCTATGGCATGAACGTTGACGATCAGGGCGACTATCGGCCTGGACAGCAGGCCGCGCAACGGCATGGCGTGGCCGCGCCGCTGCTCGAGGCCGGGCTCACCAAACAAGAAATCCGGCAACTCGCCCGCCGAGCCGGCCTGCGCCTCTGGGACAAACCTGCGTCCCCGTGTCTCTCATCGCGAGTTGAGTATGGCCGTCCGGTTACGCGCGAAGTATTGTCCGCAATTGAGGCCGGCGAGGAGGCGCTGCGCCATCTGGGCTTTCGCCAGTTCCGCGTGCGTCATCACGGTGAGCTGGTCCGCGTCGAAATTGCACCTGACGAGTTGCCTCGCGCCTTGACTCCCGCAATGGCGGCGGAGTTCACGCGCATCTTCAGGGCCCTGGGCTTCTCTTACGTCACCTTGGACCTGGAAGGATTTCGCTCCGGCTCGATGAACGCGCTGCTGCCGGCTGCTTCGCTGCGCGCCAAAACATGAATCCACCACAGAGACACAGAGACGGGCCGGAATTTCACATTTTTTTCACCTATCCGGTCCAGGTGTGCACTTTCAATTTTCTCTGTGTCTCTGTGTCTCTGTGGTGAACAATCGCCTGCATGAGATAATTCCTATATCGCGCTCCCATCGAAAGGCGGTTTTTTGACTTTGTTCTTGAAGCGAGTAGTAATTGTGTCTCTAGTCCTGTGCGCCGTCGGCTGCGCACAGTCCAATGCACCCACGGTTTCACCCGATGTAGCGGATCGCGTCCAGCGGCAGGTGCGGGCCTACTTCAATATTCCCCCGGACGTCGACATAAAGATCGGCGCCCCCAAACCCAGCGAATTCCCCAACTATGAGCTCATTCCCATCAGCATGAGCCGCGCGGGCAATTCGCAGCAAGCCGAGTTCCTGCTTTCCAAAGATGGCAAGACGCTCATTCGCTTTACCAAAATCGATTTGACCAAAGACCTCTACGCCGAGACCATGGGCAAGATCAACATGGCCAATCGGCCGGTGCGCGGTAATCCTGACGCCAAGGTCACCATCGTCAACTACGACGATTTCGAGTGTCCCTTCTGCGCCCGCATGCACAGCACCCTGATGAGCCAGATCCTGCCGCAGTACGGCGACAAGGTGAAGATCGTTTACAAGGACTATCCGCTACTCCAGATTCATCCCTGGGCCGAGCACGCCGCCGTGGACGCCAACTGCCTCGCCAAGGAAAGTGGTACTGCCTATTGGCAACTGGCGGATTACCTGCACGCCAACCAGCGATCGATTCCGGCGCAGAGCGTGCCGACCAGTCCGGGGGCTAAGACTGAAGTACACACCCCCAGCGCTGACGCCGAACTCGACCGCCTGACTCTGGACTTTGGCAAGAAGAACAACGTCGATATGGACCAACTGCAGGCCTGCGTCAAGACGCAATCGGATGCGACGGTGAAGGCCTCGATGGATGAAGGCGACAAGCTGGGGGTGCAGGCAACGCCCACGCTCTTCGTCAACGGCGAGCGCCTGGAAGGCGCGCTGGATGCGGACGAGGTGCGGGCCGCATTGAATCGCCAACTGCTGGCGGCAGGAGTTCAGCCGCCGCCGCTCCCGCCTGCGCCGCCGAAGCCTGCGGTGAATACGGCTCCGGCGCCGCCCGCGCCACCGACGGCGGCCAAGTAGAGGAGAGCGCGCTTCGTTAATATCTGCCTCTGAGGAGGGGCAAAGTTGCAACCAGTAAGAGCAAGAAGAAGCAGCCCGTTCGCCGCCGCCTCGTCGTCTCTCATCGTTCTGCTGACCCTGCTCGCGGGCATCGCCTGCTCCAACAAGCAGGTGGGCAGTGACGTGATGGCCACCGTCAACGGCCGCAACATCACCCGCACCGAAGTGCAGACGTTCTACGATAACCAGGTCGCCGACTCCCCGCAGAAACCCAGCGCCGAGCAGGCCGACACCCTGCGCTTGAACATCCTCAGCCAGCTCATCAACAACGAAATCCTCATGCAGCGCGCCGAGAAGCTGGGCCTGCTGGCCACCGACGAAGAAGTCAACGCCAAGATCACCGAGATCAAGGCGCCCTTCACCCAGCAGCAATTCGATGAGCGCCTCAAGGAACGCAACATCACGCTCGACGACTTCAAGCGCGACCTGCGCCGCTCGCTGACCATCGACAAGGTGCTCAACAAGGAAGTCACATCGAAAATCGATATCACCGACGACGACATCACCAACTACTACAACCAGCACAAGGCCGAATTCAACCTGATCGAACCGCAATATCACCTGGCGCAAATCCTGGTCACCACCCAGCCCAATCCCCAGGTCCGCAACATGAAGGCGCAGAACGACGCCGAGGCGCGCAAGAAGATCCAGATGATCGCCAACCGCCTCGACAGCGGCGAAGACTTCGCCACCGTCGCCGCAACCTACTCCGAGCAACCCGAGACCGCGCAGAACGGAGGCGATCTCGGTTTCATCCCCGAGTCGTCCCTCAAGCAGGACAAGGCCGCCTACGATGCCATCGTCAAGCTGAAGCCCGGACAATACACGGGGATCCTGCCGGTCGGCGACCCCAATAGCCATCAGGTGTTCGGCTATCGCATCGTCAAGCTGATCAGCAAAGAGGTGGCGGGCCAGCGCGAACTGAAAGACCCGCGCGTGCAGCAAGCCATTCGCGAGCAACTGCGCGACCGCCGCGAACAATTGCTGAAAGCCGCCTATTACGAAACTATCCGCGACCAGGCTAAGGTGACCAACTACTTCGCCGAAGAAATCCTGAAGCACGCTTCGACCACGAAATAGTTCGCACGAGACCAGGCCCACACGATGCCCGATGAGACTACACACGGCCCGCCGCGTCCCATCCTCACCTCAATCGCGGCGCAGCTCTTCGTCGCCGATATCAAAGCCACCTGTAAGTTCTTCACTGCAAAACTCGGCTTTGTAGTCGACTTCATGTATGGCGATCCGCCATTTTATGGACAGGTTAGTCGCGACGCTGCGCGGTTTGCACTGAGGCAGGTCTGCGAACCTATATTTGTTGGTGATATCCGTCAGCGCGAACATCTGATTTCCGCTGCCATCACCGTCGCTACCGCGGATGAGATCAAACAGCTATTTCTCAGCTATCAATCCGAAGGAGTGCGTTTCCATCAACCGCTCAAAGAGGAGCCCTGGGGCGCCAGAACCTTCATCGTCGTGGATCCCGATGGCAATCTCATCCTCTTCGCCGGCCCGGCTAATTAAGAGCAGAACCCCAGTCATTTAGCACTAACGAGGAAAGGTCCCACCCGAGCAACCGAAGCTTGGATTGATTGGATAAGGACGAAGGCTCCAGCAAGCCTATAGTCTTGCTTTTGTCGTGGAAGTAAGGCGCTGGGCAGGAGGAACTTTCGATGATGATTGTAGGCTGTGTTTCCCATCCGGAGCGGCAGTAAGTCAGCATGTTTGGTACGCAGAGGGTTCGTCGGCTGGCCATCCGCCGACTGTGCGTTCAGACGGCGAAGAGGGACAATGCCGTGGAGGTGAATTGCGGGTCGTGGTGTACAGCTGAGGTGGCGTAAGTCATTAGATCCAGACCCCAAATGAGCCCTGCGATTATTTCTCGACTGCGCTAAGGAAAGAAAGCTGGTAATTATCTATTCCCCCTAGTAGACTCCCGTAAACGCTCCCGAAACATTCCAGGTGCCATGAAAGACATGCTGCCGGCCCGAGTGCGCCTCGGAATTTTCGATCTCGATCTGCGTGCAGGAGAGCTGTGCGCGCCCGACCGCACGACCCGGCTGCAACAGCAATCCTTCCAAATCCTTCTCCTGCTGATAGAGCGGGCCGGGGAAATCGTCACCCGCGACGAGATCCAGAAAAAGCTGTGGCCCAATGACACCGTGGTGGAGTTTGATCACAGCATCAACTCTGCGATCAAGAAGCTGCGGCAGGCGCTGGCTGACTCCGCCGACGAGCCGAAATACGTCGAGACCGTAGCGCGACGCGGCTATCGCTTGCTGATGCCGGTGGAGCGGTTTCGAGCCGCCCAGGATGATTCCGCCGCACTCCCCAGCCTTCGGCCAGCCCAGGGAGTTCAAACCGAACACCCTAACCCGAACGAAGATAACCAGTTGCATGCTTCGGCGGGGGCGGCCGGCCTGATCGGCAAGAAGGTGTCGCACTATCGCGTGCTCGAGGTCATCGGCGGCGGGGGCATGGGACTCGTGTATAAGGCCGAAGATCTGAAGCTGGGCCGGCAAGTAGCGGTGAAGTTTCTGCCGGAAGAGCTGGCATGGGAGCCGGCGGCGCTGCGCCGCTTCGAGCGCGAGGCGCGATATGCATCCTCGCTGAACCATCCCAACATCTGCACTATCTACGAGATTGAGGAGTACGAAGGTCAACCCTTCCTGGTGATGGAGTTGCTGGAAGGCCAAACCCTGCGCGACCGCTTGGCGGCGCGCGAAGCCCATACGACCCTGTCGCACGAAGAATTGCTGGACATTGGTATCCAAGTGAGCGCCGGTCTCGAAGCCGCGCACGAGAAGGGCATCATCCATCGTGACATTAAGCCGGCCAACATCTTCATTTGCCGCAGAGGGGCCTGCAAGATTCTTGACTTCGGGGTGGCGACGCTGGTGAATGCCGCCAAGCGGAGTGGGAGCGACAGCGCGCAGATCGGGCCGGAAGGTGTGGCTCACGAGCCTTCACCTCATGACACGACCATGGCAAAGACAGGCCTGGGGACGGCGGGCTACATGTCGCCGGAGCAGGTGCGAGGCGAAAAGCTGGACGCGCGCACGGACATCTTCTCTTTCGGGCTGGTGCTGTACGAGCTGGCCACCGGCGAGCGCGCCTTCTCGGGAGAAACGCAAGTCATCCTCCGCGATGCCATTCTGAATCGGGAGCCAAAGCCGATGCGGGAATTGGCACCCGAACAGTCGCTCGGGCTGTCAACCATCATCGATAGGTGCCTGGAGAAGCAGCGCGAACGGCGCTATCAAACCGCGACAGAGGTCCGCCTAGACCTGGAGAAGGAGCAGAGGGGCACGGGGCATAAAGGCGCAAGACGTTCCCTCGCCCCGTGGGCAGCGGCGGCAGGACTTCTGGTTCTTGCGGCGCTCCTTATCGGCCTGTATCTCCGGCGGTCCTCTCCTGTCGGCAGGCTGGGCGCAAGCTCATCTTCCCTGCAGGTGCTCCCGCTGACTGAAAGTGGCAAATCAGAGCGAGTGGCCGCGACTCCTGATGGCCGCTACATCGCTTACGTGAAACTAGATGCCGATAGCTATGAATTGCGTCTGCTGCAGGTTGCCACCGACCGCGACGTGCAGCTTCTGCCCGGCGCGCCTCAGCGGATCCACAACCTTCACTTTTCTCGGGATGGCAACTTCCTCTACTTCCTGCGGGTACTGGATCCGGCGAAGGATCCCTATACTTCAGGAGTCTTTCGAATCGGCACTCTTGGCGGACCAGTAACCACTTTGGCCATCGACGCCCGCACCATAGCTGAGCGCGCCAACAGCGTTACCGTGTCGCCCGATGGGAAGCAAATTGCCTATATCGCACAAACCGCGAGCGACTCTCTCATCGTCGCCATCGATGCCGACGGCTCTAACCGTCGCGTCCTTGCCAGACGCCCCCTGGGGCTAGATTTCTGGTTTGTTGAATGGTCGCCTTCTCAGGACACTCTGGCTGCCGTTGCCAATGTGAAGGATGACATGGTGTTGTTCCGGGTTGACCTGCCCACTGGCTCGATGCAAAACCTGAGCGGCCCGGGTTGGACGATCGGACAGCCTGCATGGAGTGCAGATGGCGCTACCATCTTTGCGCCAGCGCTGCCTAGTAATGGCGATCCGATCATGCAGATATGGGCATTTGACGCACGTACTGGAGCTCACCGGGCCCTAACGTCAAGTTCGACGTGGTACTCGCAATGGAGCCTTTCCGCGACGGCCAACGATGACTTAGTCGCCAACTCGGTTGCTGTCGAGACAGCCCTTTCGGTGACAGATCAGTCTGGCCAGCCCTACCCGCTCCCTGCCTTGCGAGGCGAGGGATCAGAGGCCGTGGTCTGGGTGGACAGCCGGATCGTGACCGGCAACATGAATGGGATGGTGGTGCATGACCCGGATCGTAGCAACCCCACCAAGCTTCGGACTTATTCAACACTTTACCGGCAGTTGGCGCGATGCGGCCCGGGCAATGTTGTTTATTGGGCCGTTGACGCCAAGCGCCACTCCCACATTGCACGCACCGACATCGCCACGGGATCGTCGTCCGCGCTCACGGATGGCCCCATTGACACTCAACCCACATGTACGGCCGACGGTTCCACTCTGGTGTTTACCCGTTGCTCGGAAAAGGGGGACCATTGCGCTCTGACCCGCAAGTCTCTCGATTCCGGACAGTCACTCGAGTTGTACCAATTCGATCCGGCCGCCGACGTTTCGGAGGTCCCGAGCCCGGGTGTTTCTCCAGACGGAAAAAGCGTCTTGTTCTGGAGATACACTCATGCTGAAGATTCTTACGAATGGGCGGCAATCATTCCCATCGGTGGAGGAGAGGTGAGGAAGGTCAGGATGCCGGTTCCCGCCAGCCAGTTCGGCGCGTTCGGTGCGTTCCGATGGGCGGCAGATGGCAAGTCGATCTTGTACGCCAGAAATGAAAATGGAATCGGGAACATCTGGTCGGTGCCGCTCGCTGGTGACGCACCCAGGAGAATCACCAACTTCGATTCCGACCACATCTTCGCGTTCGATATGTCCCCGGAGAATCGCCTGCTCATCTCACGTGGCAACTGGATAAAGGACGTGGTCCTCATCAAGAAGGTGACAGAAGGAGCGGGCCGAACAACTGCTACCGCTAACTAGCCCAGCAATTATGAGGTCAAGGCCCACTCGGGGGTATCCTATCCTTTCCCTCCGTGATGACAGCTGATCCATCCTTGCCCGGCCGGCACACCCGTCGCTCACCAGCGGATCGATGGCCAGGGAGTCGGCGCGAGGTTGAAGTTGGTCGCGCAGCGGCTAGATCATTTTAGGATTTAGTGTATCCGCAATGCACAAACCACACGCGGGCCTGGTGCCCCAGGTTCGCGCCCTTTTCTTGGACGCTAACCTGGGATCACTGACGGGTGTGAAAATGTTGTAGTTTCCGCCACCACGCTTATCGTGCGATGGGAGTGGTGGAGATTGGATCGGAGTGCACGGGACGGGATCGCGGGAGGTAGATGTCGGGTGGACAACCGCGAATCTTCCTCTGCCCAGGTTAGGCCAAAAGAAGGCCGAACCTGGGGCACCAGGCCCGCACTGATTTTGCTGCACATGCGGCACGACTGAAGCCGTGCCCTTTCAAAACTGAGGCTTGATCAGAATCTCCCTAATTCGGGCCACTTACGCCGGCATCCTCCATTAAAGGCGGCCTGACGCGCCGTCATCATTGGCTTAGCTGTTCTCGCAGGAAGTCCTGGATCTTAGCACGGGCGATCTGCGATGGAAGATTGTTCCAGACCAGGTCGAAGTTGTGGTCCACCCATGGAAGGTAGTAGCTTTCGTGATAAACGCCGGCGCGGCTAAGAGCCTGGTCCAGAACTATAGCCTGTTGGACAGGAACAATGCGGTCGTCCTTACCGTGAACTGTAAGGGTTGGGGGCGAATCGGCTGTGACGTGAGTTAAAGGGGAAAGCAAACTGTAGCGGTCAGCAAATTCCGACGGCGTACCACCGATGTAGGTCGCGATCTGGCGCGGCAGGAAGGATGGGCTGCCGGTAGTTCTGTACAACAACCCCATGTCCGTTGGACCGTAGATATTGATAACCGAGCGAACCTTCACCGCCTCGGCAGGGCACGACGGGGGCAGCGCCGGGTCTCCCATACTGTAAGCCGCCAGTAAAGCAAGATTGGCGCCGGCAGAGTCACCCATGAGGCTAATCCGCGCGGGATCAACATGGTATTCGGCCGCATGAGTCACAACCCAGCCCAGCGCACATTTCACATCACCGACCTCATCTCGCCACAACGCGTGCGGCGGCATGCGGTAGTCTACGTCAAAGACCTCATACCCGAGCTGGTTGAACCAATGGTTCCAGTCACTGAGCAGGCCACGAGAACCCATAACCCAAGACCCGCCGTGCAGCTTAACAATCGCAGGACGCGACTTACCACCCTGCACGTTCTCCGCAGGCCATATATCCAAGGCCAATTTGGAGCCATCCGGCGCCGTGCCGTAGATGACAGTTTTGTCCACACCCGCATAGAAAACGCTGACGCGCGGCACCAGTATGAAATTCAAGGACACGTCAACCGCATGTTGTCTTGCCCAGTGGTACACGACTGCGACGGGCCACAAGGCCATTACGATAGTTAATGTCGCTATCAATGCAAATGCACTGGCCGCTAAGCGATCTCTGTACTCGTGCGCGAGGAGGCAAAGTCCAGCCGCCAGCAACGATATGAGTATTGCGTCGGAGGGCTGCGTGAGGTTGGGATTGCCTAGTCTACCCAGTCCTGTCATCTCAACCGGCTTGAGCATGTAGTAGAGAGTCACGATCATCCTCGAGCCCCACCAGAGGCCGACGGCTCTCAGGAGCCACACGAATACGTGCCTGGAAACCGGATTGTTAGAACGATCGCCGGCAGACGAAGCGTCCGCAGGCGCGGTCGGTGAAGGTGGAGACGTAACGGGTTTGCCGGACATACTGTTAGACAATGAGATTTGAAATTGAGAAGAGTCGCGTTTCTGTGAATGATACGACAGTCATTCCCTGGTTCCTGTTGCGGAAAGCACGGCTAATTTTAATTTATCTTCTTTAAAATCAGCATCAAGAGTGATGGGGTGGGGTCACCGGTATGTCGCTGGGCATCCCTGAGAGGCATGATGCGGCCACAGCCTAACACCGTAGTGGCAGACGATTGACCGATTCGCTGCGCCAACCTCGCTGAAATGCGCTATGCTTTAAACAGGAGCCATTATGCTCGATAACCTCTTTCAACCGATGCACCTGCTTATTATCCTGTTCATCGCGTTGCTGGTCTTCGGTCCCAAGAAGCTGCCCGAATTGGGCAAAGGGTTGGGCGAAGGCATTCGCAGCTTCCGGGAGTCGATGAACGCGGGCAAGGACGCCGCGACGCCTCCCGAGGGCGAAAAGAAGCCGTAACGGAATAGCGAGACGGGCCGCCTCTTTCCACACTGCCATGCCGGATATTGTCTTTATTCTTCTGCTCGCACTGGTGATCTTCGGCCCCAAGAAGCTGCCGGAAGTCGCGCGGCAACTGGCCAAATTTATGGCGCAGTTCCGCATGATGCGCGACGATCTGCGTCGCCAGGTGCAAAGCGAGCTGCTGAAGATCGAGTTGGAGGAAAAGCAAAAGGCGATCGCTCCGGCGCCGGCGGCTCCGCCGCAACCGGCTCCTGCGCCGGCGAAGAGCTTGCCCGAAGGCTCGGTCGCGTACGGCGAGGCGGAGACGCGCACCTCGACCGTTTCGGAGGCGGGCGCGTAGCGTTTTCTCATCGGATGGTGCTCGGTCGCCATTTCATCCCTGACATCCGGTCGAAAAAATACGGTGATCGCCCTATGCCTGAATAGGTGAAAATTCTTTTCCCGCTTGGGTTGAATCTCGGCTTGACTCATCCAACAGCTCTGTTAGTTTGATTCCCAACCTGCCGCGGAATCGGCACGCGGTTCGCGCCTGTTGCCGATCTTCCGTTCCTGCCATGACAAGCCGCCGTTCTGGCGCGCCTGTTCTGAATTGTGCCGCTTTTGCTGTCGCGTCAACTTCAATCTGTATTCCGGGTTCGGGAACCAACTCGCCGGCGATCGGCGACAACCTGGCTCATCACGAGTCAAAGGAGACGCTCATGTCTGAGAAGTTCTACGCGAAGGTCCGCACATCGATGAAGCGCTCGCACAAGCGCCATTGGTCCACAATCGCTCTCTTTCCCGCGCTCGTATTCCTGGTGGTCGGCGGCGTTCAGGCGAATAATGGCGCCCACGATCCCGGCGTACGCGGCGGCGCGCCCGGCGCCGGAACGCCGATTGCCGGCCTCACAACAAGCGAACTGGCCTTCTTCAATGCGGGCCTGACCAACTTCGAGGAGATTGATTCGGTGACCGGATCGGTGCCCAACACCGGTAACGGCCTGGGTCCAAGGTTCAACGGTGAAGGTTGCGCGCAATGCCACGCGCAGCCGACGACTGGCGGAACGAGTCCTTCCACGAATCCGCAGGTCGCAGCCGCGACGGATCAAGGCGCGACGAATCAGGTGCCCTTCTTCATCAGCATCAACGGTCCCATTCGCGAAGCCCGATTCCCTTACTTGCCCAACGGGCAGCCCGACGGCGGCGTTCACGACCTGTACACGATCACTGGCCGCACGGATGCGCCGGGTTGCAACATTCAGCAGCCCAACTTCGCTCAGGCCGAGCAGCAGAACAACTTGATCTTCCGCATTCCGACTCCGGTGTTTGGCGACGGTCTGATCGAAGAAATCTCCGACGCCACCATCACCGCCAACATGAACAGCAATCTGCAGCAGAAGCGCTCGCTGGGAATTTCCGGGCAACCGAATACCAGCGGCAATGACGGCACGATCACGCGCTTTGGCTGGAAGGCCCAAAACAAGTCGGTAGAAGTGTTCGCCGGCGAAGCTTACAACGTGGAGGTTGGCGTCACGAACGAGTTGTTCAACACGGAGCGCGATCAGACGCCCGGCTGCCAGTTCAATGCCACGCCGGAAGACAGCACGAACTTCGATCTGGATGGCACGCAACTGCCCAGCGACATCATTCGGTTTGCGATGTTCATGAAGATGTTGGATCAGCCGCAACCGGGCCCGAGCTCACCCTCGACCCAGCGTGGTGCGCAGGACTTCGCGCAGATCGGCTGTGCCTTGTGCCACACGCCATCGATGACCACGGGACAGGCGACCATTGCCGCGCTCAGCAGTGTGCCGGCGAACCTGTTTTCCGACTTGCTGTTGCATCACATGGGACCGGGTCTCGCCGACAACGTCAGCCAAGGTGCGGCGGGCGGCGATCAGTTCCGCACCGCTCCCTTGTGGGGATTGGGGCAGCGCATCTTCTTTCTCCATGACGGGCGGACCTCAGATCTGGTCGCGACCATCCAAGCCCACGCCAGCGGCGGAAACCGTCAGTATCCCGCTTCCGAAGCGAACGCTGTGGTCAACAACTACAACCACCTCACGAGCTCACAGCAGCAGGACCTGCTGAACTTCCTGCGATCGCTGTGAGAGGTAGAGCAGGCCTTTCAGGCCTGCGTTCCAAACGCGAAATAAACAAGTGCCCCCGGGATCATCGAAGATGATCCCGGGGGCTTGACATCTGGCAAGTTGAGCGCGGGCCCTGGTTGCTTCGCGCGGAGCTTCGCTTTACTATCGCCCTGCGTGCCTTCCCTCAACGAAAATCCTGATCGGATCGTCTCGGCAGTCCCGCTCGACGACGACTCGTCATTTGAACTGAAGCTGCGTCCGCAGCGGCTGCGCGAGTTCATCGGCCAACAAAAAGTAAAAGACAATCTCGAGGTCGCGATCCAGGCGGCAAAGTCGCGCGGCGAGGCGCTAGATCACGTGCTGCTCTATGGACCGCCGGGCTTGGGCAAGACCACGCTGGCCAACATCATCGCCAACGAGCTGGGCGTCGCGTTCCAGCAGACGTCGGGGCCGACGCTGCAGATCAAGGGCGACCTGACGGCAATCCTCACCAACCTGCGCGACCGGCAGGTGCTCTTCATCGACGAGGTGCATCGCCTGCAGCCCGCGCTGGAAGAACTGCTTTACTCCGCGCTGGAAGACTACAAGCTCGACATCATCATCGGGCAGGGGCCGTCGGCGCGCACCCATACCATCGAGGTCAAGCCGTTCACCTTCATCGGCGCGACCACGCGCGCGGGACTGCTGTCGGCGCCCTTGCGTTCGCGCTTCGGCATCGTGCTGCGGCTGGAGTTCTACACTCATGATGATCTGAAGGTGATCATCGAACGCTCGGCGGAGATCCTCGGCGTGGCGATTGATGACGGGGGCGCGACGGAGATTGCCACGCGCTGCCGCGGCACGCCGCGCATTGCCAATCGTCTGCTGCGGCGCGTGCGCGACTACGCCCAAGTGAAGGGCTCGGGAAATATCGACAAGGCCACCGCGCAACGCGCCCTGGAGATGCTGGAGGTCGATCGCTACGGCTTCGACGAGATCGATCGCAAGCTGCTGCTGACCATCATCGAAAAATATCAAGGCGGCCCGGTGGGACTAAACACACTGGCGGCGTCGCTCGCCGAAGAACCGGATGCGATTGAAGAAATTTACGAGCCGTTTCTGATGCAGATCGGCTTTCTCGACCGCACGCCGCGTGGCCGCGTGGCAACGCATTTGGCGTACGAACACTTCGGAGTAAAGCGGCCGAGAGTCGATCGCAGTGGGCAGGAAACATTATTTTAGCGGTCAGGGGTCAGAGATCAGAGATCAGAGGTCAGTCCGGGGGCGCAGGATCACGAGTGTAATCGCCTGATTGCAACAGTTATCCCCAATGACGACTCCCCGAATAGTTTTTTTATTTTCGGGTATGAACACGAATCGCGAAAGAGGGCTATGCAATTTGGAGGACCTCGGGCACAATAATGCGCAAAGAGAGCGGGCTATTTGTTTTGAAAAGTGAGGTGAGAGCTTACGTCTCAAACAACCAAACTCCGAGTGATACGATTTGCCATTCTCTTGGTCCTGGCTTGCACCGCGCTGACGCCTTTAAGCCGGGCACAGGCGCCTGTGTTTACCGTCACACAGGACGACAGCTCGGTTAACTTTTCCGTGCAAGCTTCGGTTTCAATCGCCGGCAAGTTCGATAAATGGGACGCCACTCTGACGTTTGCGTCCGCGGATTTCACGACCGGCGTTCTGGACATCAAGGTTCAGGCGGCGAGCGTGGACACTGGAAGCGGCTTCAAGGACGACAAACTGAGAAGTGGCGATTTCTTCAACGCCGACCACGATCCGTACATCACGTTTAAATCGACGAAGATAACGCAAACCGGCCCGGATACTTTTGATATACCCGGCACGTTTACGATTCGCGGAGTGTCGAGACCCGAGACCTTGACTCTCACGGCTTCCAGAGAAAATGCGGACTCTGGGGAGATCAAAGGCGTGATGGCTTTTGATCGCAAGGACTACGGCATGAACAGCGGTATTCCCTTCATCCATATCGCCAACCGCGTTGAAGTGGATGTCGATCTGCACGTCAAGCGCGTAAGTGGCCCTCGGCTGAACTACAAGAAATGATGGGCGGGGTCGTCTGCGATACGGCCAACCTAACCACGGCTTGAAGATGTCATCGCTGAGCGATGGCGTTCGCAAGGCGATTCATGCTGTTTTGCTCGACACGAATTACTCCACTGTGTGGATCGTCAAGGTCTGCGATTAGCGCAATTACCACCGCTATCACGATAGGAGTCACAGTCAAGGGCTTCAGTGTCTGCGTGAGAACTATGCCGCCGCTCCGCGGCTCGGAGAAATTTCCCACCTGACCCAGGACTCCGCTGCGCTCCGTCCTGGGCTAACGGCACAGCCACCCCTGCGGGGTTCGATTTTCGTGCTTCCTGCTCCACTGCCTCAAGGAAAATCTAGTTCTCACGCAGACACTTCAGCCGTGCAGGACGACACGGCTGAAGCCGTGCCCTTGGAAAGCCGGTATACAGTAACTCCAAGAACGCTCGAATGTCCTTGAAGGTGTGTTCGAGCAGACACGCACTTCTGGCGAACGGCGAAGAGCGAATGGCGAATAGCGGCCTGCGAGTCCAACTGGCACTCTGCCGCGTCTATATGTAAGCTATCGATGCAAGGGGAAACATGCCGCAACTGATGAGAACGTCGAATCCTGCCCTGAGTGGCGATGCTTTCCGTGGCGAGGGAATCGCCTACGGCGGCGAGAGCATGACCATTTCCGGCGCCGTCAACAAGACTGGCCTGCTGGTCATCCTCTGTGTCGCAACCGCCGCGTGGACATGGAACCGTTTCTTTGCCGCGAGTTCACCCGAAGAGGCGATGCAGTCACTCGGGCTGCCCATGGTCGCCGGCGGCATCGGGGGATTCATCGTCGCCATGGTGACCATCTTCAAGAAGCAATGGTCGGCGGTGACGGCGCCGGCTTACGCGCTGCTGGAAGGGCTTCTTCTGGGCGGTGTCTCGGCGATGCTGGAGCAGCGCTTCCACGGTATTGCGATTCAGGCGGTCGGGCTGACGTTCGGCGTGCTGGTGGCCATGCTGCTGGCCTATCGCACCGGCCTCATCAAAGTCACGGACAAGCTGCGGCTAGGCATTGTGGCCGCGACCGGCGGCATCGCGGTGTTCTACTTCCTGCAGTTCATCCTGGGATTCTTTCATGTGCAGCTTCTTTCGGCTGTAAACGGCGCGACGGGGATCGGTATCGGGTTCAGCGTTCTGGTGGTGGCGATTGCAGCGCTTAACCTGGTGCTCGATTTCGACCTCATCGAAAACGGCGCACGCTACGGCGCACCTAAGTACATGGAGTGGTACAGCGCGTTTGCGCTGATGATTACGCTGGTGTGGCTGTATTTCGAAATTCTGCGCTTGCTTTCGAAAGTGCGCAGCCGGCAGTAAAAAGCAGTGGCTAGTGGCCAGTGGTCAGCAAGAAGCGATTTACCTTGGGCGCTTTGTTAATTCGAGCGCCCGTTTTCTTGCCTACTATCTGCCTCGTATTCGCCAACTTTCCCGCCCAAATCGATTGACACGGACTCGCGCCTGGAGCAGAATTCTTGCACTTGCTTTCCGGGCTCGCATACCGCATTGCTGCCGCTCCTCTGAAGAGTTCCCAGCATTGACTTCTTGCGCCTGCTAACAGGAGTTGCCGCGCTCGGAATGGGGACCAACGCTTCAACTTGCTTGTAGCTTGTGAAATCAAAAAGAAGAGGACTGCCTTGAAGAGACTTCTACTCGCTGTCACCATGCTTCTGCTTGCGGCCTGCTGCGTGTCGCAAGCGCAAACACTCACAAACCTAACGCATTCGGCTCCCGATGGAGCGGAGGTGCAGTTTCTCTTGACCGACGGGACGGTTCTGGTGCAAGGCTATCAGGGCCAGGACTGGTGGAGGCTGACCCCCGACATCACCGGCAGCTACGTCAACGGCACCTGGACGCAGGTGGCGAGCCTGGAATCCAACTACGATCCTGACGCCTTCGCTTCGCAGGTATTGGCCGATGGTCGCGTGCTGATCGAGGGCGGCGAATATAACTTCGGAAATTTCGTGCTGACCAACCTGGGCGAGGTTTACGATCCTGCGGCGAACACCTGGACGCCGCTGACGCCGCCTCCGGGATGGGATTACATCGGCGATTCGCCGTCCACCATGCTGCCGAACACTCACTTCCTGATCGGGCGCAAGCTGGACATGCAGGATGCCGACCTGGATCCCAGCACGATGACGTGGACTCTTCTCAGCCATACCGGCAAGCAGGATTGGAATGCGGAAGAGGGATGGACGCTGATGCCGGGCTCCAACGGCATCGTATTGACGGCGGATGTCCTCGATAGTCCGCAATCCGAGCACTACATTTATACGGAGCAGCGCTGGCAGACCGATGGCAGCACCATCGTTAATCTGATGGGTCCGCCGGAAGAAGGCTGCATTTCCTATGGCGGTGGCCAATATTGTCCTCCGGGCGAAATCGGTCCCGCGATTCTGCGGCCGGATGGTTCGGTGTTTGCGACCGGCGCATCGCCTAATTTTGTCAACGCGGGTCACACATCCGTTTATCGTCCCGGCGCCAATCCGGACGAGCCTGGGACCTGGACGCCGGGTCCGGATTTTCCCAACGACGATGATGCCGGCGACAACTTTGCGGTCCTGTTGCCCGACGGCAATGTCCTGGTGGAGGGCAACTCGGGACGGTTGTACGAGTACAACGGCTCGACCTTCACGCCCACGCTATCCACTTTCGGCAACCCGCTCATCGTTCTGCCGACGGGGCAAGTGCTGGTGGGTGGATCGCAGGTCTACCAGTCGGGCGGCGGCGGTCTGCAGATCTGGCAGCCGATCGTCACTAACGTTCCCACCAGTCTGACGCGCGGCCAGACCTACCGCGTGATCGGACGCCAGTTTAACGGATATTCGCAAGCCGCAGCCTTCGGCGACGAGTACGAAACCGCCACCAACTATCCCCTGGTGCGCATCGTCAACAACTCAACCGGACACGTCTTCTATGCCAAGACGCATAACCACAGCACCTTGGCCGTGCAAACCAAAGCTACCCCGACGTACACGTACTTTGACGTACCGGCGGGAATGGAAACCGGAGCGAGCACGCTATATGTGGTCGCCAACGGTATCCAGGGAAACCCGGTAAGCGTTACGGTGAATTAACTTCCAATTGTGACCAACGAAAACTCCTCTTGGACTGCGGTTCAGGAGGAGTTTTTTCTTGAGCATTGTGTTCGCAGAGCGATTCAGCGATGCTAGATCACGATGGTTTACCACACGCGGGAAGCATTTTGATGGAGCCCCTGAGAAGACTTTTTGAGCGGCACTTCGGAGCTCCGGCACAGAGCATTGAACCGTTGCGCAGTCAGCTCGGCGCATCGGACAGAAAACTGTTTCGTCTCCGCAATGCCCAGCACCGCGCCATCGGCGTGCTGTATGGCGTACGGGAAGAGAACGTCGCGTTTCTCAAATTCTCCAGGCATTTTCTGAAACATGGCTTGCCCGTGCCGGCGATCTACGGCGAGGACCTGGATTGCGGAGCTTACCTGGAAGAAGACCTCGGCGACACCACGCTCTACGAATTTCTCTACAGCAATCGCTCCTGTGAGCACCTCGCGCCGCAGGTGATCGAGGCTTATCGTAAAGTCATTGCCGCGCTGCCTCGTTTTCAGGTCGAGGCGGGGCGCGACTTCCCGTACAAGTTTTGCTATCCGCGGCGCAGTTTCGATCGCCAGTCCATCGCCTGGGACCTGAACTACTTCAAATACTATTTCCTGCAACTTTCGGGTACGCCGTTCCACGAACAGGGTCTGGAAGATGACTTCCGGCGTCTGACTTCATTCCTGCTGCAAGCCGACCGAAAATATTTTCTCTATCGCGATTTCCAATCGCGTAACGTTATGCTGCGCGAAGGCGAGCCCACACCCCAGCCGTATTTCCTCGATTATCAGGGCGGGCGCCGTGGGGCTTTGCAATACGATATCGCTTCCCTGCTCTACGATGGCAAGGCCGATCTGCCGCCGGGGTTGCGGCAGCAATTGCTGGATGAGTACCTCGACCAGTTGTCGCGTCATATCGAGCTCGATCGCAATGCCTTCCTGCGTCACTACTACGCGTACGTGTACGTCAGAATCATGCAGGCGTTGGGCGCCTATGGCTTCCGCGGGTTTTATGAGCGCAAATCGCATTTCCTGCAAAGCGTTCCCTTCGCGTTAGAGAATGTGCGCTGGCTGCTGGAGAACGTGGAGCTGCCTCTTGCGCTGCCGACGCTGCTCCAGACGTTCAGGAATTTAGCGTCGTCGGAGAAGCTGCGCAGCGCGCACGCGCCTGACAAATTGACCGTACACGTGATGAGCTTTTCGTTTAATCGCGGAATGCCGCAGGACGATAGCGGACATGGCGGCGGCTTTGTCTTCGATGCGCGCGGCTTGCCGAACCCCGGCCGCGAGGAGCGTTTCAAGCATGCCACCGGAAGAGACGTGGCCGTCATCGAGTATCTCAGCCAGCACGAGAGCGTGCATCAGTTTCTGGCCGGCGCGGAGGCGCTGGTCGATGCCAGCGTCAACAACTATCTGCAGCGCGGCTTCAAGAACCTGATGGTCTCGTTTGGCTGCACCGGCGGCCAGCATCGCTCGGTGTATCTGGCCGAGGAGATGGCCCGGCATCTGCGACAACGCAATGATATCGAGGTGATTGTGCAGCACCGCGAGTGCGAGGCCTGAGCGAATGCGCGCCATGATTCTGGCCGCCGGACTGGGCACGCGTCTGCGTCCGCTGACCGATAACCGTCCCAAAGCGCTGGTCGAGATCAATGGCCGAACGTTGCTGGAAATCGTGTTGGCGCGCCTGCGCGGCTTTGGGATTCGCGACGTGATCATCAACGTTCATCACTTCGCGGACATGCTAGCCGCCTACGTTAAGAGCCACGATTTCGGCATGCGGATCGAGATTTCCCGGGAAGAAGAACTTCTCGATACCGGCGGTGGACTGAAGAGAGCATCGCATTTTTTTCTGGAGCAGGGTTCGGACGAACCTTTCCTGGTACACAACGTCGACGTCCTCAGCTCCATCGATCTTCCGCGCATGGCGCAGTTCCATCGCGATCGAGGAGCGCTCGCAACGATAGCAGTGCAGCAGCGGGAGAGCTCGCGGCAGTTGCTCTTTGACGATCAACTTCAGCTCTGCGGACGAAAGTCAGGCGGCTCGCAGCCGGAGATGGTGCGCCCGTGTTCCAATCCGCAGCCATTCGCGTTCTGCGGCATTCACGTGATATCGCCCAGGATCTTCCCGCTGATGAATGAAGAAGGGGCGTTTCCCATCGTCACGAGCTATCTGCGACTGGCGCAGACGAGCGAGAAAATCCTCGCCTTTCGCGCCGATGAATTCGACTGGCGGGACCTGGGCAAACCCGAGAGCATCGAGCAAACCGCCAACGAGCTGATGCGAGGCGCTCTGCGGCAATGAAACCGGCGCATTGTGATACGGGGCATCGATCTTGCGATTATCCCCGAGCCTGGGTTGAGTGTGGATTCAGCTCTCTAGTCTAGTCTGTTGGCACATGCAAAAAAAGAGGGCGACTGATTGGCCGCCCTCCGGTGGAGTTGCTTGTGGTACCGATTACGGCTCGGGAACGACGTCGCCTTCGATGCTCTGCACCGCAGCACCACCGACGCTCACGCGGCCGTCATCCCAAGTTACATACGCATTGTTCTGGTATGCGGTCGCGTAGTCGTAGTCACCCGCGTAGCAGGGCTGAACCAGGCCATTGTTCTGGGAGGGTTCGGGGATGATCTGGTCGCTGACGGCGAAGTTCGATCCCCAGGTGTTGCCGTTGTCACGGGACTGAACGCCGAAACGTTGGTAATTGCATCCGGGATCGGTCACGTTGTTGCAAGCCGAGGTCGATTGACGACGGTCATACCACGTGACAGTCACATCCTGCGGTTGCGTGAACGCCGCGGGATTGAAATTCACGGACAGCGAAGGCATCCAGTGGCTCTGGAACTGGTTGGTCTCGGGATCGTTGAGAACGATCGGCGTGGACCAGGTGTTGCCGTTGTCCGTCGAACGGGTGTAGTAGATGTCGCCGGTCGAGAGAGAGCCCTTGCCGGCATAGGCATAGTGGACAACCTGATTCGGACCAACGCCGGGCTCGCCCCATCCCATGTGCCGCCAAATGGGATTTATCTTGGCAAAGTAGCTGTTGGACGAGCAGACACCATCGCCCGGCCCTTGAAAGGCAGCGCCCATCACCACATCGGTAAAGGAGTTTCCTCCATCGATCGAACGCATCATGTGGTTCTGCCGCATGCCCAGACCGCCTCCCATTTCATTCATGGCGGCGACAAACACCGTGCTGGTGTAGGAGGCATTCGGCGGCGGTGGCCCAGGAGGCGTGCCGGTAATCTGGACGTCGCGAATGAAGCTGGTGGACAACTGTGTCGGCGAGCTCCAGGTTACGCCATCGTCCGAATGGGTAACGAAGAGTGCCCCGCCATCGATGTTGAAATTGTTAAAGCTGATGTACATGCGGCCATACTTGGTGCTGAAGGGATTGTTGTCCACCCAGAACGACTCGCGGTCATCGTTGGAGTTGACATGGGCGCAGGCTCCCTGGGTCCAGTTGATGCCATCCGGCGAGGTCCAGAGACCGATACCCAAACCACCGCAATCACTCGACGCCAGATCGCCGACGAACCATTTGTTCAGCTTCAGGTTGAACACCACGATGGGATCGCCATAGTTGGTTCGGGTGCAAATAACATCTTCTTCCGTCCAGGTGTTCCCGCCGTCGGTGGAATACGCCAGACCGCCGTAGCAAGTGCCGCTGCCGTAATTTGCGTTGAAATTGGTGACCACGGTGTTATCGCCCGCCCGCTCGCTGCGGTACACCATGCTTTCGCTGCGGGTGCAAGAAGCGTTGGAACTGCAGGTCCGGTTGCTGATGAGGACATTCGGGGGCACTACCGGGCTATCCTCGCCTCCGCTGTTGCTTGTGCCGCCAATCTCATGCCGGGGGATGACTCCGCATTCCATCAGAGCCAACCCGGCCTTCTGGTTATCTTCCTTTATCAGATGCAAAGCACCAATCTGCGAGCAACTGATGCCCGTGCTTGGGCTTATCGCCTGCGCTTGAGCGGGCCCTGATGTTAGAAGGCAAACTGTCAGCAACCATGCCGTCAGCGCTCCATACCAGAGCAGTTTCTGGCCGTGCTTCATCTCACTTTCTCCTCTCTGTCCGTGGACGTGCATTGGCCCGAGGCTTCAGTCCCGGTCCATAAATTTCGGCACCGATGGCTTCGACACGAAATAGGTCTCGTCCATCCAGATACCGGTCTTCTTCTTGAGCTCTTCCAGTTGTGCTTTCAGTTTTTGGTTTTGCAACTTCTTTTCGATTTGCTTTGAGACCTGGGAAAGGTCTCGGCGGCTGCGGTTGACAACCTTGACAAACAGGTAGGCGCCGGGACCATTGTCGAATTCGGTCCATTCGCCTGCCTTTAAGGAGAACGCCTTCTCGGCCCAGGGTCCCATCAGCTCTCCCCGCTGGAAGGGCAGCGGCTTCTCGTCGAACAGAATTTCGTCGTTGCCGTGCGGAGTGTCGGCAATGAGCTTGTGAATCTGGCCGGGGTCGGCACCAGAGGCATAAATTTGCCGAACGCTCCCGGCCAGCACCTGAGTTTTCTCCCCGGTCAACTTGCCACCGTTAGCGGGATCGCCGGGCCAGAGAAAGAGACGCTGGATCTCGATCACGTCATAGTCGGCGAGGTGAGAATCATAGTAGGCCTTGATCTCTTCCTGGGTCGGCTGTGACTCCTCTTTGAGCTTGCCAAATTCGGCATTCGACAGGATCTGCATGCGGTCGATGGCTATTTGCCGTTGCACCTCGGGTGTGGTGTCCAGATGATTTTCAGCCGCCAGATGGGACAGCATCAGGATCGAAGCGTAATTGTCGCCCAACTGCTTGCGGCTCAGCTCGGCAGGGCCCTGTTGCGACTCCAGGTCGGCAAGATATTGCTCGAAGGCGGATTGTGTGATCTGCAGATCTCCCACCTTGAGTACGACCCGTTGATCGGGAGGAACGGCGTTGGTTTTATCCGGAGAGGCGGAAGGATCGGAAGCGCCTGCACCAGGTTGGGCTTGAGCTTGGGCGGCAATGGCTAAGATGAGGGTGATGACAAGCTGAAGACAGACGAGTGTGCGCACTCGCAAAAAGTTCCTGAACAAAGGATCTACCCCTTCACAACATTCCCAAGGATGAGCTCTGCTCTGCTGAGAGCACCGCACCCGGATGGGAGAAAAATTTTGGACCCCCTTCTAAGACCGGTCAACTAGCAGCGACTCGAAGCAGCACAAACTAGCAGTGATAGTAGAGGAGTCTCTGCTTTGCCGCAAGATAAATCGTCTGGAACATTGCAAATTCTCAATAAATCTGCGGCACAGGTAAACGCCCTAACCCGGGCTGCCTGGACAGGGACGAAGCGAGTTGTTGCCAATCCAAAGTTCCACTCGCTGGTTCCTTTTTTGTCCGCCAGCTTGGCGGGGCAGTGCCTTTGACGCAATATTGCGTCGCTTTGGGAGCCGGGTGCGCAATCGAGAGCACAGAAAATCACCCTAGCTGCTCGTCCGGGGTAGCAACCAGTTCGAAGCTGCTGGCCATCTACCCTGTCGTAAGTGACTGCTCAACTAAGGGGCTTGCATGTCTCGCCGGTTCCAATTTGCTGTGGGTCTGTTGTTTTCCAGCGCTTTATTGCTGTCCATCATCTCCTGCGGCGGTGGCGCCCAAAGCAGTAGCGGGAATACGAGCGGAAATTCGGGAGGCAGTCCGGGCATCAGGATTGCGATCTCGCCAACCACGGCAACCGTGAACGCCAACGGCACGCAACAGTTTCTAGCGACGGTGACCGGGTCCTCGAACACTGCCGTGACATGGCAGGTGAATCATATTACCGGCGGGAGCGCGGCCACCGGCACGATCTCCAGCACCGGTCTCTACACGGCGCCACCGGCGACCACCATGTTGCAGGTGACGGTCACCGCGGTCGCCAGCGCGAACTCCGCTAGCACCGCGAGTGCGATCGTGACCGTCAATCCGCTACCGATGGGTTCCGTCACTATTTCGCCGACCACGGCGATAGTCGCAGTTTCCGGCACACAGCAGTTCACCGCGATGGTGGTGGGAGAAACCAACAATACCGTGACCTGGTCGGTGGACGGCGTGAATGGCGGCAACAACAGGGTGGGAACCGTGAGCAGCAGGGGATTGTACACTGCGCCCGATAGCGCCGGGCACCATACCGTCACCGCGACCAGCGCAGCCGATCCCAGCAAGAGCGCCAGTGCCGCGGTGAGTGTCATTCTGCTGACGGTATCACCGCCCAGCGCTTCGCTTGCACCTCATGGGACGCAACAGTTCACGGCGTCCGTCACCGGAACGAACAACACCGGCGTCAGTTGGTCGGTTAACGGCGTTGCCGGTGGAAATAACATGGTCGGCACCATCACCGGCGATGGGCTCTACACCGCGCCGGGTACGCTCGGCATGTATACCGTTGCGGCGGCCAGTGACGCGCTGCCCAGTTACAGCGTCGACGCTACGGTGTCGGTCACGGAAGCGCCTCCGGGCACGGTTTCCGTGCTCACCTACCGCAATGACGACGTGCGCGATGGCGCCAATCTGAACGAAACGACGCTCAACCTCTCCAACGTCAACTCCGGGCAGTTCGGAAAGCTGTTCTCGTTGCCGGTGGATGGCCAGGTCTATGCGCAGCCGTTGTATCTGCCCAACCTGAGCATTGGCGGCGCGCAGCACAACGTAGTGTTTGTCGCCACGGAGAACGATACAGTTTTCGCCTTCGATGCCGACGGCGGTTCGCAGTCGCCGCTGTGGTCGAAGCACCTGGACAGCGCTCTGCAGATTAACGACGACGAGGGAATCAAGCCTCTGTTGGGCATCACCTCAACTCCGGTGATCGACCCCACGACGGGGACCATCTACGTTCTGACGGATGGCAATGGCAGCGGCGGCCAGCATTATCGTCTGCACGCTTTGGATGTGATCACAGGCAACGAGAAATTTGGTGGCCCCGTAAACGTGACGGGCACCGTCTCCGGCACAGGTTACGACAGCAACAACGGGCAGATCACGCTGGAGAGGAGTTGCTATCAGCGCAACGGGCTGGCGCTCGATCCCGCCAGCAACGGCATCTACATCTCCTTCGGCCACTGCAGCCATGGCTGGATCCTGTCCTACGACAAAGCCACCCTGCAACAGACTGGAATTTTTAACGCGACTCCCGATGGCGGCGGGGGCGGCTTTTGGGGAGGCGCGCCGGCCATTGATGATAGCACCGGGGACCTATACATCATCAGCGGCGTCGATCTCGACGATCCCCCGCCCGACTACAACGATTCCGCCCTGCGGTTGGGCAGCACCCTTTCGGAGACCCCCCTCGACTTCTTTGAGCCTTCGAACGAGACCTACCTAAGCGACAACGATGTCGACTTCGGCAGCGGCGGCGCGATCATCATGCCGGAAAACTCGTCGCAGTATCCGCACGAGCTGATCGGTGGCGGCAAGGATGGGCGCATCTTCGTTATGAACCGCGACAACATGGGCGGTTTCGGGATGACCAATAATGTCATTCAAACCGTGCAGACGGGGACGCAGCAGAACGACAACATCTTCTCTACGCCGACCTTCTGGAACGGAACCATCTACTATCACTGCGCGCAGGATGTGGTGAAAGCCTACTACTGGTATCCGAGCACCGGCCTGCTGTCGACGCACCCGGTTTCGCAGGGCACCATCACCTACGGCGGCCACGGCGCGAACTCCTCGATTTCGGCCAACAGCACCAACGACGCGATCCTCTGGGAGATTGATACCACCAACGCACACAGTGGCGGGGCGGCAATCCTGCACGCCTACAACGCGGTGAACCTGTCGCACGAGCTGTATAACAGTACGCAGGCAGGAAGCCGCGACACCGCCGGGCCTGCGGTGAAGTTCACCGTGCCGACCGTGGCCGACGGGCACGTGTATATCGGAACGGCGACGGAATTGGATGTGTATGGACTGCTGCCGCAGTAGCTCCTTGCCGCGATCCCGCCGCTACGCCAGGTCGCAGCGGACGGGCAGCAGGTTCCAACCGGACTAGGAGGTAGTCGCGGTCGGAATCCGGTAAGGGTTAGGCAGCGGGACGCATCTGGATGGGTTCACGTGTGACCGACGTTCCGACAACGCGACGTGCCACTCCCGTAGAGGCCCCGCCCATCGCGGCCAGCCAACCGAAGAACAAGGCGCAGAAGTAGCCCCACTCCGTACCTGCGGTGATGGTAATAGCGTGGGCCGTAGTGCCGCCCCAGAGCACTCCGGTAGCAAACGTTGTGAGAATCACGGCGCTGACCGCCGCCAGACCGAACATCACCATGCCGTGGATCAATCCGTCATGCCGGTTGGCGATGCCGGCCAGACGCCCGGTTTCCAGACCGGCAACGTACATGGCAATGATGGTCAAAATCACGCTCCAGATCTGAAATCCAACTGAGCCTCCCGCTGTGTTGGGAAAAATCGCCAGGGCCAGCGACTCGAACACCGCCCAGACTGCCGCAAAGGTGAACACACCCGCCCAGATCGCTCCCCAGCGCGTACCCGGGCCGTAATATGAGACTTCCTGCATTCCTAAAGCTCGATCCGACATAACCTTCAACTCCTGACTGTAGATTTGGTTCTACCTAAACTGATGCCGACGTATCGTATTACGATGTATTCTCTCAGCTCTCCTTGACGCCTCCGGGCAACTCTGAGGCGAGTTGCGGACCCGCATGGTTGCCGGCTGGAATAGCCTTGAAAGGGCAACCGCATCCTTATGAATCGGCTTCAGCCGCTGGGAGAAGCGGTCCCGCAGCGCCCAAAAGCGGCTGGTTTTCCTGTCCTAAGGGCGCGGCCTCGAAGCCGTGCCCCGCCAAACCAGGCTGCGCCTACGCCGAAACGTGAATAATCAAAGAGGCGGGCTTACCTAGGAGCCCGGCTGTATGTCCGTGGCCTTGCCGTTGGTGAAGGTAATACGTAGTGGATGCCCGTTATCCGGGAAATCCACCACGCGCGGGTTGGAAAGGCCGGTACCTTCGGGAGCTCCCGTTCCTACGGCGAAGGTGGCCTGGATCTCATTCATCCCGAGCTTCACCTGATGGCGGTCGATGTCCTTCCAAACCGAGGTCGGCCAGTGCTTGTAGAGTTCATGCGGGTCCTGGATGAACAGCATGTCGTCGCTGTAGATCTTGTAATCGCCATCATCGTCTATGCCGATGGAAAAAGCGTAAGGCTTGCCATCTTTCTCGAAGACCGCCATGACTTGCTTCTGCGTGGCTGAGTCGGGAGTGCGCTCCAGCAAGACATCCTTGATGCCCAGCTTCTCCAGTGGTCCCAGCGTTCCGGCAGGATGATCGAAGTCAATATGCCTGGAGTAGGGATAGTAAGCATAGCGGTATCCGTCGCGCACCCAGACAGGCTGCTTCTCCAGTTCTTTGGCATCCTTCAGGTCCTGGGGATGCAGCTTCTTGGGCGTGACGTAGTAATCGGCATCGAGCGCGACTTCCGGCCTTTTCTCCTCAACTATCGTGGTCTGGCGGTCACGAAAATAGAAGTAGAGACGGACACCGGCAGCAACAATCGCCACCAGCAGGAAAAGCTGAATGATCTTGGCGGTTTTCGACATTGCCATGGGAGATGTTGGATGAATTCGCGGCCGCTCTGGATCGCTGGTGGAGATGCGATTTGGCTGGAGTATTGCAATTGAACCCGCTGCCCGACGAGGCTTTCACGCGTGCTTTCCAGTTGGCCCGCCAAACTACGGCGCGACTGGGTACGCGCAGTGTCGATGTGCTGCATGCAGCAGCGGCATTGGAGCTTGGTTGTGAGGCCCTGTACAGTTTCGATGAGCGGCAGAGAAAACTGGCGCACGCCATGCGCCTGAAGCTCAACTAAGTTTGCAACTATGTCCTTCTCACCTTGATTCAGCTTTCTCCGTTGGCACGCTTGTACTGGTCGAACGCGTCCAAATAGCGGTCGATGTCCGCCTCTGACAGATAGTACGGTGTGGACAGCCTCAGCTTCGAGGGATCGCCGCCGCGGATGCGGATTTTCTTCGTCTTCCACATCCAGTCTTCCAGCTTCATGCGCTCAATGGGCGGCACGTTGACGGTCGCAATCGCGCAGCGCAGCTTGGGATCGGGCGAGGTCCACGACTCCGCGCCGCGCTTCGTCATCCCTGCCAGCATGTAGTCGCACAGCTCGCGATGGCGCTGCTCGATGCGCTCCATGCCGATGTCATTGGCCAACTGAATCGCAGCGCGCAATCCATACAGCGAGGGCACATTGGATGACCCGATCCGCTGGAAGCGCTCAGCGCGCAGCTTCGGCTCGTTCCAGCCCGCGGTCACGATCGTATTCCACACGCGATCGATGACCTCGTCTCGAACGTAAAGAAAGCCCGAGCCCTTGGGCGCTTGCAGCCATTTATGGGGGCTGGAGCTGTACATGTCACAACCGATTTCGTGCAGATCGAGCCGCATCATGCCGGGCACGTGCGCCCCATCTACGGCCGACAAGATTTCCTTCGAGCGTGCCAGCGTGCAGATGTCCTTGGCCGGCAGCACCACGCCCGTGTCGGTGGTGATATGACTGAAGAAGATGACGCGGGTGCGCGGCGTGATCGCGTCGCTGAAGAGATTGAGGACCTGCGGCGTATTCTGCACCGGCTTCGGCAGCGCCACCTTTTTTACCACGACACCGTAACGCTTGGCCTTCAACTGCCAAGGCTGCTCCCCGCCGGGATGTTCCTGGTCGGTCATCAACACTTCGTCGCCGGGCTTCATGTCGATCCCGTTGGCGATATAGCTGTTGGCTTCGGTCGCGTTGCGCACCAGTGCGATCTCATCGCGCGTGCAGCCGACGAACGCTGCCAGCGGATCGCGAAACTCATTCCACGGGCCGTAGCCCCAGATGGGATAGTCTTCGGGATCGGTTTCGTCAAGCTTCTCGGTTGAGTTGTAGGCGTCGAAGACCGCGCGCAGCACCGGCGCGGGACTTGAGCCGACGGTGCCGTTGTTCAGGTAGATTTCGTCAGCCGGGATGAGGAATTGTTTGCGCAGCTCGGCCCAGTAAGCCTCGTCGTTATCGGCGTAGGCTTTGGGGTTGGGCAGGGCTGCAGGCGCGTTCTGCAGCTGCGCGAAGAGGTCATCGCGAAAGGCGAGCGCGGCCGCAAAACTCGCACTCGCGGTGAGAAAGCGGCGACGATCGAGCAAGAGAGCCTCCCAAACAACGCGCCATGTTACACCAGTGGGGCCTGCGATTGCACAGAATAAGGGATTACCTTATCCTGTGGACATGAACGTTACGCTATCTCTGGACGAAACGCTGGTAAAGGAAGCACGCAAAATCGCGGTGGAGCAAGATACCACGCTTACCAATCTGATCCGCGAGCATCTTCAAAAGCTGGTAGAAGAAAGCTCGGGTTCCGGTCGCCGTCGTCGGGAGCGCGAAGCTTTGGAACGCAGCTTCGCGAAGTTTCAATTGCGGGTCGGCGAACGTAAATGGAAGCGGGAAGATCTGCATGCCCGCTCCTGATTTTCTCGACACCAATGTCCTCGTGTATGCCTACGATGTGGGCGATCGCCGCAAACAACAAATTGCCCAGGAGCTTGTCATAAAGGCCATCTCGGGACAGGCGATCACCTCAACGCAGGCGCTGGGTGAATTTGCGGCTACGCTGCTTCGCAAGTCGGCCTCGCGAATCCGTCCAGCAGATCTTGTGGCCTTGCTTGATGCGCTCGGCCCGATCCGGGTGATTGCGGCCGATGCCGACACGGTGCGCCGGGCAGTACAAATTCACGCTCGATACGCTCTGCATTTCTACGACGCTATGATCGTCGCGGCAGCGGAACGTGCAGGATGCGAACGTATCTGGTCAGAAGACCTGAATCCAGGACAACAATATTTCGGCATCGCAGTGGAGAATCCCTTCCGGTGATGCTGAGTTGTCTTTTGCAGATAGTGTGACTACTGGTGGCCGGCAGTAACCGGCTACTGACAACTGGCTACTCTTTTATGCGAATTGACAAATGGCTGTGGGCGGCGCGCTTCTTCAAGACGCGTTCGCTGGCCGCGCGCGCCTGCGAACTGGGCAGAATTCAATCCCATCAACAGCCTGCCAAAGCCGCCCGCGAGGTGCACGTGGGCGACATGCTGCACATCGAAACCGACGCCGGCAAGTTTGAGGTGAAGGTCCTGTTACTCAGCGAGGTTCGCGGGCCCGCTACGGTTGCTCGGACGCTGTATGAAGAAACCGAGGCCAGCCGTGAAGCCCGCATGAAGGCGGTCGAGGAACGCAAGCTGCTGAAAGATTTCGCTCCCGCACCCGCCGGCCGGCCCTCCAAACGCGATCGCCGCCGGATCATCCAGTTCCGCAGCGGCCGCGGGTAGAGCCGGCCTTCGGGCTGGTGTTAGTAGCTGTCTACAAAGGATTTAGGCTGCGATGGGTCATCGTAGACAGCCATCGCAGCCTACCTAACTGGATGCTTCTGACGCGGCCCTGAGCCTGCATTATTCATGAAGCTCTTGAGATTCTTTGAAAGGGCGCGGCTTCAGCCGTGCTTCTTCCAGGCGTGGCACCAACATGAATAATCCGGCTGAAGCGCCGCTCTACCAATAGCCTTCATAGAAATTATTGATTGGACGCGCCCCCCTGTCTTCGACGCACACTGTTGCCCACGGAGACCGATCATGGGGCTGAACGCCGTTCCACTCTCGCCAGACCCGTGGTGGCGCACCATCGGTGAACCCACGTTCCTGATGTGCCCGCCGGAGCTGTACGACGTAAACTACGTGATCAATCCCTGGATGGAAGGCAACGTGAACCAGTCCTGCCGCCAGCAGGCCATGGCGCAGTGGGAGCAGTTGCATTGCGCGCTGGCCGCGGTGGCGCAGGTGGAACTGGTTGAACCGCAGGCGGGCTCGCCCGACATGGTGTTCACCGCCAATGCCGGCCTCGTACACCGCGGGGTAGTGGCGCTCAGCAGTTTTCTGCATCCCGAGCGGCAGGGCGAAGAGCCGCATTTTCGCAAGTGGTTCGACGACTCCGGCTTTGCGGTTTGCGAGATGCCCCGCTCCACTCCCTTTGAAGGCGAGGGCGATGCATTGTTCGCCGAGGACGGTTCGTGCCTGTGGGCAGGGCACGGCATTCGGACGCGCCAGTCGAGCCATCGCCGTCTCAGCGAGACCTGGGGTGTCGAGGTGGTTTCGCTGCGCCTGGTCGACGCTCGCTTTTATCACCTCGATACCTGCTTCTGCCCATTGTTCGGCGGCTACGTCATGTACTTCCCCGCTGCCTTCGATGCCGCGTCGCAGTCCCGAATCGAGGCATACTATCCCGCTGACAAACGCATTCCTGTCAGCGATGCCGATGCGCTGCGCTTTGCCTGCAACGCGATCAATGTCGGCCGCACGATCGTGCTCAACGAGATCAGTAACGAACTCCGTGATCGGCTGGAGTCGTTGGGCTTTCGCGTTGTGCAAGTGCTCCTCAGCGAGTTCCTCAAGGCGGGCGGCGCCGCCAAATGCCTCGCGCTGCGCCTGAGTGAGATGGACGTGACCCATACCGCCTCGCGAGCCCGGGACGTGCGGTGCCCAGGCAGTCAAGAGGCCACCACGAAAACGCCGGTGCGCGACACCGGCGGTGTGCGCTATAACTCTATTTATGAAGAGAACCGCTTCCGCACTGATCTTCGCTTTTTTGGTGACGGCGCTTTCCTGGGCGGCTGACACTTACAGCCCGGGCAAGATCGTCAAATGGGAAAACAGCACCTACGCAGAAAAGAAGAAAGCTGAAAACTGGGTCATCTATCAGCTACAGACGGACACCACCACCTACTCCATCGCGCGCCACAAGGAAACCAAGCCGCAGATGCAGGCGGGCGAGACCGTCCAGTATGAACTTAAGGGCAAAAGCGACGTCAAGATAATCGACGCCAGCGGGAAAAAGCGCGAGTACCAGATCGTCGGGCAGACGGCAGCGCCGGGACAGTAGGCTAGCTTTTTCCTTTTGATTTGCCCGCTAGTCGGCGTGGCGGGCCAATCGGACTCGCCAAGATTCCCGACAGGTGCTCGACTTCGGTGACCACGCGGTCCAGGTCATCGATCAGCGGCTTGAGGCGGTGCGTCACCCCGCCCAGGCGATACTCGCGCACCAGCGAGCGGTAGTACCACAGCGTTTTGGCCTTGGGCGCCGTGAAGCGCGCGAACGCGAGGTCGCCGTCGTAGCGCAGGTCGCGCAGGATGGCACGCGCGTTGTAGAGCTTGTCGGCCGCCGAGACGAAACGCGTCTCGGCGTCTTCATGCCGCACCCGATGCAGGTAGCGGATCTTGCGCTTCTCCCACGGCTCCTTCTTCTTGGCGTCCTCAACGTACGAGTCGGTGCAGCCATCGACGATCTTGGCCACCCGCGACCCGAAGATCTGTTCGATGACCTTCAGCATGGGGCGACCGCCGTGATCTTCCACGGCGTCGTGCAGCAGCGCGGCAATGGCCATCTCCTCGTCGCCGCCGTAGTCAAGCACGATGGAAGCGACGCCCAGCAGATGCGACAGATACGGGATGCCGCTCTTCTTGCGGTCCTGATGGCGATGCACCTGGGATGCGAAGAGCAGGGCATGATCGAAGCGAATCGAGAGCGGAATGAATTTGCGGTCGAACGAGCCGTGCGGTCGGGTGGTCATAACCGTAAGAGAAATTTCTTCCAGACAGGATAGCGGAAAACACATCCAACCGTTTCCTAAAACCTCGAATACTCGCTCCCGTGCGGAGCGGAGGCGGTGGCAAAATCTACGATTTGCTTTCTGCCTGGCTGGGGCATCTAATAAAGAGGCAAGGCAAGAGCCGTCTAAACCGCTAGGACCGGCTGGCTCCTCTTGCAAGAGGAGCCAACTTGGACTTTTCCTGCTCGTATTGTCCCGCTCGCAGGGATCTTGAAGAACACACCTGGGCGCTGGTCAGCCGCCTGTCATTGCTGACTTCGCGGCTGCTTAAGCTGGTTGGAGACCATGGCCGCTTCACCGAAGCGAAGGTGGAATGCGTGGAACTGCGGGGCGCAATCGCGCAATCGTCGGCAAACCTGGCAGCACATCGTGCCTTCCACGGTTGCTGAGCGAAGCTCCCCTCGCTTGATTGTGCGTGCCACGGGCCTTTGTGACCGCCGTCGTTGACCGCCAAAAATCTCGCGTGTTACCGTACATGGTTACGCCATCCTAGAGAGCGCCTGACCGGGGTCCCCAGAGACGCTTCCTTTGCGTCTTTGGGGTGGCGGGGCGCCGAAGGACCCCAAATTGTCTCCTGAAACGCAGGTGGCTACGCCGGTTCGCAAGACAGCCCTGAATGCCGTCCATCGCCAGATGGGCGCGAAAATGGTCGATTTCAACGGCTGGGACATGCCGGTCGAGTATCCATCTGCCGGCGGGTTGATGAAAGAGCACGTCGCCGTGCGCACCGGCGTCGGTGTCTTCGATGTCAGCCACATGGGCGATATCCGCATCTCCGGACCGCAGGCGCTCGAGGCCGTGCAGCACATCACGATGAACGACGCTGCAGGCATGGCCATCGGCCAGTGCCGCTACTCGGCCATGCTGTATCCCGAGGGCACCTTCGTCGATGACGTCATCGTGCACCGGCTCGGCGAAGAAGATTACATGCTGGTGATCAACGCCGGCACCCGCGAGAAAGACGCGAAGTGGGCAACCGAGAACACGCGTCAGTTCGATGTTAAGACGGAGAACGTAAGCGACGATTTCACGCAGATCGCGATCCAGGGGCCGCGCGGCGTCGACACCCTCCAGAAGCTGACCGACGCCGACCTCTCCAAGGTAAAGTTCTACTGGTTCACGCACGGCACGGTCTGCGGGCTGAAGAATATTTTGATTGCACGGACGGGCTATACCGCCGAAGACGGCTTCGAGATTTACGTGCCCACGGACGAGGCGACCAGCGCGCGGGTGTGGAATGAAGTGCTCGCGGCGGGCAAGGAGTTCGGTATCGTGCCGTGCGGGTTGGGAGCGCGTAACACGCTGCGGCTGGAGGGTAAGCTGCCGCTGTACGGGCATGAGATCTCCAACGAGATTAATGTGTGGGAGGCCGGCCTCGATCGTTTCCTGAAGATGGAGAAGGGCGAGTTCATCGGGCGCTCGGCGTTGGAACGCGCCAAGGCTGACGGCATCAAACGAACATTGGTGGGGCTGGAGTCCATCGAGCGCGGCATCCCGCGCGACGGTTATCCGGTGATGGACCTCGACTGTAAAGAAATCGGCTATGTCACCAGCGGCTCCTATGCGCCGTTCCTGAAGAAGAATATTGCGCTGGCCTACGTGCCGCTTGCGCAGTCGGCGATCGGCAACGAAGTCAACGTGCAGTGCCGGAGCAATCCGGTGAAGAGCAAGATCGTGCCCACGCCGTTCTACAAACGGCCGAAGAAGAAGTAGGCCGTGGTCAGTTTCGATAGCCTAGTCCCTGGCCTGCTCGACGTCGCTTACTAATCAGTCGTTGGGGCAAGCTGCTGAAGCGCGCAAGGCCAGAGCGCCATAGGCGCGGAAGAAGTTAGCCCAGCGCTTCCGCGCTGGGACAGATGCGAAATTGTTTCCGAGTCCCTTTAGGGACGGCATGATTTTCGGCGCGAGAAAAAAAGCAGGTCCCTCGACTGCGCGTCCGCCCGACTCGCAAAACAAGCGAGTTGGAAAGAAACGCGGACGCTCCGCTCGGGATGACAAATCTATAAAAGGGGCCGCGACGGCGCAGCTGAAGCTGCGCCCCTTCAAGGGCGGCGAGGAGAACGACGCATGGCTTATCCCGCGGATTATAAGTACACGAAAGAACACGAGTGGCTGAAGATCGACGGCAACACCGGCACGATCGGAATCACCGACTACGCGCAGGACCAACTGGGCGACATCGTCTTCGTTGAATTGCCGAAAGTGGGCACAGAAATTTCCGCCGGCAACACCTTCGGCTCCGTCGAGTCGGTGAAGGCCGTCTCCGATCTGTTCGCCCCGGTTTCGGGCACCGTCACCGAAGTCAATGAGGCGCTGAACACCGCACCCGAGCAGGTGAACAAGGACGCAAACAAGACGTGGATGATTAGGGTCACGCTGAAAAACCCGGGCGAGGCCGGCCAGTTGCTGTCCAACGCCGATTACGAGAAATTTATTGCGGAAGAGGGCGGGCACTAAAAGCAGCAATTAGGGAGGCTCTGATTAAGTCGGTCGGTGGAAGAGCCGGCCTTCAGGCCGGCGTCCAACCCTCATAAATCAGCGGGGCTTCAGCCCTGGTTCTTAGCATGTAGGAGCTTGTTCAGAGTTTCCCTAGCAATTGGCGTTTGCCATTTGGCGCTTAGCATGCGGCACTTGGCTAAAGCGCGTCCCTGGCATCGACGTGCAAACCGCGCCGCCCGAGCGCCGGCAGGCGCGGACTCAGCTTAGCCCAGGACGTGAGTCCTGGGCCGGCTGCAATTTTAGAGGGCCTGAGCCGCGCAGCGGCGGCACTGGGTAAATCAGTTATCATCTAGCCGAGACATGGATATGGAATTCGGCAGCTTCGAAGAGTTTTGGGCAGCTTTAGGCCGGCTGTACGATGCCAACGTCAAGAACACTGAAGAGATAGGTGAGCTGCGTGCGTCCATAGGTGAGCTGCGTGCGTCCATAGATGAGCTTCGGGGATCACTCGTTGACACCGTCACAGGTCTCCGCGATTCTACGGCGAACCTGGCAAATGCCGTCGAGAAGCTGCATAAAGTCGCCGACGCTCACGAGCGACGCCTCGACCGTCACGAGATAACAATTGAGGCGATTCTCGAGGACCTGCGCCGCCACCGCGAAGGACGCTCACCCCAGTGATCGTCGCGCCCTGCATCCGGTACCGCGCCACCGCTATCTATATCAACTTCCTGCGCGGGCTGAAGCCCGCTGAGTGAAAATAATGATCGTGCGATTTGGCACGACTGAAGAGGCCGCTGAAAAAGTCGAGCACGCAGATCCCTCGCGGCCTGAAGGCCGCTCGGGATGACAAAAATAAAGGGCTTAGAACGGCGCAGCTAAAGCTGCGCCCCTTCAAAGCAGCC